>Ga0157371_10000064_pt1 | contig 169056 bp, 151 predicted proteins | sample C45metaG_FD_113462 | JGI IMG/M metagenome (GOLD analysis project Ga0157371, IMG submission 113462) | Corn rhizosphere microbial communities from Kellogg Biological Station, Michigan, USA - C4-5 metaG | ecosystem: Host-associated > Plants > Roots > Rhizosphere > Soil | place: USA: Michigan...
AGGACCGTGAAACGACTTTGCGCCGATGATAGTGCTGCAACCAGTGTGAAAGTAGGTTATCGTCAGGCTAGTTATATAGAAAAGCCCCACTCAGTGATCTGAGTGGGGCTTTTCGCTTTGGGCTACTGATTTTCTGTTTAATTGAAGTGAGCCTGCCACCATTTCGCTGCGCGCTCTCCCGTGCCAGGTGCGTCCGCCGATATGGTTTCCAATGCCGGTCCACGAAGTCCTACCAGGATTGCTTTTCCTTGGCCATCAATGTGAAACTCTCCATATTTTGCATTGCTCCAACGACTCCCATCGCCTTCTTTGAAATACCAGGCGTCCGTAACAAGGACATTCCTGTCACCTCGTCGCACTACCTTGATCAATACCTCATCCGGCTTCGGTTTGTCGATCCCAACACGCCAATGCGTGACGACTGCCACGCCGTTTGCGCCGCGCTTTGCAACCACAAAGCCGGAAGCTTGTGTTGAGTCTTCAACCTCCGGAGGCAGAGCGAATCTGAGCCTCATATAGTCACCCTGCATCAATGAGCGAGGATCCACCGGTTCTAATGCCACAAAGATCGTCGTGCCTTGGCGGATTAGCAGTTCGTTATTCCAGATTTTGACATTGATTGCGATGACGATCACGCTGACTGGGACCACAAGCGCCCATTGCCTCCACCGGGTCGGAGACATATCGACTGCTGAAATAGGGTTCCCCTGACTCTCGCGGTTCAATAGCCGGTTGCTAAAAACTAAGGTCACACCGATGCCAAATAGAAGAAAAGCTTTGTAGAGCAGGGGCCAGTCGAGCCTGTAATACAGCGATCCTATCGTCCACAACCCGGCAAGACAGGACACAAGCGCAAGGTGCTTTCGATAGAACAGAAAATTGGCGATTCCCATAAGGATGATTGCTCCCAGCGGCAAGGCGAAATAGCTGAGTACTGAAACCGGTACCGTGGCAAATAGCAACCAGGGGCGGTAGGACGCGTTTGCTTTTCCCGCTAACCACAGACAGGACCCTGCTGCAGTGCAGACTGAGATTACTGAAGGAGGGATGAGAAAACTTCCCAAACCAGTTCCTCCGTCCATCCATGCATGAAAGAACACAGAACCACTGAGCAGAAACGTAGGGCCAGAAGAGTAGGTCAGCATCACAATGATCATCAAGCCAGATCCGATCAGGATGGATTCGATGATCTCTGCCGCCAGATAGCTGCCGGCACGCTCGGTCTGTTGCAACAAGACGTGTGCAGTCAGCCACGCAAAACAGGACCCATACCAGGCAGGCAAAGGTATGAAAGACGTGATGTACTGCATGTTGCCGTCAAACCTTGCGCCTAATAGCCATACTGCTGCAGCTGCCAATAAGGCGCGTATCCATCGTTGCGGAACAAGGCAACTGGATGCAACGGCTACGAGGCCTGGTAACAGCTCTGGACCTGTGTGAAGCGGATTGAAATAAAGAAGAATCAGACTGCTTGCCATAAAGGCCGCCGCCGCATACTCGAGAAAAAGCGCAGTGGGGCGGGCAGCCAGAATGCCAATGGCGCATGCAAGCGTGATGCTACCAACGACAACCGGCTGCCAACCCTGTGCATCTTCAAGAAACAGCATCACTAACACGCCGCACAGCGGGATGGCTGCGAGCGCAGTCATCAGCGCAGTCATGATGACAACAGGCCAAGGTCGGGATGCTTCTCCGGTGTCGTTGGGTGGTGGCTCGATCAGTCCTGAGGCGATGGCGTCCTGAAGCGCACGTGCCAAATCGTGACTCATGATTTATCCCCCACCAAGCGGTTGCGATATAGCTCGAGGATCAGCGACACGGTAATTCCCAGTACGACGAGTGCTGCAAGCGCACTGATGCAGAAAACAACGAGGAGTGAGTGGAATTCAAAACCCATCTTGGTGAATCCGCTAACGATCAGCAAATCCATACCAAGCGCGCAAATACTGAGTGCTCGAATGTCGAACAACTGATGTGATATGCCAAGACCAGTCGCGTAGGCGACGGCGAGTAGCGCAGCTATATAAATGTCGCTGGCGTCATGAAAAAGACCGGCAATGCCTGCTGTCGTGACGAATGCCGTGGAACACAGAATCGCCAGGTTGAAAGACCAGATCCCGGCACCGGTGTAACGCTGTGATGGCTTGAACAGCGCATATGACATGCTGAACATGAGCGCAAACGTTAGAAGATTGGTGCCGGTCAGATGGTTATCATGCTGCCAGAGGCCCAAGTGTCGCCACCATACTGTCACGCCCGTCATCGCAACGATCAGCCAAGCACACCATATGGCGTCAGAACGCGCGGCCAAAGCAAGCGGGACCCCCAGTGCTGCCCACACGGCAAACATTTGCCACAAGTCGGCCCCGGATTGATAGTGCTGGCCAAAGAACGCCAGCAACGCGCCGATGACCAGAAATCCAAGTAGCGTCAGAGGCGTTCGACGTCGGATACTGCGCGCTGCCCACACTGCTGCGGTGATGAGGGCCAACTCCAGCCCGAAGAACATGGGAAACGGATTTTCGGTTATCCAATTAGCCGCGACAAAAAAAATGACGCCCAGTCCGGCAAACAGGAGCGCGGCAAGATACACCGCCTGTTGCAATGACACCTTGGCCGCGATACCAATGCTTCCACGTGACGCGCTGTGGAGCAATGAAGCGTAGGTATTGGCCGGAAAACGGTGTCGTCTGGCGAGTTCCAGAACAGCCAAGCGCATGCTTAACATGATTTTCTCCATAGAAAGTCGTGAAACATTCTAGGAGCCATCACGTCAACTAGCGTTGATGCGGCAGAACGATCTGTCAGGCACCCCTGGTAAGGGTTTGACCAAGGCCATTCCGACTCACTGCCCCGTCACCGTCACCGGTTCCACCGTCTTGGCCACGCCGCGGCTTTGGCTGATGCTATCGCCATCGTCGCGGCGCAGGCGCCAGAACACCAGCGAAGAGAACAGCGTCAGTATTGCCAGCGCCATGAACCCGTGGTGTATCGCCTGTGTCACCTGACCCCCATTGGTCTGGGATACGTCACCAAGGAACCAGGCAGTGACGATCGATCCTGCCGCCAGGCCAAAGCTCATCGACAATTGCTGCAGCGAGCTCGAGATCGTGCTCGCCATGCTCGAGTCCGCTGGCTCGATGTCGGCGTAAGCCAGCGTGTTCATGCTCGAAAACTGCAGCGAGTTGAAGAACCCCAGCATCAGGCTGATGCATACGATCATGATCAATGGCGAGCCGGCATCTACCAGTGTGAACATGGCGATGGTGACGCCAATCATGATCGTATTGGCCAGCAGCACCTGACGGTAGCCGAAGCGCGCCAGCAGGCGCGGCGCGAACAGCTTCATTCCCATTGCCGCCAGTGCCGATGGCATCATCATGAGCCCCGACTGCCATGCCGGCATTCCCAAGCCCAGCTGGTACAGCAACGGCAGCAGGAACGGCAGGCCGCCAACGCCGAGACGGGTCACGAAGCCGCCCAGCACGGCAATGCGGAACGTACGCACCTTGAGCAGCGTCAGGCGCAATAATGGAAACTTCGTGCGGCACGCATGCCAGGCGTAGGCGCCGAGCAAACCGAGTGCCAGCAAGAACAGCAGACCGGCCGTGATGCCGTCGAGCGTGTGCTCGCCAAACACTTCCAGCACCCACGACAACAAGGCAGTGCCGCTGCTAAACAGCAGCAGGCCGGCCACATCAAGCGGGCGCCGCTGCTCCGCACGGTAATCCGGCATATGCCGCCACACAAAGTACAGCGCGATCAGCCCCACTGGGACATTGACGAAGAAGATCACACGCCAGGTGGTCCAGTGCACGATCAGCCCGCCGATTGTCGGACCCAGCAATGGACCGATCAGCGCCGGGATGATGACGAAGTTCATCGCTCCCAGCAACTCGTTCTTGGGGAACGTACGCACGATCGACAGACGCCCGATCGGAATCATCATCGCGCCGCCCAATCCCTGCAGCAGGCGCGCGCCCGTCATCATCCGCGCATCGACCGACAGCCCGCACAACACGGACGCAAAGGTGAAAATCGAAATTGCGGTAAAAAACACGCGCCGCGTACCGAAGCGATCGGCCATCCAGCCACTGAGTGGAATACCGACAGCCAGGCCCAGGATATAGCTGGTGACGACCGACTTGAGGCTCAGCGGTGTGACGCCAAGACTGGCGGCGATGCTGGGAATGGCGGTGTTGACGATGGTCGCGTCCAGCTGTTCCATGAACAGCGCGATGGCGACGAGCCAGGGAAGGTAGCGTTTGAGGGTGGGCGAAGGAGTCAATCAGGCCTCGACAACAGCGCGCGGACTGCGCCGCGAAAGGCCCGATTGTGTCACGAAATGCTATTTACCCGCGCCGTGTACCCGCAGCGGGGGCGGGTGTCACGCGGGTAATAAAACCCATCAGAAGCGGTAGGCTGCCTTGGCGACAATCCAGTTAGCGCCGGCGTTCGGGCTCTTGATGCTGCCGTTCGAGTAGTGCTGGTATTTCAGGCCGAAGTCCCACTTGGCGGTGGTGTAGCCCACGCCGAGATGGTCGCCAAACTGGAACGCGGTCGACAGTTCCTTGTCTTCATTCTTGTACAGCGTCGACAGCAGGTTCAGGCCGATACCGATTTCGCCATACAGGCCCAGCTTGTTATCGTTCTGGTAGCGGAACACTGGGGTAAAGCCCAGCACGCCGATGTTCTTGTTGCGACCAGGAACGTTCTCGTACGAATTCAGGCGCCACAGGGCCAGGTTCGTTTCAAAGTAACCCGACAGATGGCGGCCATTGCCGGCGAACCATTGCTTGTCCCAGTCCGACTGGATCGCGACACGGCCCATGCGCTGCTGCGGGTTGGTACCGTATTCGAACGACACGGAATCGATATAGCCGTTGCCCACGGTGGACTGGGCGAACGCGGCAGGCGCGCACAGCGCGGCGCTGGCCAGCGCCAGCATGCTGATTTTTTTGAGAGTGAACATGGTCTACCTGGAAAGGGTGGGGGATGACATTTTGGAATAATGCGGTATTGTACTAGCGAGAACAATAGCGTGCTGGCAGCCATGCAAGCGGGCGGCGCAGGTATCATAGGCGCCCGCCGCAACAATATCGATCAATCACCATGGCCGAACCAACCATCACTCCGCTGTATCCGTTGACCGCGCCGATGCAGCGCCAACCCGAATCCATCGTGCTGCCGCATGACCCTGTTGGCGAACACATTGCCACGCACCTGGGCGCCCCCGCGATGTTCTTCCACGAGACCGATGGCGGCGCCATCCAGGTCGACATCCACGTGATCGGACCAACTGCCGACTTCCCTTACGTACGCCTGGTGACCTCGGGAATGAGCAAGCGTCCGATGACGACGCCGGAAGGCGCGCCGCCGTTCGCCGAACTGATCATGACCCTGCCGGCCAACTGGCAGCTCGACGAAGCGTCGATCAAGGAAGAACGCTGGTATTGGCCGGTGGCCCTGATGCGCCACTTGGCGCACTATCCGCACAACCAGGGTACCTGGATTGGTCTGGGCCATGCGCTGCCGAACGGCGCACCGCCCAAGCCCTACGTCGAGGGCGTGGGCTTTTGCGGCGCCATCCTGCTGCCGCCAGTGTCGGCGCCGGAACCGTTCCACTCGGTGACGGTCGAAGGCAAGGACATTTACTTCCACTGCGTCGTGCCGCTGTTCAAGGAAGAACTGGATCTGGCGCGGCACCAGGGTTTTGCCGCCCTGATCGACAAGTTCAACGACAAGGACGTGACCGATGTCGTCGATCCGGCGCGCAAGAATACGGTCAAGAAAAAATTCCTCGGCCTGTTCTAGGCACCGTCAGGCAGGCCCGGGCGCGATGCCCGGCCCTGCACGTTGTCAGGCAACCGGCAGACTCGTCTCCGCCAGGCGTACCCAATAGCTCGCGCCAATTGGCAGCAGGTTGTCGTTGAAGTCATAACTGGCATTGTGCAGCTGGCATGGTCCAAGACCGTGGCCACCCGTGCGATGGTCGCCGTCGCCATTGCCCAGAAAGACATAGCAGCCTGGCTTGGCCTGCAGCATGAAGGCGAAATCCTCGGCGCCCATGGTCGGCTCGACATTCACATTGACCGCGTCCGGGCCCACCACCGCGCGCATTGCCTCGATCGCAAACGCGGTCTGCTCGGTGTGGTTCACCAGCGGCGGATACTTGCGCTTGAAGCCAAAGTCGACCGTCGCGCCAAAGCCGGCAGCAATCCCGTCGGCCATTTCCTGCATGCGGCGCTCGATCAGGTCGAGCACGTCGGTCGTGAACGTGCGCACCGTGCCCACCAGTTGCGCTTCATCTGGAATGATGTTGGTGGCGCTGCCTGCGTGGATCTGGGTAATCGACAACACTGCCGTGAGCAGCGGGTTCTTTTCGCGCGAGATGATCGTTTGCCACGCCTGCGCGATCTGCACTGCCACCATGATCGGATCGATGCCGCGGTGCGGCTGCGCCGCGTGGGCGCCCTTGCCGCGTACGGTCACGCGAAACTCGTTACTCGAGGCCATCATCGGCCCGTCGACCACGGCAAACGTGCCTTCGGCGATGCCTGGCCAGTTGTGCATGCCGTACACGGCGTCCATCGGGAAGCGCTCGAACAGGCCATCCTCGATCATGCGCTGCCCGCCGCCGCCGCCTTCTTCGGCCGGCTGGAAAATCAGGTACACGGTGCCATCGAAATTGCGGTGCTGCGCCAGATAGTGCGCGGCGCCGAGCAGCATCGCCGTGTGGCCGTCGTGGCCACAGGCGTGCATCTTGCCCGCATTGGTCGACGCGTGGGCGAAGCCATTGATTTCCTGCATGGGCAGTGCGTCCATGTCGGCGCGCAGGCCGATCGCGCGCTCGGACGTGCCGTTCTTGATGATGCCGACGACGCCCGTCACGCCCAGCCCGCGCACGACGGGAATGCCCCACGCTTCGAGCCGGTCGGCCACGATCTGCGCGGTACGGTGTTCTTCGTAGCCCAATTCGGGATGCGCGTGCAGGTCGCGCCGGATTGCCTGGATTTCGGCGAGTGACGCCAGGATAGGTTCAACCAGTTTCATGATGTTCTCCGCGATGGGGACCTCGGTGGACGCTGTCGCGCGCTGCTGCGCGTCAGGCGCTGCACGTAGGGGTTTGCTGGAGGCCCCTCGGTTGTCTTGCCACCCTTGCATGGCATGGTTTTAACTATTGTAGCGTGCCTTAAACAGACTTGTCAGGGGAGGTCACGAACCCCGTCCGAATCGTATAAAGTATTGGTTTAGCGCAGTTTTTTCAGTGCAGCCTGCATGCAAAGCCCAAATAACAATATGACCACCACCACCGTCCGTGCGACCTGTCCCCACGATTGTCCCGATACCTGCGCGCTGCTCGTCAAAGTCGAGAACGGCGTTGCCACGGAGGTCAAGGGCGACCCGGACCATCCCACCACGGCCGGCGTGCTGTGTACCAAGGTCTCGCGCTACATCGAGCGCACCTACCACCCGGATCGCGTGCTGTATCCGATGCGGCGCGTCGGCCGCAAGGGCGAAGGCAAGTTCGAACGCATCACGTGGGATGCCGCACTGGACGAGATCGCCACGCGCCTGACCGGCATCGCCGCACGCGACCCCGAAGCGATCCTGCCGTACAGCTATTGCGGCACGATGGGCCTAGTGCAGGGCGAATCGATGTCGCTGCGCTTTTTCAATCAACTGGGCGCGTCGTTGCTCGATCGTACCATCTGCGCCACCGCCGGCGCGACCGGCTACCGGTATTCCATCGGCAGTTCGATCGGCACCGACCTCGAACAGTTCCAGAACGCCAAATTGATCCTGATCTGGGGCGGTAACCCGATCGCGTCGAACCTGCATTTCTGGATGCGCGCGCAAGAAGCCAAGCGCAATGGCGCCACCTTGATTGCCATCGATCCATATCGCTCGCTCACTGCCGAAAAATGCCATCAACATATTGCGCTGCTGCCCGGCACGGATGCCGCGCTGGCCCTGGGCATGATGCATGTGCTGATCCAAGAAGACCTGCTCGATCACGCCTACATCGACAAGCACACACTGGGTTTCGAGCCCCTCAAGGCACGCGCGCTCGAATGGCCGCCTGAACGCACGGCCGCCATCTGCGGCATCACTGTCGATGAAGTGGTCAACCTGGCGCGCCTGTATGGCCAGACGGCGAAGAACGGCGAGGCGGCTGCGATCCGCGTCAACTATGGCATCCAGCGCGTTCGCGGTGGCGGCATGGCCGTGCGCAATATCGCCTGCCTGCCGGCCCTGGTGGGCGCCTGGCGCCTGCCCGCAGGCGGCATCCAGCTATCGAGCTCGGCCTCGTTCCCGACCAACCGTCCGGCGCTGCAGCGCCCGGATCTGCTGGCCGGCCGTACCCCGCGCACGATCAACATGACCACGATCGGCGACGACTTGCTGCGCGAGAGCGCGCCCGATTTCGGTCCGAAGATCGAGGCCGTCATCGTCTACAACGCGAACCCGCTGGCCATTGCGCCCGATTCGCGCAAGGTGCAGCAGGGCTTCGAGCGCGAAGACCTGTTCACCGTGGTGCTCGAACACTTTCATACCGACAGCGCCGACTACGCCGACATCCTGCTGCCGGCTACCACCCAGCTCGAACACGTCGATGCGCACCTGGCCTACGGCCACCTGTATATGATGGCCAATAACGCCGCCGTGGAACCGGTAGGTGAATCCAAGCCGAATACCGAATTCTTCCGCCTGCTTGCCGCGCGCATGGGCTTTACCGATCCCTGCTTCCGCGAGAGCGACGACGCTATCGCAGCGCAAGCCTTCAACAGCAAGGATACGCGCGCGGTGCACTTCGACTGGGAGTCGCTCAAGCGCACCGGTTGGAGCAAGCTCAACATGCCGGACGCGCCGTTTGCCGACGGCGGCTTCACGACGCCATCGGGCAAGTGCGAGTTCTTTTCCGAGAGCATGCTGGCCGACGGCCTCGATCCGGTGCCGACGTACATCCCGCCGTACGAGTCGGTCGCATCGAACCCCGAGCTGGCAAAAACCTATCCGCTGGCCATGATTTCTCCGCCGGCACGGAACTTCCTCAACTCAACGTTTGTCAATGTACAGAGCCTGCGCGCAACTGAGGGCGAACCGCACCTCGACATCCACCCGCTCGATGCCGCCGCACGCGGCATCGCGCACGGTGACATGGCGCGCATTTATAACGACCGCGGTTCGTTCCTCGCCCGTGCACGCGTGACCGACAAGGCGCGCGCTGGATTGGTGGTGGGCTTGTCGATCTGGTGGAAGAAACTGGCCACCGACGGCAAGAACGCCAACGAAGTCACCAGCCAGCGTTTGACCGACATGGGCCGGGCGCCCACTTTCTACGACACCCTGGTGCAGGTTGAAAAAGCTGCGCCCCCGACACGAGATGACGCCCTCTAGATTCTCACTGGCCTTCCGGCCGCTCATGGCCGCGGCAGCTGCGGCCCTGATGTTGACAAGCTGCTCATCGCTCTCGTACTACACCCAGGCCGCGCAAGGCCAGTTGCAACTGCTGTCCGATGCGCGCCCGATCGACGACTGGATCGCCGACACCGGCACCAGCGTCAAATTGCGGCACCGGCTCGAGGCAGCGCGCCAGATCCGCCGCTTCGCCATCCAGGAAATGCAGCTGCCCGATAACGGCAGCTACACCAATTACGCCAGTCTCAAACGCCCCTACGTGCTGTGGAACGTGGTGGCCACGCCCGAGCTGTCGCTCAAACCGATTCAGTGGTGCTTTCCGGTGGCCGGGTGCGTGAACTACCGCGGCTACTACAGCAAGACCGACGCCCAGGCCTATGCCCGGCAACTGCGCGCAGAAGGCCACGACGTCGAAGTGGGCGGCGTGAGCGCCTATTCGACGCTTGGCTGGTTCAGCGATCCGCTGGTATCCACCTTCATCAATTACCCGGACGCCGAACTGGCGCGCCTGATCTTCCATGAACTGGCGCATCAGGTCGTCTACGTCGCGGGCGACTCCCAATTCAATGAATCGTTTGCCAGCGCTGTGGAGCAGGCCGGTGTGGAAGCCTGGCTGGAACGCTTCGGTAATCCGGCCATGAGTGCGGCCTACGACCGCTACAAGGCGCGCAAGCGCGACTTCCTGGCGCTGCTGCTGCGTTATCGCGGCGAGCTCGAGCGCACCTACAAGAGCATGGAACCGGACGCCACCAAGCGCGCCACCAAGGGCCGCCTGTTCATCGCGCTGCAGAACGACTACCAGGTGCTCAAGGCAAACTGGGGCGGTTACGCCGGCTATGACCGCTTCTTTGCCGAGCCGCTGTCCAATGCCCATCTTGCCTCAGTGGCGACCTACAATGATCTGGTGCCGGCGTTTCGCGCCCTGCTGCGCCGCGAGAAAACGTGGACGGGTTTCTACAAGGCCGTCAACCGGCTCGCCGCCCTCGACAAGAAAGAGCGTACCCGTGTGTTGACGGGGCTGGCTGCGACGGGTTCCACAGGCCTGCAGGTGGTGCAGCGCACCATGAGTGCTCTGCCGTAGAGGGCCGGTTCCAATCGGCGTAAAAGCGCTTGCGCACAAGGGCGCTGCCCGATAGCATCACAACCAGCGATAGCAAAGGCATAAGCTTCGTGCGCACGCGAGCCGGCAACATAGCACGGCCGTCGACAAGAACGATCATGATCTTGCAAAAGATCCCGAGACAGAGGCAACCCATGGACAAGATTTGGCTGCAGTCGTATCCACCAGGCATGCCGGCAGAGATCAATCCGGATCAGTACTCTTCGCTGGTGCAATTGCTGGAAGAATCGTTCAGCAAATTCGCGGACCGCAATGCCTTTGTCTGCATGGACAAGTTCCTCACCTACCGCGAACTTGACGCGTATTCGCAAAAGCTCGCCGCCTGGCTGCAAAGCCGCGGCCTGACGCCCGGCGCGCGCGTGGCGCTCATGATGCCCAATGTGTTGCAGTACCCGATCGCGCTGGCCGCCGTGCTGCGCGCCGGCTACGTCGTCGTCAACGTCAATCCCCTCTACACCGCGCGCGAACTCGAACACCAGATCACCGACTCGGGCGCCGAAGCGATCATCGTGCTGGAAAACTTCGCCCACACCGTGCAGAAGGTGATGGGCAAGACGCCGCTGCGCCATGTGGTGGTGGCGAACATGGGCGAGCTGCTTGGCGGCGCCAAGGGCATGGTGGTCAATTTCGTGGTCCGTCACGTCAAGAAGATGGTGCCCGAGTTCTCGCTGCCGAACATGGTCTCGTTCAAGGACGCGCTGGCGCAGGGCGCCCGCATGACCTTCAAGCCGGCCACGCTCAAGGCCAGCGACGTCGCCTTCCTGCAGTACACGGGCGGCACCACCGGGCCGTCAAAAGGCGCCACGCTCACGCACCGCAACGTGATCGCCAACGTGCTGCAAAGCGAAGCCTGGTCGGCACCAGCGCTGGGCGAGGCGGGCGGCGAGCCTTTGACAATCGTGTGCGCGCTGCCGCTGTATCACATCTTCGCGCTGACCGCGTGCGCCATGTGGGGCATGCGCATGGGCGCCCTGAACGTGCTGATCGTGAACCCGCGCGACATCCCGGGCTTCGTCAAAGAGCTCGCCAAGTACCGCTTCAACATGCTGCCGGCCGTGAACACGCTGTACAACGCGCTGGTGAACAACCCCGATTTTGCCCACCTCGATTTCTCCGGCCTGCGTATCTGCAATGGCGGCGGCATGGCGGTGCAAAAGGCCGTCGCCGACAAATGGCGCGATATCACCGGCGTGGCCATCATCGAAGGCTACGGCTTGTCCGAGACCTCGCCGGTGGCCACCTGCAACCGCGCCGACGTGCTGGACTTCACCGGCACCATCGGCCTGCCGGTGCCATCGACCGACATCGCCATCATCGACGATGCCGGCAACCCGGTGGCGCGGGGCGAGAGCGGCGAGATCGCGATCCGCGGCCCGCAAGTCATGCAGGGGTACTGGAACCAGCCGGCCGAAACCGCCAAGGTCATGACGGCCGACGGCTTCTTCCGCTCGGGCGACATCGGCATCATGGACGCGAACGGCTACGTCAGGATCGTCGATCGCAAGAAGGACATGATCCTGGTCTCGGGCTTCAACGTCTATCCGAACGAGCTCGAAGGCGTCATCGCCGGCCATCCAGGGGTTCTCGAGTGCGCCGTGGTCGGTGTGCCGGACGCGCATTCGGGCGAGGCGGTCAAGGTATTCGTGGTAAAAAAAGACCCGGGCCTCACGACGGACGACTTGCTGGCCTACTGCAAGCAGGAATTCACCGGCTACAAGCGCCCCAAGTACATCGAGTTCCGCGATGAGCTTCCCAAGACTAACGTCGGCAAGATTCTCCGCCGCGCGCTGCGGGATGAAAAGCAGGCGGACACGGTGGCATAAGTCACGGCGGATGATGGGCAACCAGCCGAAGCCGCCTGCGAGGCGGCTTCGGCGTTTTATTGGAACCAACAAGGAAGGCAGTGGAATACATGGACAAATTCTGGCTCACGTCGTACGAAACCGGTGTACCGGCAGAGATCGATGCGACGCAATATCGCTCGCTGGCGCATTTGCTCGAGGAGGCGTTTCGCAAGTACGCCGACCGCAAGGCCTATGCCTGCATGGGCAAGTCCATCACGTTTTCCGAACTCGATACGATGTCGCAGCGCATGGCCGCCTGGCTGCAGGCGAAGGGCCTGAAACCCGGCGCGCGCGTGGCGCTGATGATGCCCAACGTGCTCCAGTATCCGGTGGCGCTGGCCGCCGTGCTGCGCGCCGGTTACGTCGTCGTCAACGTGAATCCGCTCTACACCCCGCGCGAGCTGCAGCACCAGCTGACCGACTCGGGTGCCGAGGCGATCGTGGTGCTGGAAAACTTCGCCCACACGCTCGAGCAGGTGCTCGGCCAGACGCAGGTCAAACACGTCATCCTGGCCACGATGGGCGACCTGCTGGGCGGCCTGAAAGGCACGCTGGTCAACCTGGTGGTCCGCAAGGTCAAGAAGATGGTGCCGGCCTACTCGCTGCCAGGCGCGATCGCCTTCAACAAGGTGCTGGCCGAGGGCGCGCGCGAAACCCTGGCGCCGGTGGTGATCGGCCATGACGACATCGCCTTCCTGCAGTACACGGGCGGCACCACGGGCGTGTCGAAAGGGGCGGTGCTGCTGCACCGCCACGTGATCGCCAACGTCCTGCAGAACGAAGCCTGGTTCGCGCCGACCCTGGGGCGCCAGCTGGCGGGCCAGCAGGCGCAGTTTGCCTGCGCACTGCCGCTGTACCACATCTATGCGCTGACGGTCTGCGCGCTGCTCGGCCTGCGCGTGGGCGGCATGAACCTGTTGATCCCGAACCCGCGTGACATCAAGGGCTTCATCAAGGAGCTGGGTGGCTACCGCATCAACATCTTCCCGGCCGTGAACACGCTGTACAACGGCCTGCTGAACGACGACGATTTCGCCAAGCTCGATTTCTCGGGCCTGATGGTGTGCCCGGGCGGCGGCATGGCCGTGCAAAAAGCGGTGGCCGACAAGTGGCTCAAGACGACGGGCATTCCGATCGTCGAAGGCTACGGCTTGTCCGAGACGTCACCCGTGGTCACTGCCAACCGCTGCGACATCAGCGAGTTCACCGGCACCATCGGCCTGCCGCTGCCCTCGACCGAACTGCGCATCCTGGACGATGCCGGCAACGCCGTCCCGTTCGGCACCGCCGGCGAGATCGCCGTGCGTGGTCCGCAGGTCATGGCCGGCTACTGGCAGCGCGATGACGAAACCGCTAAGGTCATGACGCCCGACGGCTTCTTCAAGACCGGCGACATCGGCATCATGGACGACAAGGGCTACACCCGCATCGTCGATCGCAAGAAGGACATGATCCTGGTCTCGGGCTTCAATGTGTACCCGAACGAGGTCGAAGGCGTGGTCGCGGCGATGCCGGGCGTGCTCGAAGTGGCGTGCGTGGGCGTGCCCGACCAGCACTCGGGCGAGGCGGTCAAGCTGTACGTGGTCAAGAAGGATGCGAGCCTCACCGCCGACCAGGTCAAGGCCTTCTGCAAGGAGCAGCTGACCGGCTACAAGCGGCCGAAGTTTGTCGAGTTCCGCGAGACGCTGCCGAAGACGAACGTCGGCAAGATCCTGCGGCGCGAACTGCGCGACGAAAAAAAGCCGGGCTGATGCCGGCATGAGGTTCCGGAGGCCGCCATCATGGCGGCCTTTTTCACGACCGGATTACCGGTTCGCGATCAGTGATTCGAGCGGCGGCAACTGGCGCGGCTTGCGATCCGGGCCGGTGGCCACATAGGTCAGCGTCGCCTCGGTCACCTTGACCACTTCGGCCGCCAGCCGGTTGCGCTCGGCGTACACCTCGACGAACACCGTGATCGACGTGTTGCCCACCTTGGTGATATCGGCATAGAACGACAGCAGGTCGCCGACGAACACCGGATTCTTGAACAAAAACGAGTTCACCGCGATGGTCGCCACGCGGCCATTGGCGCGGCGCGTGGCCGGCAGCGAACCGGCCAGGTCGACCTGGGCCATGATCCAGCCGCCGAACACATCGCCATACACATTGGCGTCGGACGGTGCGGGCATGACCCGAAGTTCAGGCATCTTGCCGGCAGGGAGGCGAATGGTACTGGGCGTGGTAACGGTATTTTCGGGCGTGGTCATCGTGAATTCTCGGTAAAAGCTACAATCGACCCGAATTGAACCACAAAAGTCTCCCCATGCGCCGCAATACCTCACTTCCGCCGGACCCTACCGGCATTCCCCGCAACGACTGGGCCACGCTCAAGACCTTGTTCCCGTACCTGTGGGTCTACAAGTGGCGCGTGCTGGCCGCCATGGGCGCGCTGGTCGCGGCCAAGATGGCCAACGTCGGCGTGCCGCTGGTGCTCAAGCGGCTGATCGACGGCCTGGCCATCGATCCCGCGCACCCGCACGCGCTGATGGTGCTGCCGGTCGGCGTGCTGATCGCCTACGGCTTGCTGCGGCTGTCGATGACCGTCTTCACCGAGCTGCGCGAATTTCTGTTCGCGCGCGTGACGCAGCGCGCCGTGCGCACCATCGCGCTGCGCGTGTTCCGTCACCTGCACGCACTGTCGCTGCGCTTTCACCTGAACCGCCAGACGGGCGGCATGACGCGCGACATCGAGCGCGGCACGCGCGGCGTGAACTCGCTGATTTCGTATTCGCTCTTTAACATCCTGCCGACGCTGGTCGAGATCACGCTGGTGCTGGGCTACCTGATACTGAACTACGACATCTGGTTCAGCATCATCACCGCCGTGGCGCTGGCCTCGTACATCACCTTCACCGTGGTGGTCACCGAATGGCGCACGCACTTCCGGCGCACGATGAACGACCTCGAATCGAAAGCCAGTACCAAGGCGATCGATTCGCTGCTCAATTACGAAACGGTCAAATACTTCGGCAACGAAGACTACGAAGCCAAGCGCTATGACGAGGGCCTGAAGAACTACGAGAACGCCGGCGTGCGCTCGCAGACCTCGCTGTCGGTCCTGAACACGGGCCAGTCGCTGATCATCGCGACTGCCGTCACGCTGATCCTGTGGCGCGCCACGCAGGGCGTCATCAACGGCACCATGAGCCTGGGCGACCTGGTGCTGGTCAACACCTTCATGATCCAGCTGTACATGCCGCTGAACTTCCTGGGCGTGATCTACCGCGAGATCAAGCAAAGCCTGGCCGACATGGAGCGCCTGTTTGGCCTGCTCGACCAGAACCGCGAAGTGGCCGACGGCCCCAAGGCGCTGCCGCTGGATATCAAGGGCGCGCAGGTCGAGTTCTCGCACGTGGAATTCAGCTACGAGACCAAGCGCCAGATCCTGTTCGACGTCGACTTCACCATCGCCGCCGGCACCACGACGGCGGTGGTGGGCCACAGCGGCTCGGGCAAGTCCACGCTGTCACGCCTGCTGTTTCGCTTCTATGACGTGAACGGCGGCGCGATCAGGATCGATGGCCAGGACCTGCGCGACATCACCCAGTCGTCGCTGCGCGCGGCAATCGGCATCGTCCCGCAAGATACAGTGCTGTTCAACGACACGATCGAATACAACATCGCGTATGGCCGGCCCGGCGCCAGCCGCGACGACATCGTGGCAGCCGCACGCGCGGCGTCGATCCACGACTTCATCGAAAGCCTGCCGGATGGCTATCAAAGCATGGTGGGTGAGCGGGGGTTGAAACTGTCCGGTGGCGAGAAGCAGCGCGTGGCGATCGCGCGCACGCTGCTGAAAGACCCGGCGCTGCTGATCTTCGACGAAGCCACGTCGGCGCTCGACTCGCGCGCCGAGCAGGCAATCCAGGCGCAGTTGAAAGAGATCGCGAAGAACCGCACGACGCTGGTGATTGCGCACCGTCTGTCGACCATCGCCGACGCGCAGCAGATCATCGTGCTCGATCACGGCAAGATCGTCGAGCGCGGCACGCACAGCGCGCTATTGGCCGCGCGCGGCCTGTATGCGCAGATGTGGGACCGGCAACTGGCACGGCCGGATGAGGATGTGGCCTCGCCGCCGCTGGTGCCGGAAGCGTTTGAACGCGTGGACGGCGCAGCCGTCCACCCTACGGTATCTGGTAAATAGGCGTAGGGTGGACGGCTCCGCCGTCCACGCGTCCAGCCAGCAGTGCATCAATACGTATAAAACATCCGCTGAATTTCCTTGGTGCTGGTCGTTTTCGTCAACGCCAGCATCAACAGAATGCGCGCCTTCTGAGGGCTGAGCGTATCGGCCACCACGAAGTCCAGCTGGTCGTCATTGGCCTCGCCATTGCGCGCCACGATGCCCTGGCCGACGCGGCTCGCACGCACGACGATGACGCCCTTGGCCCGCGCAGCCACCAGCGCCGGTTTGGTTTTGGCAGGCAGGCTGCCGTTGCCGACACCCGCATGCACCAGCCCCTTCGCGCCGGCCGCCACCAGCGCATTGACCGCCACATCGCCCACGTTCGCGTACGCGTAGGCCACGTCCACCTGCGGCAGCGCATCGAGTTTGGCCAGATCGAACTCGGTATCGACCGTGTGCTTGCGCGTCACGTCGCGATAAAAGAACGGCTTGCCGCCCTGGATGTAGCCGATCATGCCCAGCTCCGTCGTGCGGAAGGTGTCCGCCGTTGTCGTATTGGCCTTGGTGACGTCGCGGGCCGCGTGGATCTGGTCATTCATCGCCACCAGGACGCCGCGGCCGGCCGCTTCAGGCGTGCCGGCCAGGCGCACCGCGTTGTACAGGTTGATCGGGCCGTCGGCTGACAGCGCCGTCGAGGGCCGCATCGAACCGACCACCACCACCGGCTTCTTGCTCTTGACGACCAGGTTCAAAAAGTATGCCGTCTCTTCCAGCGTGTCGGTGCCGTGCGTGATGACGATGCCATCGACGCTGCTTTTCGCCAGCAGCAGGTTGACGCGCTTGGCCAGTTGCAGCCACTGCGCATCGCTGATGTTTTCACTGGCGATCTGGAATACCTGCTCGCCGGTGACGTTGGCCACCTTCGTGATCTCGGGCACGGCTGCGATCAGCGATTGCACGCCGACGGTGGCAGCGGTATAGCCGACCGTGGTCGTGCTGCTGGCACCCGTTCCGGCGATGGTGCCGCCGGTGGCGAGGATCGTCACGTTCGGCAGCTTGGCAGTCTGGGCCTGGACGGCGGCCGCAAACAAAAACAGAACGCCGCACAGGGCGGCGTGGGCAGATCGCGGGAACAGCATGAAGGTCTCCGGGTTTTATAAACCCGGCAGCTTACAGCTTTTTAAAGACGACGCCATCCTTCATCACGAACTTGACCTGCTCGAGCAGCTTGACGTCCTTGAGCGGGTCGCCCTCGACCGCGATGATGTCGGCCGCGAACCCCGGCGCGATCGCGCCCAGGCGCTTGGGCTGATCCAGCAGCACGGCCGCATTGACGGTCGCGGCGCGGATGGCCTCGATCGGCGTCATGCCCGCTTCGACCATGTAGCCGAATTCCTTCGCATTCTCGCCGTGCGGGAACACGCCGGCATCGGTGCCGAACGCGATCTTCACGCCGGCCTTGTGGGCGCGGGCGAACGTGGCCTGCAGCTGCGGCCCGATCGCCGCTGCCTTGGGTTGCACCAGCGCCGAATAGTAGTTCGGTACCTTGGCCTTGTCCGCCACGAAGCGGCCGGCCGAGATGGTTGGCACGTACCAGCCGCCGGTCTTCTTGAAGAGCGTGATGACGTCGTCGTCCATCAGCGTGCCATGTTCGATCGAGTCGACGCCGGCGCGCAGCGCGCGTTTCATGCCTTCTGCGCCGTGGGCGTGGGCAGCGACGCGAAAGCCGTAATCCTTCGCGGTCGTGACCACGGCGCGCAGCTCGTCCTCGGTGTACTGCGAGTTCTGGCCGCTGGCGGCCTGGCTCAGCACACCGCCGGTGGCCGTCACCTTGATCAGATCCGCGCCATCCTTGTAACGCTGGCGCACGGCCTGGCGCGCTTCTTCGGGGCTGTTGAGCACACCCTCGACCGGGCCGGGCGTGCCGATTTTCTCGTTCAAAAAGTGCGACAGGTTGTTGGTCGGATCGGCGTGGCCGCCCGTGGTGGCCAGCGATTTACCGGCCGTGAACATGCGCGGACCCGGCACGTCGCCGGCGGCGATTGCGCGCTTGAGCGCGATGTTCAGGTCATCCGCCGCGCCCAGGTCGCGCACCGTCGTGAAGCCCGCCATCAGCGTGCGCTCGGCAAACTTGATCGAACGGTAAGCCATGTCGGCCGGGTTGGCCGTGAGGCGGTCGCGGTAGGCGTCCACTGCCGGCAGGGTCTCGCTGGTCAGGGGCACGTGCATGTCGATCAGGCCGGGCAGGCAGGCGTGGCGCGACAGATCGATGTTGCCGGGGGCGCCGGTCATGGGGCCGACCGAGACGATGCTGCCGTTCTCGATGACGATGCTGACGCGTTCGCGCCAGGTGCCTTGCTGCACGTCCAGCAGGCGGCCGCAATCGACTGTCTGGGTGGCAGCGTGCGCGCTGTTCAAGGCCAGCAGCATGCCGGCGGCCATCATGGTTTTCATCGTTCGTCCCTCGTTATTTTCATGAAAAAAAAGGCCCTCCATCGCTGGAAGGCCTTCCGGTGTCAGGCAATGCCCGCCGCGCCTAGCGCAGCGGTGAAATGGCGGGTTCGGCGTTCGGCTCTCCGAGCTCGCCCTCCCACTTGGCAACGACGGCGGTGGCGATGCCGTTGCCGATGACGTTGGTGGCCGAGCGGGCCATGTCCAGGAAGTGGTCGATCGCCAGCAGCAGCAGCAGGCCGGCTTCAGGGATGTCGAACTGGTTCAGCGTGGCGGCGATCACGACCAGCGACGCGCGCGGCACGCCGGCCATACCCTTGGAGGTCAGCATCAGCACCAGCATCATCGTGATCTGGGTGCTCATCGACAGCTCGATGCCGTAGGCCTGGGCGATGAAGACGGCGGCGAAGGTGCAGTACATCATCGAGCCATCGAGGTTGAACGAGTAACCGATCGGCAGCACGAACGAGGCCAGACGGTTCTTGACGCCGAAGCGCTCCAGGCCTTCCAGGGTTTTCGGGAACGCCGCTTCGGACGATGCGGTCGAGAAGGCCAGCAGGGTCGGGCCGCGCAGTTCGGCGATCAGGCGCAGGATGCGCGGGCCGACGAAGATCATGCCGATGCCGATCAACACCACCCACAAGAGCGCAATGCCGAAGTAGAACTGGGCCATGAAGACGCCGTAGGTCGACAGCACGCCCAGGCCGCTCTTGGCGATGATGCCCGAGACGGCGGCCAGCACTGCGATCGGTGCGAAGTTCATCACGTAGCCGGTCAGCTTGAGCATGACGTGGGCAACGCCGTCGATGGCGTCGATCATCGGCGTGGCGCGCGCACCGACGGCAGCGGCAGCGGTGCCGAAGAACACCGAGAACACGACGATCTGCAGGATCTCGTTGCGGGCCATGCCGTCGACGATCGAGGTTGGCACCAAGTGGGTGATGAAGTCCTTCATCGTCAGGCCGGTGGTGGTAATGCCCGCATCGGTGCCCACTGGCGGCATCATGCCGGCGGCGAACAGCGCGTCACCGGGACGGAACAGGTTCACGAGGATCAGGCCCAGCGACAGCGAGATGAGCGAGGCGATAAAGAACCAGCCCAGCGCCTTGACGCCGATGCGGCCGACTTCCTTGGCGTCGCCCATCTTGGCGATGCCGACCACCAGGGTGGCAAACACCAGCGGCGCGATGATCATCTTGATCAGGCGAAGGAACAGCGTCGTGATCAACGACATCGTGTCGGCGAAGCTTTGCGCGCCAGCCGTGTCCGTGTTGGTGTTGACCAGATAGCCGACCAGAATACCGATCACCAGCGCGATCAGAATAAAAGTGGTCAGGCGGTTTCGATTGTTCATAAAGCTTCCTGTCTTTGGGACCTGTGCGACACCCGCGGCAACGGCGCTGTCGCTGGTGAATTGTTCGGGCAGTGGCTGGCTGTCGAGGACCGAAAGACCAGTTGATTCTGAAGATTATGGCAAGTTCCGCAGTATCCTAGGGGCTGTTAGTGCTGTCAAGCATGCAGTCGCGTGTGGCGCATGTGGACTGTCGCGCCACGTTGCGCGGTGATCCACGGCGCCCCGGCACAGGTAAAATACGCCATCCGTTTTCCGAGAGCCGCCATGTCCACCATCGAAATCCCCGACACCATCACCATCACCCGTCCCGACGACTGGCACCTGCACCTGCGCGACGGCGCGGCCATGGCCAGCGTGCTGCCGCACAGCGCGCGCCAGTTCGCGCGCGCGATCGTGATGCCGAACCTGCGCCCGCCCGTCACCACCACGGCCATGGCACTGGACTACCGCGCGCGCATCCTGGCTGCGCTGCCCGAGGGCGTGCAGTTCGAGCCCCTGATGACGCTGTACCTGACCGACAACACGAACCCGGACGAGATCCGCCGCGCGCAGGACACGGGCTTCATCCACGCCGTCAAGCTGTACCCGGCCGGGGCCACGACCAATTCCGACGCCGGCGTGACTGACCTGACCAAGTGCTACAAGACGCTCGAAGTGATGCAGGAAATCGGCATGCCGCTGCTGGTGCACGGCGAAGTCACCAATAGCGACATCGACCTGTTCGACCGCGAAGCCGTGTTCATCGAGCGTGTCATGCGCCCGCTGCGCCGCGACATGCCGGCTTTGCCGGTGGTGTTCGAGCACATCACCACCAAGGATGCGGCCCAGTACGTGGCCGAAGCCGAAGGCCCGATCGCCGCCACCATCACCGCGCACCACCTTCTGTACAACCGCAATGAGCTGTTCAAGGGCGGCATCCGCCCGGACTTCTACTGCCTGCCGGTGCTCAAGCGCGAAGAACACCGCCTGGCGCTGGTCACCGCCGCCACCAGCGGCGACGAGCGCTTCTTCCTGGGCACCGACTCGGCCCCGCACGCGGTGCACACCAAGTACGCCGCCTGCGGCTGCGCGGGCTGCTACACGGCGCTGCACGCGATGGAGATGTATACCGAAGCCTTCGCCCAGGCCGGCGCGCTCGACCAGCTGGAGGCATTCGCCAGCTTCAACGGCCCGGCGTTCTACAACCTGCCGCGCAACGAAGGCACGATCACGCTCAAGCGCGAAGCCTGGACCCTGCCCGCATCGGTGCCGATGGCCGAACACCAGCTGGTGCCGCTCAATGCGGGCGAGACCATCAACTGGAAGATGCTGTAACACCGATGCTGCCGCCGATCGACTGGGCGCAGCCGTGGTACGACACGGTGCGCCCGGCCTTCGAGCGCGCCGCGCCGCCGCCCGACGGCTTCATCGACGCCTTCAATGCGGCCGCCTGCGCGCTCGACCTGCGCAACGGCGCCGGCCAGCCTTTGCGCTTCGTGCCGCAAGCGAGCCTGCCCGACGGCATGGCGTACGAGGCTTTCATCGGCGCGACAGGGCAGGTGCCCACGCGCGACAATCTGCACGACTTTTTCAATGCGCTGGTGTGGCTGACGTTCCCGGGGATCAAACGCGCCCTGAACACGCTGCAGGCGGCGCAGATCGCGCAGGCCGGCGTGGGCAAGTCGCGTGGACCGGCGCGCGACGCCGCCACGATTTTTGACGAAAACGCGGCGCTGCTGGTGGTGCGCGACAATGACGCTGGACATGCATTGGTCGACGACCTGCGCGCGCATCGCTGGCTCGACGCGCTGTACGACGGACGCGCGATGTTCGGCCGCGACGCCGAGGTCTGGCTGTTCGGCCACGCGCTGATGGAAAAGCTGGTCACGCCGCGCAAGGCAATCACGGCGCACACGCGCGTCGTGTTCGTGGACGACGCCTACTTTCTACTGACGCCGGCTGCACGCCGCGCCTGGATCGACCGCGAGGTGGCCGCGGCACTGGCGGGCGAAGGCCTGGCGAGTAACGGGGCCACAGCCGGTTTCACACCGCTGCAGGTGCTGGGCGTGCCGTGCTGGTGGCCGGGTCAGGACGCCGATTTTTATCGTGATACCACCGTGTTCCGTCCACGCCGGACGGACTAACCAAGGAGAATGTGCATGGCTGAAGCGGTACGTTGGGGAATCCTCGGCACGGGCAAGATTGCCCATGCCTTTGCCACTGCACTCAAGGATGTTCCGGGCGCGGTGCTGGCCGGCGTGGCGTCACGCAGCCAGGAAAAGGCCGACACGTTCGGCCGCGAATTCGGCGCGCTGGCCTGCTACGGCTCATACGAGGCCCTGGCCGCGAACCCGGACATCGACCTGGTCTACATCGGCACGCCGCACCCGCAGCACGTCGAGAATGCATCGATGGCCCTGCGCGCCGGCAAGGGCGTCCTGTGCGAAAAGCCGTTCACCATGAACCTGCGCGAAGCCGAGCAGGTCGACACGCTGGCGCGCACGAAGCGCCTGTTCCTGATGGAGGCGATGTGGACGCGCTACCTGCCGGCCTACCAGGAAGTCCAGCGCATCCTGGCCTCCGGCGAAATCGGCACACCGCGCCAGGTGGTGGCCGACTTCGGGTTCGCCGCCACGTTCGGCCCCGAGCACCGCGTCTTCAATCCCGAGCTGGGCGGCGGCGCGCTGCTCGACCTGGGCATCTATCCCTTGTCGATCGCCGCCGGCCTGCTTGGTCCGGTATCGGAAATCCGCGCCCAGGCCGAGATGGGCCCGACGGGTGTCGACGTGCAGACGGGCTTCACGCTCAAGCACGAAGGCGGCGGCATGTCGGTCTGCAGCTGCTCGCTGCTGGCGCGCACGCCGGCCGAACTGACGGTGGCGGGTGAGCGTGGCCACGTGCGCATGAACACGCGCTTCCACTGCGCGACATCGGTCACGGTCACGCTCGACGACGGCACTTCGCGCACGATCGACACGCCGTATCTCGGCAACGGCTATGTGCACGAAGCCATCGAAGCGCAGCGCTGCTGGCAAGCCGGTTTGCTGGAAAGCCCGGTGATGACGCAGCGCGAAACGCTGGCGCTGATGGGCGTGATGGACGAGATCCGGCGCCAGATCGGCTTGCGCTATGAGGCAGACCGGGTACGCCCGCCAGCATGATGCTTGGCGCCGTCACGCCGATCCTGCGCATCTTCGACGAAGCCAAGGCCAGGCAGTTCTATGTCGACTACCTCGGCTTCAAGGTCGACTGGGAACACCGCTTCGCGCCCGACCTGCCGCTGTACCTGCAGATCGCGCGTGACGGGTGCGTGTTGCACCTGAGCGAACATCATGGCGATTGCTGTCCCGGTGCGGCGCTGCGGATCGCCGTTGACGATATCGATGCGCTGCATGCCGAGCTGACGGGCAGGGCGTATGGTTATGCGCGCCCTTCAATCGAAGATACGCCTTGGGGATCGCGCGAGCTCACCGTGCGTGACCCGTTTGGGAATCGCCTGACGTTTTTCATTTCGTAGAATCCCCGGCATCGCAGGTGCCAGAGTCAACGTCATGATCCTCAGGCGGCTCTGCCTTCAACTTGCCGATCCGGGCCAGGTTCGCCAGCGCTGCCGATTCGGGAAATGTCATGCTCGTTTCCTTTGACGAAGACTTTAGGCTGCTCCAGCACGCGAATAATAAACGACTTGCCAACCTGTACGCGTTGCGAAAATTCGGCCGCTGTATAGAGCGTCGGATTGACGACGCGGCCCAGCAGAGCATGCGTTGGCAGCAGTAGTTCGAGTAACTGGACGTTTGATGGCAGTGATCCAACCACCATTAGATCAACATCGCTGCCTGCATGTTCCGTGCCCTTGGCCAAAGAACCGTAAATAAACGCTACCTTGATAAGAGGCCACAATGGGATGAGCGCATTGCGCAGCACGTCGGCCACGCCGAACGTTTTCATGACGATGCCGCGCAGTTCCTCGTAGATTGGCGCGTCCGGGTTTGCCTGATAATGCTTTTGGTTTCCGATCTTCTGTACGGTCACGAGGCGTGACGCTTGCAGACGCGCCAGCTCCCGTTGTACGGCACCTGAACCGGACTGCGCCAGTTCGATGATTTCATTCGCATAAAAAGAACGATGCGGTTGGCCGAACAATACTGCCAGCACGCGTTGCTGTGTTTTAGTGAAAAGTGCTTCGGCATAAGTACCCATAAAGGGAATGATAGTACCCAAATGAGGTATTGTCAAAGTCGCGGCTGAATAGACGGCTTACTCAATGGTCGCACCAGGAGGCAAGCGTTACGTTGGTGCAGTCGCCGTATCCAGCCGTCTGAACAACTCTCGATGCAGGTCCCGCGTGTGCTTTTCCATGTGCTTGCGCGCATGCGCGATCTCTTGCAGCTCACGCTGCATCACATCGTTCTTGCCGTTGGCGATGGCCCACAGCGCCAGTTCGACGCGCGCATCGATACTCCCGAAGCGTTCTACCACTGACTCGAACTGCACGCCGGCCTCAAGTTGCTGATTGTTCGCGGCATATGCGCAGCCCAGTGCCAGCCCGACTTCATCGGCGCGAAAGCCCGGCTGCCGGTCTTGCAGCGACGCGAGCAGCGCAATTGCGGCCGCTGGCTGGCCATGCGCCACATTGGCGCGCGCGGCGCCCAGAACCACTTCCGGATCGCCCGCGAACGGCCCGCGCAGGCACGCATCGTAATGCTGGACCGCTTCATCGGACTGGCCCGCACCCAGCAGGGCGGCGGCCAGGCGCATCTGGTTGTGGGCCGTCGGGGTCAGGTCGAACGCGCGCCGCGCTTCACGCACGTCACGGCCTGGATCGATGGTTTTCTGCAGCGCGCGGGTGGCGATGCGGCCCTGGCGCTGAAGGCGCGACGCGGGCAGGTACTCGGCCACGAAATAGGCCAGGCTGCCCAGGACCGGGAACGAAAACAGGATCAGCAGCCAGTACATCTGGCGCCCGTTGCGCAGCGCGTGGACCGCGAAGAACAGCGCGATCAGAAAGTGCAGTCCGAGTCCGACGATAGGCATGCCAGGTTCCGTATTGAATGGTGAAGGAGAGGCGCAACTGCCCGGGCAGGGCGTTGCAAAGCAGCCAAGATAGCCGCAAACAGGGTGCAAATTTCTAACGGATTGTCACAGTGCGTTTGTACAACACGGTCAGCGCCCAGACGGGAAATGCCATCTGGCTGTCCCCAATATCCTGCTAGAGTTAAGCTGTTGCCTAACGGGAATTCTCATGTCTGCAGAACGGAATGTCGCGGTACTGGTCGATTGCGAAAATGCGCAGAGCGCCGTGCTCGATCAGGCGATGCAGCATGCATCGACTCTCGGGCGTGTGGTGCTGCGGCGCGGCTACGGCAACGCGGCTTCGCTGACCAACAAATGGCAGGAAGCGCTGATTCGCCACGGCTTTGCGCCGTGCCTGCAATTCCAGTATGTGGGCGGGAAGAACACGGCCGATATCGCGCTGGCGCTGGATGCGCTGGAGATGCTGCTCGACGGGCGCGCCAACCAGTTCGTGATCGTGACGAGCGACTCGGATTTTGTTGGCTTGTGCCGCAAGCTGCAGGAGCGCGGGGCTGGCGTGCATGTCGTTGGCGAAGTGAAGACGCCTGCGGCCTTGCGTCATGCGTGCGACCGGTTTCACGAAGCGGTGCCCATCGCAGCGAAAGTCGAACCGCCAGCGGCGCCGGTCGCTGAAAACGTGGTGGTTGATTGGCGCAGCTTATTGGTCAAGACAGTTCGCAAAGTCGCCAAAGTCTCCCAAAATGGACTGGTCAACCTGAGCGAACTGGGAACTCAGCTCAGGAAAGCCAGCCCCGGGTTTTCTCCAGCAGCGCACGGTCATACCAAGTTGCGCACAATGATCGAGGCTTGCGAGCAGTTGCGATTGCACCAGGCTGCCGGTGGCCACTGCAGCGTCGGCATGGCCTCCAAAGCTGAACCGGCATCTCCCATTCTGCGCGCCGTCTAAACCTTCAAGAACTCCTCACGCCCACCCAGCCAGCGCGCCAGGTGCGCATCGACGACCGCCATCTTCTCCGGCGTCTCGCCATCGAGCAGCCACTGCGCCACGTCGCGCGCCCGATCGACCATCCACTGGTCGATTTCCAGGTCGGCAAAGCGCAGCATCGCCTGTCCCGACTGGCGCGCGCCCAGAAACTCACCAGGCCCGCGAATCTCCAGATCGCGCCGCGCGATCTCGAAACCGTCCGTCGTCTCGCGCATCGTCAACAGGCGCTGCTTGGCCACCTGGCCCAGCGGCGACTGGTACAGCAGCAGGCACACCGACGCCGCCGAACCGCGGCCCACGCGTCCGCGCAACTGGTGCAGCTGCGACAGGCCGAACCGCTCCGCATGCTCGATCACCATCAGCGACGCATTGGGCACGTCCACGCCCACCTCGATGACCGTCGTCGCCACCAGCACATGCACCTGGCCCGCCGTGAACGCGTCCATCACTTCCTGCTTTTCGGCCGGCTTCATGCGGCCATGTACCAGGCCTACCTGCAGGTCGGGCAGCGATTCGGCCAGTGTTTCGTAGGTCTCGGTGGCGGTCTGCAATTGCAGCGCTTCGGATTCCTCGATCAGCGGGCAGACCCAGTACACCTGGCGGCCTTCGAGCGCCGCGGCGTACACGCGCTCGACGACTTCGTCGCGGCGGTTCTGGTCGATGGCGCGCGTGACGATCGGGCTGCGCCCCGGCGGCAGTTCGTCGATCACCGAGACTTCGAGGTCGGCGTAGTACGTCATTGCCAGCGTGCGCGGGATCGGCGTGGCCGACATCATCAGCTGGTGCGGCACCAGGCCGTCGCTGCCCTTGTTGCGCAGCGTGAGGCGCTGGCCGACGCCGAAGCGGTGCTGTTCGTCGACGATCACCAGGCCCAGTTTCGCGAACTGCACCGAGTCCTGGATCAGCGCGTGCGTGCCGATCACCAGGTTGGCCGCGCCCGATTCGATCAACGCGTTCGACGCCGCCTTGTCCTTTTTCTTCAGGCTGCCGGTGAGCCACGCGACCTTCACGCCAAGCGGCTCCATCCACGCCGCGATCTTGCGGAAGTGCTGCTCGGCCAGGATCTCGGTCGGCGCCATCAGCGCTGCCTGGTAGCCGCTGTCGATCGCCTGCGCGGCGGCCAGCGCCGAGACCACCGTCTTGCCGCTGCCGACGTCGCCCTGCAGCAGGCGCTGCATCGGGTAGCCGGCGCGCAGATCGGCGCGGATCTCTTCGACCACGCGCTGCTGCGCGCCCGTCAGTGCAAAGGGCAGCCCGGCCAGGAAGCCTTCGGACAACTGGCCCACCGCGCGCAGTGGCGGCGCGCCTTTTTCGCGGCGCGCACGCTGCGCGCGTTTCAGCGACAACTGCTGCGCCAGCAGTTCGTCGAACTTCATGCGGTCCCAGGCCGGATGCGAGCGCTCGATCAGCGCATGCTCGTCAACGTCTGCCGGCGGGTAGTGCAGCAGTTTCACGGCTGGCTCGAAGTCCATCAGGTCCATGCGCTTGCGGATCGCGGGCGGCACGGTGTCGGCCCAGTCGATGCGCTTCATCGCGTCGGCGATCGCGCGCCGCAGCACCGTTTGCGACAAGCCTTCGCCGGCCGGATACACGGGCGTGAGCGAGGTGGGCAGGGGGGCGCCTTCGTTGACCACCTTGTAGCCCGGGTGGACCATCTCGGCGCCAAAGAAGCCGTGTTTGAGTTCGCCCCGCGCGCGGATGCGCACGCCTTCGGCCATCTGCTTGACCTGGCTGCCATAGAAATTCATGAAACGCAGCAGCAGGTCGCCCGATGCATCGGCGATCGTCACGAGCAGCTGGCGGCGCGGCTTGAACGAGATCTCGTTCTTGGTCACGATGCCTTCTACCTGCCAGGTCTGGCCACCGCGCATGCAGGCATCCCGGATCGTGATGATCTGGGTCTCGTCCTCGTAGCGCAGCGGCAGGTGCAGCACCAGGTCCATGTCGGTGCGCAGGCCAAGGCGGGCGAGCTTGCTTTCGAGCGTTTTTGGGGGCGTTGTGGTTTTAGGGGCGGGCATATTGCGGCAAAGTGGCGCTTGCTGACGTAAAATAGAAGGTTCGCCGTATGCGCTTCAAGCCTCTATTGTAAAGCTGGCAGCATTGATTTGCCGAGATTTGCCCAACCAATTGAACATCATGTATTCGCTATCCGATTTCGACTTCGACCTGCCCCCCGAGCGCATTGCGCAATTGCCGCTGCCGGACCGCAGCGCGTCGCGCCTGCTGCACCTCGATGGCGACCAGATCATCGACCGCCAGTTCGCCGACATCGTCGACCAATTGCAGGCGGGCGACCTGCTCGTGATGAACAACACCCGCGTGCTCAAGGCGCGCTTCTTTGGCGTCAAGGAATCCGGCGGCCAGGTCGAGGTGCTGGTCGAGCGCGTGCTCGACAACCGCACGGTGCTGGCCCAGGTCCGCGCGTCGAAGTCGCCCAAGCCGGGCAACCGCATCCGCCTGGCCGATGCCTTCGATGTGACGGCAGGCGAGCGCGCCGGCGAATTCTTCACGCTGCACTTTGAAGGCGATGTGTTCGACCTGATCGAAGCGCACGGCCGCCTGCCGCTGCCGCCGTACATCGAGCACACCGCCGACGAATTCGACGAACAGCGTTATCAGACGGTGTACTCGAAAGAGCCGGGCGCCGTGGCCGCGCCCACGGCCGGCCTGCACTTCGACCAGCCGCTGCTGGACCGCCTGGCCGCGAAAGGCGTGAACTTCGCGTATGTCACGCTGCACGTGGGCGCCGGCACCTTCCAGCCGGTGCGGGTCGAAGACCTCAGCGAACACAAGATGCACACCGAGTGGTACACGATCGCGCAAGACACCGTGGACGCGGTGCGCGCTACCCGGGCCGCAGGCCGCGACGTGATTGCCGTCGGCACGACGAGCCTGCGCGCGCTGGAGTCGGCCTCGCAAAGCGGCGAGCTGGTCGCCGGCAGCGCCGACACGGCCCTGTTCATCACGCCCGGCTACACCTTTAAAACTGTCACGCGCCTGGTGACCAACTTCCACCTGCCCAAGTCGACGCTCCTGATGCTGGTGTCGGCCTTTGCCGGTTACGCGCCGATCCGCGCTGCCTATGCGCACGCGATCGCCAACGAATACCGCTTCTTCAGCTATGGCGACGCCATGCTCTTGAGCACCACCTCACGATAAGTCCAGAAAAATAGGCCAGACACCACGATGCTCGAATTTACCCTGCTCAAAAAAGACACCAGCGGCCTGTCGCATGCCCGCCGCGGCCGCCTCAAGCTGAACCACGGCACCATCGAAACCCCGATCTTCATGCCAGTCGGTACCTACGGCTCGGTCAAGGCGATGGACCCGATCGAGCTGAAGGACGTCGGCTCGCAGATCATCCTGGGCAATACCTTCCACCTGTGGCTGCGGCCGGGCGTGGACGTGATGAACAAGTTCGGCGGCCTGCACAAGTTCATGGGCTGGGATGGTCCAATCCTGACCGACTCGGGCGGCTTCCAGGTGTTTTCGCTGGGCGCGATGCGCAAGATCACGGAAGAGGGCGTCAAGTTCGCCTCGCCGATCGACGGTTCTAAATTGTTCCTGTCGCCGGAAATCTCGATGCAGATCCAGCGCGCGCTCAATTCGGACATCGTGATGCAGTTCGACGAATGCACGCCCTACGAAATCGACGGCCGCCCGGCCACCGCCGACGAAGCGGCGAAATCGATGCGCATGTCGCTGCGCTGGGCCCAGCGCTCGATGAACGAGTTCAATGCCGGCGGCAACCCGAACGCGCTGTTCGGCATCGTCCAGGGCGGCATGTACGAGCACCTGCGCGACGAGTCCCTTGCTGGCCTGGAAGACATCAATTTCCCGGGTCTGGCCATTGGCGGCCTGTCGGTCGGCGAGCCGAAGGAAGACATGAAGCGCATCCTGGCCCACGTCGGCCCGCGCCTGCCCGAAAACAAGCCGCACTACCTGATGGGCGTGGGCACGCCGGAAGACCTGGTCGATGGCGTGGCCAATGGCGTCGACATGTTCGACTGCGTGATGCCGACCCGGAACGCCCGCAACGGCTGGCTGTTTACGCGCTTTGGCGACGTCAAGATCAAGAATGCGCGCTATAAAGAAGAGATGGCGCCGCTCGACGAGAGCTGCACCTGCTACTGCTGCCAGAATTTCTCGCGCGCCTACTTGCATCACCTGCACCGCTCGAACGAGATCCTGGGCGCGCGCCTGAACACGATCCACAACCTGCATTACTACCTGAATCTGATGCGGGAAATGCGCGACGCGATCGACGCCGACGCCTTCCAGGCGTTCCGCGTCAAGTTCGCGGCCGACCGCGCACGCGGCGTGTAAGCACTTGCTTACTCTGCGGCCCCGATCTTGCGGTATTGACGGTCGGGGCTGCATGCAATATCGGCCGGTTTGTCTTGCAATACCTGAAAGCAAGACGACATACTGCCGGATATGGTTTGCGGCTTCTGGCCGATGCTAGAATACACCGCTTATTTTTTTAACTTCACCATCGGAGTTCTTGTGTTCATTTCCAACGCGTACGCGCAAACTGCCCCTGTCGCCGACGCCGGCATCATGGGTAGCCTGACGACCTTCCTGCCGCTGATCCTGATGTTCGTGGTCATGTATTTCCTGATGATCCGTCCTCAGCAGAAACGCCAGAAAGAGGCGAAAGCCATGATGGACGCACTGGCCAAGGGCGACGAAGTCGTGACCGCTGGCGGTATCGTCGGCCGTGTTTCGAAAGTGGCCGAAGCCTATGTGACGCTGGAAGTTGCCGTCGGCACCGAAATCACCGTGCAAAAAAATTCGGTGACCACGCTGCTGCCAAAAGGCACGCTCAAAGCCCTGTAAGCCTCGCCGTGCGCCGTGCGGGGCAACCCGCACTGCCTAACCTGAACGCCGGAACACTATGAATCGCTATCCCGTCTGGAAATACTTACTGATCGTCATTGCGCTGTTGCTGGGCGCCTTGTATACGGCGCCCAACTACTTTGGCGAAACGCCGGCGTTGCAGGTCACATCAGGCCGTTCTACCCTGAATATCACGAGTGCCTCCACCACCGTGGTTGCGGATGCGCTCAAGCGTGCCGGCATTCCATCCACCGGTATCACCCTCGAAGGCACGGGCCACACCACCTCGGTGCGCGCACGCTTCGCCGGTACCGAAGAGCAGTTCAAGGCCAAGCTGGCCCTCGAACGCGAATTGAACCGCGACCCTGCCAATCCCGATTACATCGTCACCGTCAACCTGGTGAAGAACACCCCGGCCTGGATGACGGCCATTGGCGCAGCGCCAATGAGCCTGGGCCTGGACTTGCGCGGTGGCGTGCACTTCCTGCTGCAGGTCGACACCAAGGCGGTCCTCGATAACAAGGTCAAGGCCCTGCAGTCGAGCGTGCGCAGCAACCTGCGTGACAAGAACGTGCGTCACACCGGCATCGAGCGCGTGCGCGACACCATCGAGGTGCGCTTCCGCGATGCCGCGACCCGCAGCAGCGCGCGCAGTGTGCTGGCCGCGCAGTCGACCGAGCTGGCATTTGCCGAAGCCGCCGATGGCGCCGACATGAAGCTGGTCGTGAGCCTGAAGCCCGAAGCCATCAAGCGCTCGGTCGAAGACGGCATCAAGCAGAACATCATGACGCTGTCCAAGCGCATCAATGAACTGGGCACCACCGAGCCGATCATCCAGCAGCAGGGCGCCGACCGCATCGTGGTCCAGCTGCCAGGCGTGCAGGACGTCGCCCGCGCGAAAGACATCATCGGCCGCACCGCCACGCTCGAACTGCGCATGGTCGACACCACCGTGACCCCGGGCACCGAGCTGTCGGCAGCGATTCCACTGAACTCCGAACTGTTTACCGAAGGCCGCGGCGCACCGATCGTCGTCTCGCGCGACATCATCCTGACCGGCGAATCGATTTCGAGCGCTACCGCCAGCTTCGACCAGAACCAGCAGCCTGCCGTTTCGCTCGACCTGAACGGCGACGGCGGCCGCCGTATCCGCATGGCCACGCGTGAAAACGTCGGCAAGCGCATGGCGATCCTGCTGAAAGAAAAGGGCGTCTACAACGTGCTGTCGGCCCCGACCATCCAGAGCGAACTGGGTTCGAGCTTCCAGATCACCAATATGGGCACCTCGCAGGACGCCAACGAGCTGGCACTGCTGCTGCGCTCGGGCGCGCTGTCGGCGCCGATGGAATTCGTCGAAGAACGCGTGATCGGCCCGCAACTGGGCGCCGAGAACATCGAGCGCGGCCTGCACTCGACCATCTGGGGCTTCGTGGCAATCGCGATCTTCATGATCATCTACTACCACCTGTTCGGCGTGTTCTCGGCGCTGGCGCTGGCGGCCAACGTGCTGTTCCTGCTGGCGCTGCTGTCGATCCTGCAGATCACGCTGACGCTGCCGGGTATCGCGGCAATCGCGCTGGCACTGGGCGTGGCAATTGACTCGAACGTGCTGGTGAACGAACGTATCCGCGAAGAGCTGCGTGCCGGCGCGACGCCGCAGGCGGCGATTTCGGCCGGTTCCAAGCACGCCTGGGACACCATCGTCGACTCCAACGTCACCACGCTGATCGTCGGCCTGGCGCTCCTGATCTTCGGTTCCGGTCCGGTGCGCGGCTTCGCCGTGGTCCACTGCCTGGGCATCCTGACCTCGATGTTCTCGGCCGTGGTCGTGGCGCGCGGTTTCGCCAACCTGTGGTACGGCCGCCAGAAGAAGCTGACGAAGATTTCGATCGGCACGGTCTGGCAGCCTGGCATGACGCCTAACAAGAAGTAAGCACCGGGATACGACAATGGAATTTTTCAAGATCAAACGGGACATCCCGTTCATGCGCCACGCGCTGGTCCTCAATGCGATCTCGGTGATCACATTCGTGGCGGCGGTGTTTTTCCTGATCACCAAGCCCCTGAACTTCTCGGTGGAGTTCACGGGCGGCACGGTGATGGAGCTGCTCTATCCGAAAGCGGCGGACCAGGAAAAGATCCGCAACACGCTGCGCGGCATGGGCTATTCGCACCCTGAGGTGGCCAGCTTCGGCACCGCGCAGGACATCATGCTGCGTCTGCCAATCGTCGCGGGCGCGCCGGCGGCGAGCAGCTCGACGGCCGTGTTCAACGCCATTTGCCGCGACGATCAGGGCACGACCAAGCAGACCCAAACGACGACCGACAAGGGTGAAGTGCTCAACCGCACCAGCTGCGTTGCCCCCGGCGGGCAAGAGCTGATCAGCCTGCAGCAAGTGCAGTTCGTCGGCCCGTCGGTCGGCGACGAGCTGGCCCAGAACGGCCTGAACGCGCTGCTGATGGTCATCCTGGGCATCGTGGTCTATCTGGCGATCCGCTTCGAATGGAAATTCGCAGTCGCCGCCGTGGTCGCCAACCTGCACGACGTGGTCATCATCCTGGGCTTCTTCGCGTTCTTCCAGTGGGAATTCTCGCTGACGGTGCTGGCGGCCACGCTGGCGGTGCTGGGCTATTCGGTCAACGAGTCGGTCGTCATCTTCGACCGGATCCGCGAAATGTTCCGCAAGCAGCGCCGCATGAGCGTGCCGGAAGTGATCGACCACGCGATTACCAGCACGATCTCGCGCACGATCATCACGCACGGCTCGACGCTGATGATGGTCATGTCGATGCTGTTCTTCGGCGGCTACGCGCTGCACTACTTCGCGATCGCACTGGCCATCGGTATCTGCTTCGGTATTTACTCGTCGGTGTTCGTGGCGGCGGCCGTGGCGATGTGGCTGGGTGTCAAGCGTGAAGACCTGATCAAGCCGGTCAAAGAGAAAGACGACACCGACGGCGCCGTCGTCTGACCGATTGCACGATTGCGGCTTTGTGTGTGTCAACGCACGGAGCCGCGATGTGCCCGTATTTATAGTGGAACTGTCTCTTTCAGGACATCCCTAGTTTTGGACTTTACCCGCCCCGGCAACGGCGCGGGTTTTTTTTTTGTCCTGTGCTAAGCGTGTGCTAAGCGTGGTCGGCTGCAAATTGCTGCTGCAGGAAGGCAATGAACAAGCGCACCCGCTGCGGTGCCTGGCGTCCGTAGGCATGCAGCGCGTGTACCTCCAGCCCTGGCATTGGCAAGCGCGGCAGCACGATGTCGAGGCGGCCGGCGGCCAGATCGTCCGCCACGGCGATCCTGGCCAGCTGGGCGATACCGGCGCCTGCCAGCGCAGCTTGGCGCAGCACCACGCCATCGTTGGTGTCGAATGGGCCGTCCGGCACCAGGCTGCTGCCGTCGGCCCAGGTCCAGGGGAAGGGGCCGGCCGGCGTCAGGTAGCGCAGGCAGGCGTGATCGGCCAAGTCGGCCTGCGTAGCCGGCTGCCCGCGCCGCGCCAGGTAAGCGGGCGCGGCAACGAGCACCGGCTGCAGCGTCGTCAACCGGCGCGCCGTCAGTCGGTTGTCCAGCAGGGCGCCAACGCGGATCGCCACGTCATACCCCTCGCGGATCAGGTCCACCTGGCGGTCGGCAATTCGCAGTTCGAGCTTGAGCCGGGGGTGCGCAAGCGCGAAACGCTCGGCCCAGCCGGCAAACACGGTGCGGCCCAGGTCACTTGGCGCCGCCACGCGCAGCAGGCCGCTCACATCGTCCGGCGTGCGCAGCGCCTGTTCGGCATCGGCCAGCGCCTGGACCAGCGGCGCCACCCGCTCGAAATACAGCGCGCCTTCGGCCGTCAGCGCCAGCGTGCGTGTCGAGCGCTGGATCAGGCGCACACCGAGCCGCGCTTCCAGTCGCGCCACGCTTTTCGATACCGCCGAGGGACTCGCGCCCAGCAGGCGCGCAGCATCGCTGAACGACCCGGTTTCAATCGTGCGGACAAAGGCGGCGAGGCCGGCAGAGGTATCGACAATCGCAGTCATTCAGGAACTTTCGGCATAAATCATGTGATGTTTTTGGGGCTAATTATCCGGGATATCCGCAATTACCATGGCAACCATCTCATCTGCGCTAAAGGTTATCTCATGCTTCCAACCACGATGCGTCACTGGCGCCTGGCCGCGCCCGGCCGCGACAACCTGACACTGGCGAGTGGGCCGGTGCCCCAGCCTGGTCCGGGCGAAGTTCTGGTCCGGGTCGGTGCGGTCGCGCTGAACTACCGCGACCTGCTGGCGATTGATGCTGGCATGGGCATTCCGCCCGTGTTTCCGCTGACCCCGGGCTCGGACCTGTGTGGTGTGGTCGTTGCGGCCGGGGAGGACGCGCGGCGTCTGCAGCCGGGCCAGCGCGTGATCTCGACCTTCGAGGCGGGCTGGTTTGATGGCTTGCCTGCGGGGAGTGCGCGTCATCCGCCTGCCTACACCCTCGGGGGCGCGGCGCCCGGCGTACTGGCCGAGTACGTGGCGCTGCCGGAAGACTGGTTCGTGACGGCGCCCGAACGCCTCGACGATGCACAGGCCAGCACGCTGCCCGTGGCCGGCCTGACGGCTTGGAGCGCGCTGGTGGAACACGGGCGGCTGCACGCCGGCCAGACGGTGCTGATCCAGGGTACGGGCGGGGTTTCGCTGTTCGCGCTGCAATTGGCGGTGGCGCATGGCGCGACGGCGATCGTCACGTCGTCCAGCGACGCCAAGCTCGACCGGGCCAAGGCGCTGGGCGCGGCGCACCTGATCAATTATGCGCGCGAGGACTGGGTCGAGGCGGTGTACCGCATCACCGGCGAGCGTGGCGTCGATCACGTGCTTGAGATGGTCGGTGGCGCGCACCTGGATCGCGCCCTTCAAGCGGTGGCGGTGCAGGGGCGGATTTCGCTGATCGGCGTGTTCGACGGCTTCACGTTCTCGGGCTCGTCCGGCCTGATGCTGCGCAAGCAGGTCACGCTGCAGGGGATCAGCGTCGGCCACCGGCGCGCGCTCGAAGCGCTGGTGCGCGCGGTCGATTGCACCGGCATCGCGCCCGTGATCGACCGGCGCTATCCGCTGGCGGCGCTGCCGGAGGCGCTGGCGCACCTGGCGGCAGGCCCGTTCGGAAAGATCGTGATCGAGATGGCCTAGGCCATCACAACTGCCACGGATGGTTGTTCCTGCCATCGAGCGCGCTGTCGAGATACGTGGCGGCGCTGATCAGGGCCAGGTGCGTGAACGCCTGCGGGAAGTTACCAAGCAGCTCGGCCTTGCCGGTGAACTCCTCGGCGTACAGCCCGACGTGGTTACCGTAGGCGAGCAACTTTTCCATATTGTTGTGCGCCTGTTCCAAACGGCCGGCGCGCGCCAGGCACTCCACGTACCAGAACGAACAGGCTGCGAATGCACCTTCCTCGCCCTCGAGGCCATCGTCGCGGTCGTAGCGCAGCACCAGCGCGTCGTCGCCCAACTGGTCGCCGATGGCGTCAAGCGTGGCCAGCCACTGCGGATCGGTCGAACCGATGAAGCGCACCAGCGGCATCATCAGCATCGCGCCATCGAGGTCGGTGGAGCCCTTGCTGCGCACGAAGTGGCCCAGCTCCTTGTTCCAGAACGTGGCCCAGATGTAGTTGGAGATGTCGTTGCGCGCCGCGATCCACTGGTCGAACGGGGCGGTCAGCGAGCGCTTGCTGGCCAGGCGGATTGCCCGGTCGACCGCCACCCAGCACATGAGTTGCGAGTGCAGGTGCTCGCGCGGCGCTTCGCGGCCTTCCCAGATGCCGGCGTCGGGCCGACGCCAGTTGTCGCACACGAAGCCGACCACGTGGCACACGCCCAGCCAGCCGGCATGCGAGATCGCCTCACCATATTTATTGCTCAGATAAACCGCGTCAAGCAGGGCGCCGAAGATGTCGAGCTGCAGCTGGGTCGCGGCATCGTTGCCGATCCGGACCGGCTGCGAGCCGGCATAACCGGCCAGGTGATCCAGATCGACTTCCGCCTGCACTTCGCCGCCGTCGAGCGCGTACATGATGCGCAGGTGGCCGTCATCGGGCCCGTGGCCAGGGCGCTCGGCCGACCAGCGCGTGAACGCCTTGGCTTCCTCGGTGTAACCAAGGCGCATCAGCGCATACACGGTGAACGAGGCATCGCGGATCCAGGTCGAGCGGTAATCCCAGTTGCGCGAGCCGCCCAGCACCTCGGGCAGGCCGAAGGTGGCGGCAGCGACCATCGAGCCATGCCGGCGCGATGTCATCAGCTTGAGCACCAGCGCCGAACGCGTGACATCCTCGCGCCAGCGGCCCTTGTAGGTCGAGCGCCTGGCCCAGTTGCGCCAGTGCGCGACCACGTCAATGACCAGCGTATCGCGCGCCGCCTGGTCGAGGGGCGGGTCGCCTTCTTCGTCCATGACGATGTCGATCGACTCGCCGGCCTTCATCACGAAGGTGGCGCCGGCGCCGCCGTCGACAGCGGTGAAGTTGACCGGCGCGCACAGGCGCAGCGACGGCGCGCCGGCGGCGGAAAACACCACCTGGTCCTGCGTGATGCTGACCTCGGGCTGCAGGCGCGCATAGTCGAAGCGTGGCTGGCAATCAAGCCGCATGCACACGTCGCCCTTGGTGACTTCCACGCGCCGCAGCACGCATGCCGCGCCGTGACCGATTTCCTCGGGGCCGGCCATCAGGTCGGTGATCTGGACACTGGCCTCGTCACTGAGCCACTGCGTGAGCAAAACATTGGTATCGGGCAGGTAGGTTTGCACGACGCGCGCATCGGCCATCTGCGGGGCCAGCGTGAAGTGGCCGCCCTTGTCCGGGTCGAGCAGGGCGGCGAAGATGCTGGGGCTGTCGAAGTCGGGCCAGCACAAAAAGTCGATCGTGCCGTCGGTGGCGACGAGCGCCATCGTGGCCAGGTTGCCGATGGCGCCGTGATCGGCAATCGGTCTTGGCGGCGGGGTGCCGGCCGAATGATCTGAACGTTCAACCATTGTCTTCAAAGCCCGGATACAGCGTCATGCCGCCGTCGACGTACACCGTGGTGCCGGTCATGTAGTCGGCCAGGTCGGATGCCATGAACAGCGCCAGCGCCGCCACGTCTTCCACGTCGCCGATGCGGCCATATGGGATCAGCTTGAGCAGCTTGTCGGCCGCTGCGCCTTCAGTGGCCTCGGCATTGATCGGCGTGCGGATGGCGCCCGGGGCGATGGCGTTGACGCGGATGCGGTCCGGCGCCACTTCCTGCGCCAGTGAGCGCATCAGCATGCCGATGCCGCCTTTCGAGGCGGCATAGTTGACGTGGCCGGCCCAGGGAATGATCTCGTGCACGGAACTCATGCACAGGATGGCGCCGTTGGCGCGCATGCGGCCGCGGTTACCCTGCTCGCGAAAGCGCCGGATGGCCGCGCGCGTGCACAGGAACTGGCCGGTGAGATTGACGTCGATGACGGCTTGCCAGTCCTTGAGCGTCATCTCGGCAATTGGCGCGTCTTTCTGGATACCCGAGTTGGATACCAGAATATCGATGCCGCCGAACGCCTTGACGGTTTCGTCGAACAGGCGCGTGACGTCGTCTTCGTGCCCGACATTGGCCTGGACCGCCACGGCGCGGCCACCGGCGCCAGTAATCTGGGCGACGACTTCTTCGGCCTTGTCGCGGCTGCTGTTGTAATTGACGACGACCTGGGCGCCGGCCTCGGCGAACGCGAGGCTGATGCCGCGGCCAATGCCGGAATCGCCACCGGTAACGAGCACCACCTGGTCTTGCAAGCTGATTTTCATGGGATTCTCCAGAAGGTCGGGGCGCACGGTCGCGTGCGCCGGATATGAGAATGACCTTAGCAGAAAGCGGCGATGGGCCCGGCACGCGTGCCGTGGCAATGTCGTGCGGAAAAAGAAGGATCGAATAAGGCGCTTGAAATGCGTCCAGTGTGAGTCAGCGCACCGAGTGCGCACCCCGCCAGACATAAGATCGGGCTGTCTCTTTCAGGACATCCCTAGTTTTGGACTTTGGCCCGCTCCTCACCGAGCGGGCATTTTTTTTGCCTACAGCAGCGCCGAGGTCAGGCTCTTGACCTCCTCGCCCGACTCTGCCAGCACGCCCTTGAGCGTGCCGTGGCCGAACACGAAGTCGATCGTGGCCGCGCCCGCATAGGTCGTGGCGCCCACGGGTGCGAACAGCGGTGACGGGAACGGCGCCAGGTCATTGGCCAGCAGCAGTGTGTCGCCGAGGGTTTCGGGCGGCAGCGCGCGCATGCCGTCCCACAAGGCTTCGATGGCGCTCATCACGGGCGCCGGCACGGCCAGCTGGTGCAGCACGCCGCGACCGATGGCTGCTTCGCCGTGGTCGAGCCAGGCCTCCAGATTATCGTCCAGCAGCCCCGGCATCGCTTCCGCGCGTGACAGCAGGTAAAAGCCGCCGACCTCGTGCACGATGCCGGCGAACAGCGCGGTTTCATGGTCGACGAACGAGACGCGGCGCGCGATGACTTGCGCCAGTGCGGCCACGTGGGCCGAGTGCGTCCACAGCTGGTCGGCCTTCTTGCGCAGGCCCGGGTCGCGGATTTCGCTGGCCAGCTGGCGCACGATGACGGACGCGGCCAGCGCGCCCAGCGTGCGAAAGCCCACCCGCTGGACGGCAGCGGGCACGCTCGTGACGTCGTTGCCGGAGCGGTTATAGGCGACCGAGTTGGCGATCGCCACCGTGCGCGCTGCCAGCAGCGGCTCGGCCTGCACGAGGCGGGCGGCGGCGTCGATATGGCAGTCGGGTTCGCTCAACGCCCGCTGCAACTTGAGCGATGCGTGAACGCTGGTGGGGAACGTGAGTTCGCCCCGGCTGGCTTCAGCAGCGATGCTGTCGAGGGAGGAGAGTTGGTCCATCAAAAAATTATACCCCCAACCCATCGGAACGCGACCAAATATATTGCTCTAGAGAACCACGGGCGATGGCCTGTGGTGTCCCTGCGACCGGATTAGGCTTCGCTGAAGATGGCGTCGCAGCCTTCTTTTGGCTCTTCGGTGTTTTCCAGCTCGTCGGCCAGGCCCAGGTCGAACAGTTCTTCGACCGCGTTCATGTAGCTGTTGAGCTTGGTGGCGCCGATCAGGCGGTAGATCTCGCCGGCTTCGTTGCGCACGCCGATCAGCATCGGTTCTTGCTGGACTTCGTCCAGTGGGGCGACGTCGAGCAGGATGTTGCCGTTGATGTGCTTGTCGAAATGGGCGGGCTTCTTGTCGTCGATGAGGGCGGTTTTCAAGGCGTTTCCTTCAGGTGGGGTGGTGATGGCAGGGGACCGTTGCCGTGGCTGGTGATCCGGGTGCGCAGCAGCGTCAGGGCGGTTTCGAGCGTGGCGAAGTCGGTGTCGCTATAAGCGTGGAATAATTCCTTGCCGCGTGCGATCACGAGCGGGAATACATCGCAGAATACCTGTTCGCCGGCCGGCGTGAGGCGCACGAAGAATGAGCGCTTGTCGTCGCAGCTGCGCTCGCGCAGTACCAGGCCCTTGTGCTCCAGGCGTTCGATGACGCCGGTGAGCGTGCCCTTGGTGATCAGGGTGCGCTCGCCCAGCTCCTTGTAGCTCATGCCGCTCGTGTTGCCGAGCGTGGCGATGATATCGAACTGCGCATGCGTCAAGCCATTCTGGCGCACGGCGTCGCCCGAGACGCGCTCGAAGCTCTGCATGCACTCGGCCAGCAGTCGGACGCTTTTTAGATATCGTTCCCCCATGGGCCGGGATTATAGCCGCCCGCTGCATTGACCGCTGCACTGCCCGCAGCACCGCGCGTTCATCGGTACGCAATATGACGGGGCAGGCAGCCACGGGCCCGTTGCGCGAATGTTCTCCGGTATGATGTACGCCCATGTCGTTTGCACAGGCCTGTGGCCGTTTCCTTTTCGTGACCCTGACCATCCGCCGCGATGCAGCCTGACCTGTCCCTGCTGACCCAGGAGCGGCTGCTGCGCGTGCTCCTGGTCAATGCCGGCGAGCCGGACGCGCTGACCTGGTCCGGGCTGTACCAGCCGCTGCGGCTGGCCGCCAAGGTGCTGGGTCCCGAGCGCCTGCACGTCGACGTGCGCAGTCCCGACAAATTCATGGGCGACGCCCAGCGTCACTGGCACCTCGTGCTGCTGGTGGCCGACGAGGCCGAAGCGGCGCTGCGCCCGGCCAATCTGCGCGCGCTGGTCGAACGCTGCCGCGCCGCGCCGTTCTGGGGCGGCGTCGGCGCCGGCGTGCTGTGGCTGGCCGATGCCGGCGTCCTGCATGGCGTGCGCACCGCGCTCCCGTGGGCGCTGTACCCGGACGTCAATGCCCAGGCCGAGCAGGCCCTGCTCACCCCCAACCTGTACGAATTCGACGCCAACCGCCTGACTTGCTGCGGCGGCGCGGCCAGTATCGACTTCGCGCTGACGCTAGTCGATCTGCTGTTTGGCGCGACCGTCCAGGCGCAAGTGAAGGAAACGCTGTGCATCGACCGCGTGCGCGGTCCGGACGAGCGCCAGCGCGTGGCGCTGCAAGCCCGCTTCGGCGCGCTGCAACCGAAACTGTCCGAGGCGGTGGCGCTAATGGAAGCCAATATCGAAGAGCCGCTGTCCACCGACGAAATTGCCCAACTGGCCGGCATTTCGCGGCGTCAGCTCGAGCGCCTGTTCAAGCAATACCTGGGCAGCCTGCCATCGCGCTACTACCTCGAACTGCGCCTGCGCCGCTCGCGCCAGCTCCTGCTCGACACCAATCACTCGATCGTGCAGGTGGGGCTGATGTGTGGATTTTCATCCGGCTCGCACTTTTCGACGGCGTTCGGGGCCTTGTTCGGCAATACGCCGCGCGAAGAGCGGCAGAGGAAGCTGGCGCAGTGATTACTTACCTCTTGGCTACGTCCCCTCGCACGTCGTTCCAGCAGAGGCTGGAACCCAAGTGTGCGTGCATATCGGCAAAGTTTAACGCTACAGGCACGCGACGAGCTTGGGTTCCAGCCTTCGCTGGAACGACGTGCGATGGAAGCCAGCCAGTAGCGCCGTTATCTCCATGCCAATAACTACCTCGTCCAAAAATGAAAATGCCTGTCGCACTTCTAAAAGAAGTTGTCGGCCAGCGTTTCTATAATGAATTGATCATGCGGGAGAAGCATCCCGCACCATTTACATTGATTGGATGAGGAAAAAGCCATGAACGCTCAGCTTGATTCGGGTATCGCCACGCGGTCTGTCACCCGCCAGACCTTCGACGACGTCCTGGTCCCGACCTACGCCCCGGCCGCCATGGTGCCGGTGCGCGCATCGGGCCTGGACCTGTGGGACCAGGAAGGCAAGCAGTATCTGGACTTCACCTCGGGCATCGCCGTCACCTCGCTGGGCCACGCCCATCCGGAAGTGAACGAAGCGCTGACCAAGCAGCTCAACACCCTCTGGCACCTCGGCAATGGCTACACCAACGAGCCGGTGCTGCGCCTGGCCAGCGCCCTGACCGAAGCGACGTTCGCCGAGCGCGCGTTTTTCTGCAACTCGGGCGCCGAAGCCAACGAAGCGGCCCTCAAGCTCGCCCGTAAATACGCGCACACCAAGTTCGGTCCGCACAAGTCGCGCATCGTCTCGTGCCTGGCATCGTTCCACGGCCGCACGCTGTTTACCGTGTCGGTCGGCGGCCAGTCGAAGTACACCGAAGGCTTCGAGCCACTGCCACCTGAACTGAGCCACATCCCGTACAACGACATCGAAGCCGCGCGCGCCGCGATTACCGATGATGTCGCGGCCGTGATCGTCGAGCCGATCCAGGGCGAGGGCGGCGTCATTCCCGGCAACCCGGACTACCTGAAAGCGCTGCGCGAGCTGTGCGACCAGACCGGCGCGCTGCTGATCTTCGACGAAGTCCAGTCGGGCATGGGCCGCACCGGCACGCTGTTCGCTTACGAGCAGATGAACGTCAAGCCGGACGTACTGACGTCGGCCAAGGCCCTGGGCAACGGTTACCCGATCGGTGCGATGCTCACCACCACCGAGATCGCCAAGCACCTGGGCGTGGGCAGCCACGGCACGACCTACGGCGGCAATCCGCTGGCCACCACGGTCGCCCTGAAGGTCCTGGAGATCATCAACCAGCCGGCCTTCCTGGCGCGCGTGAAAGAAGCCAACGTCGCCATCATGACGAACCTGCTGCAACTGGCGGCGGACTTCCCGCAGGTGTTCGGCCAGCCGCGCGGCATGGGCCTGCTCCTGGGCCTGCCGATGGCGGAAACGTCGAAAGGCCGCTCGAAGGACTTCACCAAGATCGCCGAGAAGATGGGCCTGATGCTGCTGATCGCCGGTCCGGACGTCGTGCGCCTGGCGCCGGCACTGATCGTCTCGGACGCGCAGATCGCCGAAGCGAACCGCATCATGCGCGCCGCCGTGGCGGAATTTTTGGCCGACGCCATCGACGAACCTGCTGCGCCACGCAAAGAGGCACCCGTGCCTGCACCCGACGCCGCCTGATGCATCGGACCCGCCGGTCGCCTTGAACCAGGCGGCCGGCCGCACGCACTGACCCACAGGGAGACCACATGTATGTTGTCCGTCCGGTAGATCGCGCGGATATCGGCGCGCTCGAAGCGATGGCCGCTATTTCGATGCCGGGGGTGCATACGCTCCCGCGCACGCGCGAAGGCATCAATGCCGCCGTCGAGCGCTCGCTGGCCTCGTTCGCCGCGCAAGTCGATATTCCAAGCGAAGAATCGTATCTGTTCGTGCTCGAAGACCTGCGCTCGCGCGAGGTTGTCGGCACCGCCGCCATCCACGCATCGGCCGGCTCGAACGGCACCTATTTCGCGTTTCGCAACGATGTCATCCAGCAGGTCTCGCGTGACCTGAACATCAGCCACAACGTGCACGCACTGACGCTGTGCTCCGAGCTGACTGCCTACTCGCACCTGTCGGGCTTTTTTGTCCGCAACCGTGAGAGCGCCGGTGTCGAGGCGGCGCTGCTGTCGCGCGCGCGCCTGCTGTACGCGATGCTCGCACCGCACCGCTTTGGCGACCGCTTCTTCGTGCCGCTGGCCGGGCGCGTCGATGCCGATGGCCAGTCGCCGTTCTGGAATGCGCTGGGCCGCAAGTTCTTCAAGATGGATTTTCTCGAAGCCGAGCGCCTGATCGAAGGCGCCCGCAACCGCACGCTGATCGTCGAACTGATGCCGCACTATCCCGTCTACGTGCCGCTGCTGCCGGGCGACGCCCAGGCGGCGCTGGGCCAGATCCATCCGGGTGGCCAGATGGCGTTCGATCTGCTGGCGCAGGAAGGCTTTGAAGCCGACGAGTACATCGACATCTTCGACGGCGGCCCGATCCTGCAGGCGCACAAGAACGCGCTGCGCTCGTTCGGCGCCTCGCAGCGCCTGCGCGTGGCCGCTGCCGGGCAAGAGTCGCCGAACCACGGCGCGCCGGTGGCCTACGCCGTTGCCAGCGTCGACAATGGCTTCCGGGCCGTGACGCTGCACTCTTCGCCGCTCGAACAAGGCTCGACGATCGCGCTGCCGCGCGACGTCCAGCAGGCGCTTGGCGTCGCAGCGGGTGACGAGGTCGTCTGCCTGCGCATCGAAGGAGAAGCATCATGCTCGTGATCCGCGCCGCCAAAACGTCCGACCTGGACGCCCTGATCAATATGGCGCACCAGGCCGGCAGCGGCATGACGACGCTGAAGCCCGATCCCGAGATGCTGGGCCAGCGCCTGGCCACGTCCGAGGCCTCGTTTGCCGAAACCATCCGCCCCGAACAGCGCGACTACATGTTCGTGCTCGAAGAGCCGCAGGACGGCAGCATCGCCGGCGTCTGCGCGATCAAGGGCGCGGTGGGCCTGACCGAGCCGTTCTACAACTACCGTATCGGTACGCTGGTGCACTGCAGCCGCGAACTGAATGTCTTCACGCGCATGGAGACGCTGTACCTGTCGAACGATCTTACCGGTTCGACCGAACTGTGCTCGCTGTTTTTGCTGCCCGAATACCGCGTGGGCTTCAACGGCAAGTGGCTCTCCAAGAGCCGCTTCCTGTTCATCGCCCAGTTCCAGCAGCTGTTTACCGAAAAGATCATCGCCGAGATGCGCGGCTACCAGGACGAGGGCGGCGATTCGCCGTTCTACGAAGGCCTGGGCCGGCACTTCTTCAAGATGGATTTCAACCATGTCGACGGCCTGACCGCGATCGGCAAGAAATCCTTCATCGCTGAACTGATGCCGCGCCAGCCGCTGTATGTCGACTACCTGCCGCAATCGGCGATTGACGTCATCGGCAAGGTGCACACCTCGACCCAGCCGGCGCGCCGCCTGCTCGAGCAAGAGGGCATGTACTACGAAGGCTATGTCGACATCTTCGACGCCGGCCCCGTGCTGCAGGGCCGCGTGTCCGAACTGCGCGCGGTGCGCGACAGCGTGCTGGCCGTGGCGGCGCAAGGCTTGCCGGCCATCGACGCCGGCGAGGTGCTTGAAGGCGCACCCAAGGACGTCGCCCACGACACCGAACACATGCTGGTGTCGAACACGCGCCTGGACGACTTCCGGATGATCCTCACGCGCGCCGTGCCTGGCGCGGGCAGCGTGGTCCTGAGTCCCGACGAGCTGGCGCTGCTGCGCATCGCCGCCGGCGACAACGTGCGTACCCTGACACTCAATACCAGGAAAAACACCCATGGCTAATCTTTCGAATTACATCAACGGCGAATGGCTCGCCGGCAGCGGCGCCGAACTCGCGACGATCGACCCATCGACCGGCCGCCAGACCTGGACCAGCAATGCCTCGAGCCCGGATGACATCGCGCGCGCCGCGCAAGCAGCGCACGACAGCTTCGAAGCCTGGGCCCTGACGCCGCTGGCCGAACGCATCGCCATCGCCACGCGTTTTCGCGATCTGCTGAAGGACAACGCCGAGTCGCTCGCCGCGACGATCGCCGAAGAAGTTGGCAAGCCCTTGTGGGAAGCGCGCACCGAAGTCGCGACGATGGCCAACAAGATCGACATCTCGGTCCAGGCGCATGCAGCCCGCACCGGCGAGAGCGCAACCAAGGTCGCCGACGGCAACGCCGTGCTGCGCCACCGTCCGCACGGCGTGTTCGCCGTCTACGGACCATACAACTTCCCCGGCCACCTGCCGAACGGCCACATCGTGCCTGCGCTGATCGCCGGGAACACGCTGCTGTTCAAGCCCAGCGAATACGCGCCGCGCACGGCGGTCAAGACGGTGCAGCTGTGGGAGCAGGCCGGTTTGCCCAAGGGCGTGCTGAACCTGGTCAACGGCGGCCGCGACACCGGCATCGCGCTGGGCCAGCAGGCGCTGATCGATGGTGTGCTGTTTACCGGCAGCAGCCAGACCGGCGCCGCGCTGCATAAACAGTTCGGCGGCCAGCCGGGCAAGATGCTGGCGCTGGAAATGGGCGGCAACAATCCGCTCGTCGTGTGGGGCGTGGAAGACATCGACGCGGCCGTGCACCACACGGTGATGTCGGCCTTCATCTCGGCCGGGCAGCGCTGCACCTGCGCGCGCCGCCTCGTGATCGAGAACGGCGCCGCCGGCGACGCATTCCTCGCGCGCCTGGTGGCCGTGGCCGCGCAGTTGCAGGTCGGCCCGTCGAACGCCGAGCCGCAGCCGTTCATGGGCCCCGTCGTCTCGAGCGCCGTCGCTGCGCGCCTGGTGCAGGCGCAGGAAGACATGGTCGCCAAGGGCGGCAAGCTGCTGCTGGCGATGCGCCAGCTCGACCCGAACACCGGCTTCGTCACCGCCGGCATCGTCGACACAACCGACGCGCAGGGCATTCCGGACGAAGAATGGTTCGGCCCCTTGCTGCAGGTAATCCGCGTGGCGAGTTTCGACGACGCGCTGCGCGTGGCCAACGCCACCGACTACGGCCTGGCCGCAAGCCTGCTGTCGCCGTCCGAAGACCTGTGGCAGCGCTTTGCCGTGCGCGCCCGCGCCGGCATCGTCAACTGGAACCGGCCAACCACCGGCGCGGCCAGCTCGGCGCCGTTTGGCGGCGTGGGCAAGTCGGGCAACCATCGCCCGAGCGCGTATTACGCCGCCGATTATTGCGCCTATCCGGTCGCCTCGATCGAGAACCCGGTGCTGGACATGCCGGCCAAATTGTCGCCCGGGTTGAGCTTCCCGGCCGAAGGAGCGTGACCATGCGCGACGCACGCGAATTCAATTTCGACGGGCTGGTTGGCCCGTCGCACAACTACGCTGGTCTGTCGTTCGGTAACGTGGCCTCGTTCAGCAATGTGCGCAGCAGCTCCAATCCGCGCCAGGCCGCGTTGCAGGGCCTGGCCAAGATGCGCGAGCTGGCTGCGCGCGGCTTTGCGCAGGCAGTGATGCCGCCGCAGGGCCGGCCGAATTTCAGGTTGCTGCGCAGCCTGGGCTTTTCGGGCACCGACGCCGATGTGCTGGCCCGTGCCTACCGCGAAGCGCCCGTGATCCTGGCCTGTGCCTGGTCGGCCGCGCCGATGTGGACCGCCAACGCGGCCACCGTCAGCCCGTCGGCCGATTCGCTCGATGGCCGCGTGCACTTCACGGCCGCGAACCTGAACAACAAGCTGCACCGCTCCGAAGAACACGTGCAGGCCACGCGCACGCTGCGCGCGATCTTCGGCAACAGCGAACACTTCATGGTGCACGACCCGCTGCCATCGGTGCCGGCCTTTGCCGACGAAGGCGCGGCCAACCACACGCGCTTTGCCGCCAGCCATGGCGCTGCCGGCGTCGAGTTCTTCGTGTATGGCCGCGTCGAGTTCGACCCGTCGGCCCCGGCGCCCAAAAAATACCCGGCACGCCAGACGCTGGAAGCCTCGCAAGCCATCGCGCGCCTGCACGGCCTGGACCCGGCGCGTACCGTGTTCGCGTCGCAGAACCCGGATGTGATCGACCAGGGCGTGTTTCACAATGATGTCATCGCGGTCGGCAATGGCAATGTGCTGTTCTATCACGAGCAGGCGTTTGCCGATGAAGCGGGCACGCTCGACGCGCTGCGGCGCGCACTGGCCGTTGCCGGCACCGAGCTGCATCCAGTGCGCGTCGCGACGAGCCAGGTGGCGGTGGGCGACGCTGTCGCCAGCTACCTGTTCAACAGCCAGCTGCTGTCGAAGGCGGACGGGCGCATGGCGCTGGTGGTGCCGCACGAATGCCGCGAGAACGCCGCGGTTGCCGATTATCTGGCAGGCTTGCTGGCGGGACGTGGGCCGATCGACGAATTGATCGAATTCGACCTGCGCCAGAGCATGCGCAATGGCGGCGGGCCGGCGTGCCTGCGCCTGCGCGTGGCGCTGACCGATGCCGAAGCGGCCGCGATGCACCAGGGCGTGATCATGACCGAGGCGCTGTATGCGCAACTGGTCGCGTGGGTCGAACGCCACTATCGCGACCGCATCGAAACGCAGGATCTGATGGACCCGCAGCTGGCGCTCGAATGCACCGCTGCGCTGGAAGAACTCACACGCATCCTCGGCTTGCCGGGGCTGTACGACTTGTAACAGCAGGATTCGGACGGGTAATCCCTGTCCATATAAAGCAGGGCAGCGCCACGCCACGAGCCGGTTGCGCGCCAGGCACACAACTTTGGAGAAGCAAGATGAAAGATATGCCCAACGATTTGCGCGGCCAGACGCTGGCGCTGATCAACGAGAACAGTTCGGCCAATCAATCGGCCGGCAGCGCGCAGGTCAATGCCTTGATCGCCGCCTGGCTCGAGTCGCTCGACGACGAAGACCTGGCCGGCACCGCGCCGCACAGCCTGGCGCCCGTTCTGGTCGACGGTTTCTCGCAACTGGCCCAGCGCACCGGCCCTGGCGCGCAGATCGCCACGATGGGTTACTCGGACGGTCGCGGTGGCAAAGCCACCGCACTCTTGATTCTCAACGATGACCGCCCGTACCTGGTCGACTCGTTCGTCATGGCGTTGCGCCGCGAGCGCATCGTCGCCGCCGGCGTCATGAACGCCGTGCTGCCGGTACGCCGCGACGCCAGTGGTGCATTGGCCGCCATCGGCGAAGCGGGCAGCCCGCTCGAATCCATCGTCCTGTGCCTGCTGAACGATGAACTGCAATACGGAGAACTCGACAAGCTGACCGCGCGCATCCGCATGGTCGCCAGCGACGCTGCCACCGTGCAGCGCGACGCCGTCGCCATGGGCGACCGCATGACCGCCGTGGCAGCAGCCGCTGCCGCCGCCGGCACGCCGGACGGCCAGGAAGCCGCCGCCTTCCTCGAATGGGCCAAGAACGAAGGCTTCGAGCCGTTTGGCTACGCCTACTACGTCGTCAAGGCGGGCGAGCGCGAACTCGAACGCGATCTGGGCAGCCGCATCGGCGTGCTGAAAGACACCGCGCATCCGGTGTATGGCGATTGCCTGGCCAGCATCCCGGGCGACCTCGATACGCTGTCGCGCCGTGCTGACACGCTGTCGATCGTCAAGGCCGACGTGGGCGGCACGCTGCACCGCGACCAGCCGCTGGACTTCATCGGCGTGCGCGACACCGACGCACAGGGCCGCATCCTGGGCGAGCATTGCTTCATTGGCCTGTTCACCCGCGCTGCGACTTCGACCCCGCTGGCGCGCCTGCCGTTCGCCCGTGGCCGCGTGGCCAAGGTGCTCGGCATCGCCGGCGTGCGCCAGGAAGGCTTCCGCGCCGAGAAATTCATCGAGATCCTTGAATCGCTGCCGCGCAACGAAGCGCTCGAAGCCGAGCCGGAATGGCTGGCCGAAGTCTGCAGCGCCGTGGTGTCGCTGTACAAGCAGCCGCGCGCCAAGGTGTTTGCACGCCGCGACGTGTATCGCCGCCACCTGAACGTGCTGGTGTACCTGCCGCGCGAGCGCTTCAGCGCCGCCGTGGCCGCGAGCCTGGCAGCCGCCCTGAAGGAAAGCTCGGGCGCGCGCGACGTCGACGTCCAGACCCTGGTGGCCGATGGCCCGCTGGCGCGCGTGTACCTGATCGCGCATGCGGCCCGCTATCCGCTCGACCTGGAAACCGATCTGCAGGCGCCGCTCCTGGGCGTGCTCGATGGCTGGCATGACCGCTTTGCCCAGCTGACCAACAGTGTCGATGAAAGCCGCCTGCGCAGCCTGATGCGCAAGGTGGTGCCGACGCTGCCGGTGAGTTTTGTCTCCGCCACTGCGCCCGAAACGGCGTTCCGCGACGTGCACGCGCTGTTGACGCGCTGCCGTCCGGATCGCGTGACTGCGCGCATTGAGCAGGATGACGCTGCCGGCACCTCGATCCGCCTGTACTCGAGCGAGACCGTGCCGTCGCTGTCGCGCATCCTGCCGGCGCTGCAGAACGCCGGCATCGCGGTCGACCGCGAGCAGACCTTCCGCCACACGGGCCTGGATGGCGTGCGCCGTTACGTGACCGCGCTGTCGGTCGACGCCGAAAGCGCCGCCAAACTCACCAAGCCTGGTATCGGCAAAGTGGCCGAAGAACTGTTCTCGGCCCTGTTCAACGACGAGGCCGAAGATGGCCGCATGAACGGCCTGACGATCGAAGGCGGCCTGTCGCTGCGCGAAGTGCAGCTGGTGCGCGCGTACATCAGCTACTGGCGTCAGCTCGGCTCGAAGTTCTCGGTGCGCTACATGGCCGAAACGCTGCGCGCCCAGCCTGGCCTGGTCAAGGAATTCGTCAACGGCTTCATGCAGCGCTTCGATCCGGCCCTGACCGACGAACAGCGCAACGAAGGCAGCAGCGCGCTGTACCTGCTGAAAACCAGCCTGCCAGGCGTGAACCACGCCGACACCGAAGAAATCATGGCGGCGCTGATCGACCTGGCGCTGGCCACCGTGCGCACCAACTACTTCCAGAACAGCGGCGAAAAAATCATCTTCAAGGTCGACACAAGCGACCTGGCGCTGGCACCGGAGCCGCGGCCGTTCCGCGAAATCTACGTGTTCTCGCGCCGCTTCGAAGGCGTGCACCTGCGCGGCGGCCCGGTCGCCCGCGGCGGCCTGCGCTGGTCGGACCGCATGGAAGACTACCGCACCGAGGTGCTGGGACTGGTGAAGGCGCAGATGGTCAAGAACGCCGTCATCGTGCCGGCCGGCTCGAAAGGCGGCTTTGTCTGCAAGCAGATGCCGAAGGATGCGGCGCGCGACGTGGTCGCCGCCGAGGGCGAAGCCGTGTATCGCCTGTTCATCGCCAGCCTGCTGGAAGTGACCGACAACCGCGTGCGCGGCGAGATCGTGCCGCCAGAGGCAACCGTGCGTCACGACCAGGACGATCCGTACCTGGTGGTGGCAGCCGACAAGGGCACCGCGACGTTCTCGGACATCGCCAACAGCATCGCCGTGCAGCGCGGCTTCTGGCTGGGCGACGCGTTCGCGTCGGGCGGCTCGAACGGCTACGACCACAAGAAGATGGGCATCACCGCCAAGGGCGCGTTCGAAGCGGTCAAGCGCCACTTCTATGAACTGGGCCACGACCTGGCCAACAACCCGATCACGATGACCGGCGTGGGCGACATGTCGGGCGACGTGTTCGGCAACGGCGTGCTGCTGTCGCGCCAGCTGAAACTGGTGGCGGCGTTCGACCACCGCCACATCTTCCTGGACCCGACCCCGGACGTCGAAGTCTCGTTCAAGGAACGCGAGCGCATGTTCGCGCTGCCACGCTCGTCGTGGGAAGACTATGACAAGAGCCTGATCTCGGCCGGCGGCGGCGTGTACCCGCGCAATGCCCGCTCGATCGAACTCTCGCCGCAGATCCGCGAGGCGCTGCAGATCGAAGAGACATCGCTGCCGCCACAGGAACTGATGCACCGCATCGTCAAGGCGCCGGTCGACCTGTTCTACAACGGCGGCATCGGCACCTATATCAAGGCCTCGACCGAGACGCATGCACAGGTGAAGGACCGCGCCAACGACCAGATCCGCGTCAACGGCAATGAGCTGCGCTGCAAGGTGGTGAGCGAAGGCGGCAACCTGGGCGCGACCCAGGCCGGCCGCATCGAGTTCGCGCTAGCCGGTGGCCGCATCTTCACCGATGCGATCGACAACTCGGCCGGCGTGGATTGCTCGGACCATGAAGTCAACGTCAAGATCTGGCTCGACACCGAAGTCAATGCCGGCCAGTTGTCGGAAACCGACCGTAACCGCACGCTGAACGAAATGACGGGCGAGATCGAGCGCCTGGTCCTGCGCGACAACACGCTGCAGACGCATTTACTGACGCGCGAAGTGCAGGCGCAAGCCACTGGCGCGGTGGTCGACGGCTACATCGCCCTGATCGCCAACCTGGAAGCCGAAGGCGCCGTCTCGCGCGAGCTCGAACAGCTCCCGAGCGATGTCGAACTGCTGCGCCGCAAGGCGCTGGGCCTGGGCCTGACGGCGCCGGAACTGGCAGTGGTCATTGCCAACGTCAAGAACCGCTTCAAGCGTACGCTGGCTGCGCTGCCGCTGACCGACGAAGTCTGGGCCGATGCACTGCTGCGGCCGTACTTCCCGGCGCAGCTGGTCGCTACCCGCGATCCGCTGGACCATCCGCTGGCCAACGCCATCCTGGCCACCGTGCTGGCCAACGAAGCCGTGAACCGTTGCGGCCCGCTGATGCTGCGCGACCTGGCACTGGAACACCGCATCGACGACACCGAAGTCGTCAAGGCATGGGCCAAGGCCTGGGCTGCACTGCATCTGGCGCCGGTGTTCGATGCGCTCGACGCCGATGCCCTGGTGGTGCCGCGCGACGTGTCGGTTTCGGTCGACAACCGCACCCGCGCGCTGCAACGCGCCACGATCGAAGGCGTGCTGTCGCTGCCGCCAGGCTCGCAAGGTCTGGACGAGCTCTCGACGCTGTTCGCCGAAGCTGACGAAAGCGCGGCTGCCAAGTTCCGCTCCGAGGCCGATGGTCATACGGGCCTGCCGCCGCAGTTCGCGGCTGCCTGGAAGGCGGTCGAGATCATCGAGTCGCAAGCCTCGTTCCTGTTCGCGGCGGTCTCGGTGCCACGGCCAGAAGGCATGTCGCTGCTGCAGTTCCTGCAGGTGGGCACGCTGCTGCGCCAGCAGGTCGGCATCGACACGCTGGAACTGGGCCTGAAGCTGCCGGCGCAGAGCAAGTCGCAGGAACAGCTGCGCAACTACGCGCTGCAATCGCTGCGCCGCGCGCAACAGCGCCTGCTGCTGCAGGTGATCGAGCATGCGGGCCACAACGGCAACGACATGCAGGCAGCGGTGGACGAAGTGACCGCCGCGCGTGGCTTGACCGGCTTTGCGCCGCCGACGGAGCTGGAGCAGGCGATGCTGGACGTGTGGGCGCTGTCGGAAGGCCTCTCGCCAGAACGTCTGGCGGCATAAGATGAGTGCTGCATCCGTAGCAGGCTTGCCGGAAGCGGTGCGCGCGCTGGCCGAAGCCGACTTCGGCGCGGTCGCGCAGCGTTTTCGTGATGCCGGCTTTGTCGTTGCGTTGCCGGCGTCAGGGATCCTGACGGTGCGCGCCGCAACGCCGGACGCCGATCGCCCCAGCGTGCTGGTGTCGGTTGGCGTGCATGGCGACGAAACGGGGCCGATCGAGATGGTGGCGTATCTGGTCGATGCGCTGTCACGCTCTGCCAGCGCGCTGGCGGTGGACCTGATGCTGTGTGTCGGGCATATCGACGCCATCCGCGCCGGCAAGCGTTTCATCGACGCGGACCTGAACCGGATGTTCCGCGCCGAACGCGGCTCGCTCGCCGGGACGTTCGAGGCCGGGCGCGCCGATGCGCTGATCGAGGCAACGCGCGCGTTTTTCGAGGGCAGCGGCCCGGCGCGCTGGCACCTGGACCTGCACACGGCAATCAGGCCGTCGCACTATCCGATGTTCGCGATCGTGCCGGAACTGATTGCCGATGCAGCGCGTGAGGGCTTGATGGGGTGGCTGGGCGAGGCGGGGATCGAAGCGATCATCATGAATCCCGAATCGGCCGGCACCTACAGTTACTTCACCGCCGAGCATCTCGGCGCGGCCAGCAGCACAGTCGAACTGGGTCGTGTTGGCACACTGGGGCAGAATGACCTGTCGCAGTTTGCCGCTGCGTCCAGCGCGCTGGATCGCCTGCTGCGCGGGCAGCCGGCGCAGCCAGCGACGTCGCCACCGCGCGTGTTTGCAACGGCGCAGTCGATCATCAAGCTGTCCGACGCATTCACCATGCGCGTAGGGCGCGAGACCTGGAACTTCACGCCGATGCAAAAAGGCGACGTCATCGCGCAGGATGGTGCAACGACCTACACGGTGCAGCACGACGAAGAACTGGTCGTGTTCCCGAACCCGGATGTACGGGTAGGTTTGCGCGCCGGGATCATGGTGGTGCGCATCGGGTAAGACCAAGCGGGCTGCGGCCCGCTTTTTTTGGTCGACGACACGAATTTTCATGTCGGGCTAGACTGGTGCTCTTGATATGCAGGAGCCACCATGACCATGCTGTTTTCACCGTACTCGCTCGGCCCCCTCGAGCTGTCCAACCGTATCACCATCGCCCCGATGTGCCAGTATTCCGCTGTCGATGGCCTGGCCACCGACTGGCACATGATCCACTTGGGCAGCCTGGCGCTGTCCGGCGCCGCGCTGATTACGTTAGAGGCCACCGCCGTCGTGCCGGAAGGCCGCATCTCACCGAATGACCTGGGCCTGTGGTCCGACGCCCATGCCGACGCGCTGGCGCCGATTCTGGCGGCGATGCGTCGTCATTCGCCCATCAAGATCGGCATCCAGTTGAGCCACGCTGGCCGCAAGGCGTCGACGAACGTGCCGTGGGACGGCGGCGCGCAGATCGCCCCCGATGCGGCCAACGGCTGGCAGACCGAAGGCCCGTCCGCCATCCCGCATACCGAGGGCGACGCCGCGCCGCTGGCGCTGGATGCCGCCGGCCTGGAACGGGTACGCGATAGCTTCGTCGCTGCCGCGCGTCGCGCGCATGCGCTGGGTTTTGACGCGATCGAGCTGCACGGCGCCCACGGCTACCTGCTGCACCAGTTCCTCTCGCCGCTGGCCAATCACCGCACCGACGCATACGGCGGTTCGCTCGAGAACCGCATGCGCTATCCGCTGGAAGTCTTTGCGGCCGTGCGCGCCGCCGTGCCGTCGATGACGCTTGGGGTACGCATCTCGGCCACCGACTGGGTCGATGGCGGCTGGGACCTCGAGCAGAGCGTGCGCTTTGCGCAGGAACTCGAGCGCATCGGCTGCGACTTCATCCACGTCTCGAGCGGCGGTGTGTCGACCGCCCAGAAGATTCCGGTGGAACCGGGCTACCAGATCGGCTTCGCCGAACGCATCAAGCGTGACACGGGCCTGCCGACGATCGGCGTGGGTCTGATCACCGAGGCGCGCCATGCCGAAGCGATTTTGCAGGCGGGCCAGGCGGACGTCATCGCCCTGGCGCGCGCGATGCTGTACGACCCGCGCTGGCCGTGGCATGCGGCGGCCGAACTGGGGGCGCAGGTGAGCGCGCCGCCGCAGTACTGGCGCTCGCAGCCGCACGAATTCAAGACGCTGTTTGACACCACGCGGCCTGGCAAGGGCTGACACGGTTCGCGCCGGGGGCATGCAGTCCACGGCGCCGTTTTTGCAGTTCGTCGCATACAGCACGTTGCAGGACAGGGCGGTTGGTAGAGTGCCATCATCCGAACAACAACCTGTCAGGACTGCCATGCGTACCTCCATCGCCCTTGCCGCCGCTCTTGCTGCTCTTTCTGCCCTTGCCGGCTGCGCCATCATCGTCGCGCCGCAGGATGGCAGCGACATGCGCGTTCATACATCGTGGAGCAGCGGGACGACGGAGGGGAACGGGGTTGCGGCGCGCGATGCCCGCGCCATCGCGGCGCTGCCGGCACTGGACGTGAGCGGCGCGCTGCCGGTCGATGTGCGCGTGGGGCCGGTCGCGTCGCTGGTGGTGGAAGCCGACAGCAACCTGCTGCCGCTGATTCGCACCGAGACGCAGGGCGACACGCTGCGCATCTGGTCCGAGCAGAACCTGCGCAGCAAGACGCCGCTACGCATCATCTACACGACGCCGCGCCTGACCGAGGTGCGCGCGTCGGGCGCGACCCGCGTCGACGTGAGTGGCTTGAATGGCGCTCCGCTCGATGTGCGCAAGAGCGGTTCGGCGAGCGTGACGCTGGCCGGCACCGCCGGCAACCTGCATGCACGCGCGAGCGGCTCCGGTCTGCTGGATGCGGCCCGGCTCACCAGCAACAGCATCGATGTCACGCTGTCCGGGTCGAGCCGGATGCGCCTTGGGCCGGTCAGCGGCGAGGTCGCGCGCATGGAGCTCAGTGGATCGAGTTCGCTCGAGGCCAGCGGCGCGGTGCGCTCGCTCAACGCCCGCGTGAGCGGCTCGGCCAGCGCCGATCTGGCGGGCCTGACGACGCAGGACGCCGACCTGGGCGCGAGCGGCGGCAGCAGCATCCGGGCCACGGTCAGGCAGTCGCTGTTTGCCCGTACCTCGGGCTCGGGCGGCATCCGCGTGTACGGCCAGCCGGCCCAGCGCAGCATGACGGGCGAGCGCATCCACCTGCTCGATTGAGGGCTTGTCGCGCGTGCAAACAAAATGTCTTCAGCGACAGCAGAGTCCCCTATAATCGCAGCTTCGTTTTGAGACTGCGTTTGGGGACTGCTTACCGGCGGCGTCGAACGCGATTGCAACCGCGTACTGAAGGACTCGCCGTGAATCAGACTCTGGGCCAAAAGCTGCTACGTACCAAACCGGCGGGACGCCATCACGACGAGGGCACATCCGTTGGCGTTGCGGGCGCCTTGCCCGGCCTGCATCGCTCGCTCGGGCTGTTCCCGCTGACGATGATCGGCGTGGGCGCCACGATCGGTACCGGCATCTTTTTCACGATGGTCGAAGCAGTGCCGAAAGCCGGTCCTGCCGTCGTCCTCTCGTTTCTGCTCGCGGCGATCACCGCCGGCCTGACCGCGCTGTGCTACGCCGAACTGGCCGGGCGCGTGCCGGCATCGGGCTCCTCGTACTCGTTCGCCTACGCGACGCTGGGCGAATTCGCGGCGTTCATCGTGGCCGCCTGCCTGCTGCTCGAATACGGGCTGGCGGCCAGCGCGACGTCGATCGGCTGGTCCGATTACCTGAACAACTTCCTGCTCAACGCGTTCCACTGGCAGATACCGATCGAGTTGCGCTCGCCGATGTTCGTGTCGGACCACCATAACGTCTCGTTCAATCCGGGCCACATCAACCTGCCGCCGATCCTGCTCGTGATCATGTGCGGCATCATGCTGGTGCGCGGCACCAAGGAATCGGCTACCACCAATGCCATCATGGTGATGATCAAGCTGGCGATCCTGGTGTTCTTTTCCGCGATCGCGTTCACCGGCTTTGACGCCAACAACTTCCAGCCATTCTTCAATATGGACGAGAGCAAGGGTTATGCGGGCATGGCTGGCGTAACCGCCGCTGCCGGCACCGTGTTCTTCTCGTTCATTGGCCTGGACACCATCGCCACCGCCGGCGAAGAGGTCAAGGACCCGCGCCGCAACGTGCCGATCGGGATCCTGTCGGCGCTGGTCATCGTCACCGTGTTCTACATGCTGGTGGCGATTGCCGCGATGGGCGCGCAGCCGGCGCATCTGTTCGAAGGCCAGGAAGCCGGCCTGTCGGTGATCCTGCAGAATGTGACGGGCCAGGCCTGGCCGGCGCTGATCCTGTCAGCTGGCGCCGTGGTGTCGGTGTTCTCGGTGACGCTGGTGACGATCTACGGCCAGACCCGCATCCTGTACGCGATCAGCCGCGATGGCCTGATCCCGAAGGTGTTCCAGAAAGTCAGCCCGCGCACGCAGGCGCCGGTGAGCAATACGATCATCGTGTGCACCGTCGTGGGTCTGGTGGCCGGCACGGTTGACTCGACCTTCCTGTGGGATATGGTCAGCATGGGCACGCTGACGGCGTTCATGGTGGTGTCGATCGCGGTGCCGGTAATCCGCCACAAGCAGGGTCCTGATGCGCCACCGGGCTTCCGCGTGCCGTTCGGCCCCTACGTGGTGCCGGGGCTGTCGGTCCTGGCCTGCCTGTACATCATGAAGGACTTGTCGAGCACGACGTTCCGCGTGTTCTTCATCTGGATGGGCGTGGCGGTCGTGACCTACTTCGTCTACAGCATGCGCAACAGCCGCCTGAACAAACCGCAGGCGTAAGCGGCTGGCGATCACGATGGACAAGTTCGAACGACGGCGCGACCGCTTCGCGCTGTTCGACAGCATGGATAGCCCGGCGTTGAACCTGTGCTTTACACTGACGCTGCCGGACTTTCGCCCGTGGTGCCGCGCGCAGGGCCTGGCGCCATTCCACGTGCTGCTGTGCGCCACGCTGCGCGCGGTGCTGAAGATCGAGAACTTCTGCTACCGCATCGTGGACGGCGAGGTCATTCGCATCGAGCGCCTGACCCCGTCGTTCACCGTCACGAATGCCAACGACGACCTGAATTTCGCGATGTTCGCGTGGTCCGACGACCTGCACACATTCGTCGCCCGCAGCCGCGCCGCCGGCGCCGAGGCCGCCGGCATGACCGCGTTGAACACGCAGTACGCCGCCTTGTCACCGCGCCAGGCGAAAGAGCAAGTCTTCGTCACCTGCATCCCCTGGCTCGACTTCACCTCAATCCAGCACCCGACCGCCACGCTGGCGCAGCCCGACATCCCGTCCCTGGCCTGGGGCCGCTTCCGCGACGCGCCGAACGGAGCACTGACGCTGCCATTCTCCGTCCAGGCCCACCACGGCTTCGTCGACGGCCTCCACATCCACCGCCTGGCCACGCAAATCACCACCGAACTCACCACCATCCTCCAATTAGGGTCAGAGTAGAATTATTGGCCAATTGCCCCCGAGATAACTAGGGTCAGAGTCGCATTAACGGCTCATCAGCAAAAGTTGTCAAACAATTCGACTCTGACCCTAATTGTTTTTGCGGTGTTTTTCTGCTTGAGTCTGCTAGAAGTTACGGCACATTCAAATACTCGCGGCACTAATTTCCTGCAGCTATCCAAACCGGCCAAATTTGACTAAAAATTAATTAGGGTCAGAGTCGAATTATTGGCCAATTGCCCCAGAGATAACTAGGGTCGGAGTCGCATTAACGGCTCATCCGCAAAAGTTGTCAAACAATTCGACTCTGACCCTAATTGTTGGGGAATTTCTTTGGGATATTAAAAAGGCCGCACTCCTTGCGGTAGCGCGGCCTTCGGCGAGATTAACGACGCTGGATTTACAGCGCGTTCATTTCTTTCAGCAGGTTATCGGCCTTGTCGACATACTGCATATTCCACAGCATGTAACGGGTATCGACCTGGATCGAGCGGGTCATGGCTTTGTTGAAGTCCCAGTCCGAAATGATCGAATCGAGCGTGCCGTCGAATGCCAGGCCGATCAGCTCGCCCTTGGCGTTCAGTGCGGCTGAACCCGAGTTGCCGCCCGTGATGTCCAGCGTCGCCAGGAAGTTCACTGGCAGCGTTTTCAGTTTCGGGTCGACGTATTTGCCGAAGTTCTTTGCCTGGATGGCAGCCAGCTGGTTGTCCGGTGCGTCGAACTCGCCTTCGCCCGTGTGCTTGGCGGTGACGCCGGCCACGGTGGTGAAGGCGGTCCAGCCGGTGGTGCCGTCGGCGCCTTGCGGGCGGCCGGCGATCTTGCCGAAGGTGACGCGCAGCGTGCTGTTGGCATCCGGGTAGACGGCCTGGCCACGGCTGTTCATGTAGGCGATCTTGGCCTTCATGTAGTTGCCGTAGGCTTGCTGGATATTGCCGGCCGACTCTTCCTGCTTTTCTTCATCCTTCATGTCGGCGTCATACATCGCGACGGCGGCCTTGATGAAGCTGTCGTTCGATGCCTTGAACTCGGCTGGCGTCTTTTTCAGCCACGCGGTGCGCGCTGCCTTGTCGGCCAGTTTCGAGCCTGCATAGATGCGGTCGAGTGCAGCCTTCAGTTCGGCTTCGCTCATGCCGGCGCGGATGCCCAGTGCGGCGTCGAACGCGGCGTCGTGCTCGGCGGCCGGTTGCGCGTTGTACTTGGTCAGGAAGTTCAGCACCAGCGCCTTGTCGACTTTTTCGTCGTAAGTGCGGTCCTGGCCTTCGACGACGGACGTCAGGCGTGGCAGGTCGCGTTCCTGGTAGCCGGTCTTGCGCTCGGCGTCCGGCTTGGTGCGCTCGTTGGCCAGGCGGTACAGCGTGCGCGCCGACGACAGGAACTTCGGTTGCGCGTAGGTCTGGAAGAAGCTCTTCTTGGTGCCCGCATCGCGTTCGGCGATCAGCTTTTCAGCGGTGTCGATGTCGGCTGCGTACTGCGCCTTGCGCGCGGCGTCGCCATTGACCCAGGCCTTGAGCGCATTGTGCTCGGCCGTTTTACGCTGCAGGAAGTCGCTGCCCTGGTACGAGACCAGCATGCCCTTGCGATTCTTGTAGTAGTTGTTCACGCCCGCGATCTGGCCCGCGTATTTCAGCCGTGCAGCCGGATCGGTCTTGGTTTCGCGGTCGATGATGGCCAGCGTCTCGCTCGAGGCCTGGATGAAGGCCGGGTAGTTCCAGTCGAACGGGAACGCCACTTCGGACGGCAGGCGGTGACGGTTGGTGCGGCCCGGGTAGCCCAGCACCATCACGAAGTCGCCTTCTTTCGGGTTGTCCTTGGCGATCTTGATGATGTGCTTCGGCTGGTAAGGCACGTTGTCCTTCGAGAACTCGGCCGACTTGCCATCCTTGCTGACATACGCGCGGTAGAAACCGTAGTCGCCGGTGTGGCGTGGCCACATCCAGTTGTCGGTGTCGCCGCCGAATTTGCCGACGCCCGACGCCGGCGCGTGCACCAGGCGCACGTCGCGGATCTCGAGCTGTTTCAGGCGATAGAATTCCAGGCCGCCGTAGAAGCTGGCCACGGTGCAGCGGTAGCCGGCATCTTTTTCGCAGGCCGCCACCAGGGTTTTCTGGTTCTTTTCAATGGCGTCGATGCGGGCCTTGCCGGTCAGCTTGGCAACTTCAGGGGTGATGACCTGGGCGCTGACATTGGCCACTTCGTCGGTGACATACACGCGGCTGCCGGGCGAGGCCGGCAATTCGTCGGCCATGGTCTTGGCCAGGAAGCCGTTGGCCAGCAGGTCGCGCTCGGGCGTCGAGTTGACGGCGATGCTGTTGTAGACGCAGTGGTGGTTGGTCACGACCAGACCTTGCGGCGAGACGAACGACGCCGAGCAGCCGCCCAGGCTCACGATCGCGCCCATCGGGAATTCAGTCAGCTTGGTCAGATTTGCCGGATCCAGCTTGAGGCCGGCGGCTTTCAGTTGCTTGGCTACTTGTGGTAGCTGTTGCGGCATCCACATGCCTTCGTCCGCTTGGGCGGCGAAGCTGGTCAGGATGGCGAGCGAGAGAAGGGTCTTTTTCATGCGCTTTGGTCTGGTTGGGAAGGGGAATGACGGACTCCGTGGAGTGTTCGTGAGTATGGTTAATCCGCTATCGGATCGTCAACCTGTATTTCAGCCACCTCAATGAAAAAGCCCGCGCCTGTCCCGGCGCGGGCTCCTTTGCAACGATGCCTGCAACGGCGCTTACAACTGCGCTTACAACTGCGCCTCGAACAGCGACGCGAACCACGTGCTCACATGTTCCCACCATGGCCGCTTGGCCAGTGCATGCGGCGTCACCGGCTTGGCCAGCTTCCAGTCGGCGTCAAAGACGTCCGTCATCTGCGTTGCAAACCCGGTATCGAGCACGTTCAGGTTCGCCTCGTCATTGATGCTGAACGAGCGGTTGTCGAAGTTGGTCGAGCCCACCGATACCAGCAGCTTGTCGACGATCAGCGTTTTGACGTGGTACATCGTTGGCTGGTATTCCGAGATCTGCACACCGGCCGCCAGCAACTCGGGCCAGCGGTCGCGCGAGGCGGCCCGCACCAGATCCGAATCGATGATGTGGCCCGGCGTGATCAGGCGTACCTTCACGCCGCGTTTGGCGGCGGCGATCAGCGTACGCACCGTCAGTTCATCCGGCACGAAGTACGAGGCCGACAGATCGATCGTTTCGCGCGCCGACGTGATCGCCATCAGGTACATCAGGTGCATGCTCTCGCTGCCGCCTGTGGGCGAGCTGGAGAACATCTGCGCCGGCATGGTGCCTTTCGCCTGCAGTGGCGGGAAGTACGCCGGACCATCGAGCACGACGCCGGTGGCCTTGGTCCAGTTGTCGTTGAACACGGCCTGCATCTGCCCGACGACCGGGCCTTCGACGCGGAAGTGGCTGTCGCGCCAGTGGTCTTCGTCCTGCGCGTTGCCGCGCCATTGGTCGGCAATGCCCACGCCGCCCGTGAAGCCGACCGTGCCGTCGATGATCAGCAGCTTGCGGTGGGTGCGGTTATTCATGCGCGCCAGCTTCCACCAGACGGGCTTGTGATAGCGCTGCACCTGCACGCCGGCCGCTTTCATCTTGTCGACCTGGGCATTGTCCATCTTCATGCTGCCCATGAAGTCGAGCATCACGTGCACCTTGACGCCGGCGCGTGCGCGCTCGGCCAGGGCTTCGGAAAACTCGGTGCCGATCGATTCCGACCAGTAGATATAGGTTTCCAGCGTGATCGTTTTTTTGGCCCCGCGAATGGCCTCGAGCATCGCCGGGAAGATCTGGTCGCCATTAAGCAGCGCCTCGACCTGATTGCCTTCGATGATCGGTGGCCCCAGCAAGACGCCGAGCGAGCGGCGGAACTGTGGATCGGCCGTGTCGTATTGCCGTGTCAGCTGGCGTTCGATCTGTTTTTCGCCCGGCATGAAATTCAATGCGAGCACCCCCAGAACGAGGGTGGCGGCCACTGTCAGCAACAGCGTCCAGAACTTTTTTGAGCTCATCAGTAAAATCGCAGAGGAAAAAAAACCAACGCACAGGGCGTTGGTTTTTTATGGGTGGCGAACCACCATATTAGCGAACGCGACCGCGACGCAGCAGATTCACGATAGCCAGCAGGATGACTGCACCCAGGAACGAGACCAGGAGCGAAGCAACACTGAAGTCGTCGGAATTGATGGTGCCGGTACCGAACAGTGGCGAGAGCAACCAGCCGCCCAGGAAGGCGCCGATGATACCGACCACAACGTTCAGGATGATGCCTTGCTCGGCATCGGTTTTCATGACCATGCTGGCCAGCCAACCCAGAATACCGCCAACGACGATCCAGATAATGAATAACATGGTGCTTCCTCCTTAAGTAAAAAGACAGATCCCCAGGGCCAACGAATGCCGTGACCATGTGAAAAAGTCTAAAGACGCTACAAACGCGGGTCGGTGCGGCAGCGTACCTTCGATGACGAATTTGCATCGTCGTGAAAATTCTTTGCAGCAAGATGCTGTCAGTCATCCGAACGTGCGTCATCGAACAGAGTCATGCGAAGACGGGGCCTATGGTGAAGGTCCTTGGCAGCAACAGCTCATCCGTAGCCGGCTGCCGAAACCAACCAGCAAAGGATTCATCATGAGCAGCTTCGATACCACCCGCACCACGGATAACCAGCGCATGGTCACTGGCCTGTTCCCTGACCGTGCCAGCGCCGAGCGTGCGTATGGCACCGTGTCCGAGCGCGGCTACAACCGCGATGACGTCAACCTGATGATGTCCGACTCCACCCGTCAGACCCACTTCGCCGACACGGACACCGAACTGGGCACCAAGGCGGCTGAAGGCGCGGGCATTGGCGCCGGTATCGGCGGCACCATCGGCGCCGTGCTGGCCGGTATCGCAGCAGTGGGCACCACGCTGGTGCTGCCAGGCCTGGGCCTGGTCGTTGCCGGTCCTCTGGCAGCGGCGCTGGCCGGTGCTGGCGCGGGTGGTATCACCGGTGGCCTGATCGGCGCACTGATCGGCGCCGGCATTCCGGAAGAACGCGCACAGCACTATGAAGAAGGCATCAAGGGCGGCGGCATCCTGCTGGGCGTGAATGCACGTTCGGATGAAGATGCAGCGCACATCCACAAATCGTGGACCGAACAGGGTGGTTCGCACGTGCTGGGCGCTGGCCTGGGCGTGGCAGGCGGCGCGGCACTGGGCGCGACTGTCGGCACCGTTGCTGGTCCGATCGGCATGGCAGCAGGCGCGGTTGTCGGCGGCATCGCTGGCGGCATCGCCGGCCAGGGCGCAGCAGAAGTGGTGAATCCAAAAGCGAATGACGACCTGTCCGAGCACCATCTGGCCAAGGGCGTGGGCGCAGGTTCGGGCGCAGCAGCAGGCGCACTGGTCGGTGCTGTCGGCGGTCCGATCGGCATGGCAGCAGGCGCTGTCGTCGGCGGCCTGGCAGGCGGTGCAGCCGGCCGCGGTGCAGGCGAAGTGGTCAATCCAAAAGCGACCGACGAACTGAGCGACCATAACCTGGCGCAAGGCGTCGGTGCAGGTGGCGGCGCAACGGTTGGCGCCGTGATCGGTGCAGCAGCCGGCCCACTGGGCGTGGCGGCAGGCGCGGCGATCGGCGGCATGGTTGGCGGCGCAGCAGGCAAGGGCGTGGGCCACGTGGTCAATCCGAAGGCCGAGAATGATTACTGGCGCAACGAGTACCAGACCCAGCCTTACTACACGCCAGGCTACACCTATGACGACTACGAGCCAGCCTACGCACTGGGCTACAACAACTACGACAAGTACGACGGTGGCTACGATGCCAACGAAGGTCGTCTGTCGACCGAATGGGACCGCTCGAAAGGCAATTCGCGCCTGAGCTGGGACCAGGCCAAGTCGGCCACCCGCGCCGGCTGGCACCGTGTCGAGCGCGCAATCCCGGGCGACTTTGACCGTGATGGCCGCTAATCTGCACTGAGCTGCACTGAGCTGCACTGAGCTGCACTGATTCGTCAGCGCGCTGATCAAAAAAAAATCCCCGCCGGTGCGAACCGGCGGGGATTTTTCATGGTCGAACCAGATTACTTTTTGACTGCTTCAACCTGGATTGCCAGCTTCACTTCCGGCGAGAAGTTCGGCAGGCCGAAGCTGATGCCGAAGTCGTCGCGCTTGAAGGTGCCGACCACGTCCGCGCCGCATGCTTCTTTCTTGAGCATCGGGTGCATGATGCACTTGAACTTGTTGATCTGCAGGGTCAGTGGCTTGGTCACGCCGTGCAGGGTCAGTTCGCCGTCGACCGAGGTCGGCACGTCGCCCGTGAACTTGATCGCCTTCGACTTGAAGGTGGCAGTCGGGTACTTGGCTGCGTCGAAGATGTCAGGCTTTTTCGCGTGCTCGTTCATCTTTTCGTGGCCGAAATCGATGCTGTTGATGTCGACGGTAATGTCCAGCGAACCGGTCTTGGCTTCGCGGTCGATGGTGACGCTGCCGCTCGACTTGTTGAACTTGCCGCGCCATACCGACAGACCCATGTGGTCGGCTTCGAAGCTTGGGTAGGTGTGGTTCGGCTCGATGTCGTACGTAACTGGCGCGGCGAAGGCCGAGGTGGCGGCAAAAGCGGCGGCGGCTGCGATCAGGTGCTTGATGTTCATGGGTGCGATTCCTGTAGAAAAGTTGAAAGGACGGTTTTTTTCTGCGTAGGGTGGGCGGCTATGCCGCCCACGCGTTCAAACTGATCAAGCTTCGTTGAACGCGTGGACGGGAAACCCGTCCACCCTACGGTGGTGGTGAAACAGTTTATTTTGCTGCAGTAGCTGGTGCTGCGGTAACGCGAAACTTGATGACAACTTCATCGGCGACCATGCTCGTGTCTTTCCACTCGCCTTCGCCGATATTGAACGCCAGACGCTTGATTGGCAACTGGCCTTCGAACACGGTTTTCGCACCGGCTGCCTTGACCGTCAGCGGGAACGTGACATTGGCGCTCTTGCCTTTCAGGGTCAGCTTGCCCGACACCGTCAGCTTGCCGGCACCGGCCGCTGCGATGCTGGTCGAGACGAAAGTAGCCTTAGGAAATTGCGCCGAATTGAACCATTCTTTCTTGGCCACTTCCTTGTTGTACATGGCGTCGCCGATATCGAAGCTGGCCGTCGTGATCTCGACGCTGGCGCTGGCCGCCGCCGGCTTGGCGGCGTCATAGTCGATCTGCGCCGCGAACGTGCGAAACGGTGCTTCCACCGGTACGTTCATCTGCTTGAAGACAGCCGAGACGCCGCTGGCTGTCAGGTCGGTCTTGAGTGGCGCGGCCTGCACGGCAACGACACTGCCGGCAACCAGGCTCGCCAGCAGCAGGGCCTTGATGGAATTCATGGTTTTTCCTTCGGGGTAGGGATGGGAAGCATGCGCTGCATGATGCCGTCGCGGTCGATGAGCAGGTGCTTGAGCGCGGCGAGCACGTGCAGCGCCACCAGGCCGGCCAGCAGCATATTGAGCCAGTAATGCAGGCCGCGCAGCGTCTCGCGCAGTACCGGGTCGGGGCCGATCAGCACCGGCAGCGGGAACTTGCTGAAATAGACGACCGGATAGCCGGCCGCCAGGCTGAAGAAATACCCCGAGAGCGGCACCGCGAACATCAGCACATACAGCGCCAGATGCAGGCCGTGGGCGGCGCCATGCTGCCAGCGCGGCAACCCGGCAGGATACGCAGGTGGCTTGTTGAACAGGCGCCATAACAGGCGCAGCGCGGCCAGCGCCAGGATCGTCACGCCGGCCCATTTGTGCCAGCTCGTGTAGCGCAGCTTGGCCATGCTGATGCCCTGGATGTCGGTCATCACGAGGCCAAGGGTGAAGGTGCCGATGATCGCGATGGCCATCAGCCAGTGCAGCACGATTGCTGGAATCGAATAGCGGCGCATTTTTCTTATAAGTAATTAGTACGGGCTAGAACTAACTCACTATAGCAAAAAAGGCCGTCGTGGTGTTGACACGCTTTTCACGCCCAACAAACCACACGGGATTGCAAAAGATACACCACCACGTTCTGCCGAATGTAATATCTGGTAATGAGCGCATTCATACCCTGCATGCCGTTTGCCGCCAGCCCTCGTGTTGCTGCTGTCTGGGTTGCTCTTGTGTGCGCCGCGCCGGTCCTGGCGCTCGCCCATGGCCAGGCCAATCCTGTCGATCTGGCCGATCTGGCCGACCTGTCGATCGAGGAACTGGCCAATATCCAAGTGACGTCGGTCTCGAAGCGTCCCGAGCGCCTGCAGGACGCATCGGCGGCGGTCTTCGTCATCACTGCCGACGACATCCGCAGCTCCGGTGCCGATTCGCTGCCCGAGGTATTGCGTCTCGCACCCAATCTGCACGTGGCGCGCATCAATGGCTATGCCTACTCGATCAGCGCGCGTGGCCTGAACAGCGGGCCGAGCGTCCTGTCCAACAAGATCCTGGTGCTGATCGACGGCCGCTCGGTGTATACGCCGCTGTTTTCGGGCGTGTTCTGGGATGCGCAGGACGTGCTGCTCGAAGACATCGCGCGCATCGAAGTGGTCAGCGGGCCGGGCGGCGTGATGTGGGGCCTGAACGCCGTCAGTGGCGTCATCAACATCAGCACGCGTTCGGCCTTCGATACGCAGGGCGGCATGGTGGCGCTGCATGGCGCCAGCGACGGCGCGGCCGGCGCCGCGTTTCGCCAGGGCGGCACGAGCGATGGCGGCGTGGCCTGGCGCGCGTATGGCAAGGTCACGCGGCGCAGCGACAGCGAGCGCATTGGCGATGGGCGCATCGACGACGCTCACCGGCGCGCGCTGGTGGGCGTGCGCGCCGACTGGGAGCAGGGCGACGATGCCTTCTCGGTCGTCGGCAATGTCAATCGCGGGCGCCTCGATCAGCCGGCGCCGGGTGAACTGGCCACGCCGTTCGGCCCATCCACATTTGGCCGCGTGCGCTCGGATGGCGCCAACCTGCTGGCGCGCTGGCAGCGCACGCTTGACGCAGGCGCCAGCGTGTCGCTGCAAGCTTATCTGGATCACACGGTGCGCGAATCGCCGCCGCTGTTTTCCGAGCGTCTCACGACTGCCGACGTGCAGTTCCAGCACACGCTGGCCACGCAAGGCCGCCACAACCTGATGTGGGGCGCCAACTACCGCAGCACGCGTGACCGCGTCACCAACAGCCGCTGGGTTGCGTTCCTGCCGGCGCGCACCTTGCTGCGCTGGGGCAGTCTGTTCGTGCAGGACGACATCTTTCTGAACGACGACTGGCGCCTGACGCTGGGCGGGCGCGTCGAATACAACCATTACACCGGGATCGAATGGCTGCCGAGCGCGCGCCTGTCGTGGCGCCTCTCGCCCCAGCAAGCGCTGTGGGCATCGGCCGCGCGCACGGTGCGCTCGCCTGCGCGGCTGGACGTCGATGCCTGGGTGCCCGGCCAGCCGCCGTTCATCCTGCGCGGCGGGCCGCACGTGCGCAGCGAAGTGGCGCGCGTGCTCGAACTGGGCTACCGCGCCCAGCCGGCGGCGGGGCTGTCGTACACGGTCGTGCTGTACCACCACGATTACGATCACCTGCGCGGGCAGCAGGTCGACCCCACATTCAGCTATGTCGAGTTTGCAAGTCTGCTTAAAGGCCGCGCCAGCGGCATCGAAACCTGGGGCAGTTGGCAGGCACTGCCGCGCTGGCGTCTGTCGGCCGGCTGGACGGCGCTGCACCAGCGCCTGGCCCTCAAACCGGGCGGCAACGACGTGATGGGCGTGGCCGCGGCGCGGCGCGACCCGTCCCATACGCTGCAGCTGCGGTCGCACTACAACATCGACGATGCGCGCGAGATCGACGTCACGCTGCGCCGCACCGGCGAGATGCCGGCGTCGCGCATTGCGTCGTCGACGGCGCTCGATGCACGCTTCGGCTGGCGCCTGCGGCCGGGCGTGGCCTTGTCGGTGTATGGCGAGAACCTGAATGGCGGGCACGCGGAGTTCGGCTCGACCACGTATTGGGCAGAGTTCGAGCGGCGTGTGGGAGTGAAGGTCAGGTGGGATTACTGACGCGCCGGGGCCGGCGCATCGTCAACGCAAATGCAAGCGCGATGCCGCCGTGTGGCGGCATCGCGCGACATCAGATCTCTGCCGCCAGCTTGGCGGCCAGTCCGATGTAGTTTGCCGGCGTCATTGCCAGCATCAGGTCTTTCGCTTCCTGCGGCACGGCCAGCGTCCCGATGAATTCACGCAGTGCGTCGCGAGTGATGCCCTTGCCGCGCGTGAGTTCCTTGAGCTGCTCGTACGGATTCTCGATGCCGTAGCGGCGCATCACGGTCTGCACCGGCTCGGCCAGCACTTCCCAGTTCGCGTCAAGGTCCTGCTCGAGGCGCGCTGCGTTCACTTCCAGCTTGTTCAGGCCGCGCAGGCAGCTGTCGTAGGCCAGCAGCGTGTAGCCGAAGCCCACGCCGATATTGCGCAGCACCGTCGAATCGGTCAGGTCGCGCTGCATGCGCGAGACCGGCAGCTTGTCGGCCATGTGGCGCAGCAGCGCGTTGGCCAGGCCCAGGTTGCCTTCCGAGTTTTCGAAGTCGATCGGATTGACCTTGTGCGGCATGGTCGACGAGCCGATTTCGCCGGCCTTCAGCTTCTGCTTGAAGTAGCCGAGCGAAACGTAGGTCCAGATGTCGCGGTTCAGGTCGAGCAGGATCGTGTTGGCACGCGAAAACGCGTCGAACATCTCGGCCATGTAGTCGTGCGGTTCGATCTGGATCGTGTACGGGTTGAAGGTCAAGCCCAGGCGCGTCTCGATGACGTCCTTCGAGAACGCCGGCCAGTCGAAGCCCGGATAGGCCGACAGGTGCGCGTTGTAATTGCCGACCGCGCCATTCATCTTGCCCAGGATTTCGACGTCAGCGATGCGCTTCATGGCGCGCTGCAGACGGGCGACGACGTTGGCCATCTCCTTGCCCAGCGTGGTCGGGCTGGCCGTCTGGCCGTGGGTGCGCGACAGCATCGGCAGCGCCGCATTGGTGTGCGCGATCTCGGTCAGCTTGGCGATGATCGCCTGCAGCGCCGGCAGCATCACGCCATCGCGCGCCGCTTTGAGCATCATGCCGTGCGACGTGTTGTTGATGTCTTCCGAGGTGCAGGCGAAGTGGATGAATTCGCTGGCCGCGACCAGTTCCGGCACGTCCTTGACCTGCTCCTTGAGCCAGTACTCAACCGCCTTGACGTCATGGTTGGTGACCGCTTCGATTTCCTTGATGCGGGCCGCGTCCTTCTCGCCGAAGTTGGCCGCCATGCCGTCCAGGTGAGCGATCGCTTCGTTTGAAAATGGCTTGATCTCGGCGAAGCCGGCCTGCGACAGCGCCTGCAGCCACGCGATTTCCACCTTCACGCGGTGGTGCATGAAACCCGTTTCCGACAGGATGGGACGCAGCTTGTCGGTTTTGGTGGCGTAACGGCCATCGAGCGGGGACAGGGCCGACAGGGTCGGCGACAGAGCAGTAGAGGTCATGGCGGGCGTGTCGGTCAAAAACGCGGATTTTACCACTGGCCGGCCGTCCGCCCCTTGCCAATGCTGCGATGTTGCAGCGCACCGCAGCGGTGGCGCTGCAGGTTTTGCGGCCGGGCCCGATGCTATACTGAAGACCAATTTCCACTTGCGTACATCCATGAAACTCATCGGTTCCGTTGCCAGCCCCTACGTGCGCAAGGTGCGCGTCGTGCTGGCCGAGAAAAAGCTCGACTGCGCCTTCATCCTTGAAAACGTCTGGTCGGCCGACACCACCATCGCGCAGACCAACCCGCTGGGCAAGGTGCCATGCCTGCTGATGGATGACGGCAGTGCCCTGTACGATTCGCGCGTGATCGTCGAATACCTCGACACGCTCACCCCGGTATGCAAGCTGCTGCCGCCGAACGGGCGCGAACGGGCCGAGGTCAAGGTCTGGGAAGCGCTGGCCGATGGCGTGCTCGATGCGGCCGTGCTGGTGCGCCTCGAAAAAACGCTGCGCCCCGAAGCGCAGCAAAGTCCCGAGTGGATCGCCCGCCAGATGGACAAGGTGACTACCGGCCTTCGCGTGATGTCCGAGCGCCTGGGCGAGGGCGCCTTCTGCCGCAGCAACCAGTACACGCTGGCCGACGTCGCCGTGGGTTGCGCGCTGGGCTGGCTCGCGTTCCGCTTCCCCGAGATCGACTGGCGCGGCGACTACCCCAACCTGGCGCGCCTGTTTGATAAACTGGCCGAGCGCCAGTCGTTCAAGGACACCGTGCCGGTCGTCGCCGCATGATGGACAACAACCTGTCCACGACAGTCATTTTCGGCGAAGCGCTCGTCGACGATTTCAATAATGAGCAGATCGTCGGCGGTGCGCCGTTCAATGTGGCGCGTCACCTGTCCGCCTTCATGGCGCCATGCCTGGCGATCACGCGCATCGGTGACGACCGCAGCGGCCAGCTGGTGCGCGCCGAATTCGAACGCTTCGCCATGAGCGACGCCGGGCTGCAGGTCGATCCGATCGAAGAAACCGGCCGCGTGCTGGTCGAGCGCGGTCCGCGCGGCCACCGCTTCACGATCCTGCCGCACCAGGCCTACGACTTCATCGACGCCGCCACGGCCGGCGCTGCGCTTGTGGGCGTGCAGCCGGCCATGGTCTATTTCGGCATGCTGGCCCAGCGCAACCTGCAGTCGCGCGCCGCTCTGACGGCAGTGCTGGCGGCCAGCAGCGCGCCACGCTTTCTCGACCTGAACCTGCGCGACGGCCAGTACGACGAACGCGGCGTGGCCCGCTCGCTGGACGCGGCCAACATCGTCAAGGTCAATGAAGAAGAATTGCAGGCGCTGTTCGGCTGGTATTGCCAGATCCAACCCGACGCCCCGGCGCTGTCGGCCGACGAAGTGCGCGCGTCATGCCAGGCGTTGCTGACGATGTTTTCGCTCGACGCGCTGATTGTCACGCTGGGCCATCGTGGCTCGGTGTACTTCGGCAGCGATGGCAGCGCGCTCAAGAACCACGACACGCCGGCGCCGCCGTTCGTCATCGACACGGTGGGGGCGGGCGACGCCTTCTCGGCCATTTTCCTTCTCGGTACGGCGCGCGGCTGGCCGCTGGACGTCACGCTCGCGCGCGCGAACGAATTCGCCGGTGCGATCTGCGCGATACCGGGTGCGGTGCCAAGGGATATGGGGTTTTACGACAAGTGGATGACGCGCTGGCGCTGAGGGTGCGCTAGTGCCTGAAGCGCCGGACTCCCGGGCGGGCGTCCGGCCGGCAAAGCTTACTCGCCGATCTGGGTCTGCAGGTAGTTCTGGATACCGATCTTGACGATCAGGTCCAGCTGCGTCTCCAACCACTCGATGTGCTCTTCGGTGTCTTCGAGAATCATCAACAGCAGGTCGCGCGACACGTAATCGGCCGCCGCTTCGCAGGCGCCGATGCCTTCCTTGACCGTCACGTGCGCAGCACGTTCGAGTTTCAGGTCGCATTCCAGCGTTTCCTGCGTCGACTCACCGATCATGAGCTTGTGCAGCGCCTGCAGGTTTGGCAGCGCGTCGAGCATCAGGATGCGTTCGATCAGCTTGTCGGCGTGCTTCATTTCGCCGATCGACTCGTCGTATTCCTTCTTCGCCAGCTTGTCCAGGCCCCAGTGGCGATACATGCGCGCGTGCAGGAAGTACTGGTTGATCGCGGTCAGCTCGTTGGTCAGCTGTGCGTTCAGCAGACGGATGACGTTTGGATCGCCTTTCATGGGGTGCCCTCGGTAATGTGTTGAATGACCTCCATGATAGCAAACAGAGAGCCATTAAAACGCTAGAAATTGCGCGAAAATGGGTAAAAAAGCGCATTAAATAACGCGAAATGCGACATTTCTGCGCGTAATAGCAACCGTTCTCAGTTCACTGTGCGAACGGTTCTCACTACCCGGTCAGAGCATCGCAATCGACGAAAAAAAGCCCCGCACAGATTGCGAGGCCAGCAGTACTTGCAAGCAAAGAAGGCTCAGGCAGCCTGTGGCAGGCGGCGCACTTCGGTGACAGTGGTCTTGCTGTCGATATGCTCGTGCAGCACTTCACGTGCGTAGCTGACGCAGGTGCCGCACATGGTGCCCACGCCCAGTTCCTTGCGCAGTTCGGCGATCGACGAGATGCCCAGTTCGGCAGCCTGGCGGATTTCACGGTCGGAGATGTTATTGCAGACACAGACGATCATTGGAGCAACCCTTTTGAAACAACCATTGCAGTTTAGTCTATAAAATGCGAATCATTCTCATTTGCGTTGCTATTTTCTGTAAACTCGACCGTGAACGCAAGCGAAATTTTAGGTTGAGGCACACTTTTTTTGGACTTGACCGTCTGGCAATGACAAGCTGCAAATAGAAATAATTCCTATTTAGGTTTATGATACCGTGATCGTTCCAGTCGCTGTTTCATACGCGCAACAATTTTTCGGAAGCCGCCATGACCCACGCCGCATTGCCAACCCTCGACTCGCTCAAGACGGGTCAGAGCGCCACCGTTGTCCATCTTGCGTCCGGTGCGCAGGAGGGCGGCATCGACGTCCAGCGCCGCCTGATGGAGCTGGGCTTCGTGCCGGGCGAGCGCATTCGCGTGCTCAAGCGCGTGATGGGCGGTCCACTGGCCGTCAAGGTCGGCGAATCCACCTTTGCGCTGCGCCGCTTCGAAGCCGCCCTCGTCTCGATCCAGGCGGACTAGTCGCATGGGAGTCATGGAATCGCAAGTCGCGTCACGCACGCCGCTGGTCGCACTGCTGGGTAACCCCAACTGCGGCAAGACCGCGCTCTTCAACCGCCTGACCGGCGCGCGCCAGAAGGTCGCCAACTACGCCGGCGTCACGATCGAACGCAAGGAGGGCAGCTTCACGTCGCCCGCCGGGCGCGCGTTTCGCGTGCTCGACCTGCCGGGCGCCTACAGCCTGAATGCGCAGACGCCCGATGAAGGCATCACGCGCGACGTGGTCGCCGGCCTGCGCGCCGGTGAAGTCCCGCCCGACGCCATCCTGTGCGTCGTCAACGCCACCAACCTGCGTCTGAACCTGCGCCTGGTGCTCGAGCTGCGCCGTCTGGGCCTGCCAATGGTGCTGGCGCTGAACATGGTCGACGTCGCGAAAAAACGCGGCATCGAGATCGACACCGCCAAGCTGTCGCAAGAACTGGGCATGCCCGTCGTCGAGACGGTGGCGATCCAGTCCGGCGGCGAAAAGGCCTTGCTGGCCCAGCTCGACGCGATGCCATTCGGCGTGCCGGTAACGCCCAAGCCGCTGTCGGCGATCGACGAAGTGTCGGTCGAAGACACCCAGCGCGAAGTGCGCCGCATCCTGTCCGTCGCTGTGTCGTCGGCGAAGGACACCGGCAACCTGAGCGAAAAGATCGACGGCGTCGTGCTGCACCCGATCGCCGGTCCGATCATCCTGGCGCTCTTGATGTTCGTGATTTTCCAGGCCGTGTTCAGCTGGGGCGACGCACCGATCGAACTGATCGAAGCGGGCATGGGCGCCTTTGGCCAGATGGTTGGGTCATGGATCGGCGAAGGCATGCTGCACAGTCTCATTGTCGACGGCATCATCGCCGGCGTGGGCAGCGTGCTCGTGTTCCTGCCGCAGATTCTGATCCTGTTCTTCTTCATCCTGCTGCTGGAAGACGTCGGCTATCTGCCGCGCGCGGCGTTCCTGCTCGACCGCATCATGGGCAGCGTGGGCCTGTCGGGCCGCTCGTTCCTGCCGCTGTTGTCGTCATTTGCCTGCGCCATTCCGGGCGTGATGGCTGCGCGCACGATCCAGAATCCGCGCGACCGCCTGGTCACGATCATGATCGCGCCATTGATGACGTGTTCGGCGCGTCTGCCGGTGTATGCGCTCCTGATCGCGGCATTCATTCCCGACCGCGTCGTGGGCGGCTTCATGAACCTGCAGGGCATCGTGCTGTTCGTGCTGTACCTGGCCGGCATCCTGTCGGCAATGGCGGTGGCCTGGTTCATGAAGCGCCGCAACGGCTACAAGCAGCACGCGCTGATGCTCGAACTGCCGGCCTATCACTGGCCGCATCCACGTGGCCTGGCTTCGGGCCTGCTCGAACGCGCCAAGATCTTCCTGATGCGCGTCGGTACCCTGATACTGGCCATGATGATCCTGCTCTGGCTGTTCTCCAGCTTCCCCGGCGCACCGGAAGGCGCGACCCATCCACCGATCTATTACAGCGTGGCGGGCATGATCGGCCGCGCACTCGAAGTCGTGCTGGCCCCGATCGGCTTCAACTGGCAGATCGCCATCGCGCTGGTGCCGGGCATGGCCGCGCGTGAAGTGGCGGTCGGCGCGCTGGGCACCGTGTACGCGCTGTCGGGCGGCGATGAAGTCGGCAACACGCTGGCGCCGCTGATCGCCCAATCGTGGTCGCTGGCCACCGGCCTGTCGCTGCTGGCCTGGTATGTCTATGCGCCGCACTGCCTGCCAACGCTGGCCACCGTGGCGCGCGAAACGGGCAGCCGCAAATATGCCTGGATCATGGCCGGCTACATGTTCGCGCTGGCGTACGTGGCGGCGTTCATCGTCTACCGCGTCACGCTGGCCTTCACCGGAGCCTAACCATGCAAGAATTGACCGTCATCGTCATCGTTACCGTCGCCGCGCTGTACCTGGGCGCGAAGTACCTGCCGGCCCCGCTGCGCGCGCGCGCCGTGCTGCTGCTGACAAAGGGCGGCCGCCAGTCAGCGCTGGCGCGCTGGCTGGACACCAGCAGCGGCGGCGCCTGCGGTGGCGGCAGCTGCGGCAGCTGCGCCCCGAAAGCCGCGGCGCCGGCGCCGCAGGGCGCGGGCAAGCACCGCGTCATCAAGCTGCACCAGCGCTAGCCCTAGCCCTAGCGGGCTGCAGGTGCGTGGCCAACGGTGCTAAGCTGGCCGCCATCTCCACTTTCCTGTCCACGCCATGATCGTCGTCCACCACCTGAACAATTCGCGCTCGCAGCGCATCCTCTGGCTGCTCGAAGAACTCGGACTCGAGTACGAGATCAAGCGCTACGAGCGCGATCCCAAGACGATGCTGGCCCCGCCCGAACTGAAGGCCGTGCACCCGCTGGGCAAATCGCCCGTGATTACCGATGGCGACCTCGTGGTGGCCGAGTCGGGCGCCATCGTCGAGTACCTGACCGCGCGCGCCTCCGATACGGATGCGCCACGCCTGGTGCCCGCCGCCCGCACGCCGGCGCGCCTGCGCTACACGCACTTCCTGCACTTTGCCGAAGGCTCGATGATGTCGCCGCTGCTGCTCAAGCTCGTGTTCGACAAGATCGAAAGCACGCCGATGCCGTTCTTTGCCAAGCCGATCGCGCGCGGCATCGCGCAGAAGGTCAAGGGCACCTTCGTGCTGCCGCAGATCGCGCTGCAACTGTCGTATCTTGAAGCCGAACTGGGCAAGCACCCGTGGTTTGCCGGCGAAGAATTCAGCGCCGCCGACATCCAGCTGAGCTTCCCGCTCGAAGCCGCTGCCTCGCGCGGCGGGCTCGACGCCAAGTACCCGAACCTGACCGATTTCCTGGCCCGCATCCATGCGCGGCCGGCGTACCGCCGCGCGCTCGAGCGCGGTGGCGAGTACGCGTACGCGAAGTAAGGCCAGTTGCCACCACGGTCGCCACCTTCCCGCGACCGTGCAACCGGTTTATGATGGGCGCCTTCACGTCTCTTCATGACCACATCACATGTCTAACCCGGGAAAGCTGCTCGCGATCGACGGCCTGAACATCGTGCGCCGCGTCTACGAAGCCAGCCCCGAGCCCGATTCCGACCTGAAGGCCAGCATCGCGCTGCGCCATGCGTTCTCGTCGTTTCGCAACGTGCTCGAGGCGCATGCGCCAACGCACGTGCTGGCCGCGTTCGACCATGGTGGCCCGACCTGGCGCCATGCGCTGTATCCGCGCTACCGCGAGGGCAGGGCGGCGATGCCATCCGAACTGCGCGCGGCGCTGCCCGAATTTCACGACCGCCTGCGCGCGGCTGGCCTGCATGTGCTGATGGTGCCCGAGGTCGAAGCCGACGACGTGATCGCTACCGGCGTGATGCGCTGGCTGTCCGAAGGCCGCGGCACGGCGGTCGTGGCCACCACCGACAAGGATCTGCATCCACTGATCGCGCACGGCGCGCTGGTGTGGGATCATTTCAAGAACGAGTGGCATGACGACGCCTGGGTCCGTGCACGCTTTGGCGTGGCGCCCGAGCAGTTGCACGACCTGCTGGCGCTGATGGGCGACCCGACCGATGGCGTGCCGGGTGTGTCGAAGGTCGGCATGAAAACGGCGGCGCGCCTGCTGGGTGCGTATGGCAATCTCGAGGCCGTGATGGCCGGCGCCGGCATCCTCAAGACGCCACTCGGCGAGAGATTGCGCGCCGAGCGTGAGATACTGGAGATGTCACGCTGTCTGGTGTCGCTGAAACTGGACGTGCGCCTGGGCGTGACATGGAAGACACTGGCGTACGAAGGCTGATTTTTTCAGCGCACTGACAAGGAATGTGAAGCTATGCTCAAAGCGGTCATCGTGGATGCAAACGCCGTCTCGCGCTCGACGCTCGGCACCGTGCTGGCCGACGGCAGCTACAACGTGGTCGGCGCCACGCACACCAGCGCACTGGGGTTGGCGCTGGCAGTCAAGCACCACCCGCACGTGATCTGCATCGCGCGCGAACAGGTCGAGGACGGCAGCGACGTGGTCGAGCAGCTGCGCGCGACGCTGCCCAAGACGCTCGTGTTTCTGGTGTCGGGCACGCTCGACGCCGCCGCAGTCCAGAGCGCGCTGGGGCGTGGCGTGCACGGCTTCATCGTCAAGCCGTTCAAGGCCGACACCGTGCTCAAGACGATCCGCAATACCGTCATCGCCTTCGTCAAGCAGCAGCAGGCGCCGGGCAAGCCGGGCTGATGCAGGCTATGCGCGGCGCTGCACTTCGTCCGATGCAAGCACGGCCAGTTCACGCAGTGCGCGCATCTCGCGCTCGCGCAGGCGGCGTGGTTCGGTGTCGAGCACGCACAGCGAACCCAGCGCGAGCCCGTCTGCGGTGCGTACCGGGTAGCCGGCATAAAAACGGATGAACGGCGCGCCGGTGACCATCGGGTTGTCGGCAAAGCGCGGATCGGCACTGGCATCCTCGACCACGAAAGGCTCGTCCTGCATCAGCGCATGGCTGCAGAAGGCCGATGAACGCGTGGTCTCGCGGTTTTCCACCCCGACGCGCGACTTGCACCACTGGCGCTCTGCCGACAGCAAGGTGATCAGCGCCATCGGGCAGGCCGTGGCATGGCCGGCGAGCCACGTCAGGCGATCGAAGGCCGCGTCATCTTCCGAATCCATCAGGCCGCTTTGCGCAAGTGCCGTCAGCCGCTGTGCCTCATTGGCCGGGACCGGATAGTCCGGCGCCGCCGCCGGCAAGAACTCGGTCGCCAGTTCCGCAGTACCCGACGGCCTGGTTGCCTTGACCTCATCCTTTGACGCCACGCGCTCGCGCACCAGGCGCATCACGGCGCTGTAGCGCACACGGCGATGGCCGCCCGGCGTCTTCCAGGCCGGCAAATCACCGCTTTCCATCCATACCTGGGCCGTGCTGACAGCAACACCAAGCAACTGCGCTGCTTCGCGGGTCGTCAGTATCGGATCGTTAAATTCATGTGTTTTCATGACATCGTTCGTGTGATTCGCTGCTTTTATTTTACACGAGGCAACTAAAAATGACGAATACAACGATTCGCTTGAAAATAATGATTGACCTTAAGTTTGTTATTAGCAACAATAGATTCTGTCCGTCATATTCGTCATATTTACGCGCAACGGCGCGTCGTCTCTTCATGAATCCTCCGTTCTTTCAACCGCACTGTGCGTCGCCTCAGTACGAGACTGCCCGTCTCGATGCCCTGCGTCGTCTGGAGCTGCTCGACAGCCCACCCAGCGAAGCGTTCGATCGCATCACGCGCATGGCTGCGCAGTTGTTTGGATTGCCGATCGCGGCGGTCTCGCTGACCGACGCCAACCGTCAATGGTTCAAGTCGAAGGTCGGCATCACCCACGACACGATTCCGCGGATGAAAGCGCCGTGCGCCCTGGTGGCCGACGAGCGCGCGGTATTGGTCGTGCCCGATCTGCTGGAAGACCCGTATTTCCGCGACAGCCCGCTGGCGGACGGCGGGATCCGCTTCTATGCCGGCGCGCCGCTCACGACCAGCGAAGGCTTTTGCCTGGGCGCGATGTGCGTGCTCGGTACCGAGCCGCGCCAGGTCAGCCTGGCCGAGCGCCAGGCGCTGACGGACCTGGCGACCATGGTGATGGCGCAGATCGAACTGCAGCATGCGTTCGGGCGCGTCGATCCGGTCAGTGGCCTGCCGAACCGCAACCAGTTCATCATCGACTTCAACGACCTCGAACTGTATGAGCCGAATGGCGAGGTGCGCATCGCCGCCCTGATCAGCCTGGCCAGCCCGCAGGAACTGAGCGATGCCCAGCGCGTCATGGGGTCGAGCTATCTCGACGACATGGTGCGTGAAACGGTGCCGCAGCTGCGCCTGGGCGGCGCCGGCAAGATCTATCATGTGGGCAGCACGCAGTTCGCGTTCTTCGCGCCACGCGGCCTGTCGATCGAGCCGTTCTGCGAGCAGATGCAGTCGTGGCTCGACGCGCGCGCCAGTTATGGCCAGGCGCGCCTGATCACGACGACGACGGTGGGCATTGCGCCGTTCACGGTCGGCCAGACCGAGGGCCTCGACCTGCTGCGCAATATGCACAGCGCCGCGCACGATGCGCTGGCGGCCGAACGCTGCGTGCGCGTGTTCTCGTCGCATCACGACGCGATCCTGCAGCGCCGCTTCTGGCTGGTGACCGAATTCGGCGCCGCGCTCGCGAGCGAGGATGAACTGCATCTGGTGTTCCAGCCCAAGGTCAGCCTGCTCGACGGCGCCTGCGTCGGCGTCGAAGCCCTGCTGCGCTGGAACCATCCGACGGCCGGCGCGATTTCGCCCGGCGAATTCATGCCGGTGATCGAGACGACGTCACTGGCGCGCGCCACCACCGAGTGGGTGCTGCGCGCGGCGCTGCGCCAGATGGTCGCCTGGCGCCGGGACGGCCTGGCGTTGCAGGTGGCTGTGAACGTTTCGGCCGTGAACCTGGAAGAGCCGGATTTCTGCGACCGCGTGCTGATGGAGTTGCAGCACCACGGGCTGGCGCCATCGTGCCTGGTGATCGAGCTGACCGAGAGCGCGCTGATGCGCAATCCGAAGGTCGCGCAAGCCACGCTCGAGCGCCTCGGGCGCGCAGGCGTGCAACTGGCGATCGACGACTTCGGCACTGGCTACAGCAGCCTGTCGTACCTGCAAAGCCTGCCGGCCAACGTGGTCAAGATCGACCAGAGCTTCATGCGCAACCTGGTCCAGGACGAACGCTGCCGCGCGCTGGTGGGCACGATGATCAAGCTGTCGCACGACCTCGGTCACAAGGTCGTGGCCGAAGGCGTCGAAACGGTGGAAGTGGAAGATTTCCTTCGCCTGGCCGGCTGTGACGAGGTCCAGGGTTACCTGCACGCGCGGCCGCTGGCGCCCGCCGTGCTGGTGGAGTGGCTGGCGGCGCGCCAGCCTTGACGTGTCGTCAGGCGGCGCTTGAGCGCACGTCGATGATGCCACCGCCCAGGCACACGTCGCCGTCGTACAGCACGGCCGACTGGCCCGGCGTGACCGCCCATTGGGCTTCATCGAAATCGAGCGCGAAGCGCGCGTCGCCATCGGCCAGCACGCGGCAGGCCATGTCTGCCTGGCGGTAGCGGGTCTTGGCCGACAGCGCGCCGGCTGCCGGTGCGTGGCCGGCGATCCAGCTGGCCTGGCCGGCTTCGAGCCGGTCCGACAGCAGCCATGGATGGTCGTGGCCCTGCACGATGTAGAGCGTGTTGGCCTCGATGTCCTTGCGCGCCACGAACCACGGCTCGCTGATGCCGTCAGCAGTCTTGCGTGACTTCAGGCCCCCGATCCCGATGCCCTTGCGCTGGCCCAGCGTGTAGAACGACAGGCCGACGTGCTCGCCCACCTGCGTGCCGTCGTCGAGCCGGATCGGGCCCGGTTTGTAGGCCAGGTAGCGGTTCAAGAAGTCGCGGAACGGCCGCTCGCCGATGAAGCAGATGCCCGTTGAATCCTTCTTGGCCGCGTTGGGCAGCTGGAGCTTTTCGGCGATCTTGCGCACCTCGGTTTTCGGGATCTCGCCCAGCGGGAACAGCGACTTGGACAACTGCGCCTGGCTCAGGCGATGCAGAAAGTAACTCTGGTCCTTGGTGGCGTCGAAGGCCTTGAGCAGCTCGAAGCTGCCGCTGGCCGTGTTTTCGCGCACGCGCGCATAGTGGCCGGTGGCGATCAGGTCGGCGCCCAGCTTCATCGCATGGTCGAGAAAGGCCTTGAACTTGATTTCGGCGTTGCACAGCACGTCCGGGTTCGGGGTGCGGCCGGCCTGGTATTCGCGCAGGAACTCGGCGAACACGCGGTCCTTGTATTCAGCGGCGAAGTTGACCGCCTCGATGTCCACGCCGACCACGTCGGCCACGCTGGCCGCGTCGATCCAGTCCTGGCGCGTCGAGCAGTATTCGGAATCGTCGTCGTCTTCCCAGTTTTTCATGAACAGGCCGACCACGTCGTAGCCTTGTTCCTTGAGCATCCAGGCCGCGACCGAGGAGTCGACTCCGCCCGACATCCCGATCACGACTTTTTTCTTGCGCATGTTACGTCCGTAGTGAATTCTTCAGATCCCGCCTTCGAATACCGAAGGGTGGGTGTGCAGCAGGGAGAGCGGCGTGCTCTGGCCGGCCAGGTAGTCGTCCACGCAGCGCAGCACGATCGGGCTGCGGTGGCGGTCGACGGTGGCAGCGATTTCGTCGCGCGTCATCCACATGGTGCGCAGGATGCCCTCGTCGAGCGGCTGGTCGAACTGGCGCCCGACGCTGCCGGCAAAGGTAAAGCGCAGGTAGGTGACGTCGGCATTGCGCGACTTCGAGTGATAGCGCGACATGTACATGCCCACCAGCGAGCGCGGGATGAACTCGTGCGCCGTTTCTTCGAGCGCTTCGCGCACCACCGCCTGTTCCAGCGATTCGTGCGGGTCGAGATGGCCGGCGGGCTGGTTCAGCTTGATACCTTCGCTCGTCTCTTCTTCGATCAGCAGGAACCGGCCGTCGTGCTCGATGATCGCTGCCACGGTAACCGATGGTTTGAAGATATCGCTCATGCCTGTCCTTGAAAATGAGCCGGTATTCTACCTTGACAAGGCCCGTGTTTGCTCAGCCGGTCGCTTCCTGCAACGTTGGCATGTGGTTAATCGGGCTTGATCTGACGCAAAAACAACCATCATGGCCCGGTGCGCCCTGCACCGCGTCTACCAGGGATCAAATCGGCCACGCAAATTTAATATTTGAACAATCACTGTAAAGACGTGATAGATTTGCTGGCGCGGCAGTTCAACGAATGGAGGGATCCATGAGAATTGGTATTCCGGCCGAAACCCGGCCGGGCGAGACCCGTGTTGCAGCCACCCCCGAGACCGTGAAGAAGCTGGCCGCGCGCCACGAAGTCATGGTGCAGGCCGGCGCTGGCCTGCATGCGGCGGCGCCAGACGCCGCGTTCGAAGCCGCTGGCGCCGTCATCGTCGATGCCCCTGGCGCGTTCGGCGCCGATCTGGTGCTCAAGGTGCGCAGTCCCGCCGCCGGCGAACTGGCCATGATGCGCCGCGACGCGGTGCTGGTCGGGATGCTCGATCCCTTCGATGGTGAGAATCTCGCTGCGCTGGCCACCGCCGGCATCACCGCCTTTGCCCTGGAAGCCGCGCCGCGCATCACGCGTGCGCAGTCGCTCGACGTGCTGTCGTCGCAGGCGAACATCGCCGGCTACAAGGCCATCCTGCTGGCCGCCAATACCTACGGGCGCTTCATGCCGATGCTGATGACGGCGGCCGGCACCGTCAAGGCCGCGCGCGTGCTGATCATGGGCGTCGGCGTGGCCGGCCTGCAGGCAATCGCCACCGCCAAGCGGCTGGGCGCCGTGATCGAAGCGTCCGACGTGCGCCCGCCAGTGAAAGAACAGGTGGAGTCGCTCGGCGCGAAATTCATCGACGTGCCATATGAAACCGACGAAGAGCGCGAGATCGCGGCCGGCAGCGGCGGCTATGCGCGCGCAATGCCGGCCGACTGGATGCGGCGCCAGGCGCAGCTCGTGCACGAACGCGCGAAGCTGGCCGACATCATCATTACCACGGCGTTGATTCCCGGGCGGCGCGCGCCGGTGCTGATCGGCGAAGACACGGTGCGCGCGATGAAGCCCGGGTCGGTGATCGTCGACATGGCCGTGGCGCAGGGCGGCAACTGCGTGCTGAGCGAGCTGGGGCAGACAGTCGTCAAGCACGGCGTGCACATCATCGGCGAGCCCGATCTGGCGACGCTGGTGCCGGCCGATGCCTCGGCCCTGTATGCGCGCAACGTGCTCGATTTTCTCAAGCTGGTGATCGACGCCGACGGCCAGTTTCATATCGACCGCGACGACGAGATCGTGCGCGCGACCCTGATGTGCAGCGCCGGAGAACTGCTGCGCACATAAGACGTTGGTATCGTTGACAAGAACGGACTGGAGACACCATGGACATCAGCCACACCGTCATCAACCTGATCATCTTCGTGCTGGCGATCTACGTCGGCTACCACGTCGTCTGGACCGTCACCCCGGCGCTGCACACGCCCCTGATGGCGGTCACCAACGCGATCTCGGCGATCGTCATCGTCGGCGCCATGCTGGCCGCCGGCCTGACCGAAGGCTTGACGGGGCGCGTGGCCGGCACGCTGGCCGTGGCCCTGGCGGCAGTGAACGTGTTCGGTGGTTTCCTGGTCACGCAGCGCATGCTGGAGATGTTCCGCAAGAAGGCGCCCAAGGCCGCGCCGAAGCAGGAGGATGCGGCATGAACGCCATCAGCATGAACCTGGTCACGCTGTTCTATCTGGTCGCCTCGGTGTGCTTCATCCAGGCGCTCAAGGGTCTGTCGTCACCATCGAGCGCGCGCCTGGGCAATGCGTTCGGGATGGCCGGCATGGCGATCGCGGTGCTCACCACCATCGCGCTGATGCTCAAGCTGCAGGAGCGGCTGCAGCAGGGCGGGGGACTGGGATTTGGCCTGGTGCTGCTGGGCGTGGTCGTGGGTGGCGCGATTGGCGCCACCGCCGCGAAGAAGGTCGAGATGACCAAGATGCCGGAGCTGGTCGCGGCGATGCACTCGCTGATCGGGCTCGCCGCCGTCTGCATCGCAATCGCGGCGGTATCCGAGCCATGGGCCTTCAACATCACGACGCGGGGCGAGCCGCTGCCGTTCGGGAACCGGCTCGAATTGTTCATCGGCACGTTTGTCGGCGCGGTGACGTTTTCGGGCTCGGTGATCGCGTTCGGCAAATTGTCGGGCAAGTACAAGTTTCGCCTGTTCCAGGGCGCGCCGGTGCGCTTTGCGGGCCAGCACATCCTGAACCTGTTGGTCGCCATCGCGATTGTCGCGCTGGGGCTGGTCTTCTGCTTCGCCGACGGCCTTGAACCCGCATGGGGCGCGTTCATCGTGATGGCGGCGCTGGCGTTCGTGCTGGGCGTCTTGATCATCATCCCGATCGGCGGGGCCGACATGCCGGTAGTGGTCTCGATGCTCAACTCGTACTCGGGCTGGGCGGCGGCGGGCATCGGCTTCTCGCTGAATAACGCGATGCTGATCATCGCCGGCTCGCTGGTGGGCTCGAGCGGCGCGATCCTCTCGTACATCATGTGCAAGGCGATGAACCGCTCATTCTTCAACGTGCTCTTGGGCGGCTTTGGCGGCGAAGCGGTGGCCGATGCCGGCGGTGCGAAAGAGCAGCGGCCCGTCAAATCCGGCTCAGCCGAGGACGCCGCATTCATCCTGCAGAATGCCGAGTCCGTGATCATCGTGCCCGGTTACGGCCTGGCCGTGGCGCGCGCGCAGCACACGGTCAAGGAACTGGTCGACAAGCTGACCGCCCACGGCGTGACGGTTCGCTACGCGATCCACCCGGTGGCCGGGCGCATGCCGGGCCACATGAACGTGCTGCTGGCGGAAGCCGAAGTGCCGTACGACCAGGTGGCCGAGATGGAAGACATCAACGGCGAATTTGGCCAGACCGACGTGGTGCTCGTCCTGGGCGCCAACGACGTCGTGAACCCGGCCGCAAAAGACCCGAAGTCGGCGATTGCCGGCATGCCGATCCTGGAAGCCTACCGGGCCAAAAGCATCATCGTCAACAAACGCTCGATGGCCTCCGGCTACGCGGGCCTCGACAACGACCTGTTTTACCAGCCCAACACGATGATGGTCTTCGGCGACGCCAAAAAAGTCATCGAAGCGATGGTCAAAGCCGTCGACTAAGCAATAGCCCAACAATTAGGGTCAGAGTCGAATTATTGGCTAATAGCCTTCAGGAATGCTGGCTAATCCAGCCCGGCGATTCGCTTGAGTGCGATTCTAGACGACTGGTCTAATTTGATGTATAGTAGGTCCATGGCAAAAGCATTGAACTCTGAATCGTCCGGCGTTCGCGACACTATCCTCGACGTCGGGCAGCGCATCATGGCCGGCAAAGGGTTCTCGGCCGTGGGCCTGAATGAGATTCTGGTCTCGGCCGGCGTGCCCAAGGGATCTTTCTACCATTACTTCGGCTCGAAGGATGCCTTTGGCGAAGCGCTGCTGGCCAGGTATTTCGAGGCCTATCTGGCGGAGATGGACGTCACGCTGCGCAATCCGGATGCGACGATGGCCGGCAAATTGCTGACCTACTTCGGGAAATGGCGCACGAACCAGTCATTTGATGATTGTCAGGGCAAGTGCCTGGCCGTCAAGCTGGGCGCGGAAGTGGTCGATCTTTCCGAGCCGATGCGTCTGACGCTCAAACAAGGTACTGCTGGCATCGTCGCCCGTCTGGCCGAGGCCATCGAAGGCGGTATCGCCGACGGTTCGCTGAAGGTGGAGGGCGAGGCAGGGCAGGTGGCGCAGAGTCTGTACCAGCTGTGGCTGGGCGCCAGCCTCATGGCCAAGATCGCGCGGGATGCGGTGGCGTTCGATGCGGCGCTGGCGACCACGCGGCGCCTGTTGCAATTGCCGGAATAACAGGAATATCAAACGCTTCTCGTGGAGCGTTTTTTTGACACACAATCTAGACGACTGGTCTATTAACATCAACAACAAGGAGCCACACCATGAACATCCTGATCGTTCTCACCTCGCACGACACCCTGGGCAACACTGGCCGCAAGACCGGCTTCTGGCTCGAAGAGCTGGCTGCCCCGTATTACGCGCTGAAGGAAGCCGGCGCCAACATCGTGCTGGCCTCGCCTGCCGGTGGCCAGCCGCCGCTCGACCCGAAGAGTGATGATGCATCGGCCCAGACCGATGACACCCGCCGCTTTAAAGCTGATGCCGCTGCAAACGCGCAACTGGCTGCGACCGTGCGCCTGGACAGCGTCTCGCAGGGTGACTTCGATGCCGTGTTCTACCCGGGCGGCCACGGCCCGCTGTGGGACCTGGCCGAAGACCGCAACTCGATCGCGCTGATCGAGTCGTTCATCGCCGCGAACAAGCCGGTGGCGCTGGTGTGCCACGCACCGGGCGTGCTGCGTCACGTGAAGAATGCCGACGGCACGCCACTCGTGCAGGGCAAGCGCGTCACGGGCTTCACCAACACCGAAGAAGCCGCCGTCGAACTGACGGACATCGTGCCGTTCCTGGTAGAAGACGAGCTCAAGGCAAAAGGCGGCAACTATTCGCGCACCGACGACTGGGGTTCGTATGTAGTCACCGATGGCTTGCTGATCACCGGTCAGAATCCGGGTTCGTCGGCAGCCACGGCTACCAAATTGCTGGAAGCGCTGTCGCGGTCGAATTGAATCAGTTGGCCGTAGGGTGGGCGGGTTTCCCGCCCACGCGTTCGACAAACTGTGGCGCGCCACGAAATCAAGTGGATTCGAACGCGTGGACGGCGCAGCCGTCCACGCTACGCTACTGAGATGGCAGCCGCCAATACATCGCCGTTGGCAATGTATTGGCGGCCATTTAATAAAACGTTGTCAAACAATTCGACTCTGACCCCAATTGTTGGGTAATTGCTCGGGGTTAGCGGCGGCCAAACATCATCAGGTCGGCCAGCAGCGTGCGGGCGGGGCGGGTCAGGTCGAGGGCGGCCAGGCCCAGGCCGAGTAGCGGTTGCAGCGGGCCGGGGATCGTGAAGGCGCGGGCCATCGTGTCGGTCAGGCCGATGGTCGTGCGGCGGTCGCCTGCGCGGTCTTCTGTGAAGCGCGCGATCGCTTTTGGGTCCGTCCCGCGCGCCAGCTGGCGTGCCAGCACGGCGGCGTCGCGCAGACCCAGGTTCAGGCCCTGGCCGGCCACCGGGTGCAGCGTTTGGGCGGCATTGCCGATGGCGACCGTGCGCGCCGTGGCGCGCGCTTCGGCGTTCAGGCCGAGCGGGAACGCACTGCGTGACGATACCTTCGTGAAGGCGCCCAGGCGGGCGCCGAAGGCTTCACCCAGCTGCGTCAGGAAACGCGTGTCGTCCAGCGCCAGGATCGCTTGTGCGCGCTCCGGGCGCATGCACCAGACCAGCGCGTACTGGTGGCCATCGGCGCCGTCTTCGGGCAGCAGCGCCAGCGGGCCTTCGTCGGTGAAGCGTTCGAACGCGCGGTGCGCGATCGGCAGCGCGGTCGTCACGCGCGCGATCACGGCGCTCTGTTCGTAGTCGCGGCTGCGGGCGCGCTGGTCCTGCGCGCCAAACAGGCCGCCTTCGGCCTGCACCGCCACCCCGGCACGCACCGTGCTGCCGTCGTCCAGGTGCAGCAGCGCTGCATCGGGCTGTTCATCGAGCGACGTCACGCGCGCCGGGCGCAGCGTCAAGACGCCGGCCTGTTCGCCCACTTTCGCCAGCGCATCGACGACGGCGCCGTAGCGCGTCACGTAGCCCAGCGCCGGTACGTCATGGTCTTCGCGCTGCATCAGGCTGCGGCCCAGCTGGCCGCGGCGCGAGACGTGGATCTCGTGGATTGGTGTGGCGGCCAGCGGCCACGCGCCCACCTCTTGCAGCAGTTGCGCGCTGCCCCACGACAGCGCGATCGAGCGCGGATCTGTAATCGCCTGGCCCAGCGACTTGCCGTCGATGAGGGCGATGCGCGCACCGGCGATGCCGCGCCGGACCAGGAAGCCTGCCAGCGCCAGGCCCACTGGCCCCGCGCCGCAGATCGCCACATCGACGTCGTAAGTTTGGTTCGTCATCGTGCTGCCTTCATCCATGCTTCAATCTCCGCCACGTCTTTCGGTACGCCGTCCGTCAGGATGCGCGCACCCGTATTGGTGACGACGACGTCGTCCTCGATCCGGATGCCGATGTTCCAGTATTCTTCGGGCACGCCGTCGGCCGGCCGCACATAGATGCCCGGCTCCACCGTCAGCGCCATGCCCGGCTGCAGCGCGCGCGATGGTTTCTCGGGCAGCGCCAGATCGCGGTACACGCCCACATCGTGCACGTCCATCCCGAGCCAGTGGCCGGTGCCGTGCATGTAGAACTGGGCGAACGCGCGCGTGCCGATCGCCTCGTCGATCGAGCCGACCTTGCGTTTGTCGAGCAGGCCCAGGTCGAGCATGCCTTCGGTCAGCACCCGCACCGCCGCATCGTGGATGCCGCTATAGGGCTGCCCGGGCCGGATGGCCGTCAGCGCCGCAGCCTGGGCGCGCAGCACCAGTTCGTACAGCGTGCGCTGCGGCGCCGTGAAGCGGCCATTGGCCGGATAGGTGCGCGTAATGTCGCCCGCGTAGCCATCGATTTCGCAGCCGGCGTCGATCAGTACCAGTTCGCCGTCGAGAATGCGGCGGTCGTTGGCAATGTAGTGCAGCACGCAGGCATTCGGGCCCGATGCGACGATGGACGAATACGCCGGCGCCTGCGCGCCGTTGCGGCGAAACTCGTGCAGCAGCTCGGCCTCGATCTCGTATTCGACCATGCCGGGGCGCGTGGCGCGCATTGCGCGCGCATGCGCCGCAGCCGAGATGGCGCCGGCGCGCGCCATCAGGTCCACTTCGTGCGCGTCCTTCAATAGCCGCATCTCGTCGAGCAGCACCAGCAAGTTGTGCGTCGTCGCCGGCGCTGTCACGCCCGTGCGGCCCAGCGCGCGCACGCCCTTCAGCCAGCCGGTGATCTGCGCATCGAGCGCTGCGCTGTGGCCCGGCGCGTAGTACAGCGCCGGTGCATTCGACAGGATGCCGACCATGCGGTGATCGAGTTCGTCGACCGGATACGCCTCGTCGAACCCGAACGCCGTGCGCGCCGCATCGGGCCCGTAGCGAAAGCCATCCCAGATTTCGTGGTCAGGGTCTTTCGCGCGGCAGAACAGGATCGCGCGGGCAGGGTGCGCATCGAGCGCCGCCACCAGCACAAGGACGCTGTCAGGCTCGGCGAAGCCGCTCAGGTAGTAAAAGTAGCTGTCGTGCCGGTACGGATACGGGCTGTCGCCATTGCGCATGACCTCGGGCGCCGTGCCGAGCACCGCCACCGCGCCTGGCTGCATCTGCGCCAGCACGCGCGCGCGCCGATCCGCATGCACGGCGCCGGCCGGCATCATGGTGCCGACTTGGCCGGCCGCAGCGGCGCGTTCAGTTCTTCGAGCTGGCCGACGGTGCCGACATTGACCCACTGGCCGTGATACACCTCGCCACCGATGCGACCCTGCTCGATGTACTGGCGCATCAGGGGCCCGAACTTGACGAACTCGCCCGCGCGGATGCCGTCGAACATCTCGGGCCGGTAGACGCCGATGCCGGCGAAATTGAACTTGATGTCGCCCTCGTTACGCAGTGTGTACATGTCGAGCGCGAAGTCGCCTTCCGGGTTGTGCCACGGGTTTGGCGTGAGCCACAGCCAGGCGATGTCGCGCTGGTCGACCGGGTAGACCTGGCCCACCGCATCCTTGTCCTTGAGCGCGTCGAGCCCCTCGGTGAAGTCGAAGTAGGGCGCGTAGATGTCGCCCGACACGGCCAGGAACGGTTCGTCGCCCAGCAGGTGCAGCGCATTGGCCACGCCGCCGGCCGTCTCCAGCGGGCTCGGTTCGTGCGAGTAGACGATGCGCGCGCCGTAGCGGCTGCCGTCGCCCAGCTCGGCCTCGATCATGTGACCCAGGTGCGAGTGGTTGATGACGATGTCGACGATCCCGGCGCGCACCAGGTTCAGCACGTGCCAGGTGATCAGGGGCCTGCCGCGCACCTTGAGCAGGGGCTTCGGGCAGGTATCGGTGAGTGGCCGCATGCGCTCGCCGCGGCCGGCGGCAAAAATCATCGCTTTCATGATGGTTGCCTTAGAAGGTGTAGCCGAACTGTTGCGGCTTGTCGTCGATTGCGTCGAGCAGGCGCAGCAGCGGCTTGAGTTCGTTGTAGCGGTTGGCGGTCTTGCGCACGTAGTCGAGCACCGTCGGCAGGTCGCCCATGTAGTGGGCCTTGTTGTCGCGGTAGTTCAGGCGGCAGAAGATGCCGAGGATTTTCAGGTGGCGCTGCAGGGCCATGTATTCGAAGTCGCGGTAGAACGCGTCGATGTCCGGATTGACCGGCAGGCCGACGCTTTTGGCGCTTTGCCAGTAGCGCACCACCCAGTCGAGCACCATGTCTTCGTCCCACTGGATGTAGGCGTCGCGCAGCAGCGAGGCCAGGTCGTACGTGACCGGGCCATACACGGCATCCTGGAAGTCGATCACCCCCGGGTTGTGCTGGTCGAGGAACATCAGGTTGCGCGAATGGAAATCGCGGTGCATGAACACCTGCTGCTGCGCCAGCACGTTGGCGGCAATGGCTTCGAATACGCCATTGAGCTGCGCTTGCTGCTTGTCGTCGAGCGTCACGCCCAGGTGCTTGCCCAGGTACCACTCGGGGAAGATGCCCAGTTCGCGCATGACGAAAGCGCGGTCGAACTCGGGCAGCACGTCCGGCTGGCTGGCCATCTGGAACTTGAGCAGCGCATCGACGGCGTCCGAATACATGAAGGCGGCATTGTCAATCGACAGGCGCGACAGGTAGGTGGTGTTGCCCAGATCGGACAGAAGAAGGAAGCCCTGTTCGACGTTGCGCGCGGCAATCGCCGGCACGCTCACGCCGGCCTCGAGCAGCAAACCCTGCACGTGGATGAAGGCCGGCACGTTCTCGCGCTCGGGCGGGGCATCCATCGCGACCAGCGTTGCGCCCAGCCTGGCCTGCATGTCGGCCACGACGTCGTAGCGGAAGTAGCGCCGGAAACTGGCGTCGACGGAGGCGCGGCGGCCGGACGCGACGTCGACCAAGCCGGTCGTGGCCAGCCATTCGTTCAGTTGCGACAGCCGGGTATCTGGCACTGCGTCGGCGGAGGCGGAAAGGTTTTGAGACAAAGATGACATGAAGCGGCCTGATGAATCCGGTTGGTTGAACTAATTCCCCTATAATAAGGGATTCATCCCAAAAAAACCGCCCTTTATGGCGCACGTCGATTCTCCATGAGCTGCGATTTTCCATGAGCTGGTCCTCGGCCCAACCATTCCCACCACGACACGTGCTCGCACTGTATGCAATGGCTTCGGTCACTGCGATGCCTGCGTTCGCCCAGACGCCCGCCACCGTCAACGTCACCGCCCCTGCACCAACGGCCCAGGCCGAGGACGAGCTTCCCGTTACCGTCAAGGCCGAGGATATCGCCGGCCGGCCCGACCGCCGGCTCGACCTCTCCCGTAACGTCGAGATCACGCGCGGCCAGACCGGCATGACCGCCGACACGGCCTGCTACCTGATCGTCGAAGACCAGGTCACGGCCACCGGCAACGTCGACATGTGGCGCTTTGGCGATCGCTACAAGGGCGACGAGCTGCAGCTGAACCTCGAAACAGGCAAGGGCTACCTGCTCAATCCGACCTATTTCATGGCGGCGAACAATGCCCAGGGCCAGGCGAGCCGGATCGACTTTTTGGGTGAACAGCAGGCCGTCGTGCGCGACGGTACCTACAGCACCTGCGAAGGACCGGATCCCGACTGGTACCTGAAATCGAGCACGCTGCGCCTGGACAAGGGCCGCGACGTCGGCACCGCCGGCAAGACCGTCATCTATTTCAAGGATGTCCCGATTCTCGGTACGCCGGCGATGTCGTTCTCGCTGTCGGGCCAGCGCCGTTCGGGCTGGCTGCCGCCAACCGTCGGTTTCGGCTCGCAGGGCAAGGCCGAAGTCATGGTGCCGTACTACGTCAACATCGCACCGAACCGCGACCTGACGCTGTACCCGCGCATGATGTTCGACCGTGGTTTCCAGCTGGGTGCAACCGGGCGTTACCTGGGCAGCACCTACAACGGTGAAACCCATGTCGAAGTGCTGCCGGACGACCGCCAGACGGGCACCACGCGCTGGCGCGCCGACTCGCTGCACAACGGCGCGATCAAACCGAACTGGTCGTACGGCTGGAACCTGCATGGCGCATCGGACGATGAATACCCGTCCGACTTTTCGCGCACCGTTGCCGCCAGCGCCGAGCGCCAGCTGCTGCGCGAACTGCGCACCGATTACTCGGGCCAGTACTGGAGCCTGTCCGCGCGCGCCCAGAATTACCAGGTGCTGCAGGACCCGGCGGCCGCCACCAATCAAAGCCTGACGGTGCCGCGGCCGTATGACCGCCTGCCGCAGATTAACTTCCGTTCAGCGCGCTACGACGTGGCGGGCTTCGACTGGGCGGTCGACGCCGAGGCGACCCGCTTCGCCCACCCCACCGACGTGGGTGGCTCGCGCGCCGTGGTCCAGGGCCAGGTCAGCTATCCGATCGTGCGCCCGGGCTGGTTCGTCACGCCCAAGCTGATGTACAACGCGGCCCAGTACGATCTGGACGATCACGCGACGCGCCCGGGCAAGCCGACCAAGCTGACGCGCTCGATTCCAACGGTGTCACTCGACAGCGGCATGGTGTTCGAACGCGATGCTTCGCTGTTTGGCAAGTCCACCACGCAGACGCTCGAGCCGCGCCTGTTCTATGTCTACACGCCGTACGAGAACCAGGACGATGTCCCGCTGTTCGATACGGGCCGCTCGGGTTTCAATTACGCCCAGCTGTTTTCCGAGAACCGCTATGTTGGCCTGGACCGCGTGTCCGACGCCAACCAGCTGACGGCGGCACTGGTGTCGCGCTTCATCCAGGAAGACGGCGCCGAGCGATTGCGCCTGGCCATCGGCCAGCGCCTGTACTTCGAAGAGCCGCGCGTGCGCATCGCGGGCGAAGCGGCGCAGCAAAGCCGGTACGACCTGCTGCTGGCCGCTGGTGGCACCATTTCCGAGTCCTGGACCTTCGATAGCGGCGTACAATACGATGCGGCCGGAAGCAGTCTGTACAGCTCGAACGTGAGCGTGCAGTGGCGTCCGGGGAAGATGAAGGCCGTGAATGCCGAGTATCGTTATCAGCGTGACAGCTTCCGCAATGTCGACCTGTCGGCGCAGTATCCGATCTCGCGACGCTGGTATGGCGTCGGGCGTGTCAGCTACGCGCTGCGCTCGTATGGCGTGGGGCAGGCCGTCAATCCGTCCACCGGCAGCAAGCTGATCGAGAGCCTGATCGGTCTCGAATACCAGGCCGATTGCTGGGTGTTCCGGATGGGCGCGCAGCGTTTCGTGACGGCGGCCCAGACGACGTCGACGCCGATCTTCTTCCAGCTCGAGCTCAATGGCTTGTCGCGCCTGGGCCTGGGCAATCCGCTCGAGTCGTTCAACAAGAGCGTCCCGGGTTATACGCGACTGAACGCTGGCCTCGGCCGGCCCTAAGTCAAATTTCAGACTCGGTGTCCATACTTCGTCGTCCAACCTGACGTGAACAATCCTCAAATGAGTGCTTTCCAGATGATGCGTACTACCCGTTTGCAGTCTCTCCAGTTGGCAGCCGCGCTGCTGTGCGCGATGAGCGCCGGCCAGGTCCTGGCCCAGGCCGCGGCGCCGGCCGCCGGTAAGCCGGCCGCCACAACGCCAGCCGCCGCCACGCCGGCCGCCGGAGCGCCGGCCGCCGGAGCGCCGGCCGCCAGCTCGGGTTTCCTGCCGCCTGCCTCGGCCAACGCCAAGGTGGTCGACTCGATCCAGGTCGTCGTCAACGATGAAGTCATCACGCGCAATGAAGTGGCTGGCCGCATGGTCCAGGTGACGGCAAACATGAAGGCGCGTAACGCCCAGATGCCCGACACCGCCACGATGGAACGCCAGGTGCTCGAGGCGATGATCGTCGAACGCGCCCAGCTGCAACTGGCCAAGGAGATGGGCGTCAAGGTCGACGACCGCACGCTGGACGCCACGATCGGCCGCATTGCCGAGAACCAGAAGCTGTCGGTGCAGGACATGCGCAACCAGATGGAAAAAGAAGGCATGCCCTTCTCGCGCTTCCGCGAAGACATCCGCAACGAAATCATGATGCAGCGCCTGCGCGAGCACGAAGTCGACAGCAAGGTGCAAGTCTCGGAAGCCGAGATCGACACCTATATGGCCGCCGCCAAGGCCGCCGCTGCCGACCGCATCGAAGTCAACATTGCCCAGATCCTGGTGCGTGTGCCCGAAAACGCGTCGCCCGAGCAGATTGCCGCCCGCGCCGCGCGCGCCGAAGAAGTGATGCGCCAGCTGCGCACCGGCGCCGACTTCGCGCGCATGGCCTCAACCTATTCCGATGCGCCGGACGCGCTCAAGGGCGGCGACATCGGCTGGCGCGATGCTGACCGCCTGCCACCGAATTTCTCGACCGAGCTGCGCAAGCTGGAAGCTGGCCAGGTCACGCCGATCCTCAAGACCAACGTCGGCTTCCATATCCTGAAACTGGCCGGCAAGCGTTCGCTGGCCAGCGAGACAGACAAGGCCGTCGTCGAGCAGACCCGCGCACGCCACATCCTGCTCAAGGTCACGCCGACCATGACCGAGGCTGAGGTCAAGCGCAAGCTGCTCGAAATCAAGGAGAAGATGGCCAATAACGCCGGCACCTTCGAAGATCTGGCGCGCCAGTACTCGCAGGATGGTTCGGCCAGCAAGGGCGGCGATCTGGGCTGGCTGTATCCGGGCGACACCGTGCCGGAATTCGAGACCGCGATGAATGCCCTGAAGCCGGGCGATACGTCCGACATCGTGCAGTCGCCGTTCGGCTTCCACCTGATCCAGGTCGTCGAGCGCAAGAGCGAAGACGTGACGCAGCAGAAAGAGCGTAACGTGGCGCGTCAGGTTCTGCGTGACCGCAAGATGCAGGAAGCGATGGAAGACTGGATGCGCCAGGTGCGCGACCGCGCCTACGTCGAATTCCGCGAGGAGCAGTAAGCAATGGTCGCGCCGCAGGCGCCTGTGCGCCCGCTGGCGCACCAACGGCCCGCAGTTCGCCCAATTCTGGCGATCACGGTCGGCGAGCCGGCCGGCATCGGCCCCGAGATCGCGATCCGCGCCGCCTGGGCCATGCGCGATGACGCCAACTGCGTGCTGGTGGGCGACGCTGCCTTCCTGGCGCTCACGGCCAGCCTGATCGACCCTGCCATCCGCCTGGCCGCCCTGTCGACCCAGGCGCTGCGCAACGGCGGCCTGCCGCACTTCGGCCCCGCGCGGCTGGCCGTCATCGACGTGCCGCTCGACGCCCACGTGGTGCCAGGCCGGCTCGACCCCGAAAATGGCCGCGCCGTGCTGGCCACGCTCGACCTGGCCATCGAAGGCTGCGAGCGGGGCTGGTTCGACGGCATCGTCACCGCGCCACTGCAGAAAAGCACGATCAACGATGCCGGGGTCGCGTTCTCCGGTCACACCGAATACCTGGCCGAGAAAACCGGCACGCCTAAAGTGGTGATGATGCTGGCGGGCGCGCCGGGCGGGGATCAACCGTACCTGCGCGTTGCGCTCGCCACGACCCATCTGCCGCTGAAGGATGTTCCGGGCGCACTCACGCGCGAGAACCTGACCCAGGTGCTCGACATCCTGCACGCCGATCTGACCACCAAGTTCGGCATCGCCGCGCCCGTCATCCTGGTCACCGGCCTGAACCCGCACGCGGGCGAAAACGGTTACCTGGGCCGTGAGGAAATCGACGTCATCACGCCAGTGCTCGAGGCAGCGCGTGCGCGTGGCATCGACGCGCGCGGCCCGTATCCGGCTGACACGCTGTTCCAGCCGAAGTATCTGAAAGACGCCGACTGCGTGCTGGCGATGTACCACGACCAGGGTCTGCCAGTGCTCAAGCACGCAACCTTCGGGCGCGGCATCAATGTCACGCTCGGCCTGCCTTTGATCCGCACCTCGGTCGACCATGGCACCGCACTTGACCTGGCCGCGCAGGGCCTGGGCCTCGCCGATTGCGGCAGCATGATCGAAGCGATCGGCGCGGCCATGCACATGGTGCTGGCGCAGCGCGCGGCCCGCGCATCAAATATTTAAGAAAGCATTCATGAAACACGTAGCACGCAAGCGCTTCGGCCAGAACTTCCTGACCGACAAGCAGGTCCTCTCCGACATCATCGACGCCATCGCGCCGCGCCAGGGCGAAACCATGGTCGAAATCGGACCGGGCCTGGCCGCGATGACGGCGCTGCTGCTCAAGCAGCTCGACCACATGCATGTCGTCGAGCTCGACCGCGACCTGGTCACGCGCCTGGAAAAAGCCTATCCGCGCGAGCGCCTGACCGTGCATTCGGGCGACGCGCTGAAGTTCGACTTTGGCGCGATTCCGGTGGCCGAGGGACAGAAGCTGCGCGTGGTGGGCAATCTACCGTACAACATTTCCAGCCCTCTGCTGTTTCACCTGGCAGACTTCGCCCACCTGATCGAAGACCAGCATTTCATGCTGCAAAAGGAAGTGGTCGAGCGCATGGTGGCCGAGCCAGGCAGCAAAACGTACGGCCGCCTGTCGGTGATGCTGCAATGGCGCTACGACATGTCGCTGATGTTCATCGTGCCGCCGACTGCGTTCGATCCGCCACCGCAGGTCGAATCGGCCATCGTGCGCATGGTGCCGGTCAAGCAGCAACTGCCGTGCGACGCCAAGCGCCTCGAAGCGGTGGTCGCCAAGGCCTTCTCGCAGCGGCGCAAGGTGATTCGCAATTGCGTGGCGGGGATGTTCACCGAGGCGCAGCTGGTGGAAGCGGGCATCGACCCGAGCGTACGGCCCGAAGCCGTGAGCCTGGCGCAGTATGTGGCGCTGGCCAATCTGCCAAGCCAGACCTAGTTGCTGCGGGCATCATGCCCGCCTTTCACCGATCAAAGCGCCTTCCGGGGCGCTTTTTTTATGGATGCACGATCAGCCGTAGGGTGGGCGGGTTTCCCGCCCACGCGTTCAAACCAATTTCGCAACAGGGTGATGCCATGTTAGGTTGAACGCGCGGACGGCAAGCCGCCCACCCTACGATTGCAAATCCGATCACAGTTTTCATTGTGAGGCAGCTAGCAACGGGCAAAAAAAAGGCCCGCTACAAGAGCGGGCCGAAATCCAATTCTTTTCTGAGGAGAGTTGGAGGAGACAGGATCAGTATGCTGCGTTACAGCATATAAGTCCAATTTTCCTTTCGCATACTCGACATAAGAATTCTGTATAACTCTCCAGGACTAGGCAGCGACGCAGGTCACGTTGATGTTGGTGATCGCGACATCACCCATCGTACCGGTCGGGTTTGCGACCGTGCAGATCTGGCCGGCTGGCTGCTTGCTGACCGTGACGCCATAGGTCGTGTTGAATGGCACTTCAGGCAGCGCGTAGGTGATCGGGGTCGTGGATGGCGGCGTTTCCGGCGTCGCGGCCGAGTAGGAGCCCCCAGTACTGCCGTTGGCCAGTACCAGGCCGGCGCCGGTCAGGCCCGTGATCGTGCCACCGATGGAACGCGTGTTGATCCGGCAAACAATGGCAATGTCAATGGTCACCAGACGGCCCGCCGTGTCGGCGTTGTTGGCATAAATGCCGCCTGCCGGAACGCCCGGCTCGCAGTTCTGGTGCGCTGGCGGCGTGGCGACGGTGACGGCATAGGTATCGCCGTATTCCAGCTTGTCGGGGAAGGCAAAGCGCACCGCTGCGCCGGCCGCGGTTGGCGGTGTAACCTTCAATGGCACGCCGGCATTGGTCAGCACCAGGCCATCATAAACGAGGCCGGTCACCGAACCGGCAACGGTGAACTCGGCTTTGTCGCTGCCGCCACAGGCGGCCAGGCTTGCAGCCAGTGCCAGCGCAAGCGCCGGGCGGATCAGGGAAGACTTCATGCGTTTGACTCCAGAAAAAATTAAGGTGCGCACGTGACGGTCACGTTGTTCACATCGGCCGGGCCCATGGTGCCGACGCCATTGGCGACGGTGCAGCTCTGGCCGGCAGGGTTCGCGAGGATCGAGACGCCATACGGTGCGTCTTGTGCCACGCGGGCCATGGTGAACGCGGTCGCGCCGGCCGGAACGATGACGCGGTCCGAACCGTTGACCAGAATCAGGTCATTCTTGAGGTTGCTAACGGTACCGGTCAGGGCCTGGGTCTTGAAGGTGCAAACGATCTCGATGGTCGTGACATCGAAGCCGGCGCGGCCCGTGTTCTGGAACAACTTGCACTCCTGGACGTTCGTCGGGGTGCTCTTGACCCGCACGTCATACTTGTCGTCGGACGAAATCCGGTTTGGGAAAATGAACCGCGTCAAGCCCGTGCCGTTCGCCGGCACCGGGACTTCAAAGTCAGAGCCGCCGTTATTGGTCAAAATCATGCCCGGCTTGGTGACGCCGGAAATCGTGCCACTCAGCAGCAGTTGGCCATCGTCACCACCGCAAGCAGTCAACACGACCGCGCATGCCAGCGCTGCGCTTGCGCGCAGGTAGGAACTCTTCATATATTCTCCAAATAATCTAGCGGGAAAGCGCAGGCTGCGCGGTTGGAATCAAAAAATCGCTCAACATTTTAGTTCATTTATTAGGCAACCGGTCCATTTGCGTCCCATTTCCATGTGTATCAGGTTGTAAGCACAATGTCATATAAGCAACGCGCAAGCCGTGCGGTTTGCTTTTGGGCGTATGCATCGCTATGCTGGCGTAGCGTTTTTTCATGCCTGTTCTCTGGAAGCCGATGACCCGCCATCCCTGGCCCAAAGCCGTACTGTTCGACCTCGACGATACCCTGTGGCCGATCGTGCCCGTGATCCGGGCTGCCGAAACCATTCTGTATACGTGGCTGCAGCAGCATGCGCCGCGCGTGGCCGAGCGGTTCACGATTGACAGCCTGCGGCAGGCGCGCCTGGAATTGCTGGCGCGCGAGCCCAGGTATGGGATCGACCTGAGCGCACTGCGCCACGCTGGCCTGATCGCCGCGTTCGAGCAGGCAGGGGAGGACGTTGCCCGGGTGGACGAGGCCATGGTCATCTTTGTCGCTGCGCGCAATGCCGTAACGCTGTATGACGATGTGGCACCGGGCCTCGCGCGGCTCCGGCAGCGCGCGCTGCTGGGCTCGGTCACTAATGGCGTGGCCGACCTTGCCACTATCGGCCTGGCCGACCAGTTCCAGGCATCCGTGGCGGCGCGCGACTTTGGCGCCGCCAAGCCTGATCCGGGCATTTTCCTGGCCGGTTGCGCTGCGCTCGGGGTACTGCCGGCCGACACCCTGTATGTGGGCGATGATTTGCTGCTCGACGTCCAGGGCGCCCAGCAGGCGGGCCTGCGAGCCGCCTGGATGAACCGCAGCGGCAAGATCAACGAGCTGGCCGACCAGGTGCGGCCCGATGTCGAGGTGAACAGCATCGATGCGCTGCTCAACTGGCTCGATGCCGGGCACGAGCCGCCACAGGAGCCACCGCACGAGTTGCCACACGGATCTGCGCGGATGCGCGTATAACACTGGGACGGACCGCAGGCCTTGCGCTGCCGTGCCGCGCCCCAATTTGATTCTCATCCCAGCACCACAGAAAAAGACGCTTCCCGGAACCATGCAACTCGATCACCGTGCCCAAACCCTGCTCAAAGCGCTTGTCGAACGCTATATTGCCGACGGCCAGCCGGTCGGCTCGCGCGCGCTGTCCAAGCTGTCGGGCCTGGAATTGTCGCCCGCGACGATCCGCAACATCATGGCCGACCTCGAGGACATGGGGTTCGTCGCCAGTCCCCACACCTCGGCCGGCCGGATTCCGACGCCGCGCGGGTACCGCGTGTTTGTCGATACCCTGTTGACCGTCAAACAGCTCGATGAAACAACGGTCGGCGCCGAGCGCATGCGCCTGCCGCTGCAGCATCCGCAAAAGCTGATCGCCAACGCGGCCCAGATGCTCTCGTCGCTGTCGCAGTTTGCCGGCGTGGTGCAAAGCCCGCGCCGCGAATCAGTGTTCCAGCAGATCGAATTCCTGCGCCTGTCCGAAAAGCGCATCCTGCTCGTGATCGTTGACCCGCGCGGCGACGTCCAGAACCGCCTGCTCCTGACCGATGTCGACTACACGCCGACGCAATTGTCGCAATCGGCCAATTACCTGAACCAGAACTTTGCCGGCCAGTCGTTCGACGGCGTGCGCCAACGCCTCAGTGGCGAACTGCGCCAGCTGAGCGACGACATGGGGCGCCTGATGCATGCCGCGGTCGAGGCTGGCAGCGAGGCGATGGCCGAGAGCGATGACGTGGTCATTTCCGGTGAGCGCAACCTGCTGTCGGTAACCGACCTGTCGTCGAATATGAGTTCGCTGCGCCAGATGTTCGAGATGTTCGAGCAAAAGACCGGCCTGATGCAGTTGCTCGACATGTCGAGCAAGGCCGGGGGCGTGCAGATTTTCATCGGCGGCGAATCGAATCTGGTGCCGATGGACGAGATGAGCGTGGTCACTGCGCCGTACGCCGTCGATGGCCGGATCGTTGGTACCTTGGGCGTCATCGGCCCCACACGGATGGCGTACGAGCGGGTGATTCCCATCGTCGACATCACCGCCAAGCTGCTGTCGAACGCACTGAGCCAGCCTTAACAGTTTTTTACTTTTACCAGATGCAAAAAGGGCGCACAGGAAATTCCGGTGCGCCCTTTTTTGTTGGCCAGCCCTGCGGGCAGCTGATGGTCAGCTTGCTTTACGCGCCGCCTGGCATTGCGGGCAGCTGCCATAGATCGCCAGCGCATGATCGACGATCGTGTAGCCGTGGGTTTCGGCGATCATCTTCTGGCGCTGCTCGATTTCGTCGTCGTAGAATTCTTCAACCCGGCCGCAGGTGACGCAGACGAGGTGATCGTGGTGCGAGCCGGCGTTGAGCTCGTAGATGGCCTTGCCGGTTTCGAAGTGGTTGCGGTTGAGCAGGCCAGCCTGCTCGAATTGCGTCAGGACGCGGTAGACGGTAGCCAGGCCGACGTCCATGTTTTCAGCCAACAGGATCTTGTAGACATCTTCGGCGGTCAGGTGACGCACGGCGCTGTTCTGGAAGATTTCCAGGATTTTCAGGCGCGGGAGCGTGGCCTTCAGGCCGCTTGCCTTCAGGTCGGTCGGATTGTTACTCATGTTTGTTACTCGCATATTGGCGGAGTGCTTTATGATATAGCGTTTTGAAAGCTCCCGCTCGAACGATTTGAGGTTACCTATGCGCGTCAAACAAGCCGTATCCCATCGATTTTCCGCCAAGGCGGTGCTGGCGGCAGGTCTCGTCTGCACGCTGACGCTGTCCGGCTGCGCGTCCTGGCGCAACCAGACCCGTCCGGCGCCACCGGTGGCAACGGACTCGGCGGCCACCGCGGCCGACGCCGACAAATCGGCCGCCATCGCCAATGCCGGCGCGCAGACCGTGCAGGCTTCGCGCCTGCAAAAGTTCCTGTGGATCTTCTCGCCTTACCGCCCGGATATTCAGCAAGGCAACTTCGTCTCGCAAGAGATGCTGAACCAGCTGAAAGCCGGCCAGACGCGCGATCAGGTGCGTTTCCTGCTCGGCTCGCCTCTGTTGCTCGATGCCTTCCATGCCGACCGCTGGGACTACCCGTTCTACCTGGCCCGCGGCAATGGCGAACTGACCACCAGCCGCGTCACGGTGTTCTTCAAGGATGACGTGGTCGAGCGCTTCGAAGGCGGCAACCTGCCAAGCGAGCGCGATTACATCGACCGTATCGCCGGCCCCGCCAAGGTGCCGAGCAAGAAAGAAAAGCCGGAAAGCCGTCCGGTCGCACCGATCACGGTGACCGCCCCGGCAACCCAGCAGTAAGGATTGCCATGACGATGTTGAATATTGCCGTAGCCGGCGCCAGCGGCCGCATGGGCCGCATGCTGATCGAAGCCATCCAGTACGCACCCGACGCCCGCCTGGCCGGCGCCCTCGACATGCCCGGTTCGCCGTTCATCGGCCAGGATGCCGGCGCCTTCGGGGGCTTCCTCACTGGCGTGATGATCGAAGACAGCATCAAGCACGGCCTGCACAACGCCGACGTGCTGATCGACTTCACCCGCCCCGAAGGCACGCTCGCGCACCTCGCGTATTGCGCCGCCAACGGCAAACAGATGGTGATCGGCACCACCGGTTTCGATGACGCCGGCAAGGCGCAGATCGCCGCCGCCGCCGAGAAAATCAGCTTGGTGGTCGCGCCGAACATGAGCGTGGGCGTGAACGTCACGCTCAAGCTGCTCGAAATGGCAGCCAAAAGTTTCGCCGAAGGCTACGACATCGAAATCGTCGAAGCACACCACCGCCACAAGGTCGATGCACCGTCTGGCACCGCGCTCAAGATGGGCGAAGTGATCGCCGACGCCATCGGCCGCGACCTCAAGGAATGCGCCGTGTACGGGCGCGAAGGCGTCACCGGCGAGCGCGATCCGTCGACGATCGGCTTTGCCACCGTGCGCGGTGGTGACGTCGTGGGCGACCACACTGTCATGTTCCTGGGCACGGGCGAGCGCATCGAGATCAGCCACAAATCCAGCAGCCGCGTGACCTACGCACACGGCGCGCTGCGCGCCGCACGCTTCCTGGCAGACAAATCCCACGGCCTGTACGACATGCAGGACGTGCTGGGCTTGAGCGCCTGATATGGCCGTTGCAGAACTGAACGGCGCTGCGATCGTCGACGAGGCGTCGTTTCATGCGCAAAGCCGGGCCGCGTTCGGCTTCCCGGCGTCGTACGCGAACAGCATCGACGCCTGGGTCGATTGCCTGAGCTACCTGCGCGACGACGAAAACATGACCAGCTTCCAGCTGGCGCCGGACGAAGTGCTCGAGATCGTACTCCGCGACGCCGCAGCCATGAAGGCCGCCGCGCCGGATCTGTTCGAGGAGCTGGCCTTTTGTATCGGCGGCATCAACGAGCGGTATGAAGATTATGGCGAAACGCCGGCACTGAAACTCGTGCTGCGCTGAATGACCCGGGCAGCGTTCAGCGGACGCTGTCTCATTGCACCATCCTTCCTGCACCACGCCACGCCGTAGTGCAAAATCAACAGGTTATAATGACCGGTTCCATCTCCCACATTACGTCTGCAGAAATCATGCAAGAAAAATATAGTCCAGCCGAAGTCGAACAGGCCGCCCAGGCCTACTGGAAATCGATCGACGCCTATAAAGCTGTCGAACACGATCCGCGTTTCCCTAAGGGCAAGTATTACGCCTGCTCGATGCTGCCTTACCCATCGGGCAAGCTGCACATGGGCCACGTGCGCAACTATACGATCAACGACGTGATGTACCGCTACCTGCGGATGAACGGCTACAACGTGTTGATGCCGATGGGCTGGGACGCATTCGGCATGCCGGCGGAAAACGCGGCGATGGCCAACAACGTGCCGCCGGCCGAATGGACCTACTCGAACATCGCCCACATGCGTGGTCAGATGGAATCGATGGGCCTGGCGATCGACTGGTCGCGCGAGATGACTGCCTGCAAGCCGGACTACTACAAGTGGAACCAGTGGATGTTCCTCAAGATGCTCGAAAAGGGCATCATCTACCAGAAGACCGGTACCGTGAACTGGGACCCGGTCGACCAGACCGTGCTGGCCAACGAGCAGGTCGTCGACGGCCGCGGCTGGCGTTCGGGCGCGCTCATTGAAAAGCGCGAAATCCCGATGTACTACGTGCGCATCACCGAGTACGCCGACGAACTGCTCGACCATGTCGACAACAAGCTGCCGGGCTGGCCCGAGCGCGTGCGCACGATGCAGGCCAACTGGATCGGCAAGTCGACGGGCGTGCGCTTCGCGTTCCCGCACACGATCGCCGATGACACCGGCACGCCGATCGACGACGGCAAGTTGTACGTGTTCACCACGCGTGCCGACACGATCATGGGCGTGACCTTCTGCGCCGTCGCGCCGGAGCACGCGCTGGCCCAGCACGCTGCAAAGAACAACCCGGCGCTGCAGCAGTTCATCGCCGAGTGCAAGCTCGGTTCCGTCATCGAAGCCGACATGGCGACGATGGAAAAGAAGGGCATGCCGACCGGCCTGTTCGTCACCCATCCGGTCACGCAGGAACAGATCCCGGTCTGGGTCGGCAACTACGTCCTGATCACCTACGGCGATGGCGCCGTGATGGGCGTGCCGGCGCATGACGAACGCGATTTCGGCTTCGCCAAAAAATACAATCTGCCGATCAAGCAGGTCGTGGCCGTCGAAGGCCAGGAATTCTCGCTCGACGCCTGGCAGGAGTGGTACGGCGACAAGGACAACGGCCGCACGATCAACTCGGGCAAGTACGACGGTCTCGATTACACCTCGGCCGTCAACGCGGTTTCGGGTGAACTGGCGAGCCAGGATCTGGGCGCCAAGAAGGTCACGTTCCGCCTGCGCGACTGGGGCATCTCGCGCCAGCGCTACTGGGGCACTCCGATCCCGATGATCCACTGCGAGCACTGCGGCATCGTGCCGGTGCCCGAAGCCGACCTGCCGGTCGTGCTGCCCGAGCACCTGGTCCCGGACGGCACCGGCAATCCACTGAACAAGGACGAAGCATTCCTCAAGTGCGACTGCCCGACCTGCGGCAAGCCGGCTCGCCGCGAGACCGACACGATGGACACGTTCATCGATTCGTCGTGGTACTACATGCGCTATACGTCGCCGGGTTCCAACAATGCGATGGTCGACGAGCGCAACGATTACTGGATGCCGATGGACCAGTACATCGGCGGCATCGAACACGCCGTCATGCACCTGCTCTACGCGCGCTTCTGGACCAAGGTGATGCGCGACTTCGGCCTGGTCAAATTCGACGAGCCATTCGTGAACCTGCTCACGCAGGGCATGGTGCTCAACGAAACCTACTACCGCGAAGACGCATCGACCAAGAAGACCTGGTTCAATCCTGCTGACGTCGAGCTGACCTTCGACGACAAGGGCCGCCCGCAAAGCGCGGTGCTGAAGGCCGACGGCCAACCGGTGGAAATCGGCGGCACCGAAAAGATGTCGAAGTCCAAAAACAACGGCATCGATCCGCAAGCGCAGATCGAGCAGTACGGCGCCGATACCGCGCGTCTGTTTACGATGTTTGCGTCGCCACCCGAGCAGACGCTCGAGTGGTCGAACAGCGGCGTCGAAGGCGCCAGCCGCTTCCTGCGCCGCGTGTGGGCGTTCGGCTACGCGCAGCGCGCGCGCATTGCCGCCGCGCTGACCGGGGAAGTGCAGGGCACGCACACCGACGCACAAAAAACGCTGCGCCGCGAAGTGCACAAGATCCTGCAGCAGGCCGACTACGACCTGAAGCGCATCCAGTACAACACGGTGGTCTCGGCCTGCATGAAGATGCTCAACACGCTCGAATCGGGCAAGCTCGATGACAGTGCAGCGTCCAACGCCATCATCGCCGAAGGCTTCTCGATCTTCCTGCGTTTGCTGAACCCGGTCGCGCCGCACATCACGCACGCACTGTGGCAGGAACTGGGCTTTGCGGATGTGCACGGCGACCTGCTCAACGCCCCATGGCCGGAAGTCGATCCACAGGCGCTCGAGCAGTCCGAGATCGACATGATGATCCAGGTGAACGGCAAGCTGCGTGGTTCGGTGAAGGTCGCGAAGGATGCCGACAAGGCGACCATCGAAGCGGCTGCGCTGGCCAGCGAAGCGGTGCAGAAGTTCATCGAAGGCACGCCGAAGAAGGTCATCGTCGTGCCGGGCAAACTTGTCAATATCGTGGTCTGATGATGAACACTTCGAACAACAATTACCTCGTGCGCGCCTTGGGCGCAGTCCTGCTGGTCGCGATGCTGGCAGGCTGCGGCTTCAAGCTGCGTGGCAGCGACGGCCAGTACAACGTACCGTTCCAGAGCATCTGGCTGTCGTTCAACGAAGCCTCGCCGCTGGGCACGGAGCTCAAGCGCAATCTGCGCGCGGGCGACAACGTGCGTATCGAGCCCGATGCGTCCAAGGCCGAGGCGTTGTTCGATGTGATCAGCGAATCGCGCGGCAAGTCGATCCTGTCGCTCAACAGCCTGGGTCGTGTGCGTGAATACTCGCTGAGCTACACGCTGGTGTTCCAGGTGCGCGATGCCAATAACCGCCAGCTGCTGGCGCCGACCGAGATCACCCTGCGCCGCAATATTGCGTTCGATGAATCGCAGGTGCTGGCCAAGGAATCCGAAGAAGCGCTGCTGTACCGCGACATGCAGTCGGACCTGGTGCAGCAGATCCTGCGCCGCCTGGTGGCGATCAAGCCGCTGGCGCCCGTGACGGCGCCAGCGACGCCGGCCGCCGCCTTGCCGACGCCGTAAACGATGCAACTGCGGCTCGAAGCGCTCGATGGCCACCTGGCCAAGAACCTGGCGCAGTTGTACGTGATTGCCAGCGACGAGCATCTGCTGGCGCTGGAAGCGGCCGACCGCATCCGCAAGGCCGCGCGCGCGCAAGGCTATACCGAGCGCGATGTGCTCAGCGTGGAGCGCACCTTCAAATGGGGCGAGCTGCTGGCAGCGAACCAGGCACTGTCGCTGTTCGGCGACAAGAAGCTGATCGAGCTGCGCATCCCGACCGGCAAACCGGGCAAGGACGGCAGCGCCGCACTGCAGGCGTATGCGAAAGACCTCAGCCCCGACAACCTGACGCTGATCACGCTGCCCAAGCTCGACTGGCAGACGGCCAAGGCGTCGTGGGTGACGGCGCTGCAGCAGGCCGCGGTCTACATCGACATCCCGAACATCGAGCGCGCGCAACTGCCGGCCTGGATCGGCAACCGGTTGGCAGCGCAGGGCCAGAGCGCCGAGCGCCAGAGCCTGGACTTCATCGCCGACCGCGTCGAAGGCAATCTGCTGGCGGCGCACCAGGAGATTCAAAAGCTCGGCCTGCTCCACGAGCCGGGCAAACTCACGTTCGAGCAGGTGCACGACGCCGTGCTGAACGTGGCGCGCTACGACGTGTTCAAGCTGTCCGAGGCAATGCTCACGGGCGACACCGCGCGCCTGGTGCGCATGCTCGAAGGCTTGAAGGGCGAAGGCGAGGCGCTGCCGCTGGTCCTGTGGGCGGTGGCCGAGGAAATCCGCACGCTGCTAAAATTGAAAAGCGGGATGAGTCAGGGCAGGCCACTGAATGCCCTGCTCAAGGAATACCGGATCTGGGGACCGCGCGAGCGGATGATGGAGCCGGCGCTGCGCCGCGTGTCGCTTGCGACGCTCGAAGCGGCGCTGCAACAAGCGGCGCAGGTCGACCGCATGGTCAAGGGTCTGCGCGCCAAACAATTTGCGGGCGACGCGTGGGATGCGATGTTGCAGCTGGCGTTGCGGGTGGCGCGGTAAGCCTTTCGCAGTAGAGCATTAGCTCGACGCCGATGGACAGCGCCGCCTTGCGCGAGCCAGGTTAATGCAATGGAAAACACGATGGACATCACCGCACACATGCACCAGCTGGGCCAGCAGGCCCGCGCCGCCGCGCGCGCCATGGCACGCGCCGACACCGCCACCCGCAACCGCGCTCTGAGCCTGATCGCCGATGCGATCGAGCGCGATGCCGACCTGCTGCGCGCCGCCAATGCCCGTGACCTCGAGGCCGCCCAGGCGGCCGGTCTGGCCCCGGCGCTGATGGACCGCCTGGCGTTGTCAAACGCCGCGATCGCGACGATGGTCGCGGGCCTGCGCCAGATCGTCGCCTTGCCCGATCCGGTCGGCGAAATCTCGAACATGAAAGTGCGCCCGAGCGGCATCCAGGTTGGCCAGATGCGCGTGCCGCTGGGCGTGATCGGCATCATCTACGAAGCGCGCCCGAACGTGACGGTCGATGCGGCGGGCCTGTGCATCAAGAGCGGCAATGCGGCGATCCTGCGCGGCGGCTCGGAAGCGATCCACTGCAACCGCGCGCTGGCCACGCTGGTGGCCGAAGGCCTGGTGGGCGCCGGCTTGCCACAGGCGGCAGTGCAGGTGGTCGACACGGTCGACCGCGCCGCCGTCGGCGCGCTGATCACGATGCCGCAGTACGTGGACGTGATCGTCCCGCGCGGCGGCAAGGGCCTGATTGCGCGCCTGATGGCCGAAGCCACGGTCCCGATGATCAAGCACCTCGATGGCATCTGCCACGTCTACATCGACGATAAGGCCGACATCGACAAGGCGCTGGCCATCGCGTTCAACGCCAAGTGCCACCGCTACGGCACCTGCAACACGATGGAAACGCTGCTGGTCGCGCGCGGCATCGCGCCGACCGTACTGCCACGCCTGGCTGAACTGTATGCGACCAAGGACGTCGAACTGCGCGCCGACCCGGAAGCGTTCGCGATCCTGGCCGGTTACCCGCATCTGGTCGCGGCAACGGAAGAAGACTGGTCGACCGAATACCTGGCCCCGATCCTGGCAATCAAGGTGGTGGCCGGCATCGACGAGGCGATGGACCACATCGACGCGTATTCGTCGAAGCACACCGAATCGATCGTCACCGAAGACCACAGCGGCGCGATGCGCTTCTTGCGCGAAGTCGATTCGGCATCGGTCATGATCAATGCGTCGACGCGCTTTGCCGATGGTTTCGAATACGGCCTGGGCGCCGAGATCGGCATCTCGAACGACAAGCTGCACGCACGCGGCCCGGTGGGACTGGAAGGCCTCACGTCGCTCAAGTACGTCGTGTTCGGGCACGGCGAAGTACGCAACTGAATTCAACGTTCACCACAAGGAAAGCATGTACCTCTGGATCAAAGCACTGCACATCGTCTTCATTGCGTCCTGGTTCGCCGGCCTGTTCTACCTGCCGCGCCTGTTCGTCAACCTGGCCGAGGAAACCAACCCCGCAGCGCGTGACCGCCTGCTGGGCATGGCGCGCCGGCTGTACCGCTTCTCGATGATCCTGTCGGTGCCGGCGGTGCTGCTGGGCGCGTGGTTGTGGATGGGTTACGGCATCCAGGGTGGCTGGCTGCATGCCAAACTGCTGCTCGTGTTCCTGACCATCGGCTACCATCATATGTGCGGCGGCATCCTCAAGAAATTCGAGCGCGGCGTCAATACGCGCAGCCACAAGTGGTATCGCTGGTTCAATGAAGTGCCGGTCGTGCTGATGCTGGCGATTGTCATCCTGGTGACCGTCAAGCCGTTCTAAGCAGGGCAGGATGCGGGCCTTGCATCGGCCCGCGCCCGACAAACGTCATTCCCGCGAAGGCGGGAATCCAAGGTGCTTGCATAGCCAAAAGCATGCTCTTGTGGCTGCGCTAATGAATTGGATTCCCGCCTACGCGGGAATGACGGTTTTGAAGTTTGCGTTTTAAACAATTCACGGTCATCCAGCTTCAAGGTTGACGCGTTATCTCCACAGAATCATCAACGGACAAAGGGTACCCCTCATGGCTTCCTATTTTTGCCCATGCCCGCGCGGCATGGAAGCGGCACTGGCCGAAGAAATCGGCGAAATCGCCGCCCAAAGCACCACGCTGAAAGTGCACAACCAGGTGCCCGGCGGCGTGCACTGCTCGGGCACGATGCAGGACGCCTGGCTGCTCAACCTGCATTCGCGCATCGCCTCGCGTGTGCTGATGCGCATGGCGCAGCGCAGCTACACCACCGAAAACGACATCTACGATCTGGTGCTCGAGCAAACCTGGGAAGACTGGTTTGGTCCCGATCACACGATCCGCGTCGACGTCACGGCCGTCAAGTCGCCGCTGCGCAGCCTCGAATTCACGACGCTCAAGATCAAGGACGCGATCTGCGACCGCTTCCGCGACCAGTATGACAAGCGCCCGTCGGTCAACACGCGCGAACCCGACATGCGCATCGTCGGTTTTCTGGATGCACGCAACTTTATCGTCTACCTCGACACCTCGGGCGAAGCGCTGTTCAAGCGCGGCTGGCGTGAAGAAACTGGCGACGCGCCGCTGCGCGAGAACCTCGCTGCGGGTCTGCTGCGCGTGTCGGGCTGGAAGCCGGGCGTGCCGCTGTTCGACCCGATGTGCGGCTCGGGCACGATCCTCGTCGAAGCCGCCCAGATGCTGCAAGGGATTCCATCCGGCGCGCGCCGCAGCTTCGCCTTCGAAAAATTCGCCGACCACGACCGCCAGGCCTGGGCCGCGATGAAAGCCGCAGTCAAGCCGAACGTGCTGCCGCAGGAGCCGACCATCTTCGGCTCGGACATCTCGGGCGACATGGTCGAAATGACGCGCCATAACCTGAAGATCGCCGGCATCCTGTTCGACGTGCCGCTCAAGCAGATCGAAGCGCAGCACGTGTCGGCGCCGACGACCGAGCCGGGCATCCTGCTCACCAACCCGCCGTACGGCGAGCGGATCGGCGTGCGCGGCGACAGCACCGTGCCGCAGGACGACATGGCGGCCGGCTTCTACGCCGCGTTTTCGACGACGCTCAAGCAGCGCTTTGCCGGCTGGACCGCCTATCTGTTCACGGCCGACCTGGGCCTGCCGAAAATGCTGCGCCTGAAAGAATCGCGCAAGACCCCGTTCTTCAATGGCGCGCTCGAATGCCGCCTGTTCCGTTTCGACATGGTGGCGGGCTTCAACCGCCGCGAGGAAGCCAAACCAAAGCAGGACTGACCCGGACCGCCCCATGCTGCCAGAACCATCCGATCTGCCCAAGGACCCCGTCACCCCCGTGCCGCCGCCGCCGCCGCACAAGATCGCGATGCTCTCGGCAGGCGGGCTGGCAACGCTGCTGGCGGCGCTGTCGATGCTGGGCCCATTCTCGATCGACGCCTACCTGCCGGCGTTCCCGCAGATCCAGGCCCAGCTTGCCGCCACGCCGCTGCAGGTCCAGCAGACCCTCACCGCCTACATGCTGGCCTTTGCCGTCATGGTGCTGTGGCATGGCGCGCTGTCCGATGCGTTCGGGCGGCGCAATGTGATCCTGGTGGCGCTGGTGGTATTCGCAATTGGCAGCTTCGGCTGCGCCTCGGCGTCGTCGGTGGAATACCTGTGGGTGTTTCGCGTGCTGCAGGGCATCTCGGCCGGTGCCGGCGTGGTGGTGGGGCGCGCGATCATCCGCGATTTGTATTCGGATACCGCGGCGGCGCGCCTGCTGTCGATGGTCACGATGATCTTCTCGATCGCCCCGGCCATCGCGCCGGTGGTGGGCGGCTGGATCGTCACGCTGCTCGACTGGCGCGCGATCTTCCTGGCGCTGTCGGTCTACACGGTGCTGCTGTTCTGGTTCTGCTGGAAGCATCTGCCCGAGACGGTGCCGCCGACCGAGCGCCAGCCGTTCAATCCGCGTTTCCTGGCCCAGAGCTACGGCGCCGTCTTCAGCTCGTTCCTGTTTCTGACGATGGCCGGCGTGACGGCGCTGAACTTCGCCGGCCTGTTCCTGTACATCGCTGCGGCGCCCGTCATGCTGCCCGAAAGCCTGGGCCTGGGCCCGTCCCAATTCGCGTGGCTGTTCGTGCCGACCGTGAGCGGCATCTTCTTCGGTTCGCTCGTTGCCAACCGGCTGGCCGGCAAGATGGACTTCGCGCGCCAGATCCGCATGGGCTTTTTCTTCATGCTGGGCGCCGTGACCTTCAACGTGATCTACCACGCGTTCCTGCCGCCGGCCCTGCCGTGGACCGTGGCGCCAATGTTCTTCTTCACCTTTGGCAGTTCGCTGATCGCGCCCGGCGCAACGCTGCTGGCGCTCGACCTGTTCCCGCGCATCCGTGGCACGGTGGCGTCGTGCCAGTCGTTCATTCTGACGCTGCTCGGCGCGGTCGTGGCCGGCGCCGTCGCGCCGGCGCTGTCGCATTCGGTGCTGGCGCTGGCGCTCGGCCAGGCGTTCTTCGTGCTGCTGTCGCTCTTGTGCTGGGATACCGCGCGACGCCATCGCCGCAAGCTGCGCGCCCGGGGCGAAGCGACGCCCTGACGTTGCATGGAATGAGCGTGAATCGCGGAAACAGTCGTATCGTTACAACAAGTTTTAGAGCGTGTCCGTGTTTACGCCCCGGGCACGCCTATTGCAACGAGTATTCCCGTAACTATTGTTCCTGATCAGAAATGTATATATGTTACGATACGTTTTTATCTCCTGGAGCAGTGGGCAAACCTCTCGCCTGTTCCATGCACTGAAGTGCAGGGCGACGTGGCATGCCTGTTCGGGCGCGATCGCCACCTACCAGAACCCTTCGACAAGTGGCGGCCGTGCTTGATAATATGCTCCTATCCGATCAGGATATTCGCAATCGCTTGCTGATCGCCCGGCTGCCGGCCATGCCGCAGATCCTGGTCAAGCTGATCGAGCACTTGCAGGCCGACGATCTCGGCATGCCGGAACTCGCCGCGCTGATTGCGAAGGACGCCGGCATGACGGCCAAGCTGCTGGCGGTCGCCAATAGCTCGGCCTACCACCGCAGCACGCGCAGCGCTAACCTCGAACAGTCGCTGGTGGCGCTGGGCACCGACATGATCAAGACGCTCGTGATCAGCGATTCGGTATTCCAGACCTTCAACAGCTTCCCGCATGCCGGCAGCATCGACCTGCGCGCGTTCTGGAAAAACTCCCTGACCGCCGCCGTGATCGCGCGCGATGCAGCGCGCATGCTCGACTACGTGCATCCCGAAGAAGCTTATCTGGCGGGCCTGCTGCACAATGTCGGCCGCCTGGCGCTGCTGGCCGCCGCGCCCAAGGAATACGCATTCAACTTCACCGCGCTCGATGATGAAGACCTGTGCGCGGTCGAGCAGCGCACGCTCCAGATCACCCACGCCGAAGCGGGCGCCTGGCTGATCGAACGCTGGCAGCTCGATTCGTTCCTGGCCGACGCGGTGCTGTACCACCACGAGCCGGGCGACCGCCTGGAAGGCAGCCATCCCCTGATCCGCATCGTGCGCCTGGCGCATGTGCTGACCTGCCACGCGCACGACGAGGCGATGGTGCTCGACGCCTGCGCGCTGTGCGGGATCGACGCCGTGCGCACGGCGCACCTGATGGATGGTGCCGCGCGCCAGGTCGAGCAGGCCGCCGCGCATCTGGGCATCGATCTGGCAGGCGCCGACGACATTCCGCAGCCATCGGCCTATGCGCCGCCGCCGGCGGTCGACCCGGTGCAAAAGCGCCTGAACGAAGAAGTGCGCAATATGGTGCTGGTGTCCGAAGTCGGCCAGACCCTGGCGCGCCAGCAGGGCGAGTCGGGCCTGCTCGACGCGATGACGCGCACCGCCCGCATCCTGTTCGATTTCGAGAGCGCCGTTGTGCTGCTCGAGAACCCCACCGGCCACCTGTTGTCGGGCGCCCCCGCGCCGGGCGTGGCGCGCATCGCCGATTTCTCGGTGTCGCTGGCCAAGGGCGGCCCGGTGGCGCGCAGCGCGCTGGAACGCCGCCCCGCGTTCGTGGGCGGTGAACGCCAGCAGCTTGGTCTGGCCGAAGAGCAGCTGCTGCGCATCCTGGGCACCGACAGCCTGGTGGTGGTCCCGCTGGTGGCCGGCGCGCGCTGCCTGGGCGTGCTGGTTGGCGGCGTGCCGGCCTGGCAGCTGCCGCATTGCCAGCGCCGCGAGCGGTTCATGCAGGCTTTCGGCGCGCAGGCCGCCGGCGCCCTCGAGAACCTGCTGCTCGAACGCGGTCATGCACGCCGCCAGCTGGCCAATGTGGCCGAAGAATTCCGCGATGCGTCGCGCCGCGTGGTGCACGAAGTGAACAACCCGCTGGCGATCATCAAGAATTACCTGAGCATCCTGGACGGCAAGCTGGCGCGCCAGGAACCGGTGGGCGGCGAGCTGTCGATCCTGAACGAAGAGATCGACCGCGTGGGCCAGTTGATCGGCTCCCTGGCCGAACCGCAGGTGCCGGAGACCGGTCCACGGCCGGTCGATGCCGCCCGCGTCGTCGACGATGTGCTGCGCCTGTTCCGCACCAGCGGCTTCGTGCCGGGCGGCGTGCAGATCGTGGCGCACATGGACGGCGACAGCGCGATCGAGGGCGACCCCGATGTGCTCAAGCAGATCCTGGTGAACCTGGTCAAGAACGCGGTCGAAGCCTTCGGGCCACAGCACAAGAGCGGCGGCCGGATCGAGGTCGTCAACCGCGGCCACGTCAACCGCGAGCGCCACCTGTACGTCGAACTGGGCGTGAGCGACAACGGCCCGGGCCTGTCGCGCGAGGTGCTGGCCAACCTGTTCATGCCCGTCAAGAGCAGCAAGGAAGGCGCGCCCGATGGCGGCAAGCGCGGCCTGGGCCTGTCGATCGTCCATGGCCTGGTCAAGAAGATGGGCGGGCATATCGCCTGCCGCAGCGCCAGTTCCGGTACCTCGTTTGAAATACTCCTGCCGGCGTACACCGGCGCTGGCACGGCGCTCGCGCTGCCGGCGCGCGCGCTCGGTTCCGCCTGACCCTCACCATGCACGCGCACCCTGCCACCATGCTCCCTGGTGAACCATCCCCGTTTTCCCCGACACTTGACGCCGACAGCCAGCCACGCCTGCTGCTGGTCGACGATGAACCCCGTCTGCTGGCGTCGCTGTACGAATTGCTGCAGGGGCGTGGCTACCGCCTCGTGACCGCGCCATCCGGCACCGAAGCGCTGGCGCAGCTGTCGCGCCAGCGCTTCGACCTGGTCCTGCTCGACCTGCGCCTGCCCGATATCGGCGGCCACGAGATCATGGACTTCATCAACGACAGGGGCATCGACGCCGACGTGATCGTGATGAGCGGCGAGGTGGGCATCGACGCCGCGATCGGCGCGCTCAAGCGCGGCGCCTACAGCTACCTGCGCAAGCCGTACAGCCGCGAAGAGCTGCTCTCGACCGTCAGCAACGCACTGGGACGCCGGCGCCTGGCGCTGGAAAACGCACGCATCGCGAACCAGCTCGAGAACTCCGAGAAGATGTACCGCTACCTGGTCGACTCGTCGCCGGACATCATCTATACGCTCAATCACGAAGGCCGCTTCACGTTCGTCAATGACCGCGCCTACCAGCTGCTCGGCTACACGCGCGAAGAGCTGATCGGCAAGCATTACTCGATCGTCGTGCACGAAGAAGACCTGGAACGCGCGCGCTACGTGTTCAACGAACGCCGCATCGACGAACGCGCATCGCGCAACGTCGAACTGCGCCTGAAGTGCCGGGGCGGGAATGGCAACACCAGCAGCGACCGCACGTTCAACACGACGCTGATGACGATTTCGCTCAACGCGATCGGCATGCACGTGCCGGACCAGGAAGTGAAAAAGCTCGAGTTCTTCGGTACCTACGGCGTGGCGCGCGATATCACGGACAGGAAGCGCGCTGAGGAAGTCATCGCCTACCAGGCCTACCACGACATCCTGACCGACCTGCCGAACCGCATCCTGTTCAAGGATCGCCTGGGCCTGGCCGTGATCCAGGCCAAGCGCAAGCAGACCGAACTCGCGGTGATGTTCATCGACCTCGATCGCTTCAAGCTGGTGAACGACACGCTCGGCCACGTCAAGGGCGACGAGCTGCTGCAGCAGGCGGCCAGCCGCCTGAAGGATTGCCTGCGCAAGGGCGACACGCTGGCGCGCCAGGGCGGCGACGAATTCACCATCGTGCTGCCAGAACTGGTCAGCCACGACGACGCGCGCATGGTCGCCGACAAATTCCTGGCCTGCCTGCAGCTGCCGTTCGATCTCGATGGCCACGAAGTGCACATCTCGGCCTCGATCGGCATCGCGATCTATCCGAAGGACGGCGAATCGATCGACGAACTGCTGCGCCACGCCGACATCGCGATGTACCAGGTGAAGGCGCTGGGCAAGAACGGCCACAGCTTCTATCACGACTCGATGCTCGAAGTGTCGCACCAGAAGATCGCGCTGGAGCAGGCGCTGCGCCGCGCGCTCGAGCACGACGAGCTGGAGATGTTCTACCAGCCGCAGATCGACGCCATGACCGGCAACATCACGGGCGCCGAAGCGCTGATGCGCTGGAACCATCCGACGCGAGGGCGCTTGTCGGCCGGTGAATTTTTGCCGTTCGCCGAAGAAAACGGACTGATGCTGCCGATCTCGGACTGGATGATCGGCGCGCTGTGCCGCGACATGCTGCGCTGGAACGCCGTGGGCGGCAGCGACATCCGGCTCTCGCTGAACCTGTCGCCGCAATACCTCGACCGCGGCGACTTCTTCGAGAAGATGCGCGGCGCCCTGGCGCGTTACGCGATCTCGCCGCAGCAGATCGAGGTCGAGATCACCGAGAACATCTGCATCCGCAACCCGCAGTATGCGATCGAGCAGCTCAACAAGCTGTGCGAGCTGGGTGTGTCGATCGCGATCGACGACTTTGGTACCGGCTACTCGTCGCTGTCGTACCTGCACCGCTTCCCGATCCACACGATCAAGATCGACCAGTCGTTCGTCAAGGAGATCCACGAGGAAGACGGCCACTATCCGGTGATTCTGGCGATCATCTCGATCGCACGCGGCCTGGGCCTGAACCTGATCGCCGAAGGCGTCGAGACCGAAGAGCAGGCGCGCTACCTGCGCGCCAACGGCTGCATGACGATGCAGGGTTATCTGTTCTACCGCCCGATTTCGCTGGGCGACTTCATGGTGGCGCTGCGCACCCGGCCCGGATCGAACCTGCGCGCCGTGCTGGCCTGAGTGGGCATGCCCGACACGTCGTTGTACAGCGCCGAATTCCTGCGTGTGAAAGGCCTGGCCGAGCGTGGCGTGGCCGAGGCCCAGCACAGCCTGGGCTTCATGTACGTGAACGGCCAGGGCGTGGCGCAAAGCGACGAACTGGCGGTGAGCTGGTACCGGCGCGCGGCCACGGCCAATCTGGCGCAGGCCCAGTACAACCTTGGCGTGATGCTGCAGAAGGGCCAGGGCGTGCCGCAGGACTTCATGCTGGCCGCCCACTGGTACGAGCGCGCCGCCAGCCAGGGTTACGCGCTGGCCCAGTACAACCTGGGCTGGCTGTACGCCAAGGGGCAGGGCGTGGCGCAGGACGTGGGCCGCGCGCTGCACTGGTTCCGCCTTGCCGCAGAACAGGGCGAGCCGGGCGCCCAGCACAATCTCGGGATGATGTACGACACCGGCAAGGGCGTGGCGCAGGACCACGATGCGGCCCTGGACTGGTACCGGCGCGCCGCCAGCCAGGGTTACGCCCGTTCGCAGTACAGCGTGGGCCTGCGCTACGACAGCGGCCAGGGTGTGGCGCGCGATCCGGCGCAGGCGCTCGGCTGGCTGCGAAAGGCTGCGCTGCAGGGCTACGCGCCGGCCCAGTTCAATCTCGGCCTGCGCTACGACAAGGGCCAGGACGTGGAAGCGGACGGCGAACAGGCGATGCTGTGGTACGGCCGCGCGGGCATCCAGGGCCATGCCAGCTCGCAGTTCAATCTGGCGCTGATGTACGACACGGGCCACGGCGTGCCGCAGGACGACGCGCTAGCCGCGATCTGGTACCGGCGCGCCGCGCAGCAGGGCCACGCAGGCGCGCAGGACAGCCTGGGCATGCGCCACGAGCACGGCCAGGGCGTGGTGCAGGATGCGGCGCAGGCGGCCGTCTGGTACCGCCGTGCAGCCGAGCAGGGCTTGCCGGTCGCGCAGTACCACCTCGGGCAGCTCCTCGACACGGGCAACGGCGTCGAGCGCGATGCGGTGGAAGCCACGGCGTGGTACCGCAAGGCCGCCGAGCAGGGTCACCTGCGCGCGCAGTTCGACCTGGGCCTGCGCCACGAAAACGGCATCGGCGCGGCGCAGGACAGCGTACAGGCACTCGGGTGGTACCGGCGCGCCGCAGCCCAGGGTTACGCGGCGGCGCAGTACATGGTGGCCACGCTGCTCGACCGGCTCGATCTGGGCGATCCGGCCGAAGCCACCGACTGGCTGCACAAGGCGGCAGACCAGAAGCACGCGCTGGCGCAGTTCGAGCTGGGGCTGCGCTACGACTGCGCCAAGGGCGCGGACAAGGATTACGAAGCGGCCCATTTCTGGTATCTGTGCGCGGCGCGCCAGGGCCACGCGCGCGCCCAGTTCAACCTGGGCGTGATGTATGCGGCGGGGCAGGGCGCGCCGCGCGATCTGGTCGAAGCCTATGCGTGGCTGCATCGGGCGGGCGGCGCCGGGATCGGGCCCGCACGCGACTACCTGGCCCGCACCGCGCGCCGCATGGATGCGCAGCAGTTATCGCAGGCCGAAAGCTTGCTGCACGCATAACTAACGTCCCGTCTTTGAACCGGCGCCACCCGCGCACGGGTGCGCTGCCGCACCCTCTGTCATGACACGCCACGCTATACTGTATGCCCATACAGCCACGGGCGTCCGATGGAACTCAACGACAAGCTCGAAATCCTGGCCGACGCGGCCAAGTACGACGCATCCTGCGCCAGCAGCGGTGCGCCCAAGCGCGGCTCCGAGGGCAAGGACGGCCTGGGCGCCACCACCGGCATGGGCATCTGCCACAGCTACACGCCCGATGGCCGCTGCGTCTCGCTGCTCAAGATCCTGCTCACCAACTTCTGCATCTACGACTGCCAGTACTGCATCAACCGGCGCACGTCGAACGTCCCGCGCGCGCGCTTTGCGGTCGACGAGGTGGTCAAGCTGACGCAGGATTTTTACCTGCGCAACTACATCGACGGCCTGTTCCTCAGTTCCGGCATCATCCAGTCGGCCGACTACACGATGGAGCAGCTGGTGGCCGTGGCGCGCACCCTGCGCGAGGTGCACAACTTTCGCGGCTACATCCACCTCAAGACGATTCCCGATGCCGATCCGCTCCTGATTACCGAAGCGGGGCGCTGGGCCGATCGCCTGTCGGTCAATATCGAGCTGCCCACGCACGACAGCGTGACCAAGCTGGCGCCCGAAAAGAGCGTCCACACGATCAAGCTGGCGATGGGTTCCATCCGGCGCAAGCTCGATGAAAAAGCCGAAGAGCCAAGGTCCCCCGCGTTTGCGCCGGCCGGCCAGAGTACGCAGATGATCGTCGGGGCCGACGCCAGCGACGACCACACGATTCTCAACACGGCAGAGACGCTGTACGGCAGCTATAAACTCAAGCGCGTGTACTACTCCGCGTTCAGCCCGATCCCGCAAAGCCCCAAGAGCGTGCCGCTCGCGCCACCGCCGCTGCTGCGCGAGCACCGCCTGTACCAGGCTGATTTCCTGCTGCGCAGTTACGGCTTCACGGCCGGCGAGATCATGCCGCAGACGGGCAATCTGGCGCTGGACATCGATCCCAAGCTGGCCTGGGCGCTGTCGAACCGTGACCAGTTTCCTATGGACCTGAACCGCGTCGATGCGACGCTGATTGCGCGCATCCCTGGCATTGGCCTGCGCAACGCCAAGCGCATCGCGGACTTGCGCCGCATCCGCCGCATCCGCTGGGAAGATTTATCGCGGCTGCGCTGCAGCCTGAAGAAACTGGCGCCGTTCGTCGTCACCGCCGACTACAAGCCGGCGCAGGGCGCGACCAGCTCCGACCTGCTGCGCAAGCACATGGCCGATGCGCCGCAGCAGATGAACCTGTGGCCGGAGCTGCAGGCAGCATGACCCCCGCGGCCAGCGCAGCCGTCGTCGCCAGCGAAGCCGTCGCCGCGGTCCGCGCGGGGCAGCCGCTGCTGGTGGCCTCGTTCGTCGAGTGGCGCGCCACGGCGCGCGCCCTGCTGCGCGCGGGCGTGCCGCCCGAGGCAGTGACGTGGGGCGAGCCCGGTGCCGATTTGTTTTCGAGCGCGCCGGCAGCGCCCGCATCGGCCCTGGAGACGGTGCAGCCGACTGGCGACCTTCTCGCTGCCCCGCCTGCCGAACGGGTGGCGCAAGCCACGCCCAGGCCGCAAGTACCGCGCTCCCTGATGGAGATGCTCCAAACGGCCGCCAGCTACCGCGACCACGACCGCTGGGCCTTCCTGTACCGCGTGGTCTGGCGCTGGCAGCAGGGCGAGCACGACGTGCAGTCGCCCGCCGATCCCGATGGCGCGCGGCTGACGTCGATGGTCAAGGCCGTGCGGCGCGAGGTGCACGACATGTTTGCGTATATCCGCTTTCGCGAACGGCCGATCGAGGCCGGGCCGCCGCAGTTTGTCGCCTGGTTCGAGCCCGCGCACGACGTGCTGCCGCAGGTGGCCGAACATTTCGTCGCCCGCATGGGCAAGATGACCTGGATGATCGCCACGCCCGAGGCCAGCGTGCTGTGGGACGGCGCTACGCTGCACGATGCGGGGCCATTGATGTCCGGCCCCGCCGACCTCGAAGACGACGGCGAGGCGCTGTGGCTGACCTACTACCGCAGCATCTTCAACCCCGCGCGCCTGAACACGAAGGTCATGCAAAGCCATGTGCCGTCGCGCTTCTGGAAGAACCTGCCCGAGGGCGCGCTGGTGCCGTCGATGGTCAGCCAGGCCGGCCTGGGCGCGCGCCGCATCGGCCAGGTCGCTGAGGTGGGCCAGCGCAGGGGCACGACGATCCCGATCGCGGCCGAGAAAGCGCAGCCCGACCGCGAGCAGCCGTCAAAGCTCGACGAATGCCGGCGCTGCGAACTGTGGCAGCACGCGACGCAGGCCGTCGGCGGGATCGGGCCGGACCACGCGCAGATCATGCTCGTCGGCGAGCAGCCGGGCGACCAGGAGGACCTGTCCGGCCAGCCGTTCATCGGCCCGGCCGGACAGCTGCTCGATCGCGTGTTTGCGCAGGCGGAGGTGGACCGCAAAGGCGTCTACATCACCAACGCCGTCAAGCACTTCAAGTGGGAGCCGCGCGGCAAGCGGCGCCTGCACAAGACACCGGCGCAGAAAGAGATCGAGGCCTGCCACTACTGGCTCGAAAAAGAAATCGCCACCCGCAAGCCGAAGGTGATCGTGGCGATGGGCGCTACTGCGCTGAAATCGGTGCTGCAGAAGGGGAACGTGACGCTCAGGGACAGTCTCGGCCAACCGGTGCGCCATGGCGACGCGTGGGTCGTGACGATCTATCACCCGTCGTACGTGCTGCGCGTGCCGGACGAGGCAACCAAGCACGAAGCGTTTGCCGTGATGGTCGAGGGCTTGCGGGTGGCGCAGTCGCTGCTTGAGCAGTCTGGCGAGAACTGATCCACGTCGCGGCATCGTGACGCGTGCGGAGGCGGGCTTGCACCCCTCCCAAGCCATACTTATTCGCACACTGCGTCTTACGTATGCATTCGAAAGTCCTTGTGATCGCCGCGATGGCCGCCTCATAATCGGCGCACGCTTCTAGCCACTTTCACAACAGGATACCTTCATGCGCCCACTCGTCGTTCCCGCACTGTGCTTGTCGTTGCTGGCTGCCCCTGGATGGGCACAGTCGCTTGACGGGGCCGATGCTCCGCCTGCCGCTGTTGTTACCACGGATGCCGTCGAACCTGCGCCGGAACAGATTCACGTCGTCGCCCAGCGGCCCGGTCCGGGCATGTGGAGAGTAAAGAAGGGCGGCCATGTGCTGTGGGTGTTCGGCACCTACGCGCCGCTGCCGAAGAACATGACGTGGCGCTCGCAGCAGGTGGAAAACGTCATCAAGCATTCGCAGGAGTACCTGGCACCACCAGGCGCCACAGCCAAGCCGGGCTTTTTCAAAATGGTCACGCTGCTGCCAAGCCTGATCGGCGTGCGCAAGAATCCGGATGGCGCGCAGCTGCGTGATGTTCTGCCGCAGGAAGACTACGCGCAGTGGAGCACGCTCAAGGCAACCTACCTGCCCGAGAACAGCGACGTCGAACGCGAGCGGCCGATCTTTGCCGCGCAGGCGTTGACGGAAGCGGCGCGCAAGGAGGCGGGCCTGGTGAACGGCTACGCCGTGCGCAAGCAGCTGCTCGCCCTGATCAAGAAGAGTGAGCTGAAACAGACGTCGACGGAAGTTGAACTACCGACGGACAATGCGCGCGCGTTGATCAAGAACTTCAAGAAATCGAATCTGGCTGACGCCGCCTGCCTGAGGACAACGATGGCCACACTGAAGCAGGATCTCGACGGCGCAACAGCGCGCGCCAATGCCTGGGCCAAAGGCGACGTGGATGAGATGCGCAAGCTGAACTACGCCGAACGCGAGGAGGCGTGTTTCGGCGCGCTGATGAACAGCGCCGCGCTCGATACGGAGCCTGAATGGAAGAACGTGAAGGTGCGTGCGAATGCGAAGTGGATTGCGTCGGCCGAGAAAGCACTTGCTGCCAATGCATCGACCTTTGCGCTGTTGTCGATGGACGATATTTTTGATCCGAAAGGCGTGATCGCGGCGCTGGTGGCGAAGGGGTATGAAGTCGAGTCGCCCGAGTGATGTGATGCTGCGCGCATGGCTAACGAGCAGCATGCGCGTACTTCGGTTGAGAATTTGTCAAACCTTCGCAAACGCGCGTAGAATGCTGGCAACGCGGGTGTAGCTCAATGGTAGAGCAGAAGCTTCCCAAGCTTACGACGAGGGTTCGATTCCCTTCACCCGCTCCAATAAATACAAGATATGTTTTTGGGTTTAACCCGAAACTGCCTAATTTGTATCAGCTTCAATTAAGCTTTCTTTACGCATCAGGCGTGGATATATTGCGGGAGCTGAAGCTGTGTTTAGGTCGTCTCTCGTTCTGCCTCCATACGGCCCGTTATTGATAGTCTCAAAAAGACTTTAATTTTGCTAAGAGATGAGCAGAGAATGAAAAAAGCCCAAATTTTTTGGGCTTTTTTTTCGCTGCATGATTAGCTGCGTGGCGGAGGGTTTCCGGTGCACTGATACTCGACTGTCACGCGAAATACATTGCAGCCGCCCATCGAGCTGTCGATGCAGGTCTTGGTGGATCCACCAAATGGCTCTGCGCCGGTATAACCCCAGGCTGAGCAACGGGAAGTCGCTGCTGAGAGTCCTTGGGCCTCATTAATTTTTGGAATCTGCAGCGCACCAAAGTCATAAGAGAGTTTTACGGTACCGTCTGCGCGGCTACCGCCAGTGGGAACCATGGTGGATTGAACAGCACAACCGCTTAGAACTACAGCAGCTACCAATGCAGCGAAGACGACTTTCATATTTATCCCGTTATTAAATTATTGATTCTTGGAAATCATTTAAATTTTACCTATAAGCAACGGTAAGCACAAAAATTTATTTAATTTTGTGCTGAGGAAACGACAGGCGCAATTGCATTGCATGATCTTGTGGTGATACTGAGTTGAAAATGTTGGAGTAAGACGGGTTCTTTGAAATTTCCGTACGATGTCAAGTACGCTGCGCCACCTTTGGTTTTACAAAAGTAAGCTAGCGCTTCTCGCTTTAATGTAAGGAGCGCTCTGCATGCCACCGATCTCCCCATCACGCCGTCATCTGCTGGCGTCCATGATTGCCGCCTCGGGCGGCCTGGCCCTGTCACCGCTGCTCGCTGCTGCGCCACTCGCGCCCTTACTCACCCGCCCGATCCCCTCAACCGGTGAACAACTCCCCGTCATCGGCCTTGGCAGCTGGATCACCTTCAACGTCGGTCGCGACCCGCAAGGCCGCCGTGAATCGGTCGACGTGATGCGCCAGTTCTTTGCCGGTGGCGGCAGACTGGTTGATTCGTCGCCCATGTACGGCTCGGCCCAGGACGTGATCGGCGAGGCGGTGCAAATTCTCAAACCTGCGCGGCTGTTCGCGGCCGACAAGGTCTGGGTCAGTGGCGGCGCGCGTGGTGTGGCGCAGGTCGAGGCGTCGCGCAAGTTGTGGCGCGTGCCGCGCTTCGATCTGCTGCAGGTGCATAACCTGCTGTCGTGGGAAGAGCATTTGCCGCTACTTCTGGCGATGAAGCGGGAAGGGCGGCTGCGCTACGTCGGCATCACCACGTCCGAAGGCCGGCGCCACGCCGAGATCGAGAAGATCATGGCGTCGCAGCCGATCGACTTCGTGCAGATCTCGTACAACGCAGTCGATCGCGACGTTGAGCAGCGCATTCTGCCGCTGGCGCGCGAGCGCAAGATCGGCGTGATCGTCAACCGGCCGTTTCGCCAGGGCGACCTGATGCAGGCGCTGGCCGGCAAGCCGTTGCCGGGGTGGGCGGCCGATATCGGCTGCACGACGTGGGCGCAGGCGCTGCTCAAGTTCATCGTGTCGTATCCGGCTGTCACGTGCGCGATTCCGGCCACGTCCAGCATCGCGCACGTGCGCGACAATCTGCTGGCCGGCACTGGCCGCATGCCGGATGAGGCACTGCGCAAGCGCATCGTGCAGGATGTCGAAAGGCTGGCATGAGCGAATGGTGGACGTATTCGCTGTCCGATTTTTTGATGTTCTCAAGCCGCAGCTACTACCGGCTCATCGAGAGTTACAACGCCGCGATCTGGCCTGCACATCTGCTGGCGCTGGTGGCGGGCTTAGTCGTGATTGTCGCCATCGCGCGGCTACGCCAGCACCTGCACCGATCAGCGGCGTTGGTGCTGGCTGCAGCCTGGGGCTGGGTCGCTTGGGCGTATCACTTGGAGCGCTATGCCGAGATCAACACGGCAGCGCCGTATTTTGCTGCGACGTTTGCCGTGCAGGCGCTGTTACTGTGCTGGCTCGCATTCAAGCCAGGTAACGCAGCACCAGCGCCGCAACCTCTAGCACTCGGTTTGACTGGCCTGGCCATCTTCGCCTATCCCTTGCTGGCGCTGGCGCGCGATGGTGGCCAATGGCGTCAGGCAGAAGTCTTCGGCATCGTCCCCGATCCCACAGTCGTCGCCACGCTGGGCGTGCTGCTCGCATGGCGTGCGCCGGCGATCTTCTGGCTGGTCCCGGTGCTCTGGTGCCTGGTCAGCGGCGCGACGCTGATGGAGTTGAAGATCGGCCACGCATGGCTGCTGCCAGCGCTCGCATTGACAGCCGTAGTTGCCCGAGTCATGGGCAGCAAAACACCGCGCGACCTCAACTCGACAGCAAATCCCCAATCCTGAACGAGTCCGTCCCCGCCACTTTACAAACGTGCATCCCGCGCAGCAGATGCCGGTGCGCGGTGCACGCAAACAGCAATCCCGGGCGGCTCGCCGCCACCGGCGTGACCTGCCCGCTGACCGGATTGACGATGTCCGCAATCGGCTCGCCTGCCTCGACCCGGTCCCCCAGCGTCTTGCGCAGCACGAGCACGCCCGCATGCGGCGCGGTCAGTGGTTCGACGGCGTCGAGCGGTGTCGGCGCGCAGGCGTAGCCGGGCATGTCGCCGACCGGGATATCCAGCACGCCCTGGTAAGCCAGGTAGCGCAGCAGCGCGTCCGCATCCTTGCGCGCATAGTCGTAATTGACGTCGTTCTCGCCCCGCAGTTCAACCGTGACGGCCACGCAGGCCGGTGGAATCGCGGCGTCGGGATAATGGCGCGCCAGATCCCACCACAGGCGCCCGCAGGCTTCGTCGAACGGTTCGCCGCCCGACTCCGTCGCTACCAGCAGCACGCGCGCTTCCATCAGCGCGGCCAGCGGCAGCACTGCCTCGACCAGCGGTGTGCCGGCGTACATGTGCAGCACCGCCTCGGTGTCGCAGTGCAGGTCGAGCATGATGTCGGCGTCGATCGCCATCGTGAGCAGCGTTTTCTTGAGCGTGGCGGTAGGGTTGCCGGGCTCCCAGCTGGCCACCGAGCGCCGTGCATGCTCGCGGATCAGCGCGACGTTGGCGGCGGCGTCCTGCCCGAGCTGGCCGGCCACTGCCGCCATCACATCCTGCGCCACGTGGCGGTAGGCGCGATTGAAGTTGGTGCCGGTCGCCAGGTCGTAGCGGCCGAACGGCGCGCCGTGGATCACCTGCGCAAGCCCGATCGGATTGGCCACCGGCACCAGAATCACCTCGCCCTTGATGCGACCTTCGGCGTCGAGGCGCTCGAGTTCCTGGCGCAGCACGTGCGCGACGAGCATGGCCGGCACTTCGTCCGCGTGCAGCGAGGCCTGGATATAGACCTTCTTGTCGCTGCCCGGCGCGCCGTAATGGAACGAGGTCAGGTTGACGGCGGCGATATGCTCATCGATGGCGATCGGGTGTTTCGTGGAATGCATGGACAAACTCCGGCAAGCTGGATGAAGACGCGATTATGGCCGATCCGGGCGGCGCAGCGCGTCGGCTATAATGACAGCCGCATTTTCCTCTTCACTTTCTTCGTCCCCACATCCCATGTCTCTTGATAAGCCCAACAATGGCCCGGCGCGGTCCATGCTGTACGATCCTACCGAACACCGCATCCGCAGTTTTGTCACGCGCGCGGGCCGGCTGTCGACCGCGCAGGCGCGGGCCTTCGATGAACTGGGCCCCAAGTTCCTGATCGGGTACAAGAAAGAACCGCTCGACGTGGCGCAGGCCTTCGGCCGCACTGCGCCGGTGATCCTGGAAATCGGCTTCGGCATGGGCGACACCACGGCCCACATCGCCAAGCTGATGCCCGAAAAAGACTTCATCGGCGTCGAAGTGCACACCCCGGGCGTCGGCAGCCTGCTCAAGCAGATCGGCGAGCAGGACATCGCCAACCTGCGCCTGATCCAGCACGACGTGTTCGAGGTGCTGAATCACATGATCGTCGACGGCTCGCTCGACGGTGTGCACGTGTTCTTCCCCGACCCATGGCACAAGGCGCGCCACAACAAGCGCCGCCTGATCCAGCCGGCGTTCGTCAAGCTGCTGTGCCAGAAGCTGGCCCCTGGCGGCTACCTGCACCTGGCGACCGACTGGGAAGACTACGCAGTGCAGATGCTGGAAGTCTTGAGCGCCGAGCCCGAACTGACCAATACTGCCGACGGCTACGCGCCGCAGCCGGCTTACCGTCCGCTGACCAAGTTCGAGAACCGCGGCATCAAGCTCGGTCACGGTGTGTGGGACCTGGTCTTTACGCGCAAGTAAAGAAGTCGTCGTTCGCACCAATCCCTTCGTCGTTCGTCACGCGCCGCTGTCCATGGCAGCGGTTCTTCCCCAGACTGGTCTCGTTGCTATACATTGACGAGAACGGAGGAAGCCATGTGGGGACGCGTCGCGAACTGGTGGACAGAGTGGGAACAGGAGCTGCTGGGGGTGTTGAAGACGCCTGGCCTGGCTGACCAGGCGCCAGCCGGATGGCGGCGCGCCATGGCGTGCAAGGCTGCAAAGCTGTCGCACATCGAGCGCCAGGAGGTGTATCGCATCTCGGTAACCTACCGTGGCTGGGCGCTGGTACGCCTCCTTGCCAAGCTGTGTCTGGTCTTTTCAGTATTCGGCGCGCTGGTCAAGATGGCGTTTCTGCCCAAGCTGTCGATGCTGGGGGCTGTCGTGGCAGCCAATGGCGTCGGGCTGGGTGTGCTGACCGCCCTGGTCGGGATCTGGTTCAACCATGAAAAGTATTCGCTGCGCGGAGGCAAGTTGCTTGCCAATACCATCCTCCTGGGGATGCTGGGTGGCTTGTTCGGCTCGGTAGTGGCCATGATTTTTCGGGGGGGCTCCTGGGCGCGCCTGCTGGAGTCGGCGCCGAGGGTGCTGATGTTGAGCGGTTTCGGCGTCCTGGTGCTGGTGGTGTTGCCCGGCTTCGTGCTGGCGACGGTGCGCAATCGTCACTATGCGCTGCTCGCCTTGAAGCTTGAGCAGGACGCCGAGCAGGCTCGCCTGGCCCGTGAACTGAGCGAGACCCAACTGCGCCTGTTGCGCGCCCAGATCGAACCACACTTCCTGTTCAACACCCTCGGCGCGGTGCAGCAACTGGCCGAGCAAGGCGCGCCGCGCGCCGCCGAACTCACGGCGCACCTGATCGATTTTCTGCGCGCCAGCATGAGCGACATGCGCTGCGAGCAGGTGAGCCTGGCCACCGAATTCGGCCTGGTCGAATCGTATCTGGCCGTGATGCAGATCCGGATGGGTGAGCGCCTGCGGTTCCGGATCGATCTCCCCACCAGCCTGGCCGCCACCCGGATCCCGAGCATGCTGGTATTGACCCTGGCCGAGAACGCGATCAAGCACGGCATCGAGCCGTCGCTGCGCGGCGGCGAAATCACCGTCACCGCGCAGGAAGACGCCAATCACATTCGCATTGCTGTGCATGACAGCGGCGTGGGCATGAGCGACACGCCCGGCAACGGCACGGGCCTGGAGAATGTGCGCAGCCGCCTGCGCCTGGCCTATGGCGAGAGCGCCAGCCTGGCGCTGAGCGAAGCCGAACCGGGCCTGCTGGCCGAACTCCTCATCCCCCGCAAGGACGCGCAATGACCGTCACGATACTGGTCGCCGAAGACGAACCGCTGATGCGCGAGCGCCTGCTCGGCATGCTGGCGCTGGCCTGGCCCGACGCGCAGGTGATCGCGGCGGTCGACAATGGCCTCGATGCCTGGGACGCCTATCTGGAGCATGCGCCGCGCGTGGTGTTTCTGGATATCCGCATGCCCGGCCTGTCGGGTCTGGAAGTAGCCGAGCGCATCGGCCGCCAGGCGCACGTGGTGTTCGTCACCGCCTACGACCAGTACGCCGTCGATGCGTTCGACGCGGGCGCGGTCGACTATCTGCTCAAGCCCATCCAGCCGGGGCGTCTGGATAAAGCGCTGGCGCGGCTGCGCGAAAAACTCGACAGCCAGCCGATGGATGTGAGCGCAGTCGTCCGGCAAGTAAAAGCGGCGTCGCCCGCGCCAGCACGCGAAAAATTGAAATGGCTGAAAGCCAGCGTGGGCAAGCAGATCCGCCTGATTGACGTTGAAGAGGTGCTGTTCTTCCAGGCCGATACCAAGTACACGCGCGTGGTGCTGGAAGGGGCGGAGGCGCTGGTGCGCATCCCGCTGAAGGATTTATTGGGCGGGCTCGATGCCGACCGCTTCTGGCAGATTCATCGCGGCACGGTCGTGAAGGTGACGGCGATCCGCGCCGCCGAGCGCATCGATGCCGAACGCATGCAGGTGCTGCTGCGCGGCAGCAGCGAAGTGCTGCCCGTCAGCCGCAGTTTCACGCACCTGTTTCGCGAATAGCGTTACAGCATCTCGTTGATGATGGCAACAATCGCGTCGCCATACGACACGAGCTTTTTCTCGCCCACGCCGGTCACGCCGCGCAGCTGGTCGATCGACGTTGGCTTGACCTTGGCGATCTCGCGCAGCGTCGCATCCTGGAACACGACGTACGCCGGCACGCCGTGCTCGCGCGCGGTGCCCATGCGCCACGAGCGCAGGCGCTCGAAGATGCCTTGCTCGGAACGCGACAGTTCCACTTCCTCGAACGTCGAGCGCGACGTGGAAGGGCGCTTGGCCTTGACCGGTTTCTGATACTGGCGCAGCTGCACCGTCTGCTCGCCCTTGAGCACCGGACGCGCGGCGTCGGTGAGCTTGAGTGAGCTGAAGGCGTCGTGGTCGACCGTGACGAGGCCCAGCGCGATGGCCTGGCGCAGGATGGCGCGCCACTCTTGCTCACTGCGGTCGGCGCCGACGCCATACACGGTGAGCTTGTCGTGGTGCCACTGGGTGATGCGCTCGGTGGTTGCGCCGCGCAGCACATCGATCACGTGGCCGCCAGCAAAGCGCTGGTCGACCCGATAGATGGTGGACAGCAGCTTTTGCACCGGCACCGAACCGTCGAAGCTCACCGGCGGGATCAGGCAGGTGTCGCAGTTGCCGCACGGGCCGGAGCGTTCGCCGAAGTAGTCGAGCAGGCGCATGCGGCGACACGACAGGGTTTCGCACAGGCCCAGCATGGCGTCGAGCTTCATCGACAGCACGCGCTTGAAGGTTTCGTCGGCCTCGGATTCGTCGATCATCCGGCGCTGCAGTACCACGTCTTGCAGGCCATAGGCCATCCAGGCGCTGGCGGGGCCGCCGTCACGGCCGGCGCGCCCGGTTTCCTGGTAATAGCCCTCGATGCTCTTGGGCAGATCGAGGTGGCACACGAAACGCACGTCGGGCTTGTCGATGCCCATGCCGAAGGCGATGGTGGCGACCATGACGATGTTTTCTTCGCGCAGGAAGCGCGCCTGGTTCTTGGCGCGCACCGCGTATTCCATGCCGGCGTGGTACGCCATGGCGCGGATGCCGTTTTCGTTGAGGAAGTCGGCGGTTTCTTCGACCTTCTTGCGCGACAGGCAGTAGACGATGCCCGAGTCGCCCGAGTGCTCGCCGGCGATGAAGTCGAGCAGCTGCTTGCGGCCGTTGGCTTTCTCGACGATCGAGTAGCGGATGTTGGGGCGGTCGAACGACGAAACGAACTGGCGCGCTTCGCCCAGTTGCAGGCGCAGCGCGATCTCGGCGCGCGTTTGCTGATCGGCCGTCGCCGTGAGCGCGATGCGCGGCACGTTCGGGAAACGCTCGTGCAGGATCGACAGGCGGATGTACTCGGGGCGGAAGTCATGGCCCCATTGCGAGACGCAGTGCGCTTCGTCGATCGCGAACAGCGAGATCTTGGATGCCTCGAACAGCTCGAGGCAGCGCTGCGTCATCAGGCGCTCGGGCGCCACGTAGACCAGATCGATTTCGCCGGTGCGCACGAGGCGCTCGATGCGCATCGCTTCCTCGAACGTCTGGGTCGAATTGAGGAACGCGGCGCGCACGCCGACTTCTTCGAGCGCGTCGACCTGGTCCTGCATCAGCGCGATCAGCGGGGAGATGACCACGCCGACGCCGTCGCGCAGCAGCGCCGGAATCTGGTAACAGAGCGACTTGCCGCCGCCGGTGGGCATCAGGACCAGCGCGTCGCCGCCACTGGCCACGTGCTCGACGATTTCGCCTTGCTGGCCGCGGAAGGCGGGATAGCCGAAGACGGTCTCGAGCACGTGAAGCGCGCGCGCGCTGAGGTCGGCGCCAGTGTCGGTGACCATGTCGGCGCCGGTGTCTGAATTCATACGATCAATGTCGGACAAAGTGTTCAAGCTGTGTATTGGACCGGCTGATGCTGCAGGTTTAGTCCGCCCAGGTAAGCAGGTCGAATTGGGCGGTCACGAGGATCAGGATACCGAATACGATACGGTACCAGGCAAAGATCGTGAAGTCGTGCGTGCTGATGTAACGCAGGAGCCAGCGCACGCACAGGAATGCGGAAATAAACGCTGAGAAAAAGCCCAGGCTAAACAGCGGCACATCGGCCATCGACAGCAGGTCGCGCTCCTTGGCGATCGAATAGACCGTGGCGCCCAGCATCGTTGGCATGGCCAGGAAGAACGAGAATTCGGTGGCCGCCTTGCGCGACAGGCCGAACAGCATGCCGCCGATGATCGTCGAGCCCGAACGGCTGGTGCCCGGGATCAGCGCGAACGCTTGCGCGAAGCCGACCTTGAGTGCATCGAGCATGCTCATGTCGTCGACCGTCTCAACCCGCGCCGGCTTGGGATTCTGGCGGTTGCGGTGCTCGACCCACAGGATGACGATACCGCCGAGCACCAGCGCAACGGCCACGGGAATCGGGTGGAACAGCACTTCGGTAATGGCCGCGCTGAACAGCACGCCGGCAATGGCGGCCGGGAAGAATGCGATCACGACATTGCGCGCAAAGCGCTGCTGGACGGGATCGGCGCCCAGTCCGGCGAACACCTTCGCGATGCGATCACGGTATTCCCAGACCACGGCCAGCATGGCGCCGGCCTGGATGACAATCTTGAAAACGGTTGCCTTGGTGCCCGTGAAATCGAGCAAGCTGCCCATCAGGATCAGGTGGCCGGTCGACGAAATCGGAAGGAATTCAGTGAAACCCTCGACCAGGCCCATGATGATTGCCTTAATGGCGAGAACGATATCCATGGTGTTTTTGTGCTGTGGAAGTGAACTGTGGGAGGTACATGCGAGGGGGCAGAGCTTACCATGAGCGGGGCGGCTGCCGTTGGGCTAACTGAACCGTACGAGCTGCTGCGGACGGCATCGGGGCCGTTTTAATCTCGCTGTAAAGATGTGTCATGCGTAAAAACGCGTGCTACACTCAAGCCCATGAGTCTTTTTCTTGTCCTCATTCTTGCTGCGCTGGCCTGGGTAGCATTTCATGATTGGCAGTTGCCCAACGCCTTGCGTTACCGGCCTTTCCAGGGTCGGGCGTGGCGCAGTTCTTTCCCTTCCGCATCCCGCAAGGACATCCGCGATTTCCTCGCCGTGTGTGGTTCGGCCTGCGCTTTTCGCGCTTGCGACCGCTTGCATCTACGCCCTGACGATCCGGTACTCAATGTCGTGCGCGCTGCCAAGCCAACGCGCTGGATGCCCGACGCCACCGACATCGAACCGCTGGCGCGCGCACTGCGCGATCGCTATGGCGTCTTGCTGGGCGACATCTGGCACGACGGCCTGACGCTTGGCGGCCTGTTCCAGCGCGTGCAACAGGCACGCGGCAAGCCAGCGATCTAAGCCGCCTTATTCACACGGGCTCGGGCGCCGTCAGCCGTTCCAGCTCACCCAACCAGACCATCGCCTGCGTCCGCGTATCGCCACACATTTCGTGCGACGGTTGCAGTCCGCCGCAAAAGGCGGGCCGCTCGGGCTGCCCAAAGATACGGCAGCGCTCGTCCTTTCCCAATTGCACGCAACGTACGCCTGCCGGCTTGCCATTGGGCATGCCAGGAATCGGGCTGGTGATCGACGGGGCGGTGCAGCAGGCGCCGCATTGCGGCCGGCACTGGAAGGGGGCGGGAGTGGACAGCATGGCGTTTGAAAAGTGGCAGAGCGTAAGTATACATCGGACCGCGACGCCTGCATCGGATGATGTATTTCGTACTTTTTGTGGCAAAAAACAACCTATTTCTAGTCAGGTAGCGGTCGCTTGACGGCAACAACATGACAGGTCTATATTGGTTGTTCCTTAGATAATTTCTGAGTGGGAAAATGGACTGCCAAACAGACAGTAAGCCACGCTGGGAACGTCGCAAGGAAGCGCGGCCGCAGGAGTTGCTTTCGGCTGCCGTCGAGCTGTTCGTCGAGCGCGGCTTTGCCTCCACCCGCCTGGAAGACGTGGCCAAGCGCGCCGGTGTGTCCAAGGGCACCTTGTATCTGTATTACACCAACAAGGAAGACCTGTTCAAGGCCGTCGTACGCCAGAGTATCGTGCCGATGCTGGGGCAGGCCGAAATCTCGGTGGCCGAGTTCGAAGGCCACAGCGCCGACCTGCTGCGCAGCGTGATCCTGTCGTGGTGGCATCGGGTGGGCGCAACCAAGGCGTCCGGCATCAGCAAACTGATCTTTGCGGAAGCCGACAATTTCCCCGAGCTGGCGCGCTTTTACCAGACCGAAGTCATGAGCCGCGGCATGCGCATGATTTCCAGCATGCTCGAGCGCGGCGTGCAGCGCGGCGAGTTTCGCGCGATCGATATTCCCCAGACCACCCAGGTGTTGATCGCGCCAATGCTGATGCTGTCCACCTGGAAACACACCATCGCCCCGTGCGAGCGCTGCGACCTGCATCCCGAAGCCTTCCTCGACGCCTTCCTCGACATCACCCTCAATGGCCTCGTGCCGGCTGGCCAACCAGCCCGCTGAACGCCCGTTCACGCCAGGGACGGTTTTCTGGCGTTCATCCCCTCCAAACTGCAGACTGTCGCAATTTTCCTCTGGGGAAGGCGTGCGTCGATAAGATGTGCCTCGAGATACCTATTCAGGTAGGTTCCAGCACCGTTCACGGATTAGAATATCGGATTGTTTATTTTTCCACCGAGAACTGAAATGAATATCGAACAAGCCCGCTTCAATATGATCGAACAGCAGATCCGTCCTTGGAATGTGCTGGACCAGGACATCCTCGACCTGCTGCACGTGGTCAAGCGTGAACAATTCGTGCCACAGGCGTATCAGAACCTGGCATTTGCCGACACCGAAATCCCGCTGCCGGGCGGCGAAGCCATGCTCAATCCGAAGGTCGAAGCGCGCATGGCGCAAGAGGCTGGCGTCAAGCAGGGCGACAACGTGCTGCAGATCGGCACCGGTTCGGGCTACCTGGCAGCGCTGCTGGCGAGCAAGGCGCGTCATGTGACGAGCGTTGAAATCCTGCCGGAAACCGCTGCCCAGGCCAAGCAGAACCTGGATGCTGCCGGCATCACCAATGTGGCAGTCGAAGTGGGCAATGGCGCGCAGGGCTGGGCCACCGGTACCGACTACGACGTAATCGTCGTCTCGGGCGCACTGCCGCTGCTGCCAGAGTCGCTGATCAAGCAACTGAAAATCGGTGGCCGCATGATCGCGATCGTCGGTGCTGCACCGGCCATGACGTGCCAGCTGATCACCCGCACTTCGGCCACCGCGCATGAGGCGGTCACCGTGTTCGAGACCGTCGCCAAGCCGCTGACGGGCGCATCGAAGCCGTCCGGTTTCACGTTCTGAGGGCGTCGTGATGCAACAGATTACTGCTCCCGAATTGGCTGCCTTGCTGGCCGACCCGGCGCGCGAGCAGCCGTTGCTGCTCGACGTGCGCGAAAACTGGGAATTCGAGACGTGCCGGATTGCCGGCTCGACCCAGATTCCGATGAACCTGATTCCGGTGCGCGTGACCGAGATCGACGACGACCGCGAGGTCGTCTGCATCTGCCACCACGGGGCGCGCAGCATGCAGGTTGCTGCCTTCCTCGAGCGCAATGGTTTTGACAATGTAACCAACTTGACGGGCGGGATACACGCCTGGGCTTTGCAAGTCGATCCGTCGATGCCGACGTATTGACCTGATTCCAAAAACTTGATGACCCCTGTGGAGATAGCAATGCAGAAACCCCTTATCGCCGTGCTGCTTGCGAGCGCGTGCTTCTCGCTCAACGCCGGTGCTGCCGACCTGATCCAGGTGTATCAGCAGGCACTGGCCAATGACGCGACGTATGCGAGTGCGCGTGCGTCGCTGTCGGCGAGCCGCGAGCGCATCATCCAGGGGCGTGCAGGGCTACTCCCGACCGTTGGCATCAGCGGTGCACTCAGCAAGAACGACAGTGATTTCGATCCATGGAATGTCGGGCAGCTCGGCACCTTGCCGAACGGCCAGCCGGGCATCGTCGGCAGCAGCGGCTCGAACCTGCGCACCAACGAATACACGCTGGCGCTGCAACAGCCGCTGTATCGCTGGGATCGCTGGGAAACCTACCAGCAAAGCAAGCTGCAGCAAGCCATCGGCGAAGCCCAGTTTGCCCAGGCCCAGCAAGACCTGATCACGCGTGTGGCGCAGGCCTACTTCGACGTGCTGGCGGCGCAGGACAAGCTGGAATCGACCCGCGCCCAGAAGGACGCGACCACCGAACAACTGGCATCGGCCAAGCGCAATTTTGAAGTCGGCACCCAGACCATCACCGATACGCACGAGGCGCAAGCCGCGTATGACCTGGTGCTGGCGCAGGAGTTCGCCGCCGTCAATGACCTGGACAACAAGCGCAATGCGCTGCAGGCCATCATCGGCACCGCGCCGGGCAACCTGGCGGCGCTCAAGCCGGGCACGACGCTGGCCGTGCCACAGCCAGCCACGGTCGATCCGTGGGTGTCGTCGGCCGAGAACCAGAACTATGGCGTAACGGTCAGCCAGCTCCAGGTGGAAATCGCCACGCGCGATATCTCGCGCAACCGCGCCGGGCACATGCCGACGCTCGACCTCGTGGCCAGCTCGACCCGTCGCGACGTCAACGGCCGCACGGGCAATTCGGGCGACACCAAGAACAATGCGATTGGCCTGCAGTGGAGCGTGCCGATCTTCAGCGGTTACGCCGTCACCAGCCGTGTGCGTGAATCGATCGCACTGGAAGACCGCGCCCGCAACGAGCTGGAAGCAACGCGCCGCAATGCAGCGCTGCAGGCGCGCCAGTCGTTCCTCGGCGTGAACAGTGGCCTCGCGCAAGTGAAAGCACTGGAAGCGGCGGAAGTGTCGAGCCAGTCGGCGCTCGAATCGAACAAGCTCGGTTACCAGGTGGGCGTGCGGATCAATATCGACGTGCTCAATGCGCAGCGCCAGCTGTACCAGACCCGCACCGACCTGTCGCGTGCGCGCTATGACGTGATCGTCAATGGCTTGCGCCTGAAAGCGGCGGCAGGTTCGCTGCGCGAGACCGACCTGACGCCGGTGAACAGCTTGCTGGTGGAGTAATTTTTCTGCTGCATTATGCAAACCCGGTCGACCAATGTCATTGGCGACCGGGTTTTTTGTTTCACAGCGCCTGCGCCTTGCGCCACTGAATCAGTTCAGCGATCGTCAGGATTGGAAAATCGCGCTCTGCGGCGAACTGTTCGATCTGCTCTCCGCGCATCATCGTGCCGTCGGGATTCATCAATTCGCACAGCACGGCTGCCGGCTGCAGACCGGCCAGCCGGGCCAGGTCGACCGACCCTTCGGTGTGCCCGGCGCGGGCCAGCACGCCGCCGGGTGTGGCGCGCAGCGGGAACACGTGGCCCGGGCGCACGACGTCGTCCGGCCGGGCGTCATGCGCGATGGCGGCCCGGATCGTGGTCACGCGGTCGGCGGCCGAGACGCCGGTGGTCACGCCATGGCGCGCCTCGATCGAGACCGTGAACGGCGTGCCGTAGCGGCTGCCGTTGTCCGGCGCCATTGGCGGCAGTTCAAGTGCGCGAACCTTGTCATCGGGCAGGCACAGGCAGACGATGCCGCTACATTCGCGGATCATCAGGGCCATGGTGTCGCTGGTGATGTGTTCGGCGGCGACGATCAGGTCGGCCTCGTTCTCGCGATCGAAATCGTCGAGCAGGATGACCGGAATGCCGGCGCGCATGGCGTCCAGCGCCGCGGCGATGCGGCCTTCCAGGTCGTGACTGAAAAGGGTATGGGTAGAAACCAGCATGTGAAACGCTCCTCGCAAAGTGGGCGAAAAACGCATCAGGGCAAAGCGCAGCCGCACGCCCATCTGCCCCACGCAAGGCAGGGCAGGCCGGGCGCGTGAACGCGCACATCTTCTTTCATCCGGACTATACCGTCGGCTCTGGCATCGCACCAGATCTGCTGACCCTGCCCGGCATGATGCCGGGCAGGCGCTCGCGGGCTCGACCGTTGCCGGTCATACCGCCGGTGGGGAATTGCACCCCGCCCCGAAGACGTAATGTTGTAGATGCCTGCAGGATGCAGGCGCGGCGATTGTAGCAGCGCCGCGCGATCCCTGCAGGCGGCAGGCTTACTTGCTCAGGCCGCCACCGCTGGCGTTGTCGGCGCGTTCGATCAGCTCGACCTTGTAGCCGTCCGGATCGGTAATGAAGGCGATCACGGTGCTGCCGCCCTTGACCGGGCCCGGCTCGCGCGAGATGTTGCCGCCAGCTGCACGCACCTGGTCGCAGGTGGCGTAGATGTCAGCGGTGGAGATGGCGATGTGGCCGTAGGCCGTGCCCATGTCGTAGCTGTCGGTGCCCCAGTTATAGGTCAGCTCGAGTTCGGCGTGATCGGGATTGCTGCCGTAGCCGAGGAAGGCCAGGCTGTATTTGTACTCGGCGTTCTCGCTCGTGCGCAGCAGTTTCATGCCCAGCACGGTGGTGTAGAAGTCGATGGAGCGTTGCAGGTCGCCGACCCTCAACATGGTATGCAGGATGCGCATCGTGTGTGCCTTATGTGGTTCGGAAAGACCGTCATTTTATGCCTTCGACGGTTTCCTTGCCGGACAGGGCCCGATGCGCATCCGATCTTGCTATCAGCTCTCGAGCTTGGCGTCGAGCGTGATGGTCGCGTTCAGCAGCTTCGACACCGGGCAATTTTCTTTTGCCGTGGTCGCTGCCTTGTCGAAGGCTTCCTGGGTCGCGCCCGGGATCTTCGCGCGCAGTTCCAGGTGAATCGCCGTGATCGAGAAGCCGCCTTCGACTTTTTCCATCGACACGGTGGCCTTGGTGCGCAGTTCGTCGGCGGTCAGGCCGGCCTGGCCGAGCTGGCCCGACAGCGCCATCGTGAAGCAGCCTGCGTGCGCCGCGCCGATCAGTTCTTCGGGGTTCGTGCCTGGTGCATCTTCAAAGCGGGTGTTGAAGCCATATGGCTGGTCCTTCAGTGCGCCGCTGCCGGTCGACACCTGGCCCTTGCCATCCTTGATGCCACCACTCCATACGGCGCTGCCGTCGCGTTTGATTGTCATGTCTTATTTCCTTTCGTTGGTGTTGTCAGTATCGTCGTCGTCTTTTGCCTCGGGCGCCGGTTCGGCCTCGTGGTCGCGCATGTCGCGATGGCGGTCCGGCAGCGGGGTGGCCTGGCCACTCGCGCCGGGTGCGGCGTTGACCGCCTCGGAAATGCCCGGCGTGCCGCGTGCTTCGGTGTCGATCAGGCCTTGCTCGAGGTCGCTTGCGGCCTGCTTCATGATGCCGCGTGGCTCGGTGTCCTGGCCATCCGGCGTTTCATCGCGTTCGTGCGGCTGGCGTTTGACGCCATCGTTGCCCATCGGTTCGTCCGTATTCACGGCGCGGTCTTTTGCGTTAGTCGCCATCGCGATCTCCTTTTGTATTTTCGTCATCCTCATCCTAACTGCCCACGCCCAAAACGGTCGCTCAATTGAACTTTGTAAATATGATGCTTTTTTGCAATTACTTGGCTAAGATAGGATTTTGAACGTCTTGACGGAAGATGCACCGTGACGCCTGATACCCTGCCGCAGCACGCCACGGCGGTCTGCAAGAACTGCCGCGCCGCCACCGATGGCAACTATTGTCATCAGTGCGGCCAGGCCACGCACCTGCACGTGCCGAGCGCGCGCGAGTTCCTGCACGAATTCATCGCGCACTACGTCGCACTCGAAGGCGCGCTGTGGAAGTCGCTTGGCGGGCTGATCTTCAAGCCGGGCTTTCTCACCTGCGAATACATCGAAGGCCGGCGCGCGCGCTACCTGCAGCCATTGCGCCTGTATCTGACGTTCAGCATCATCTTTTTCGCGCTGTTCAAGTTCAGCGGGATGGAAGTGATCAATCTCGGCGAAGAGATACCGCCGTCGGCCGTCGTCGTGTCCGGTGACAAAAAAGCCCCTGAGCCTGCCACTGAATTCAACCGCGCAGTCGCGCCACTCGTGACTGGCGCCGGATCGCTCAACGCCACCCTGGGCCAGAAAGTCCAGCACTTCCTCGACCTGCCGCGGCGCGATCAGGAAGTAGCGCTCAAGGGGGCGTTCTTCAGCTACACGCCGTATGCGGTATTCGCGCTGATGCCAGTGTTCGCCTTTTATCTGCGCATCCTGTACGTGCGCACGGGGCGCCGCTATGGCGAGCATTTCCTGTTTGCGCTGCACACCAATGCGTTTGCCTTCCTGATGTTCAGCGTGCTGCTGACGCTGCCACCGATGCTGGATTTCCTGGAAGTGCCGTTGTTGCTGTGGCTGTTGTTGTATCTGCCGCTGGCGATGCACAGGGTGTACGGCGGCGCCCGTCTGGCCACGGGCCTGCGCTGGATCGTGCTGAGCATGCTTCATGTGCTGAGCCTGTTCTTGGCGGTGGTGGTGGCCATGGGCGCGGCACTGGTGGGCTGAACTTGCGGGACGGGGGCGACGACCGGTATACTGTGCATCTGTACAGTGTTTGCCGAGCGCTGCTATGGCAGCCGCAGGAATTATCGGTTAATCTCCAGCGTGTTGTTAACCTACTACTGCCGAGATCGCCATGCCCGCTTCGCCCCAACCGCAACAGATCATCGCGCTCGTGGTGCGGCATAACACGCCAGGCGTCGAAGAGCCGGTCAGCCGCATCCGTGATTTTCTGGCCGGGGCCGGCTACCGCGTCGTGTTCGAGGCCGATACCGCCGCCAATCTCGCGCTCGACAATCTCGAATCGATGACCGTGGCCGAACTCGGCGTCCAGGCGCAGATCGGCATCGTCGTCGGCGGCGACGGCACCATGCTCGGCATTGCGCGCCAGCTGGCCGAATACGATATCGCCCTCATCGGCATCAACCTGGGGCGCCTGGGCTTCATCACCGATATCGCGCTGGACGACATGCTGCCGCAACTGAGCAGCATTCTGGAAGGCCGCGCGCGGCGCGAAGAGCGTACGCTGCTCGAGGCGCGCGTCATGCGCGACGGCGTGCTGATCTTTTCCAGCGTCGCCGTCAACGACGTGGTCGTGGCGCGCGGCACCGGCGCCGGCATGGTCGAACTCAAACTGAGCGTCGACGGTCAATTCATGTACAACCAGCGCTCGGACGGCCTGATCGTCTCCACGCCCACCGGCTCGACGGCGTATGCGCTGTCGGCCGGCGGGCCATTGCTGCATCCGAGCCTGGGCGGCACGGTGCTGGTGCCGATCGCGCCGCATGCGCTGTCGAACCGGCCGATCGTGGTGCCCGACACCAGCGAGATCGTGGTCGAGCTGGTCAGCGGGCGCGACATCAGCGTCAACTTCGACATGCAGACCTTCACCAGCCTGCAACTGGGCGACCAGATCGTGATTTCGCGCTCGCCGCACACGATCACGTTCCTGCATCCGCTCGACTGGAGCTACTACCACACACTGCGCCAGAAGCTGCACTGGAACGAGTACCCCACCAACGACGGCAGGCTCAAGTAAGCTATCCATCGCAGCCGCCCGCATTTGCTACAGAGTCGTTAAAGAATCGCCCTAACCGCCGGAGACCCGATTTTTCATGCTGCGCACACTTACCATCCGCGACTTCGTCATCGTCGACGCCATCGAACTGGAATTCTCGAACGGCTTCTCGGTGTTCACCGGCGAAACCGGCGCCGGCAAGTCGATCCTGATCGATGCGCTGCAGCTGGCGCTGGGCGGCCGCGGCGACGCCAGCATGGTGCGCGAAGGCGCTGCCAAAGCCGACATCACTGCTGATTTCGCACCGACCGAGGTGGCGCGTGTCTGGCTGGCCGAACACGACTTCAGCGCCGATGAGGGCGGGGCGCTGCTGCGCCGCGTGATCGACAACGCCGGCCGCTCCAAGGGCTATATCAACGGCGTCGCAGCCACGGCGGCGCAACTGCGCGAGCTGGGCGACCTGCTGGTCGACATCCACGGCCAGCACGCGCACCAGAGCCTGCTCAAGCCCGACGCCCAGCGCGCGCTGCTCGACAACCAGATCGGCGTGCGCGATCCGGCCGCGCGCATCGAAGCGCAAGAAGTCTCGCAAGCCTGGCGCACCTGGCGCGCGCTGGTGCGCCAGCGCGAAGAATACGAAGCCGATGCCAAGAACGTGCTGATCGAGCGCGAGCGCCTCGAGTGGCAAGTGGCCGAGCTCGACAAGCTGGCCCCGAAGGCCGGCGAGTGGCTCGACATCGGCAACGAGCACAGCCGCCTGTCGCACGCCGCCACGCTGCTCGAAGGCGCGCAGGAAGCGCTGGCGGCCATCTCCGAATCCGACCATCCGATCCTGTCGCAACTGTCGGCGCTCAACGCCAAGCTGGGCAAGCTGGTCGACGTCGATACGCAGTTGCAATCGGTGCTCGACTGCATGGAGCCGGCGCGCATCCAGCTGCAAGAAGCAGTGTCAGAACTGAACACGTATATCGACAAGGTCGAGCTCGACCCGGCGCGCCTGCGCGAAGTCGACGCGCGCATGGAGGCGCTGCACACGGCCGCGCGCAAGTACCGCGTCACGCCCGAAGAACTGCCGGACGAACACGCGCTGCTGGCCACCAAGCTGCGCCAGCTGGCCGACGCCACCGACATCGACGGCCTGCGCAAGCAGGAAGAAAAAGCCGAAGCGGCGTACATGGATGTGGCCGGGCGCCTGTCGGTGCGGCGCGCGGCTGCGGCGCACGAGCTGGGCACGCAGGTCACGGCGGCGATGCAGGAGCTGAGCATGAGCGGCGGCAGTTTCGCCATCGGCCTGAACCGCGGCGAGCCGGGCGCGCATGGCCTGGAGCACATTGAATTTCTGGTGGCCGGTCACGCGGGCGTCGTGCCGCGCGCGCTGGCCAAGGTGGCGTCGGGCGGCGAGCTGGCGCGCATCTCGCTGGCGATCTCGGTCATCACGTCGAATGCGACGACGGTGCCGACGCTGATTTTTGACGAAGTCGACACCGGCATCGGCGGCGGCGTGGCCGAGGTGGTGGGGCGCCTGCTCAAGCGCCTGGGCCAGCAACGCCAGGTGCTGTGCGTGACGCACTTGCCGCAGGTGGCCAGCCAGGCAAACCAGCACTTCCAGGTGGCCAAGGGCACGACCGATGCTGGCCGCACGGTCTCGCGGATCGACGTGCTCGACAAGCGCGCGCGGGTCGAGGAAGTGGCGCGCATGCTGGGCGGCATCGAGATCACCGAGACCACGCGCAAGCATGCAAGGGAGTTGCTGGCGTCGTGATGGCTTGCATGCGCGGGCCCCGGGTGGTTTTGTGGCACAGTAAACACCCCCATCAACCACTCCGGAAGGAACTCGCATGAGCATCGAAAAAGTCCTGTATCGCGCACAAGCCACGTCGCAAGGCGGCCGTGAAGGCACGTCGAAAAGTTCGGACGGCGCCCTGGACGTGACGCTGTCCACGCCGAAGGAACTGGGCGGCGGTGGCGGCGCGGGCACCAATCCCGAGCAGCTGTTTGCAGCCGGTTACTCGGCCTGCTTCCTGGGCGCGCTGAAATTTGTCGCGGGCCAGGCCAAGGTCACGCTGCCGGCGGACCTGACCATCACCGGCGACGTCGGCATCGGCCAGATCCCGACGGGCTTTGGCATCGAAGTCGACCTGAGCATCAAGGGCCCGGGCATGGACCAGGCCCAGCTGCAGGAGCTGGTCGACAAGGCCCACATCGTGTGCCCGTACTCGAACGCCACCCGCAACAACATCGACGTGCGCCTGCACGTGAGCACCTGATCCTCGGTTAGCCTTGCCGGTCCGTGGCTCGAACACCACGGACCGGCAACCCAAAGCGCACTGACCCGCTGTTGGGTCCTGCGGGCAGGACATGCCAGACTTATAATGGCCAGATCCTGTCTTCACTACGCCCCCATGTCATTTCGCCCTGAACCGCCTTACACCCACGGTACCATCCCGCGCAGCGCGGTCCTGCTGGTCAACCTCGGCACGCCTGACGAGCCCACGCGCGGCAAGGTGCGCAGCTACCTGAAGCAGTTCCTGTCCGACCCGCGCGTGGTCGAGGTGCCGCGCCTGGTCTGGTGGTGCATCCTGCACCTGATCATCCTGCCGTTCCGCTCCGGCCAGTCGGCTGCGAAATACCGCACGATCTGGACCCGCGACGGTTCGCCCCTGCGCGTGAACACGGCCCTGCAAGCGACGCGCCTGCAAGCGATGCTGACCGAACGCGGCCACGAAGACGTGAGTGTGGCGATGGCGATGCGCTACGGCTCGCCATCGATGCCCGAGGTGCTCGATCGCCTGAAAGAGGAGGGCGTCGACCGCATCGTCGTGCTGCCCGCCTACCCGCAATATTCCGGCACCACCACAGCCTCGATCTGGGATGCCGTGTTCCAGCACTACGCGAAGGTGCGCAATATTCCCGAGCTGCGCCTGGTAAAGCATTACCACGACCACGAAGGCTATATCCACGCGCTGCGCGACAACGTGCTGGCGCACTGGGACAACCACGGCCGCGGCCAGAAACTGGTGATGAGCTTTCACGGCGTGCCCAAGCGCACCCTGCTGCTGGGCGACCAGTACCACTGCGAGTGCTATAAAACAGCGCGCCTGCTGGCCACCGCGCTCGACCTGTCGCAGGACGAGTACATGGTCACGTTCCAGTCGCGCTTCGGCAAGGCAGAGTGGCTTCAGCCGTACACCGCGCCGACCGTCGCGCAACTGGCGCGCGATGGCCTTGAACGCATCGACATGATCTGCCCGGGCTTTACCAGCGACTGCCTGGAAACGCTGGAAGAAATCTCGATGGAAGTGCGCCACGATTTCGAAGCGGCCGGCGGCAAGGAGTTTCATTACATCCCGTGCCTGAACGCGTCGCCTGCCTGGATTCGCGGCCTGGCCGAAATCGCCGAGCAGCACCTGATCGGCTGGCCAACCATCCTCACGCCGGCGCAGCGCGAAGCACGCCGTATCGATGCCGAACGTGGCGCCGCGCGCGCCAAGAGCCTCGGCGCTCCCAACTAGTCCATACCGACTTGCCTGTTGACAACCTGCTAAAATAGCGGGTTGTTGGCGCTGCAGGGCCGCATTTGCCTGAATTTCAGATGGCTTTCCTGCAATTCCCCTTGTAATTGTAGGAGATCGCCCCATCTGGTGCGCTGTGTATCAATCAGGATACGTTTTTAAATCAGCCAAGTCCTTGATTCCAGGAGTTTTTCCGATGCAAGACCAAGAAAACAAAGAGATGAGCAACGAGCAGGATGTACAGGCGCCTGGCGCTGACATCAACGATGGTGCTACCGCTGGCGCCGCGCAGGCGGGTACGCCGGGCCTCGAAGAACAACTGAGCGCCACCGAAGCCAAGCTGGCCGAGATGCACGACGCCTTCATGCGCGCCAAGGCCGACGCGGAAAACATCCGCCGCCGCGCCCAGGAAGACGTCAGCAAGGCCCACAAATTTGCGATCGAAAGCTTCGCCGAGGCCATGGTGCCGGTGCGCGACAGCCTGGAGATGGCACTGAAGGTCGAAGCGCCGACGGTCGAATCGATCAAGGAAGGCGTCGAGATGACGCTCAAGCAGCTCACCAGCGCGTTCGAAAAGAACCGCCTGGTCGAGGTGCTGCCGCAAGTGGGCGACAAGCTGGATCCGAACAAGCACCAGGCCGTTGCCGTGGTGCCGGCGGAGCAGGAAGCCAATACCGTGGTCACCGTGCTGCAAAAGGGTTACATGATCGCCGACCGCCTGCTGCGGCCAGCCATCGTGACGGCAGCAGCACCAAAATAAGAATGGCCGCGTGCCGCGTAATGCTCTTGAAAGCACGCCGTTTTTCCCAATATTGAATCCATCAGAAACTCAGCATATAAAAAGGAATACATCATGGGCAGAATTATCGGTATCGACCTTGGCACCACGAACTCGTGCGTGGCCATCATGGAAAACGGTCAGCCAAAAGTGATCGAAAACGCCGAAGGCGCGCGTACCACGCCATCGATCATCGCTTACCAGGAAGACGGCGAGATCCTCGTCGGCGCGCCGGCCAAGCGCCAGGCCGTGACCAACCCGAAGAACACGCTGTTCGCAGTCAAGCGTCTCATCGGCCGCAAGTTCGATGAAAAAGAAGTACAAAAAGACATCTCGCTGATGCCATATGCCATCGTCAAGGCCGACAACGGCGACGCATGGGTTGGCGTGCGCGACAAGAAACTGGCTGCCCAGCAGATCTCGGCTGAAGTGCTGCGCAAGATGAAGAAGACCGCCGAGGACTACCTGGGCGAAGAAGTCACCGAAGCGGTCATCACCGTGCCGGCGTACTTCAACGACTCGCAGCGCCAGGCAACCAAGGATGCCGGCCGTATCGCGGGCCTGGACGTCAAGCGCATCATCAACGAGCCGACCGCTGCCGCACTGGCATTTGGCCTGGACAAGACCGACAAGGGCGACCGCAAGATCGCCGTGTATGACTTGGGCGGCGGCACGTTCGACGTCTCGATCATCGAAATCGCTGACGTCGATGGCGAAAAGCAGTTCGAAGTGCTGTCGACCAACGGCGACACCTTCCTGGGCGGCGAAGACTTCGACCAGCGCATCATCGATTACATCATCGACGAATTCAAGAAGATCAACGGCCTCGACCTGTCGAAAGACGCGATCGCCCTGCAGCGTATCAAGGCTTCGGCCGAGCGCGCAAAGATCGAACTGTCGTCGTCGCAGCAGACCGAAATCAACGAGCCGTACATCGCCATGGCGAACGGCGCGCCGGTCCACCTGAACCTGAAGATGACCCGTGCCAAGCTCGAGTCGCTGGTGGAAGAGCTGATCATCAAGACGATCGAGCCATGCCGCATGGCCATCAAGGATGCCGGCGTCAAGGTTTCGGACATCGACGACATCATCCTGGTCGGCGGTATGACCCGTATGCCAAAGGTGCAGGAGAAAGTTAAAGAATTCTTCGGCAAGGAAGCACGCAAGGACGTCAACCCGGACGAAGCCGTCGCTGTCGGCGCCGCGATCCAGGGTTCGGTCCTGTCGGGCGAGCGCAAGGATCTGCTGCTGCTGGACGTGACGCCACTGTCGCTGGGTATCGAAACCCTGGGCGGCGTGATGACCAAAATGATCCACAAGAACACCACGATCCCGACCAAGTTCTCGCAGGTGTTCTCGACTGCCGACGACAACCAGCCGGCCGTGACCATCAAGGTGTTCCAGGGCGAGCGTGAAATCGCGGCCGGTAACAAGGGCCTGGGCGAGTTCAACCTCGAGGGCATCCCGCCAGCATCGCGTGGCACGCCACAGATCGAAGTGACCTTCGACATCGACGCCAACGGCATTCTGCACGTCGGCGCGAAAGACAAGGCCACCGGCAAAGAGAACAAGATCACCGTCAAGGCGAACTCGGGTCTGACGGAAGAAGAAATCCAGAAGATGGTCAAGGACGCCGAGCTGAACGCCGAAGAAGACAAGAAGGTCAAGGAAATGGCGGAAGCGCGCAATCAGGGCGACGCCCTGGTGCACTCGACCCGCAAATCGCTGACCGAATACGGCGACAAGCTGGAAGCCGGTGAGAAAGAGCAGATCGAAGCGGCAATCACCGACCTCGAAGGCGCGATCAAGAGCGGCGACAAGGCGGACATCGATGCCAAGACGGCAGCCCTGTCGAGCGCGTCGCAGAAGCTGGGCGAGAAGATGTACGCCGATATGCAGGCGCAGCAGGCTGGTGGTGCTGGCGCGGCCGGTGGCCCTGGCGCCGGTGCAGCCGGTGGCGAGCAGTCGGGCAAGCAGGACGACGACGTTGTCGACGCCGACTTCAAGGAAGTGAAAGACGCGAAGTAAGCGTCTCCGGCGCGAAGGCCTTGTGCCTTCGCGTACAGGCCGAGCCGACACCTTCCAGGTACTCGGCTCGGTTTTTTTGGTTTAAAGAATTCAGTTTTCAGATAACTTTAGGTGCCGACCATGGCGAAGCGTGATTTTTACGAGATCCTTGGGGTCGCGAAGGGTGCGTCGGAAGACGAGATCAAGAAGTCTTATCGCAAGCTTGCGATGAAGTTCCACCCTGACCGCAACCCGGATAACAAGGAAGCGGAAGAGAAGTTCAAGGAGGTCAAAGAGGCCTACGAGATGCTGACCAACCCGGAGAAGCGCGAAGCGTATGACCGTTACGGTCACGCTGGCGTCGATCCGAACAGCGGCATGGGCGGCGGCGCCGGTGGTTTCGGCGATGCGTTCGGCGACATCTTCGGCGACATCTTTGGCGGTGGCCGTGGCGGGCGCAGTGCCGGCCCGCAGGTGTACCGCGGCGCCGACCTGCGCTACAACCTCGAGATCACACTGGAACAGGCCGCTCACGGCTTCGACACGACGATCCGTGTGCCAAGCTGGGACAAGTGCGACACCTGCCACGGCAGCGGCGCCAAGCCGGGCACCCAGCCTGTTACCTGTACCACCTGCGCCGGTCACGGTCAGGTGCGCATGCAGCAGGGCTTCTTCAGCGTGCAGCAGACCTGTCCGAAATGCCATGGCAGCGGCAAGATCATCCCCGAGCCGTGCGCGGCCTGCGGCGGCGCCGGACGCATCAAGCGCAACAAGACGCTGGAAGTGAAGATCCCGGCCGGTATCGACAACGGCATGCGCATCCGCTCGTCGGGCAATGGCGAACCGGGTACGAATGGCGGGCCGGCAGGCGACCTGTATGTGGAGATCCACATCAAGCCGCACACCGTGTTCCAGCGCGAAGGTGACGACCTGCACTGCGAAATGCCGATCTCGTTCTCGAAGGCGGCTCTGGGCGGCGAAATCGAAGTGCCGACCCTGACCGGCAAGGTGTCGTTCACGGTGCCTGAAGGCACCCAGACCGGCAAGACCTTCCGCCTCAAGGGCAAGGGCATCAAGAACGTGCGTTCGGGCTACACGGGCGATCTGTTCTGCCATGTGATCGTCGAGACGCCGGTCAAGCTGACCGACAAGCAGAAGGACATGCTGCGCGAGTTCGAACGCCTGACGATCGAAGGCGGCGCCAAGCACAGCCCGCAGAGCAAGGGCTGGATGGACAAGGTCAAGGACTTCTTCGAGTAAGTCTACTTACCGCTGAATGGCATATGCCTTCAGCGGTTTTTTTTTGCCTGTTCGGTTGGCTCGCCAACACGGTTATACTCCCCCTGTTTCGAGACCTACCCGCCTTTGAAGCCTGCTCCAGAACAGGCCTGGCAACGCCCCTTCTGGGACGGTAATAAACATAAGGAACCAATATGGACAAATACAAGACCAAGGGATTGACCGCGGCAGAGCTGTTCGAACGTAACCGCACGTGGGCCGCCACGATGGTGGCCGAGGACCCGAACTTCTTCAAGGCGTTGTCGGAACAGCAGGCGCCGGAATACCTGTGGATCGGCTGCTCGGACAGCCGCGTTCCCGCCAACGAATTGCTGGGCATGGCGCCAGGCGAACTGTTCGTTCATCGCAATATCGCCAACGTCGTCGTACATTCGGATCTGAACTGCCTGAGCGTGCTGCAGTTCGCCATCGACGTACTCAAGGTAAAGCACATCATCATCTGCGGCCACTACGGCTGCTCGGGCGTGCACGCGGCACTGACCGATGCGCGCGTGGGCCTGGCCGACAACTGGCTTGGCCACGTGCGCGACGTGCGCGACAAGCACGGCAAGTACCTGGGTCACGTGAGCGGCCGCGCCGCCACCAACCGCCTGGTCGAACTGAACGTGGCCGAGCAGGTCATGAACACGGCCCACACGACCATCGTGCGCGATGCGTGGGAACGCGGCCAGCCATTGACCATCCACAGCTGGGTGTACGGCGTGCATGACGGCCTGCTGCGCGACCTGGGCATCACCGTCAGCAGCTTCGAAGAGATCGAACCGAAGCTGCGCCGGGTGCTCGATGGCTACGTCGATGACGGCGTCGTGCGTGAAGAGCGGCGTGGACAGTGATTTGATGCGACTGCGCGCGCTGGTGCGCGCGTTCGTCGACGAGCGTGACTGGGACCAGTTCCACACGCCCAAGAACCTGGCCTCGGCCTTGACGGTCGAGGCGGCCGAGCTGCTGGAGCATTTCCAGTGGCTGCAGTCGGGCCGCGCCGATGAACTCGGGGCGGATAAACTGGTCGAAGTGCGGCACGAGATGGCCGATGTGCTGGTCTATCTCGTGCGGCTGGCAGACAAGCTCGACGTGGACTTGTTTGCAGCGGTTGAAGAAAAGATGGTGCTCAACCGGGCAAAGTACCCGGCCGAGCTGGTGCGCGGCGATGCACGCAAGTACTACGAATACAAAGAGTACAAAAAAACGTGATCGCCGGCGCCGCTTACATGCCGCCCATGCAGATGTATTTCACGACCAGGTAATCGTCCATCCCGTAGGTCGAGCCTTCACGCCCCAGGCCTGATTGCTTGACCCCGCCGAACGGCGCGACCTCGGTCGAGATGATGCCGGTGTTGACCCCCACCATCCCGCTTTCAATCGCCTCGGCCACGCGCCAGACGCGGCCGATGTCGCGCGCATAGAAGTACGATGCCAGCCCGAACTCGGTGTCGTTGGCCATGGCAATCACTTCGTCTTCGGTCTTGAAGCGGAACAGCGGCGCCAGCGGGCCGAAGGTTTCTTCTCGCGCCACCAGCATATCGGACGTCACATCGGTCAGCACCGTCGGTTCGAAGAAGCTGTGCCCCAGTGCGTGGCGTTTGCCGCCCAGCAGCAGCTTGGCGCCCTTGGCCTGCGCATCCTCGATGTGCTGCTCGATCTTGCACACGGCTTTTTCTTCGATCAGCGGGCCTTGCGTGACGCCTTCTTCGCGGCCATCACCCACCTTCAGTTTGCCCACCGCCACGGCGAGCTTGCGCGCGAATTCGTCGTACACGCCATCCTGCACGTACAGGCGGTTGGCGCAGACGCAGGTCTGCCCGGCATTGCGGAATTTCGAGGCGATCGCGCCCTCGACCGCAGCATCCAGATCGGCATCGTCGAACACGATGAACGGCGCGTTGCCGCCCAGTTCGAGGGAAATCTTCTTGACCGTCGGTGCGCACTGTTCCATCAGCAGACGCCCCACGGCGGTCGAGCCGGTAAAGCTCAGCTTGCGCACGAGCGGGTTGCCCGTCATCTCGCCACCGATGGCTTTCGAGTCGCCAATGACGACGCTGAACACGCCTTTCGGCACGCCAGCGCGCTCGGCTAGCACGGCCAGCGCCAACGCCGACAGCGGCGTGAGTTCGGCCGGCTTGAGCACGATCGGGCAACCGGCGGCCAGCGCTGGCGCGACTTTGCGGGTGATCATCGCGGCCGGGAAGTTCCACGGCGTGATCGCGGCGCACACGCCGATCGGCTCCTTGGTCACGACGATGCGTTTGTCCGGCCATGGCGAAGCCAGCGTCTCGCCGGCCACGCGCTTGGCTTCTTCGCCAAACCACTCGAAGTACGACGCGGCGTAGGCCACTTCGCCTTTGGCCTCGGCCAGCGGCTTGCCTTGTTCCAGCGTCATCAACAGCGCCAGGTCGTCGGCATTTTCCAGCATTAAGTCGTTCCACTTGCGCAGGATTGCGGCGCGTTCTTTTGCCGGCAGTTTGCGCCAGGCAGGCCAGGCGGCGTTGGCGGCATCGATGGCGCGTTTGGTTTCGGCAGCGCCCATGTGCGGCACGCTGGCCACGGTTTCGCCATTGGCGGGGTTGATCACGGCGATGGTCTGGCCGTCGTCGGCGTCGCACCAGGCGCCGCCAACAAAGGCTTGCTGGCGCAGCAGGGAAGGGTCTTTCAAATTCGGCATAGTGTCCTCGTCAATTCATGTCGAGCATCGGCTGCAGGGCGCGGATGCAAGCCGTTATGGTAGACCCATTTGCAAACGAACGTGCCGCCGTGCCCGATTCCTGCATACTGAGATTCTTGAAATTGTGATGACTTTTGGAAACGTGTGGGCTGCCTCAGCCGAATGAAGTTAAGCTTTTGACATGAAATTTCCCCCGCGCCCGACCCTTTGACTGCCTTGTGGTCGCGCGCCTCAAAGAGAAGGACAACACCATGCGCCCTATCGTAATCGTCCCCGCATGCACGCGTGATTTCGGCGAACACCCGTATCACGCCGCCCAGCATAAATATGTCGACGCCGTCACCCTGGGCGCCGACTGCGCCTCGCTGATCCTGCCATCGTCCGGCGAATCGCTGGACCTGGAAACCATCTTCGGCACGATCGACGGCATCATGCTGACCGGCTCGGCCTCCAATGTGCATCCCAGCTACTACTCGGAAGAAGTGCTGGACCCATCGCTGCCCCAAGACCCGGCGCGCGACCAGACCACCTTGCCCCTGATCCGTGAAGCGGTGCGCCGCGGCGTGCCGATCATCGCCATCTGCCGGGGCTTCCAGGAGATGAACGTGGCGCTCGGCGGCAGCCTGCACCAGGCGGTGCAGACGGTCGTGGGCAAGTTCGATCACCGCGAAAAAGCCGAGCTCGGCATGGATGAGCAATACGGCGACGCGCACAACGTCACGGTCACGCCCGGCGGCATGCTCGAAGGAATCCTCGGCGCGGCCGAGATTCCCGTGAACTCGCTGCACGGGCAGGGCGTCAACGAACTGGCGCCGGGCCTGTCGGTTGAAGCCGTGGCCGAAGACGGCCTGGTGGAAGCGTTCACCGTGTCGACCTCGCCCGGCTTCACGCTGGCCGTGCAATGGCATCCCGAATGGCGCATCCAGCACAACCCGTATTCGATGAAGATGTTCCGCGCCTTTGGCGACGCCTGCCGCGCTTACCGCGAGCAGCGCCTGGACGGCGGCTCGCTGTTGAAATGACCCGGCGCACCCGGCGTGAAGCGGGCGCGCAATCGATTACCGACATGAGGCAATAATGGCAATACGCGAAAATTTCAGTTACACCGATATGGACGAGTGGCTCGATGCAAAGCGGGTCACCGAAATCGAATGCCTGGTGCCCGATCTGACCGGCGTTGCGCGCGGCAAGATCCTGCCGCGCGTGAAGTTCACCGACGACCGCGGCATGCGCCTGCCCGAAGTCGTGCTGGGCATGACCGTGACCGGCAACACGCCGGAACGTGACGACGCCTACGAGCGCGCCATTTCGAGCATCGACCGCGACATGATTCTCAAGGCCGACCCCACCACCATCACGATGGTGCCATGGGCCGTCGACCCCACCGCGCAAGTGATCCACGACTGCTATTACGCCGACGGCCGCCTGGTCGACTTCGCGCCGCGCAGTGTGCTGCGCCGCGTGCTCAAGCTGTACGAGCAGCGCGGCTGGAAGCCACTGGTGGCGCCGGAACTCGAGTTTTACCTCACGGCCAAGAACATCGATCCCGACCTGCCACTGGTGCCGCCGATCGGCCGCAGCGGCCGCGCCGAGACGAGCCGCCAGGTCTACAGCATCGATGCGGTCAACGAGTTCGATCCGCTGTTCGAGGACATCTACGATTACTGCGAGCTGATGAACCTGGACGTCGACACGCTGATCCACGAGATCGGCGCCGGCCAGATGGAAATCAACTTCCAGCATGGCGAGCCGCTGGGCCTGGCCGACAAGGTGTTCTACTTCAAGCGCACGCTGCGTGAAGCAGCGCTCAAGCACGACATGTACGCGACCTTCATGGCCAAGCCGATGGCCAACGAGCCTGGTTCGGCGATGCACGTGCACCAGAGCGTGATCGATGGCGAGACGGGCAAGAACATCTTCAGCACCGAAGACGGCGCGCCGTCCGAGCTGTTCCACCATTACATCGGCGGCCTGCAGCGCTATATGCCATCGGCGATGGCGATCGTCGCGCCGTACGTGAACTCGTACCGCCGCATCGTGCGCCACACGGCCGCGCCGATCAACCTGCAGTGGGGGATCGACAACCGCACCGTGGGTATCCGGGTGCCGGTGTCGGGTTCGCAAGACCGGCGCGTGGAGAACCGCGTGATCGGCGCCGACGCCAACCCGTACCTGGCGCTGGCGATCACGCTGGCCTGCGGCTATCTGGGGATGGTCGAAGCGATCGAACCGTCAGCGATGGTGGAAGGCAGCGCTTACGACATGCCGGTGGACCTGCCGCAGGGGCTGTCCGAGGCGATCACGGTGCTGCGCCGCGAAGACCGCCTGCGCGATGTGCTGGGCGAGCGCTTCATCGACGTTTATACGGCGGTGAAAGACCTGGAGCACCAGGAGTTCATGCGGGTGATCAGCCCGTGGGAACGCGAGCATTTGCTGCTGCACGTTTGATTGGACGTTCGTTGGACGCGTGGACGGGAAACCCGTCCACCCTACCACTTGGGCTGATGATCGACGTAGGGTGGACGGCTCTGCCGTCCACGCGTTCAACGAATGCTTACGCCGCCACTTCGCGGCGATTGACCAGCACCTGCGGCGCCAGCGACCCGACGACCATGCCGACAAACGCCATGATCAACCCGGCCAGCTGCCCCGGGAAATGCACGCCCCACCCCGTGATCTGCTCGAAAAACAGCACCCACGTCAGCAAGCCGCCCGCGATCGACAGGATCGCACCCTGGGTTGTCGCGCGCTTCCAGTACAGGCCCATCACCAGCGGCACGAACGCCCCCACCAGCGGCACCTGATACGCACTCGAGACCAGTTCGTAGATCGACGTGCCTTCCATCGCAATCGCATACAGCAGCACCAGCGTGGCAAAGATCACGATCGTGACACGCATCGCCAGCAGCTGCTGGCGGTCGGTCATGCCGGGCCGGATGTTCTTGAGGATGTTTTCGACAAAACTCGTCGACGGCGCCAGCAGCGTGGCCGACGACGTGCTCTTGATTGCCGAGAGCAGGGCGCCGAAGAACAGGATCTGCATCACCAGCGGCATCTTGGTCATCACGAACGTCGGCAGCAGGCGCTGGTAGTCGTTCTGTGCGATCTCGAGCGCTTGGCTGCCCATCACCACCACGGCAGCGGCCACGATGAACATCGGGACAAACGCGAACAGGATGTAGCTCACGCCGCCGATCACGGCGCCGGTGCGCGCGGTCGGGGCGTCCTTGGCCGACATCACGCGCTGGAACACGTCCTGCTGCGGGATCGAGCCGAACATCATCGTCACGGCCGCGGCGATGAAGAACATGATGTCGGTAAAGCTCGGCTCGGGCCACACGCGCCACAGGTCAGCGTTCTGCGCCATCGCCATCACGTTGCCGGCGCCGCCGGCCAGGTCGGCTGCGAACCACGCGATCACGCTCATGCCCACGACCAGCACGATCATCTGGATGAAGTCCGTGATCGCCACGGCCAGGAAGCCGCCCACCACCACATAGATCAGCACCGTCAGCGTGCCGACGATCATGCCGGCAGCCGGCGACATCGCCCCGGCTGTCAGGACGCTGAACACCAGGCCCAGCGCCGTGATCTGCGCCGCGACCCAGCCGAGATAACTCATGATGATCGCGACCGAGCAGAAGATCTCGATGCCCTTGCCGTAGCGCTGGCGGTAGTAGTCGCCGATCGTGAGCAGGTTGAGTTTATACAGCTTGGTAGCGAAGAACAGGCCCACCAGCACCAGGCACATACCGGCCCCGAACGGGTCTTCGATCACCGCGTTCAGGCCGCCCTGCACGAACTTGGCCGGGATGCCCATCACCGTTTCGGCGCCGAACCAGGTCGCAAACGTGGTGGTGATCACCATGACCAGCGGCAGGCTGCGTCCTGCGACGGCAAAGTCGCTGGTGTTCTTGATCCGCGTGCCCGCCCACATGCCGAGAGCCAGCGTGCCGAGCAGATAGAGCACGACGAAGGTGATCAAAGTGAGGTTCATGCAGTAGGTGCTCCGAGGCCAGGAAATTTATGAGCGGAAAATTCCGCGATTATAAATCCGAAACCTGGCCGGCGGCCTAAATTGCCATCTCGCGCAACAGTCGGGAGGCCTCGCGGTTGGCGCCGATGCAGGTCCCGTCGCGCATGAAGATCTGCAGCTGCGACTGGTCGTCGGCGCGCATCGATTCGACGAAGTCCAGGTTCACCAGCGCCGAGCGGTGTACGCGGATGAAGCGGCGTGGATCGAGCTGCGCTTCGAGTTCCGACATCCCGATGCGCACCAGGAAATGCTGGCCACGCGCGGTGATCACCGTGTACTTCGAATCTGCCTTCATGTATTCGATCTCGTGCGCTGCCAGCGGAAAGATGCGGCCGCGGTCGCGCACGAGGATGCGATCGAGCGGCGCCGGCCCTGTGCTGGCGCGCACCAGCGCGTCGTCGACGGCCGCGCGTTCGGACCGCGCGCCATCGAGCAGGCGTGCCACGCTGTCGGCAAAGCGCGCCCGCGTGAACGGCTTGAGCAGGTAGTCGACCGCGTGCAGCTCGAACGCGGCCACCGCATAGTGATCATAAGCGGTGGTGAAGACGATCTGCGGCAGGTAGTCGAGCTGTCGTAGCACCTCCAGGCCCGTCATCTCGGGCATCTGGATATCCATGAACACGACGTCGGGCCGCAGCGCCCCGATGCGCGCCAGTGCGCTCGCGCCATCGGCCGCTTCGCCCACCAGCCGCAGGCCCGGATGGGCGTAGATGGCGTCGCGCAGCACGTCGCGCGCGAGCGGTTCGTCTTCAGCGAAAAATACGGTCTTCATGGTCATGGCGTCGTGGGCACGGTGACGCAGGCGGCAAAGCCGGCGCCGGGTTGGGAGTCGATGCGCAGCGCAGCGCGGCCGGCGTAGTCGAGATCCAGGCGCCGACCGATGGTGCGGATACCCAGGCCGGGCGAGGCCTCGATCGTGGCCGCTGCGGCGCCAGGGCCATCGTCGCGCACGGTCACGCGCAGCAGGCCGGTGTCGGGTTCGCGCCGGCTCTCGATGCGCAGGATCCCATGGCGGGTGAACGGGTTGAACGCGTGCTTGATGCTGTTCTCGACCAGCGGCTGCAGGCTCAGGGCCGGCACCAGGCAATCGCCCAGGTCGGGGTCGAGATCCCACTCGACCCGCAGGCGCTCGCCCAGGCGCAGGCTTTCCAGCTCCAGGTAGTCGCGCACGAAATCGAGTTCGGCGTCCAGCGTCACGCGGTCGATGCCGGCGCGTTCGGTGTCGAGCACGTAGCGCAGCATGTTCGAGAACTGGAACAGCGCCGTTTCGGCCGCCTCTGGATTGCGCCCGGTGAGGGCGATGATCGAGTGCAGCGTATTGAACAGGAAGTGCGGATTGAGCTTGCTGCGCAGCGCGCCCAGTTCACTCGCCACCAGCAGCGTCTGCGCCTGCTGCGTGGCGAGGGCCTGGCGCTGGGTCGCGGCGTTGGCGCGTACCAGGTGAAACACACCGGCCACCACGGCGTAGCTCATCATGTTGTACAGGAAGGGCCACAGGTGCCAGGACAGCGGATGGGGCGGCGGGTTCTGGGTCACGACCAGCACCGTGTGCGCATAGGTGGCAAAGGCCACTGCCGTCAAGATATGGATAACGAAGCGCTGCACGCCGGCGACGGCGCGCCGTTCGAAACGGCCACTGAGCGGCCAGAGTAGGGCCAGCATCGCAGCCGACGGCGCAATGCTCACAAAGGCTCGCCAGAACAGGGATGGGTCGAGCCGGCCCGCCAGCAGGGTGTCGGCCTGCATCACCAGCGCAATCACCAGCATGTAGCTCAGCCAGGCGGCGATGTACAGGCGCCACATCGGAGACAGTGAGTAAGACTTGGTCGTCGTCATCTGTCGAGTATCGCGCAGAAAAACCGCGCTGCGGCGGGTCTTGCGCCGAAATGCGGGAATCCGGTGCGAACTGCAGGATTGCGTCATCGGGACACGGATCACGTCTTTGCGTTTTTATGCATGTTATTGCACGAAATTGCATGTTTGTGTACAGTGACGTGTCTAGAACAAGGAGAACACCATGCAATTAGCCGAAGAACGGCGTGATGCGATCGTCGATGCGGTCGAGCGCGAGGGCAGGGTACTGGCGGCAGAACTGGCCACCCGCCTGGCCACCTCGGAAGATACGATCCGGCGCGACCTGCGCGAACTCGATGCGGCCGGGCTGCTGCGCCGCGTGCATGGCGGTGCGATCCGGCGTCAGCCGGAGCCCAGCTTCAGCGAGCGTGCAACCACCGACCTGCCGCGCAAGACCGCACTCGCACATGGTCTGCGCGCCTGCATCCGGCCGGACGACACGGTCCTGATCGATGCCAGCTCGACGCACCTGACACTGGCGCGCCTGCTCGACGACGGCTGCGCCGCGACGATCGTCACCAACAGCCCGCAGATCGCGCTGGCACTGGGCGCATTCCAGCGTACCCGCATCGTGCTGCTGGGCGGTACTTATCATCCCGCGCTCGGCGCGACGGTCGGCGCAGCCACGCTGGCCGAGGTGGCCCGCCTGCGGCTCGATCTGGCGCTCGTCGGCGTGTGCGGCCTCGATCCCGCGCGTGGCGTGAGTGCCTCCGACCCCGAAGAAACGGCGCTCAAACGCGCGATGTTCGCCGCCAGCACGCGCCACGCGGTCGCGGCGCTCAACGAACGCTTCGACGACAGCGCGGCGTTCCTGTTCGGCGCGCTGTCAGAGATCGACCATCTGGTGCTGGAGCACGACGCCCCTGCCGCCAGCATTGCCCTGCTGCGCCAGCACCATCCGGCGCTCGACATCACCATCACCACAAAGGCTGCCGCATGAATCACATATCTACCGTCACCCCACGCAGCATCGACGCGGCGCGCTGGGCCATCTCCACCGTGTTCCTGCTTAATGGCGCAGGCATCGGCCTGTGGGCCGCGCACGTGCCGACCGTGCAGGCGCGTATGGGGATCGACACCGGCATGCTGAGCATGGTGCTGCTGACCGTCGCCGCCGGCGCGCTGCTGGCGATGCCGCTGATGGGCGGCCTGACCGGGCGCTGGGGCACACGCCGCATGGTGCTGCTGTCGGGCTTTGCGTTTGCAACGATGACGCCCCTGATCATGGGCGCGCCGAGTTTGCCGCTGCTGTTCATCGCCGCGTTCCTGTTCGGCGTCAGCAACGGCGCGCTGGACGTGGCGATGAATGCCAACGCGAGCGAAGTCGAAACCGCGCGCGGCTTGCCGACGATGTCGTCGTTCCACGGCTTCTTCAGCCTCGGCGGCCTGTTCGGCGCCGGCATCGGCGGGCTGCTGGTCGGGCAGGGCCTGGGCCATGGCCAGGGCGCGCTGATGGTCGGCGTGGTCACGGCGGTCGTGCTGGCGCTGTCCGCGCCGCGCGTGATGGGCTTTGCAGCCACGCATGGCGCCGGCAGTCACTTCTCGCTGCCGCGCGGCGCGGCGCTCGGCCTGGGCCTGCTGGCGCTGTTGTGCTTTGCGGTCGAAGGTGCGCTGGTCGACTGGAGCGCCTTGCTGATGCAAGAGCGCACCGGCGCCACGCCGGCATCGGCGGCGCTGGGCTTCTCGGCGTTTTCGATTGCGATGGCGGCGTGCCGCTTCGCCGGCGACCGGCTGATCGTGCGCTTCGGCGCGCTGCGCATCATGGTGGTTGGCGGCCTGGCGATGTTTGCCGGGCTGGCACTGGCAGTGGCCAGCACGCACTTCGTGCTGTCAGCGGTCGGTTTTGCGCTGGTGGGTCTGGGCGCGGCGAACGTGGTGCCGCTGCTGTTCGGGGCCGCCGCACGTATCCCCGGCATGAGCGCCGGGAATGGCGTGGCGGCGGTGGCCACGCTCGGCTACGGTGGGTTGCTGCTCGCGCCGCCGGTGCTGGGCTGGGTCGCCATGCACTCAAGCATCATGGTGGCGCTGGGCGGGCTGTCGTTGTCGGGCCTCGTGATCGCCTTGAGCGCCCGTATTATCAGGCGCTAGGGCGTCATCACGGTCAGAAGCAGTGCTCGGCAGCCGGGAAGCTGCCATCCTTCACGGCTGCGACGTAGCTCGTGACGGCTGCGTCGATGCTGGTCTGGCCGTCCATGAAGTTCTTCACGAAGCGCGCTTTGCGGCCCGGGAACACGCCCAGCAGATCGTGCATCACCAGCACCTGGCCCGAGCAATCGGGACCGGCGCCAATGCCGATCGTCGGCACCGACAGCAGCTCGGTGACTTCCTTGCCCAGCGCCGCCGGCACCGCTTCGATCAGGATCAGCGCCGCACCGGCCGCCTGCAGCGCCAGCGCATCGTTTTTGAGGCTGTCGGCGCCGGCGTCGGTCTTGCCCTGCACGCGGAAACCACCCAGCTGGTGCACGAACTGCGGCGTCAGGCCAATGTGCGCGCACACCGGAATGCCCCGTTCGACCAGCAGGCGCACGGTGTCGGCCAGCCAGGCGCCGCCTTCGATCTTGATCATCTGCGCGCCGGCGCGCATCAGCTGCACGGCGCTGTCATAGGCCTGCTGCGGGTTGCCGTAGGCGCCGAACGGCATGTCGGCCAGCACCAGTGCGTGCTTGTTGCCGCGCGCTACCGAGGCCGTGTGGTAGACCATGTCGGCCACCGTCACCGGCAGCGTCGAATCGTGACCGGCGCAGACCATGCCCAGCGAATCGCCGATCAGCAGGATCTCGACGCCGCAGCGGTCCATCAGCGACGCGAAGCTGGCGTCGTAGCAGGTCAGCATCGCGATCTTGTTGCCGGCTGCGCGCATGGCCAGCAGCGATGGCACGGTGACGGCTTTCGGGGTTGCCGGTACGGGGGCCGCGGGAGCGGGCACAGCGGCGGGCGTGGGTGCACCTGCGCCAGCCGTCATCTCGTTACCCTGCAAATAACCACTCATGAAGAAATCCTTTAAAACGATACGTCCTGGCGCCTAGTGTAATGCGGCGCCTGCGAAGCTGCAGTCAGCGCGCATTCTACTGCAGCCTGCCTTTCCTGACACTGCCTCCCCCATGTCATCAAGCCGTCAAAATACTTCAATATTATTTGAATTGTTGTACCGTTCGACTATCATTCTCATATCTTGTAATGCATCAATCGGGAACACCATGGATACCAAAGCCACACTTGCCGCCTTGTCAGCGTTGTCGCAGGGGAGCCGCCTGGCGATTTTCCGGTTGCTGGTCCAGGTAGGACCAGCGGGACTGGCGGCCAGCCGGATTGCCGAGCACCTCGATGTGCAGCCTTCGGCGCTGTCGTTTCATCTGAAAGAGCTGTCGCACGCAGATCTGCTGTCGTCCCGGCAGGACGGGCGCTTCGTGATCTATTCAGCCAACATCGCGACGATGAATGGCCTGGTCGGCTTTCTGACCGAAAACTGCTGCGGTGGCGTGCCGTGCGACGTGGCCACGGGCGAGCCATGCAAACCAAACTGACGTTGCACATAACCCTTAACCAGACCAACCATCCCATGAACATTCTCTTTCTCTGCACCGGCAATTCGTGCCGCTCCGTCCTCAGCGAGGGCACGTTCAACCATCTGGCGCCCGAGGGGTGGCAGGCAATCAGCGCCGGCAGCCAGCCGACGGGCACGCTGCATCCGCGCGCTGTCGCGCTCCTGCACCGCAAGGGCATCTCGACCGAGGGCTATTACAGCAGGTCGTGGAACGATTTGCCGGTCACGCCGGATATCGTCGTGACCGTCTGCGGCAGCGCGGCAGGCGAGACCTGTCCTGCCTACCTGGGTCCGGTGCTGCGGACGCACTGGGGCCTGGACGATCCAGGTCACGTCGTCGGTACCGACGAACAAATCGAAGCGGCGTTCGAGCGTACTTATGCCATCATCCTGGCCCGCACGCACGCCTTCCTGGCGCTGCCGCTGGAGGAATTGCAAGCTGACCGCAACCGGTTCAAGGCCGAGCTCGACCGCATCGGCACCTTGTTGCCTTGAACGGCATCCGGCACTGCCGACGCTGTATTTGATTGACCTGTTCACTAGGACCCTTTGTGCTGATCGCATCACTGATTTTTCTTGCAACACTCGTTTTGGTCATCTGGCAGCCCCGGGGGCTGGGCATCGGCTGGAGCGCCACGGCCGGCGCTGCGGTCGCGCTGCTGACCGGTGTCATCCACGTCGCCGACATCCCGGTGGTGTGGGCCATCGTCTGGAATGCGACGGGGGCATTCGTCGCCATCATCATCATCAGCCTGCTGCTGGACAAGGCGGGCTTCTTCGAATGGGCGGCCCTGCACGTTGCGCGCTGGGGCAAGGGCAATGGCCTGCGCCTGTTCATCCTGCTCGTGCTGCTGGGCGCTGCCGTATCGGCCCTGTTTGCCAACGATGGTGCAGCCCTGATCCTGACGCCGATCGTGATCGCAATGCTGCTGGCGCTGCGCTTCACCCCCAAGGCGACGCTGGCCTTCGTCATGGCGGCCGGCTTCATCGCCGATACGGCCAGCCTGCCGCTGGTCGTGTCAAACCTCGTCAACATCGTCTCGGCCGACTATTTCGGCATCAGCTTCGCCCGCTACGCGTCGGTGATGGTGCCGGTCAATCTGGTCGCGGTGGCGGCAACACTTGGCGCGCTCATCTGGTTCTTCCGCAAGGACATCCCGGCGAACTACGACATGGCGCAATTGAAGCGTCCGGACGACGCCATCCATGACCGGGCAACCTTCATCACCGGCTGGTGGGTACTGGGGATCCTGCTGGTGGGCTTCTTCTGGCTTGACGACATGGGTGTGCCGATCAGCGCCGTGGCGGCGGCCGGCGCAGCACTCCTGCTGGCGGTGGCCGCGCGCGGGAGCCGCATCTCGACCCGCGCCGTGCTGCGCGATGCGCCGTGGCAGATCGTGATCTTTTCGCTCGGCATGTACCTGGTCGTGTATGGCCTGAGGAACGCAGGGCTGACGGTGTATCTGACCGAGCTGTTGAACTGGTGCGCGCAATACGGTGTCTGGGGCGCTGCGCTTGGTACCGGCTTCATCACGGCAATTCTGTCCTCGATCATGAACAATCTGCCGTCGGTGCTGGTGGGCCTCCTGGCCATCGACGCCACCACGACCAGCGGCGTGGTGCGTGAGGCCATGGTGTACGCGAACGTCATCGGCGCGGACCTCGGCCCGAAAATCACGCCGATCGGCAGCCTGGCCACCCTGCTGTGGCTGCATGTGCTGGCGGCGAAGGATATCCGGATCTCGTGGGGCTACTACTTCCGGGTGGGTATCGTGCTGACGCTGCCGGTCCTGTTCGTTACCCTGTGCGCGCTTGCGTTGCGCCTGAGCTAAGAAAGGCGATTACCATGAACGACACCATCCCGAACCTGCCGAATATCCGGCCCGAACTGCTGGACATGCCGACCGTCGACAAGCTCGAGCCAGTGGGCGACATGAGTCACCCACCGCGCATCCTGCTGCTGTACGGTTCACTGCGCGAACGCTCGTTCAGCCGCTTTCTCACCTTCGAGGCCGCGCGCATCCTCGAGCACTTCGGCGCCGAGGTGAAAATATTCGATCCGACGACCTTGCCGATGGTGGGCAGCGTGCCGGAGACGCACCCGAAAGTCGTCGAACTGCGCGCGTTGTGCCTGTGGTCGGAAGGGCACGTCTGGTGCAGCCCCGAGCGCCACGGCACGGTCACAGGCGTGATGAAGAATCAGATCGACTGGATCCCGCTGGAGCAGGGCGCCGTCCGCCCGAGCCAGGGCCGGACGCTGGCCGTGATGCAGGTCTGCGGCGGGTCGCAATCGTTCAACGTCGTCAACACGCTGCGCCTGCTGGGGCGCTGGATGCGCATGATCACGATTCCGAACCAGTCGTCGGTACCGATGGCGTACAAGGAGTTCGATGACGAAGGCCGGATGCGGCCCTCGGCTTATTACGATCGTGTGGTCGACGTGATGGAGGAGCTGGTCAAGTTCACGCTGCTGACCAGGGGACGGAGCGATTACCTGACCGATCGTTATAGCGAGCGTAACGAGCGTGCGCTCAAGGCGATTGACCGGCAGATCGGGAAAGTTTGAACGGCATCGATGTCAGCCTGAACTTCCGCTTCCGGCTAGAAGCGGATCCCCAAGAACGAGAGAATTGACAAACAACGGAAGCCGCATGTCTTTGACAGAAACTTTACGTGACTTTGCTGGTGCGCTTTCATCTGCCATTGATGCGCCAGATGAATATCCCGCATGGGGCTATGTTACTTACGAGAGCAATATGGCCGACCTGAAGGAGTTATGGAGCAAAATCCGTCCGAAGCTGAAGCGGGACCTAGAGCAGGCTGAGTTCGTCGACCGCAAGCTCCAAGAAGCATTCGATGCATTCATGGCCAATCAAAAAGACAAGGGTCGCAAAGCGATCTTGGCGGTCTACAACCTCAACGTGAAGCAGTTTAGATAAGCGGCCAAGGTCCGCTGTGGGTCGAAGCCGGAAGTTCGGATGCCTTGCGGCTTGAGGCGGTCGGCCTCCTAAGCGGACAGGAAATAGAACGGAAAGCAATCTGGCGATTGCTGCCTGTCGTGACAGTCCGTCACTTGCAAGCGGCCATCGCTTCGGGACGCAAGACCCGGATAAATCGCTCTAAACGTGTCGCAAACTCCGCGCCCCGCCCACTACTCAACCGGCTAGTGTGCCGGCCTCGATGCTAAAGCCGCAGGTAAGCACACTCAGTTAAAAGCGTTTGCAGGAAGAGCGGTAAATCACGCGGCGAGAGCTGTTCCAGCCAATTTTAGGCCCCGCCACGGCGTTTTCACGTTGAGGTACATATCGCGCATCCATCTCACTGGCGTTAGCTTCGAGCAGGGCGTCGTCGGCGAGGAAGAATGTGTATGCTTTGCAGGGCGTTGCGGCGTGCAGTTGGCCGAAGTGCCTTTTTCTATCGCGAACACGGGAGGTTTTGAATGGAATCGAGCCGGCTGGAACAATTGGAGCAGGGTTTGCGCAACGTGCTGCGCCTGATCGAGCGCGACGAGACGGGACAATCCGGCGAACTCGCGCGCGAGCACCCGGCCGCGCGCGCCGCCGAGGAATGCGAAGTGATGCTCCCGGAGCCGCTGACCCTGGCCGCGTTATCCGAGACTGTGCACCATAAAATCGATACGGTGCAAGTGCTCCTCACCCGCGCGCGCGAACACGAGCAGTTGCCGCCGGACGCGCAGCTGGCCGCCGATGAGGGCTACATGGCTAGCACCGACGAGCTGGCAGACGCCAAGGCGGCCCAGAACGGTTGAGGATCGCCAGGAATGACGATTTCCGTCTCTTCCTGTAGATGCTTTTGGCTGAGCGTCAAGATCGTTGTCGCGTGCAACGAGGCTGGCATACGAGCCCGGTTGAGCGGTAAAAAACAGCGCATCCTCAAAGAAGCGGCCGAAATTCTCTCCGTCCTGGCGCCCCGGCTGGCAGCGCCGGAAAGGGAAGGAAGAAAGTGCTCGATGCAAGGGGGGCAATGGAAGTGAAGGTACGCGCAGCCATGCAAGGAAACTTTGCTACGCTCCCGTTCCGGACTACATAGCATTCGTTGCCACGACTTCGGAATATCAGATCAAGAATTTGCTCACGTTGGCCGATCTAAAGGATGCCATCAAGGAAAACGGCGTCTGTGACAACCCGTGGATTTTTCCGTTTTGCAAGCTGCTAACCTAGTGCGACAGGCCGCTTTCGGCCAAGTGCGGACTTTCGAACACTCCTATCACCGTCGACCGATACGAATGAAAACTAGAAAACTGCCTTTTGGAGCGTTCGTGCTTGCGTTACTGGTCAGTGTTGGGCTGTGGTCGCTGAACGAAATGACAATAGAGCGGTGTCAACAAGGCAGCAATAGATGAGAGCAACACCGGCCGAGCCGTGCAAATTCTGGTGCGCCAAGTCAAATATCTCAACAACAATGTCGAACAGAATCACCGCGCCATCAAGCGAGTAACTAGGCCGATGCTTAATTGCAAATCATTCCGCGCTGCCTGATCCGTAACTGCGGGCATCGAGCTGATCCACATGTTCCGCAGAGGCCAGTACATGCTTGATGGCGCAGATGCGATGTCGTTCGCAGACCAATTTTAACGCTGGCAGGAATGGACTTGCCGGAATGAGCAGGACAGCGTCCTTCCACGGAAGTTTCGCTGTTTAATCAACAACGCGACAGAACCGTTCCCCAGCCGTGCTGGCAAACGGCTACGTCGTGCGGTATCGATTCTTTAGCCAGGAGCGCACATCACGGCCACGCCGCTACTGATGGTATAAGCAGCCATTACCAATTTGCCCGCGGCATCGACAGTTAGTTCGACATGGCTCTGATCAGTGTACTTCGCCCCATATTGCAAGGAACCGTCATGCGCCTCGACGATGAGGGACTCCTGAACCACGTTGGCATCGAATCCCAACTGGTGCTCCCCAAAGGCGACCGCTGCCAAACCGGGTTTGATGTCCAAGTTGCGCAAAGCACCGTTCTCGACGCATGACAGAGTATCACCAGCACCAGTAAAGTATTGCGCCACCGCCGGATACAGCGGTTTGGCTGCAAGGTTTGATGCCGTAGAAACGTCGGTGCATTGGGCTACTTTTTGACCCTCGCCAAACATAGCACTGCCGCCAGCAGAGCTGGTCACGATCAGTTGGAACGGCCGTTCACCGCCACTAGCATCGAAGGAGCCTGCAGGCGCTGCGCCGGCAGTGATCGTACGCACCATATTCAAACGCGTGCTCGCTAGGTCGATTGCCCAATCGGCGGCAACGACCTTGCCGTCGCGGGCAATGGTGACGCCCTCTGACGGCATGGGGCCACCGATGCCGTTGCATGAGCCGCCGTAGGTGCCGGCAGCCAGCCCAAGCAGGGTAGCGCGGTAAGCTGATGGTTGGTTTTCGCTACTGGTGGCCGAAGCTGCCTGGCCTGTGGCGCCATCTTCAGGCGGCGTCTGGTCGGCATATTTGCTGCACGCGGCAAGCAGCAGGGCGGCGCATGCTACCGTCAGGGTGCTCCTCATCGCGCCCCCTTAGTCAGCGACGCTCCAGAGCTTGTGCACTGACCACCGATTCGTGTCAGACGCGTCACGAGAACGCTCGAACGCGTAGCGGCACCGGTTGCACCACCTTCCGCAGCGATCGCGCGCATGTCGGCCTTGTGTTCTTCCCAGTTTGCCAGCGCATATTGCGCATCCTCACGCTCATCGGCGCTGGTGGAGTTCTTCAACACGTTCTCGAACGTCTTGCGCTGTTGATCGAAGTCGAGCAGGCCTTGTTGCCCCAAGCGTTCGATAACCGATGTCTTCATTTCCCAAGTACCGCTGTTGAGCTTGCGCACGGCCACGGTGGTATCGGCGTTGGCACAGCGCGAACTGAAGGTGGTGCTCCCTGCCGCGTGCACGGGTGCCGAACTCTTGCATTGCTGGCCAGTCGGCTGCATCAGGCCGCTGCCGGTAGCACCGATGCAAATTTGTCCCGGACTAGCAAGCGTGCTGACAACAGCGGTACCACCTGGAGAATGGACCCGCATACTGACCATGCCGCTTGTGCTGTCGTTTTTCTGTTTTAGCACAGCGCCGTTACTTTGTATGGAGTTAGCGTCCGAGTCGACCCGGTACAAGCCGGGTGGCGGCAGATTGACCAGTGCGGCAGCCGTAGCGGCGGCTACGTTGGCCACGCCGAATGGCAGCAGCATCATTGCTATCACGGCCGGCCGGCGAGGGGGAAAGCACAGGGTGGACAAATGAATCTCCGGATAAATAGTAGTTGAGTCCGGCAGTGTGCCAGGTGGATCAGCGGACGACCATTTCGACGCGGCGATTTTTTGCGCGCCCGTCGTTACTCTCGTTGGTCGCCACTAGCGCCAAATTGGCCCACCCCGCGCGCGACCATTCTCGCCGATGTTATCCCATACTTGGAGGCTAGAGCTATACATACCAGGAATGGATCCGATCGTCTGCTTTGGGTCGGCAGCGGCCTGTCGTGACAGTCAGTGATTCTTCAACGCAGGCAACCTGCTAAGCTGCCGGGAACGGCCGGTTTCGGTCAGAAATGGCCGCTGCTTCGACATTGCCTTGCTCTGAAATTTGCATGCTTACTACCTACATTAATTCTCTACTGAGACGCAATGATCGAAACCCGACTTGCTCGTTTGAGTGAACGCCTGATAGTCAGAAATTTGATGGAACTTTACCAGCACGATTTTTCCGAGATCGATGGGACAGACTTGGATGAGCACGGTCAGTATGGCTACTGCGATCTGGACTGCTTCTGGATTAATCCGAACTGGTCGGCATATGTCATTACTGTGGAAGGTAAATGGGCTGGCTTCGCGCTTACAAATGATGAGGTACACATTCAGGGCAACACGCGCGCCATCGTGGAATTCTTTGTAGTTCGGAAGTATCGAGCGAAAGGCATAGGTAAGCTCGCAGCCCAAGCCATCATGGACGCAAACCCTGCTCATTGGGAAATTCGAGTCTTGGAACAGAACCATGATGCTCAGCGCTTCTGGGCAAGGCTTCTTAATGAACTCTGGCCGGCTCAGCACAGTGAGGCCTTGCTTAACGACGAACGCTGGCATGGTCCAGTTTATTCAGTCGACACCCAAAGATGAAGGCGTGCGATTTTTGCTTTTCCGGCGTTCAAACACCATGTGAGGAGGGTCTAATCGCATATCTCAACCGTCCACTTTGGGTCGCTTCCGGCCTGCCGTGACAGTCAGTGCCTTTTCCAGCCGGCGCTTGTTGAGCTGACGCGAAGGGCCGAGTTGGGCCAAAATCGGACGTGGAGAAAGAACGGCGGGATCGGATCTCTAACACCTCAGTAAGGATGACGTATATGAGAAGACGTAAGCGTTTGACGTTTTGGGGTGCCGACGAGGATGACGACAGCTTAGCGCGTGCTGTGATTGCTGGCCTAAAGACAGTGACCGCCGACACTGTGGAGGACTATTACAAGCCCTATGGAGAATACGGCGACGGCAGTTACGCGACTGGGGACGTAATTGAAGTTTACGATCTGAAACAACGCCTGCGCTGCCTAATCTGTGCGAACAATGTATTGACGATCCGTTTTGGCGACATCCCAGAGGAAGTATGGCGAGGCGAGGGGTTTGCAAGTGCACGTGAGTTCCAGGATGTTCATACCCGCTGTCTTCCTCAATACGAACTACATGATGACTTCCTATTCGTCACCCTGCATTTTCAACTCGTCGAGGTGATGAGTCATGAGTTGTAAGGCTTAGTTCGTTGAACTCACCGAAAGAATCCGTCTCGGGTCGGTTCCTGCCGGTAGTGACCGTCCGTGAATTTCCCAGCCGGGTAACCTGCTAAGCTGACGCGAGCGGCCGGGTTCGGCCAAAACCAGCCGGTCGAGACTGGCAAAAATTCATGCTCACGGTGCGCTTCCGGCGAATCGCTCGTCAAGGAATCTGACTGTTAATGAAAACTCTGGAAGAAATACTTTCGCCACCTGCGATTTGCGCTGAGGAGGACCGGCAGGCGTGGGCCCGGGTCGAGGAACGTCTGGGAACCCGCCTCCCTGCCGATTACAAAGCATTTATCGATGCGTTCGGGTTAGGTTCAATTGATTCTTTCATCTGGATTTTTTCGCCGTTTACTCGCAACCAGTATGTCAACCTGGAGCGTAAACTGGAGGTCGTTGGCGATGTACTTGCACAGTTGGCCCAATGCGGTGAACAGATCCCATTTCTCTATTTTCCAGCGCCGGGCGGTTTATTTCCTTTCGGGTCTACCGACAATGGGGATTCCCTTTACTGGAAGACAGACGGCGAGCCTGACTTGTGGCCGGTGGTCGTGAATGAAGCGCGCGGTCCGCATTGGGAAATGTACAACCTTTCTATGACAGCGTTTCTATCGCAGGTTCTTAGTGGCGAGCTTGTTTGTACCGTATTCCCGGATGACATTCCCAGTCACTCGCCAACATTCAAGGCCGCGGACGACGCATGATCGGTAACGCGCCGTGCTCAAGCACGCCGACTGGTCACTCCGGGTCGGATGCGGCGTATCGCGCCGGTCCCTGCTTTTCATGTTGTCAACCTAGTATGCTGGACCGATAGGGCGGGTTCGGCCAATAGCAGACGTCGTGACGGTCCGGCGCATCGGGTGCGTTGCCTCTACAGTAAGTAGGCCACTATTGAAAACCAGTAATCTTCCCAGATATTAAAGAAGTGACACGACCTTTCTGTTCAGACAACATAAACCGATCGAGGTTTTAAGGGAAGAAATGAAAATATTGCGTTCTATTGGTACCGCCGCTATTGTCGCAGCTATCGCTTGTTCGCCTGCTTTCGCGCAATCGGCTGAGGTTTCTGACCAGCGTGATATGCAGATGAACGCCGCGAGCCGTCAGCAGTTGATAGACGCCGTGATTAAGGAA
>Ga0157371_10000065_pt1 | contig 168556 bp, 270 predicted proteins | sample C45metaG_FD_113462 | JGI IMG/M metagenome (GOLD analysis project Ga0157371, IMG submission 113462) | Corn rhizosphere microbial communities from Kellogg Biological Station, Michigan, USA - C4-5 metaG | ecosystem: Host-associated > Plants > Roots > Rhizosphere > Soil | place: USA: Michigan...
CCGGGTGACCGTTGGGTGACCATCCCGACCAGCTACTACGGAGGGTTCGTCAACGGGACCTATAAGGGTGTTGCTCTTGAAGGTGACGGAACCTACAACACGTACGGTATCGCCCAACGTCCAGTTATTGAAATCAGTTACACGAAGTAAGGAATCAGATGTCTAATCTATTGAAATATGCCCGAGCAAAAGACGACCAGAATTTTATCTGGCGAATCGCTGCCGCCATGATGGTCCACGCGCAGGAAATCGAACACTGGGAGTTGCCTGCAAACCAGCGAGCATTTGTTACATGGGTATTTGCTAACCCTATGGTGGCCCACCAGACTATGGTGAACCACGTAGCCACCAACACATCGATTGCAGCTAACGTGGTTGTGGAAAACGGTGCAGTCACTACTGATGCCGTCCCGGATGATGACATTCAGTACGTCGTCAATCAGGCTTGGGATGCTGTAGCGCTTAGCGCTTTCTAGCCAGTAGAGGGAGTGCTGTCACTGAGTGGCGGCACTCCCTCTTCTTTTATGCGATATAATAGAGTCATTACGAATTGACGAACAGGAACCCATGTCAGACTACCCAGACATTGACTACTCAGCCGTTGCCAAATCATTTGCAACAGATTACGCAACTGAAGTCTTCATGAAGAAGCAGTATGAAAATATCATTGGAAAGCTCAAGGAGCAGCGCGACTCCCTCCAGATCCAGCTAAATAATGCCAACGCGAGGCTTGCGGCCACCCACAATGATCAGCCGCCATCCGAGGATGCACCGACGCCTCCAACAGACCATCCCTAGCAACTGAAGGGCTGGAGAGAAATCTCCCGCCCTGTCTTTTATATACGGTATAATTGTAGTATACATAAGACGAAAGAAGTAGCTATGGAATTCTCTGTTAGAGACGGAGTTCGGAAGCTGGAGTTCGACGGCACAATGCTGTCATCCAGTTCCAGCAGACTCCCCAACAAGCCGCGCTGGGTTGAATTCAGCGTATACCGCACACCTAAAGGCCAATATGTACTGTCCCGCATCGGGTATAGTATCTTCTATCATGCCAAGGACTGCTATACAGTATCTAGGAACAGCCTCAGCGCCGTTGACGGGCTGGAACTGTCCGGAGACTATGTGGCATGCACAACCTGCAAGCCGACGCGTGCGGACATGGAGGGCGTGTTCCCTGAGACTCCGCGCTTCGCAGCGTGGGTTTGCTCCGACGCGCTAGGCGTGGTAAACTCGCTCATGAAGGAGGACGACAACGGGACCGAGTATCTGACCAATGTCGCCCGCCGCCTGCTGGTGGATGCCTCCGCACATGACCCGGAGATTGCCGATGCCTTCTACGTGGACCGCATCGAATAGACTTTTGGCACGCCCTGTGGTAGAATGAAGGTTCTACGAAAGGACACCATTGTTTATTCTGATTGACACGGACTCCAAGGGTCTGGTACCATTCTACGACCTCATCAACGAGGTTGACGACAAGCCAGTACTGGCTCTCAGCGACCTTGATGACCTCAGCGACTACACTCCGGGCGGATCGTTCCACGTGGTGGATACCTACAACACTCCCAAGGGACTGTCGCGGTGGAGTCAGCTTGTATTTGCTTCTCTCGGCGTCCGGGTGTATACGGACAAGCTGGACGAGACCTCTCCCGTATGGGCTGGACCCATTCCTGAGGTAGATAAGATCCGTAAGGTCTTCGTTGATGCTACCAACGCCGACACTCGCGCTGGACATTTCGCCTCCTTTGGTGTAAACTACATTGGGCGTAGCAAGCTGAACCCGAGAAACATCTTCGTGCTGGACAACAAGAAGGGCAACCCCCTTCACGACCCGGCCAAGGATGCCTCTCTGGAGGCCCTGTACGCCTCTCTCCCGGACGATTGGTGGGGTTCCTGTGGATTTGTATCCTCCGGCAATCCTGACAAGCTGGGGGCCTTCCTAGACGAGTTCCAAGGCGACGTGATCCCGCTGGCATTCACCACCGGAGCGTTCTCCAAGCTCAAGTATCTTGGGCTGGAGTACGTTGAGATGGGCGTCCCGGACGGAACTACTGCTTACGGTGTTACTGCCCGTGAGCGCTCCAACCGTCTCAGCTACAAGCTGAGCGAACCTGAAGCAGTGGAACAGACAACAAATCCAAGTTGGCTGCAACTGTAACAGAATTTCAAACCAATTGATAGACGTACCCGACTTCGGTTGGGTGCGTCTGTCTTTGGGCAAAAACACAAAGAAAAGAGCAATATTGCCACGACTACCAAGTGATATCGACCTCCGGCTGGTAAGCTGCATTGACGATCTATTCGATCTGAAGCGGTGGATGGGTGAACGCAGAGATGTGATGGGCCTCGACACGGAAACCTCAGGGCTTGATCCGTACGTACAAGGGGCCAAGCTCCGATTAATCCAGATCGGTGACCACCACTCCGGATGGGCCATCCCGTGGGAAGGCTGGGGCGGCGCGGCCCTCGAATGCATGAATGCATGGGATGGTCGGTTTACTCTACACAATGCTTCCTTCGATGCCAAGTGGCTCAAGGAACACGCCAACTGGGATATGCCGTGGGACCGCACGGATGATACAATGATCATGGCCCAGATCGAGCGTCCCGGTGGGCGTAACGACCTGAAGTTCCTCTCCACACAGTTCGTTGACCCGATGGCTGACGCCGGACAGAAGGAACTCAAGGAAGCCATGAAGACTCATGGCTGGGGCTGGGGCGACATTCCAGTTGACTTTGAAGCCTACTGGGTGTACTCTGCTCTTGACCCGATTCTCGCGGCCCATCTGTGGTCCCACTTCAGGACCGACCTGTCATTCCCTCAGGCCTATGACCTTGAGATGGCCGTACGGCGCATCTGCACGGACATGGAAACCAAGGGCATGCGAGTGGACCTTGAGTACTCCCAGAAGCGCTATGATGAACTGAAGGCGCACGTGGAGGAATCCAAGCAGTGGGCACAGGACAACTGGGGAATCTCCATTGGCTCCAACCCGCAGCTTGCGGACTTCTTCAAAAACACGCTGGGCGCACAGTTCGACGTGTTCTCCAAGACTTCGGGCAATCCGTCCGTAGCCAAGGAGCAGTTGGATCTCTTTGCCAACTCCGATGACCCAACCGTCGCCGGAGTAGCCAACTTCATTGTTCAGGTACGCAACGCGGACAAGATGTCCAACAGCTACTTCAAGAACTTCCTTGAGATGAATACTGATGGTGTTGTCCACCCGTCTATCAAGACTATGGGTGCCCGCACCGGACGTATGTCTGTGACGGCTCCGGCCCTACAGACGCTGCCCAAGGATGACTCCATGGGCGTGCGTAAGGCGTTCCTCCCGCGTAATCCGGGTGAGGTTCTGATCTCGTGCGACTACTCACAGGTTGAGATGCGCCTTCTGGCACACTTCTCCGGTGACGCCGCCCTTCAGGCAGCATTCAAGGAAGCCGACTTGACTGGCGGGGACTTCTTTGTTAGCATTGGCCGACAGGTATACAACGATCCTAACTTCTCCAAGAAGGACAAGCGACGTGGCCTGATGAAGGGTGTCATGTACGGTGCCGCCTACGGTTCCGGCATCCAGAAGATGGCCGACACTGCCGGTGTGACGTTCGAAGAAATGAAGAAGGTCTCTGACGATATCTTCAAGGCGTACCCCGGAATCAAGACGTTCATGGCTGAGACCGAATACTTGGGCACTCAGCGCGAAGCGGACGAGGGTGTAGGTTACATTGTAACTGGCACCGGTCGCCACATTCCGGCTGACAAGGGCAAGATGTACGCCCTGACCAACTACACGTTGCAGGGCACTGCTGCGGAGCTTATGAAGAAGGCAATCGTGCGTCTGGATGCTGCGGGCTACGGTCCGTACATGCAAATGGCCATCCACGACGAAATGATCTTCTCCATGCCTCCTGAAATGGTGGACGAGGCGCTTCCTGAAATTGAAGCCCTGATGTCCTACGTCAACGGAGAATTCGATGTGGATCTTCCGGCTGAACCTGAAGTCATCGGTTCCCTCAACTGGGGAAGCAAGTACGCGGCATGATACTCTGTAAATGCCGATGTGACTATCTGCTCGCCATCGATCCCGGTCTGATGACCGGTGTGTGCCTCATTGATCTCAGAAACCCGGAAGATCCGGTCATGCTGTGGTCCGATGAGGTCACGGTGTCGGAGTTCCACGACAAAATCGCGGATCTTGTTTCACAGGAGAAAACTCACGTTGTCATGGAGGACTTCAAGATTACGGTTGAGACGGGAAAACTCTCGGAACAGCCGTGGTCCCTCCACCTCATCGGCGTGGTCAACTACCTTGGATACATCCACGGTACGGCCATCGACATGCAACTGCCGTCCCAGAAGCCATTCGCTACGTCTGAAAAGATGAAGAAGGTTGGCTTCTGGCACGTCGGTGAGGCGGGCCATGCCAACGATGCACTGAAGCACGCGCTGATCTGGATCGTTGACCGGAACCGAAAGTGGACAAAGAAGATGCTTGTGTGATACAATAAAGAACTGACGAAAGAGAACTATGGCGCTATTCGCTGAGATCCATGAAAAAGATCCCACTAAGATAAAGGTAACAGAGTTCGAGTGGAGATACAAGATCCTTCTCAACTCAATTCCATCCGCACACTACGACGGCAAGACAGAATCGTGGACCTACGCATTGTCGTGGCAGACCTGTCTTGCCCTGCAATCCACCTTCAAGCAGAACCTCCAAGTCGGAGACAACCTCAAAGAGTGGATGAAATGGCTATACAGTAACACCATCGTCCCGGCATACAACATGCGGTCGGAGATCACTCCTGCCGGTTGGGAAGATGTCATGCCCGATGTGGGACTGTACCCACACCAGAAGGGTGATGTCGCTTTCCTTTCCACGGTAAAACGTGGTATGCTGTTCAACGGAATGGGTTCCGGTAAGTCGATCTCATCGACAGCCGCCATTCGACAGTTAGCAGCACAGGGTGAAGATGTCTTCCCGATTCTCGTGGCATGCCCGAACTCAACCAAAATGGGTTGGAAGAAGGAAATCCTCAAGGTCTGGCCGGGTCTGAAGATCAATGTGATCGACGGGACGGCCACACAGCGGCGCAAGTTGCTGGAAGAGGAAGCCCACGTGTATATTATCAACTGGGAATCCATCCGGTCACACTCCAAGCTCAAGCCTTACGGCGGTGCCCCACCGCTCAAAAGGTGCCCGGAGTGCAAGGGTCTGGACAACAAGGTCAAGGCTACATCCTGTGAGGCCCACGTCAAGGAACTGAACCTGATCGACTTCAAGACGGTCATTGGGGACGAAATCCACCGCATCAAGGACCCATCATCCAAGACTGCCCGCGCTTTCAAGGCGGCAACCGGGGATGCTGAGTTCAGGATCGGTTTGTCGGGTACACCGATTGCCTCCACACCGGAGGATCTGTACTCCCCGCTGCACTGGCTGTTCCCGGAGGCTTACCCTTCCAAGAACAAGTACATCGACCGTTTCTGCTTGACTGCGGATTCGGCGTGGGGCGGCAAGATCGTGATCGGCATCCGGCCCGAGATGGAGCAAGAGTTCTTCAATGGCATCGATCCGTTCACGCGGCGCATGTCCAAGGAAGTCATTCTTCCGTTCCTGCCTCCAATTGTCTACCAACGTAGAGATGTGGAGATGGGAGCCAAGCAGCGCAAGGCGTACGATCAGATGAAGACTCAAATGATCGCTGAAGTCGCTGACGGTGACATTATCTACACCACGTCGCCGTTGACCAAGCTCACCCGCATGCTCCAGTTCTCTTCTGCTTTCGCGGAAGTGGAGTACGCCGATGTCTACGATCCGAAGCTTGATGAAGTTGTCAACAAGGCAAAAGTCCGCCTGTCGGACCCGTCCTGCAAGCTTGACGCCTTCATTGAGGATCTGCCTGACTATGGTGACGAATCGCTGGTGATCTTTGCAGTATCTTCCCAGCTTATCAACATGCTATCAGCACGTCTCGAAAAGCTCAAGATCCCGCACGGACTAATTACCGGTGATCAGGATGCCAAGGAACGCGAAGTGCATATGGAGAACTTCCAAGCAGGGCGTACCAAGTACATTCTGTGCACCATTGCAGCCGGTGGCACCGGTATTACCCTGACTCAGGGCAGTACAGCCGTATTCCTTCAGCGTTCTTGGTCCATGATCGAGAACATGCAGGCTGAGGCACGTGTGCACCGTATCGGCTCCGAGAAGTATGAGTCCATCCGGATCATGGATTACGTGACCAAGGACTCAAGTGAGGAAGTTGTGTTCCAAGCCGTGGCCGAAAAGTCCAACCAGCTTGAATACATCCTCCGTGACAAGCACCTCATGACTAAGTTCCTCAACGGGGAACTGTCAGAAAAACCAGACAAGAAAGAAGACGAATGACCGAGGCACAGACTGTAAAGCCTGTCAATATTGAAGACATCGAATTGGTTCCCGCAAGGTTCCGCAGTGATGTCAAGGCCGTGCTCATGGATTCCATGGGCGGGGAAGGCTCCATCGTCCGTAGGGCGCGTGTAAGCGTCGATGGTGAGGATAGTATCCAGATCCCCACGCACATCCTTGAGGGGTCCGATCTGGGCCTCCTGAAGTGGCTCTACCGCCACAAGCACGGTACACCGTTTGAGGGGCCGGAGTTTGAGTGGTATTTTGAAGTACCGATCTTTGTCTCCCGGCAGATCGTCAAGCACCGCTTGTCCTCCATCAACGAGGAATCTGGCCGCTACCGCGAGATGCAGGGTGTGTTCTATGTTGTACCTGAAGAGGGCCGTGACATCGTTCAGATCGGCAAGACGGGGAACTATGAGTTCGCTGCTGGCCGACCTGACCAGATGGAGGCTCTTCGCTGGGTCCAGAAGTCTCAGGCGGAATCCGCATGGGAGAACTACCAGAAGCTGATCGGCTTCGGGATCTCCAAGGAAGTTGCGCGTATGCACCTTCCGGTAAGCCTGTACTCTTCAATGTACTTCAAGGCGAACCTCAGGTCAATGCTCAACTTCGTATCCCTCCGTAAGGACTGGGGTCCGGATGCAGTACATGCCTCCAAGGCACAATACGAGATTGCTTTGCTCACTGAGCAGATCGTTCCCGTCATTCAGGAGAAGCTTCCCAACGTCTGGGATCTCTTCGTGGAGAGCGGCTATCAGGCCGTTTGACATTCAAACAAAGTTAGGCTAGAATGGGATACAACACAGAGCCTTACTTGGGGAGGAATCCGGAGTCGGTGTCCATCACCAACTCCGAGATTCAGACCTTCAAGGATTGCAAGCGCAAGTGGTGGCTTGGTACTTACCGAGCACTGAAGCCCAAGAGCAAGACCTACGTCGGACCCCTTACACTGGGCATCCGAATCCACAACGCCCTAGAAGCCTTCTACACTACTGGAGAAAATCCGGTAGACGAGTACGAGCGTCTTCAAAGAATCGACAACAAGCTCTTCGCGGAGAGCAACGATTTCAACTTTGAGGACAAGGTCAAGAAGTTCAACTCTGAAGCTGAACTTGGCCGCATCATGCTTGAAGGCTACATGGAGTGGATGGCAGAAGAGAATCCTGACGCGGACCTCGAAGTGATCGGTGCTGAGAAGAAACTATCAACCCGGCTGGAGATGGACCCGCGTGTGGAGCTAATGGGTAAGACCGACCTCAAGGTAAAGCGTGCCTCCAACGGGAAGCACGCCCTCCTTGACCACAAGACGGCCCAATCATTCAACATGTACTACGAAACTTCCCACATGTCCGAACAGCTTATGCTGTACGTGCTGCTGGAGAAGATGGACACCGTCAACGGTGATCCTTTGGTAGACGGCGGAATCTACAACCTTATCAAGAAGGTCAAGCGATCCGGAACAGCCAAGCCCCCGTTTTACGAGCGCTTGGACGTGCGGTTCAATGACAAGACTCTCCAGTCTTTCTGGATTAGGACAATGGGTACTGTTCGTGATATAATGGAACTACGAGACCGGCTGGACGCTGGCGAGGACCACAAGTTCTACGCTTATCCCAGCCCTACCAAAGATTGCACTTGGAAATGTCCATTCTTCCAAGTATGTCCAATGTTTGATGATGGTTCGTCTGCGGAAGCAATGCTTGAAGAACTCTACGAGCAGGTTGATCCGAATGCGCGATATGAAGATGAAAACGAAACATAAGAAAGCAGGACTACATTGTCCGATAGAGCACTAACAATCCTAATGCACGGTCTGTCTGGTGCGGGTAAAACTACCCTCGCAACCACGGCACCAAAGCCCTTGCTTCTACTTGACGTAGAGATGGCAAGCAGGTTTGTCCGTGGACGTAAGATCAAGTGGAACCCTCTCACTGAGGCCCCGCCTGTTGCTGATGGAAGTTGGGATATCTGTGTGGTATCCGTCAACGAGTTCCAGAAGGCACAGGTTGCGTACGAGTACCTGAAGAGCGGTAACCACCCGTTCAAGTCCGTTGTTGTTGACTCCATCTCTGAACTTCAGTCTAAGGCTGTAGAGAAGATCAAGGGTCGCCAGCAGTTCCAGACTCAGGACTGGGGAAAGCTTCTGTCCGTTATGAGCTTCTTCTGCAAGGATCTTCGTGACCTCGCGGAAGCTGATGACAAGATCGAAGCGATCATCATCACGGCCACGTCGAAAGACTATGACGGAATTATCAAGCCGTACCTTCAGGGCCAGATTGCATCTCAGGCTCCGTACTGGTTTGACATCACCGGCTACCTGTACGTCCAGCAGATTGCTGACGCTCAGGGAACTCTTACTGACCAGCGAAACCTCCTGATCGGCAACCACCCGAACTACGAGGCAAAGTCTCGTGTTCCGGGACTGCCAACCGTGATCGACAACCCTGACGTAACGGTCATGCTGAACAACATCTTCGGTCCTGAAGACGTTGTACAGGTTCCGGTCGCAGAAATCCAGTCTGCTCCGGTTCAGGAAGCTCAGGTTGCCGCACCATCGGGCCAGCCAGAACCTCCTAGCCTCTAAATCTCCCTCCAATATAACTGAATAGCTAATCAAAAACAATAACCTGATAGGAAAAATACAGAATGCCAGCTAAGTCTTGGAAAGAACTGATGAACGACGCCGAAGAGGGCGCAAAGGAATTTACTATCCTCGATGAGGGTATGTACTCCTTCGTTGTCAAGGACGCAGCAAAGGTCGGTACGACCTCAAAGGACAACCCCAAGTTCACGATCAACCCGTCCGTTGAGTCCGGCCCGCGTGCAAACGCCCGCGTTTACCACGACTTCATTGTCTCGGACAGCGCTTTCGCCATGAAGAACTTCTTCTTCGGTGACCTTGCTGTTCTGGGTCTTGGTGCTTCGTTCTTCGACACCAACCCGACTGACCAGCAGATTGCACAGGCTCTTCAGGGCCGTCGCTTCGTTGCTGAAGTATTCCACGAGCCGGGTCACAGCGATCCGACCAAGAAGTTCGCACGTCTGCGCAACTTCGCGGCTCCGACCAATGCGGCTCCGTCCGCAGGCGTTCCGGGCGGTCTTCCGTCCGCTGCTCCTGCTCCGGTTGCAGCGGCTGCTCCTGTAGCTGCTCCGGTCGATGCAGGCTCGCCGTGGGCAACTCCTGCCGCAGCACCGGCACCGGCTTTCAACAACTCGGTTCCGCTCCCGCCGTCCTTCGGCTAATCACCACCCTCTAGAGTGTGGCCCTGTGACTTCGGTTGCAGGGCCACACTTTTCCCTATACACTAAGAAAAGGAACAATTTTGTCAATCGAACAGGTCCGCGAATTCAACACTACTTTCGGCGTCCGCATGTCCGAAACCCCCAACGTCCGACTCCCTGAAGCCCCGCTCCGTGTGGAACTGATCCGCGAAGAGCTTGAAGAGCTTCAGGAAGCCGTAGACAACCTTGATATTGTAGAGATCGCTGACGCTCTCGGTGATATCCAGTATGTCGCCCACGGTGCTGTTCTCGTCTTCGGACTAGAGAAGCTGGTCTCTGAGACCTCCCACTCCGCTGGCCTGCAAATCGGAAATTCCCAAGAAGATCGGAGTACCATTCAGGATCTCCGCTGGGGTATCCTGTATAACAGCCAGTTGATGGTTGCCCGCACACTGAAGGATGTTCTGACGGGGGTAGATCGTCTGGCAGATATGTACAATATCGATCTTGTAGCCGTGGTCGATGCAATCCACAAGTCGAACATGTCCAAGCTTGGCGAAGACGGATTGCCGATTTACCGCGCAACTGACCGCAAGGTTCTCAAGGGTCCGAACTACGTGACGCCGACCAAGGACATCTGGACCATCGTGTTCGGTGACGACATTGCTTACGCTGGCGAATGACTTTGAGGGTATCCGGGAAGACCTTGTAGCTCTCGGATACACCGGAGAGCACAGAGACGATGAGAGCGTCATACAGGGCCTCGTAGCAGTGCACCTGACCTTGGAGACCTTGGAGCTATCTAAGGCCGCTAGAGAGGCCATTCTGGACCTCCTGAGTGCCACTGGGCGGGAAGACCTCAACAACCTCCCGGACCTTTCGGAAGAGTCGTGGCAGGACTTCGATTACGGCAACGTCCGCCTCTTCAATCTTGTCCGCATCAAGCATGATGCGTACGATTCAGACACCGGAGTCAAGCACAACGGTTTGGTGGGCGTGCTCACCGACATGCGAGGCGGTCAATGTACCGTCAAGTACATTGGATTGGCCTCCAGAAGCAGCCAGCGGCACCCGATGGAGAAACTTGACTCTCTCAAATACGGGTACAATAGAAGACCCTCACAAAATAACTAGGAGTACATAAATGGTGACAGTATACACCAAACCAGCTTGCGTTCAGTGCAACGCGACCTACCGCGCCCTCGACAGGGAGGGAATCGCATACAACACGGTCGATATCTCCACCGATGAGAACGCCCTTGACGAACTCAAGGCCCTCGGATACCAGCAGGCACCTGTTGTATCCGCCCCGATTGGTGACTGGTCCGGGTTCAATCCGGGCAAGATCAAAGAACTTGCAGAGTTCTACGCCCAGCCTGTAGGATAGTCGTGCTGGTGTTCTTTAGCTCAACTACCGAGAACACCGCCAGATTTGTAGAAAAACTTGACGTACCTGCCGTGCGTATCCCTCTCAAGACCGCCGAAGCTGCTGAGTTCACCGTGGATGAAGATTTTGTCCTCGTGACCCCAACCTACGCGGATGGACGGGTACCGCCGCAGGTCGTCAAGTTTTTGAATTTGGAGCAAAATAGGGTAAGATGTAAGGGAGTCATCAGTTCCGGCAACCGGAATTTCTTTGAGGACTTCGCCAAGGCCGGGGATATCATCTCAGCCAAGCTACAGGTGCCACTGCTCTACCAGTTTGAGCTAGCAGGCACCGCAGAAGACATAACTAAAACACAAGAAGGACTGAATAATTTTTGGCAAAAGTAACAGATGAGTCACCCGTTGAACTCAACGCAGAACTGAACCTCTACGGCCCGGACGGCAAGATCCAGTTCGGCAAAGACAAGGAAGCTGCCAAGCAGCTATTCCTTCAGGACATCAACCCTACCACCCAGCACTTCTATACACTAGAAGAGAAGCTAAACTTCCTCTTCGACAACGAGTACTACGAGCGCGAGGTCTTTGAGCAGTACGATTTCGAGGATCTGAAGGCCCTCTACCAGCTTGTCTACAGCTACAAGCCGCGCTTTGAGTCCTACTTCTCCGCGTTCAAGTACGACAAGCAGTACGGCATGAAGTCCTTCGACGGTAAGACCCGTCTGGAGCGCTTTGAGGACCGCGTTGTCGCCAACGCTGCTCTGCTGGGACGCGGCAACATCGAGCATGCCCGGAAGATTGCCGTGGAGATCGTCACTGGCCGTCTCCAGCCTGCCACGCCTACGTTCTCCAACGCTGGCAAGGCTCAGCGTGGCGAGTTCGTCTCCTGCTTCCTGCTCCGCATCGAAGACAACATGGAGTCGATTGGCCGGTCCATTAACTCTGCCCTCCAGCTTTCCAAGCGCGGTGGAGGTGTGGCGCTGCTCCTGTCCAACATCCGTGAAACAGGCGCGGTTATCAAGCACATTGAGAACGCTTCATCCGGTATCATCCCGGTCATGAAGATGCTTGAGGATGCCTTCAGCTACGCGAACCAGCTTGGCACCCGTCAGGGCGCTGGAGCGGTCTACCTGAACGCCCACCACCCGGATATCTCCAAGTTCCTTGACACCAAGCGCGAGAACGCGGACGAGAAGATCCGCATCAAGACCCTCTCCCTCGGTGTTGTCGTCCCTGACATCACCTACGAGCTTGCCAAAAACAACGAAGATATGTACCTCTTCTCACCGTACGACGTTGAGCGCGTCTATGGCAAGCCTTTCGCGGATATTTCTGTGACGGAAAAGTACCGAGAGATGGTTGCTGACGCCCGAATCAAGAAGTACAAGTTCGAGGGCGGCGCACGTGGCTTCCTCCAGACAACGGCAGAACTCTTGTTCGAATCCGGCTACCCGTACATCCTCTTTGAGGACAACGCAAACCGGGCACATGCCAACGGTGAACTTGGACGCATCAACATGTCCAACCTCTGCACGGAAATCCTTCAGGCGAACACTCCGTCCGTCTTCAACGCTGACCTGTCCTACGACACCATGGGCCGGGACATCTCCTGTAACCTTGCGTCACTGAACATTGCCAAGACGATGGAAGGTGGTAAGCTGGGTGAGACGGTTGCTACAGCCATCCGCGCCCTGTCGGCTGTCTCTGATCTGTCGTCCATCGACTCGGTTCCGTCTGTCCGTGAGGGCAACGACAAGAGCCGCGCCATCGGTCTGGGCCAGATGAACCTCCACGGATTCTTCATCAAGCACGGATGGAAGTACGGTAGCCCAGAGTCGCTGGACTTCACCAACGCCTACTTCATGACTGTCGCGTACCACGCGTATCACGCATCCATGGAACTTGCCAAGGAGACCGGAAGTCCGTTTGACGGATTCGAGAAGTCCAAGTACGCTGATTCTGACTATCTGACAAGAAAGTACAGCGCAGCAGATATGATTGAGTTCACTGATGCAACACATGACCTCTTTGCAGGGTATGGCATTAAGATCCCAACTGCTTCTGATTGGCTCTACCTCGCGGAAGATATTGCTGAGCACGGCCTCTACAACGCCTACCTTCAGGCGATCCCGCCGACCGGTTCAATCTCCTACATCAACTACTCCACCAGCAGCATTCACCCGGTGGCACAGGCGATTGAGACCCGCAAGGAAGGCCTCACAGGCCGCGTCTACTTCCCGCAGCCGTACGTCACCAACGAGAACTTCGCTGACGTGGAGGACGCGTATCAGGTTGGCCCGGAACGCACCATCGATGTTTACGCTGAGGCAACAAAGCACGTCGATCAGGGTCTGTCGCTGACGCTGTTCTTCCCGGACACCGCCACGACTCGTGATATCAACAAGGCACAGATCTACGCATGGCGCAAGGGCATCAAAACTCTTTATTATTCGAGAGTTCGTCAAGGGGATATCGCTGGTACTGAGCTAGAGGGTTGCGTAAGCTGCGCCCTCTAGTGTAGGCTAGAGAGTGGTGGGGTACCTGTAGTTGCGGGGTACTTAAATATAGGTAGTAATGCTTTGGACTAGGGTTACCGGATTATGCCGCGTCCCGACACCCTCTGTAAAACTTGCCCACCAACCAAACTTACAATTTCTATTATGAAGGAACGAATGTCAAAAGAAGCCATCAACTGGAACCGCATCGAGGACGACAAGGACGTTGAGATCTGGAACAGACTCACAAGCAACTTCTGGCTCCCGGAGAAGGTCCCGATTTCCAACGACATCAAGACGTGGGGAACACTCTCCCCGGAAGAGCAGCAGACGACTATGCGCGTCTTTACCGGGCTGACCCTGCTGGACACCATTCAGGGCACGGTAGGCGCTGTGAGCCTCATCAAGGACGCTGTGACAGCCCATGAAGAGGCAGTGTACACCAACATTGCGTTCATGGAGTCCGTGCACGCCAAATCCTACTCATCCATCTTCTCTACACTATGCTCCACCAAAGAGATCGATGAGGCGTTTGCTTGGTCCAAGGCCAACAAGCAGCTTCAGGCCAAGGCTGATCTTGTGTTGGATGACTACACGGACACGGACCCGCACAAGAAGAAGATCGCCTCAACCCTGCTTGAGAGCTTCCTCTTCTACTCGGGCTTCTATCTTCCGCTGTACTGGTCTTCACGGACCAAGCTCACCAACACGGCGGACCTTATCCGCCTGATCATCCGTGATGAGGCCGTACACGGCTACTACATCGGGTACAAGTATCAGAAGGGTCAGGCCAAGCTCACGGCTGAAGAGCGCCAGTACTACAAGGACTACACATATGAACTCCTGCTGGAGCTTTACGACGTGGAGTGCAAGTACGCTCAGGAACTCTACGACGGCATCGGCCTCACGGAAGATGTCAAGAAGTTCCTACACTACAACGCCAACAAGGCCCTTCAGAACCTCGGATACGAGGCCATGTTCCCGGCTTCGGTGACGGATGTATCGGCGTCCATCCTGTCGGCTCTCGCACCGAACGCCAACGAGAACCACGACTTCTTCTCAGGGTCCGGTTCCTCCTACGTGATCGGCAAGAAGGTCGCTTTCGAGGAAGACGACTTCGACTTCTAAGACTAGTCCAGCTATCCACTCGGGTAGCTGGACTTTTCTTTTGCCCTATGGTAAGCTGTAAGCATGAGTAAAGAACCAGAATTTGAGAAGTGCCCTGACTGTCAGGTGGCTCCGGGTGAGCGGCATGAGGACGGATGTGACGTAACGCGTTGCCGATTCACCGGCAAACAGCAACTCATGTGTGGATTCGCTTTCAGCTTCGACGCAGCAGGGGCTATCGATGTCATCGAGACCAACGACCACGAATGTGAGCCGTGCGTCTGGACCGGTGATTGGCCCGGAGTCAAGGTCTGCCACGACAACGGATGGTATACTACAATGGTTGGGTTCGACGGACCCACCGAAGACCTGAACAGTGTGTCTCAGCGAGCCGTCTGGAACACCGAACTTGAAGATTGGGAGGCCCGTAAGTGAAGATTGGAATCGACATTGGACGTGTCATCATCGGCGGCGAGGGTGAGGATACCATCTTCAACGAGGAGAACTACCTGCTCTCTCCGGAAGTTCCGGGAGCCTACAGAGCGGTGAGCAAGCTCGCCAAGCAGCGGCATGAACTCCACATCATCTCCAAGTGTGGGGAAGTTGTGGAGGAACGGTCCATGGACTGGCTGGATGCTGAGGGATTCTTCTATCACATCCTCCCGCACCGAGTCCATTTCGTGCGGAAGCGCCATCTGAAGTCTCCGATGGCTCTGGCTCTTGAGCTTGACATCTTCATTGATGACCGTCTGGACATCATCGACTCCATGGAGCAGACTGTCAAGAACCGCATCCTGTTCATCGACTGGGAGCACGCCAACAGGGAACTGGAGAAGATCTTTGACAAAGCTCCTGAAGGGTGATATAGTTAAGATCGTTGGAGCGCATAAACGACTGACAACCGGAGAGATGATCGACAAGCTCGGTTTGATTTCTGAAGTCGTAGATGATACAATGATACGGGTAGGAAAGAATTGGTACCTTACCGAAGAGTTCGAAATCGAACTGCTTCACAGAGAAGTTGACACAGCCTCTCAGAGTATGGTATAATAGAAGTACACGAAGCGCTGGAGAAGGTTACTTCTTTGGGTGAAAACACACTTTCTCTGTTTTTTCTCGTGTCACTTAGGTCTTTGGTGTAGTGGTAACATGTCGGTCTCCAAAACCGTTGTCAGCAGTTCGAACCTGCTAGGACCTGCAAGTTTGCACAAACTATAAATGTGTGATAGAATGTAGTAACACAGCTTCGGGCTGTAGCTCAGCTTGGTAGAGCGCCTGTTTTGGGAACAGGAAGTCGCAGGTTCAAATCCTGTCTGCCCGACGAATGACCGATGCGATTGAAAAAGATACTTCATCGAATAGATAATATAGGTATCGGCCAAGAGGAAACTCTTGTCCCTAGCACTGGAACCTTCCAGTTTGTTTTTCAGTTTCACATGTAGTACAATAGCTTTACCCGCAGTACAAACCTCTTTTTCTGGTTTTTCTCGGTCATACAATTTTGAAAGAAGCGCTAGGACTCTGTTACTTCTCGGATGAAACCGACCGTAACTGGTTGGTGAGGGTTCAAACCCCTCATTACACAGATTCCGCTTTTACTCTTTCATACAATGCGAAAGTAGCTCAGTTGGTAGAGCGCCTTCCTTCCAAGTAGGATGTCGCGGGTTCGAGTCCCGTCTTTCGCTCTAGTACAGATGTGATTAGTCAGGTTACTTCCAACTGTTAATTGAAATCAACACTTGACTTACCGTGTTCTCTGTATTAAGCTTTAACTGTTATCAGGAATTCCTGAATTGAAAATGACGAAAGGTAAATAAACATGTCCAAGTTCAACAACACTTCTGCCCGCGCTCGCGCTGGTGCAGGTCCAATCAACTCAACCACTGAAACGACCACCTTCAACGGTGCCAAGGGTTTCAACCGTGACGCCAAGTCCGAACTCTTCCTCGCTGCTGTCTCCGACTTCGGTGGAGAGGGTTCGTTCTACGAGTCCGCGTCCAACCGCTCTGACCGTATCACCCGACTGACCCATGAGGTCGCCGTGGCTGACCCGGAGTGGCTGACCCAGTTCACCAACTGGCTTCGTGAAGAGGCCAACATGCGTACGATCTCCCTGACGATTGCTCTGGAAGGTGCCAAGGCACTCAACACGGCAAACATTCCGGGCGGACGCAAGGTTGTCTCCGGTGCGATCCGTCGTGCCGATGAGGCCGGTGAGGCTCTGGCCTACTGGTTCGCTGCCCACGGTCGCAAGATCCCTTCTGCCATCAAGCGTGGTATCGCTGACGGGGCTGTCAAGTCCTTCAACGAGTACTCCCTTGCCAAGTACGACACCTCCTCGCACGGCTTCCGCTTCGGTGACGTGATCGAACTGACCCACCCTTCCCCGAAGGATGACCGCCAGTCCGACCTCTTCAAGTTTGCGCTTGACCGTCGTCGTGACGCTTCTGCTGAGCCTGCCGAGTCCCTTGTCATGCTCCAGAAGCGCAAGGAATTCCTCGCTCTGTCCTCGGACAAGCAGAAGGCTCTTGTCAACTCCGGTGAGGCCATTCAGGTTCTCAAGGACGCTGGCCTGACGTGGGAGGTTCTGTCCTCTGCGTACGGTAAGGGTGGCCTCGACGCCAAGGCGTGGGAAGCTGTAATCCCGTCCATGGGTTACATGGCTCTGCTCCGCAACCTCCGCAGCTTCGAAGAGAAGGGCGTCTCTGAGGCCGTTCTCGCTCAGGTAGCGGCCCGTATCGCTGATCCGGAAGAGGTTGCCAAGAGCCGCCAGCTTCCGTTCCGCTTCCTTGCGGCCTACAAGGCGAACTCCGGTTCGCTGCGTTGGGGCTTCCCGCTGGAGCAGGCTCTCAAGGCCTCTCTGGAGAACGTCCCGGCCCTGAAGGGTAATACCCTGATCCTTGTGGACCGTTCCGGCTCCATGTTCCAGTCGTTCTCCAAGAACACTGACCTCACCTTTGCGGACTCCGCTGCGATCTTTGGATCTGCTCTGGCTCTGCGTGCTGAAAATGCCACGCTTGTCCAGTTCGGTTCAAGCTCCGTTGCGGTACCGTTCAAGAAGAGCGACAGCGTTCTGAAGACCATCGAGAAGTTCTCATCCCTCGGTGGAACGGCAACGTACGACGCCATCAAGAACCACTTCGATCCGAAGAAGCACACCCGTGTGGTTCTGATCACGGACGAGCAGGCGAACGGGTTCTACCACCGTCTCAACGGCAACAACGCGAACTACTGGAGCGGCTATGACCGTGTTCAGGGCAACGTCCTCGATGCGGTCCCGGCCAACGTTCCGACGTTCACGTGGAACCTTGAGGGGTACGCGGCAGGCCACGGCGAGTCCAAGCCCAACCGCACGTACCTCGGTGGACTGTCCGATCAGGCTTTCAAGCTGATCCCGATCCTCGAATCCGGGCGTGATGCCGGATGGCCTTGGGAAACTAAGTGAGTCTCTGGCTCCTGTTTCCTCTTGGTATCGCTCTCCTTGCATTTGCGGGAGAGCGGTACAAGGCCCAGCATGGGTCACCGTACGAAGAAGTTGACAAGGCTTCTGAAGACGTGGTATAATAGATTTACTGATGCGATAGAGAAGCGTTACTTCCTTTCATGAAAAAGTTCTGGGTTCGAGTCCCAGTCACCTCCGGGTGGTAGATTAATTGGCAAATCAAACACGTTTCTCACCTCTTTCTCAGTATAATGCTTCCTTAGCTCAGCACGGCCAGAGCGGCGCTCTTGTAAAGCGTAGGTCATCGGTTCGAATCCGATAGGAAGCTCGATGTTCAGAAGCGATTGAAAGCTGTTACTTCATATTGCACATGACCAGTGCCGGTTCGATTCCGGCTCACGCCCGTATGGGTGTGATAGTGTAAGGGTTCGCACGGAAAACACACAGAGTTCGCCTTTTTCTCTGGACACTAAATTTATACCGAAGCGACGTGTCAAGTTACTTCATAGGAAACAGTGGGTCGCAGGTTCAAATCCTGCTCTCCCGACTTCATCGGGAGGTAGCTCAGTCCGGATAGAGCAACCGTATAGCAAATCACTTGACCAGCCTTTTCTCGGTATATTATGGCACTGTAGCTCAGTTGGACAGAGTACTGGATTGAAAACCCAGAGGCCACGGGTTCGAATCCCGTTGGTGCCACGTAAGACCTTCCCCTGTAGTGTAACGGCAGCACGAGAGCCTTTGGATCTCTTAGCCTAGGTTCGAATCCCAGTGGGGGATCTATGGTATAATGATAGAGTTACGTAACACACACTAGGAGTTCAAATGGCTATTCCAGCTAACAGTTCAAAGATGTCGGAAAACCTCCGTCACGTCAATCAGGGTGCTCGCCCTGCCGAAATTACCGAGAACCAGCGCATTGCGCTGCGCGACGACTCCCCTGCCGGTGACTCCACTGGCGAGTCACACGCGACCGAGAACTCGGAAAACAAGCGTATCGGGACCGTAGTCTACCCGGCTTAATCATTACCTGATTAAGGGGCTGACTACTACCAAGTAGTCGGCCCCTTTTTCTTACCCACATCGTATAACGGCAATACAACGGTTTCTGGTACCGTTAATTGAGGTTCGAATCCTTGTGTGGGTGCGCAGCACAATAAGGTCGCTTAGCTCAGCAGGTAGAGCGCCACTCTGATAAGGTGGATGTCGTGGGTTCAAGTCCCACAGTGGCCACGTAATATAACTGAATAAGCCCCCATAGTCTATGGGTTAAGATTCTGGATTTTCACTCCGGGGTATCGAGTTCGAGTCTCGGTGGGGGTACGGGAAAGTAGCTCAAGGTAGAGTGCTTGGCGTCGTGACGGTTGCAAACGGAACGTGCCCATGTTGGGGTTGATCACCTAGCGTGTCGGTTTGTAGCCGAAGCGGATGAGGGTATCGCAGTCCGTCCTTTCCTGTCTGGTCCATTAGGCGAATTGGCCAAGCCGTCACCCTCTCACGGTGAAGATTAGGGGTTCGAGTCCCCTATGGACTACGCGGAGCAGTAGAGCAGAATGACTCGCTCTCCGAGAGTTAGCAGGTAGCTTTTAAACTGCCTGCCAAATTATCGGATAAACGTTGGATTGGTCTCCAGCCTGCAATGCCAATGGAGTCTCCAGCCGATAGATGGCGGCGGCAGCAGTCTTGAAAACTGCCTGAGGTAAAACTCGTGTGGGTTCGACCCCCACAGGCTCCGCTGACTCGACACTTGTAGCAAACAGGTGGTCATCAAAATGCTGGTAATGCTTGCGAGTAGCTAAGGCCAGACTGGTGCCAGTCCAACCGCCAGATGATTGTTGGACATTGGAAGAGAACCGAATGGCTAGGGACCGTCTTGGAAAGACGGTGCGGGTGTGAAAGCCCATGCGGGTTCGAACCCCGCCTCTTCCGCGAGTTGCACACTGGCATAGTCTTCGATAGACTATGACTACGCATCCAATACAAGGAAAAGGATTACTATGTTTATTGAACCCATGCTGGCCTCCAGCACTCCCGAGAAGAAGCGTGCTACGCTCTCCGACACAACTGGCTACGTGCTGGAACCCAAGCACGACGGCATGCGGGCGGTCATCTCCAAGCGCGACGGAGAGGTCAAGATCTACAGCCGAGTCGGTCTGGAGTATCAGGAACACCTCCCGGCCCTTGTCTCGCAGCTTTCCCATCTCCCTGACGGAACCACCCTTGACGGTGAACTCATGATCGTCAGACACCGTACCGTCATTGACGGACACACGATTGCTGTGGCTGACTTCAACGCCACGATGCGTATCATGGGTTCCGGCCCGGAAAAGGCGATCAAGCGTCAGGAAGAGAGCACGATTGAGTTCTGTGTGTTCGACATGCCAAAGCTTGACGGAGTAAACCTCATGGGTTCATCCTACGACTCTCGGATGTTCGCCCTGAACGACTACCTCACCGGCAAGGAATGGATGATGCCTCACGTCTTCCAGAACGCACGACTTACGGAGTGGGACAACGACTTCATCGACAAGCTGATGGCAGCAGGCATTGAGGGCGCGATCCTCAAGAACGTAGACTCGGTCTACATTCCGGGCAAGCGACGTGCCAACACGTGGTACAAGGTCAAGGCCGAACTCACCGCTGACGTGGTCGTAATGGGCTACACGGACGCCAAGGAAGGCAAGACAGGCAAATGGCTGGGAAAGGTAGGGGCACTAATTTTCGGTGCCTACAATGACCAGCAGGAGCTTGTGGAGGTCGGCCAGTGTTCCGGCATGACCGATGCAGAGCGTGACCGCTGGACATCGATCCGTGATTACGATACGGAGAATGCTCTCCGAGTCATCGAAGTGAAGTACAATGATCTGGTCGGTTCCGGCGAGTTCGGAACCCCGCGCCACCCGCAGTTCAAGATTGAGCGCATCGACAAGAACCCTGATGACTGCCTGATGGAGCAGTTCCGACTCGACAAGTAGTTGACACCGCCTCTAAAAGGGTGGTATAATAGAGTAACAGTTCGGGATCTGTAAAATCCCAATGGTTCTTTAGCTCAGTTGGTAGAGCGCGACTTTTACACAGTTGATGTCATGGGTTCGAGTCCCTTAGGAACCACGGAGAGCAGTTAACGGCTCTCAAGCAGATTGTGTGGGTTCGATTCCCTGCTGGTTGCAACACATCTGCGCTTGCTCTCGTGGCGGAATGGCAGACGCGCTGGCTTCAAAACCCGGTATCGCAAGGTGTGTGGGTTCGAGTCCCACGGGGAGCACTGTACGGCCCGGTAACTCAGACGGTAAGAGTGCCACTCTTATAAGGTGGAAGTCGAGGGATCAATACCCTCTCGGGCTACGCAACAAATATGCCTCCATAGCTCAGTGGATAGAGCGCTTCGCTACGGACGAAGAGGTCGGGAGTTCGAATCTCTCTGGGGGCACTGATGTGTGAAAGATCGGCATGTTGTCGGAGTCTAAGGTCATAACTTGGATTGGTGGGTTCATCACCCATACCGGTTGAATTCCGGATAGCACGTCACTAGGGAGTGTAAAGCAGTCAGGTGACTGTCTCTGTTTGCTAAACAGATGGTGGGTAAAACCATGGGACTCGGTCTCTCTGCACTCCGCGTGAATACTCTAAAGAAATACTAGAAGGATGGGTAATATGGATAGCGTAGAATCAATCCTAGTAGAAGAAGTTGAACTTCTCAAGAAAATCCTCGCATCGGTGGAGAATATCACAGGTATGCGCGAGATCCATGTACGCCTACCAGACGGTTCGGTAGAAATCTTGAAGCTGGAAGCACGGGCAGAGGAACACGAGGAACTTCTTAGAAAGGCTGAACAACGGCTTGACACGTACCGCGAAAGTCTGGTATAATAGAGTAACAATGTGAGTGTGGCGGAATGGCAGACGCGCTAGCTTGAGGTGCTAGTGTCCTTATGGACGTGTGGGTTCGACTCCCATCATTCACACTGAGTTGACAGGTTCTTCGGAAGCTGGTAGACTTGAATTATTCAGGAGGGGCGCGGTTCCTCTTTCTGACTAGGTAAGCGAAGCAGGCATGCAGATACCCTAGCTTGACCGTTGTACAGCGATCCACATTCTGTGATGGACCTCACTGCAACGGAAACCGCAGCAAGCCCAATTGGCGGAATGGCAGACGCGCTAGGTTTAGGCCCTAGTGGGGGTAACCCCGTGCGAGTTCGACTCTCGTGTTGGGCACGAGTTTTTTGGTCTTTCTACTCAATAGAATAGACTAGGTTGACAACCTTCTAGATCATGAGCTAGAGTACAGTTTGGAACGTTCGATCCAGAGGGTATACACTCGAAAGCGAACTTGCCTCTGTAGCTCAGTGGACAGAGCAGGACCCTTCTAAAGTCTTGGTCGCAGGTTCGAATCCTGCTAGGGGCGCGTTGTATGGACAAGGAGTCGGTAAGACTTTGTGTTCCACAGTTTCACCTATAGACTCTTTGCAGGGTGATATCGTCGTCGCAAAGGACACAAGGCACCATCAACAATATGTCTCTGTAGCTCAGCGGTAGAGCAGCGCACTCTTAATGCGCGGGTCGTGGGTTCGAACCCCACCGGGGACACGCAACAACTGAATAAACAATGGCAGTGTATCCAAGAGGACAAAGGGTGCTGACTGTAAATCAGATGTCGTAAGACTTCGTGAGTTCGAATCTCACCGCTGCCGCCAAGGGTCTATCGTTCAAAGGCAGGACCGCTGGCTTTTACCCAGCAGATGCGGTTTCGAGATCCGCTGGACCCACCACTATAGAGTATAATGGAACTACCAACAAGTAGGAGTTCCAGTGCTCGACAACCTCAAGACAAAATTCTACCTCTTCTGGGACAAATTCCAGAATGACCCCGTATTCTCTCGCAAGCTCAACGGATGGCTGGCGGTCATCTGGCTCGCAGCGTCCCTCCCGATCTGCATCTTCCTCTCAACATCTGTACCGTTCCTAGTGTTCGTCTCCGTGTACGCCATTGTCGCAAGCCACTGGAGCACGTGGCAGGCCTCACGAGTTGAGGTCAGGCAGGCGGAAGATTCCGTTGCCGAAGACATCCTCAAAGAACTCGATGAGAAGACCGATGTTGTGGTCACCAGAAAATAATGGTACAATAGTACTCTAGCGGACCGGCACCGCCTACAATCGAGTAGGCCGTGTCGGTCCCGTCAATTTAGGGGAGATCATGAACCGCGAAGAGAAGATTTACATGGCCTACAAGGTTGCTCTGGCTGCTGCCAAGAAGGACAACGAAGCCACCGCCTCAATCCTAGCCATGATCCACACCGCCAAGGCTTTCAAGATCTCCGTGTTCACGATGCTTGACATTGCGAAAAGGCGCGGGAAAAAGAAGTAGCAGGCTGGGGAGCCGCTTCGGCATCAACCACCCACTAAAGATAGATATACTATGTTCGATGAAATACCGTACACCCTTGTTGTCCCTGACTACACATACTACGCCTACGTAAATGATTGGACTGACGGTGATACCGTCGATCTCCAGATCGTTGTCAAGCTGGACTTTGGGTTCCACAACTACAGCGCCCACCTCTTCAAGCTCAAGATGCGCCTGAACGGCCTTGACACTCCCGAGAACGGGCAGGTCAATCACGATGAGGCTACCGCATTCTCAGAGGCTCAGGCACCCGCTGGAACGCTTCTCAGGGCCAAGATCTTCAAGATGCCTAAGAACTACGCCAACACAGAGAAGTACGGACGCTATTTGGTGGAACTCTTCGAAAATGGTGAGAGCATCAATGAAGCCCTGCTTGCCTCTGGACTGGCGAAGAAGTACGATGGCGGAAAGAAATCTTGACAAACTGCCGCGCAGTGTGATAGTCGGCTGATGGTACAATAGAGTATAACAAACACTCTAAGGAGCCTTGAGTGACTACCATCAACGAATCCCACACAGCCAAGGGCTACACGCCTGCTGCTTACGTGAAGTCTGTCTTTGGGCAGGCCCGTACAATCGAGTCCATCACAATCCACCACTGGGGCGTCTTCGGACAGAAGCACGACGACGTTGTGCGCTTTTTCGAGTCCGGACCCGGAACCACGTCGGCTCACTTTGTCGTCTCTGCTGGCCGCATTGACTGTCTGGTCAGCCCAGTAGATGCCGCGTGGCATGCAGGGTCGGCCAAGGGCAACGCTACCAGCATCGGAATTGAATGCCATCCAGAGGCAACTCCGGAAGACTATGAGACTGTAGCAGAACTGATCCGTTTCCTGAGAACCGCCTACGGAAATTTGCCGCTCATTCCCCACCGCCAATGGCACGCAACAGCCTGCCCCGGAATCTGGGACCTTGCCAAGCTCGACAAGCTCGCAAAGGTTCAAGCGGCTGTCTCACCCGAATCTTCAACCGTCACACCTAACACACCAACGCCAACGAAAGAAGGCAAAATGCTCGTCATTACACAGTCCAAGGGAGACCCCGCAATCTGGATCGGTGACGGTGTTAGCCGCCGCCACATCCCAGACCCGAAGACCCTTGCAGATTACCAGAAGCTCGCCGCTTGGGGCGTCCTAAGCATCTACAAGAACGGCGAGATCCAGAACTTCCCACCGGAAACACTCGGTGCTGACGTATCTAGCCAGAAGATTGAAGCCGTACAGGCTGAGGCTATCGCTGCTCGCGCAGCGGCCCTTGTGAAGGCCACTAAGTAAGACCCACCGCGCTACATTGAAGGGCAGGAGAGGAATTTGACTCTCCTGCCCTTTGTTGTTATACTATTGAGACCTGTCCATGCCGACCCCCCAACAAGAAAGAATAAGGCAGCCTAGCAACAACGACCCATAGGAATTATGAAAAATCACACGAAGTACCCCGCCCTTGTCTCTACTATCCTGCTGTCCGTAGCCCTCTTCGCTACACCGGCCCACGCCGACACGGACACCACAATCCAGCGTGAGTCCGCTTCGGCAGACATCCCCGTTGCTGCTCCAGCCACTGCAAAGCTCAGCTATGCACGTACTGAGGTCACCACCACAGCAGCTATCGAAGTCGTCCCTGTCTCTGAGCCTGTGTATCAGGACGCCGCACCGGAGAAAGTCGCCAACACACCAACCCAAACGCTTACACCTAAGGCTACAGCTACGCCCAAGGCCAAGGAAGCTCCAGCAGTTTCTGCCTCCGGTAAGGGAGCGGCCATAGCGTCCGCTGCTTACGCCCAGCTTGGAGTTCCACAGGACTGCACGGCCCTTGTGACGAATTCCCTAGCCGCAGTCGGAATCCACTTCCACGACTGGCCCGCTGGCTACCTGACCCTTGGAACGGTCATCCCTGCTTCACAGGCACAGGCTGGAGACCTTGCCTACTACGCTAACGGTGGCACCGGAATGGCCCACATTGCAGTCTACGTCGGCAACGGCATGGCTGTACATGGCGGCTGGAACGGTGGAACCACAGCACTCTTCTCTGTGAACGTCGGCTCCGGCCCTGTTTTCATTAGAGTTGCGTAGCAGATCTAAATCTGGTACAATGGTATTGCCAGCGCTTCTCGGCAGAGGGATGAAGCTCATATCTTCGTCTGAGCGGGATCGACACCCGCCGTTGGTACTGTAAGATCAAGCAAACGACGAAAGAGAAATATGACAAACCCAGATTACACCGCACTTCTGTTCATCATCGACCGTTCCGGCTCCATGCGGACGATCAAGGAAGACATGGAGGGCGGAATCAACGCCGTTCTGGACGAGCAGAAGAAGATTCCGGGAACAGTTACCGTGGATGTCGCCTACTTTGACGACGAAATCATCTACGACGAGCGCTTCCTGTCCCTCGATTCGGCATCCATCAAGATCGAACCTCGCGGCATGACGGCCCTGCACGACGCCATCGTGTCCAGCACCCGCAAGTTCGGTGAATCCCTGTCTCAGCTTGCAGAAGAGGACCGTCCCGGCACCGTCATGGTTATCATCGTTACTGACGGCCACGAAAACGTCTCCAAAGAGGCAAACATCTCGGATGTCAAGGACATCATCACCCTCCAGCAGGACACCTACAACTGGGACTTCCTGTTCCTCGGTGCCAATCAGGACGCCATTCAGACCGGCGCTGACTTCGGCCTCCGTAAGGGCGCATCCATGACCTACGCAGCAACTCGCGGCGGCACCATGGACGCCTCCAACTTCATCTCCGCGTCAGTCACCAGCGCCCGTACCCGCGTTTAATCGCTGACAAGTTAGGTATACGATGAAACAAAGAGATTTTGAGAAGATTTCGATCAGCAATGGAAACTTTCAAGGACTGAAGGTAGGGTTCGTATGCCCTCACCGACTATCTTATGAGGCTACAGAGAAAATCCTCGTACTTCTGCATAAGGTAAACGCACTGGCGTCGGATAAGAGCAACTTCATCACAGATGAGGAAGCCTCCGAACTGGATGCCAGTGGTAAGATCCCCACGATAGACGCAGACGATTTCGATGACTGACTACTTTGACGGCCCCCTCTTAGGATTCGACATCGAGAGCACTGGTGTTGACCAGTGGGAGGATCGTGTGGTAACGTTCTCTATGGTGTACTCAGCCTACAGGGGAGCCAATCCGGAGATTCTGGAATGGCTCATTGACCCCGGAGTTGAGATTGCGGAAGGTGCCACAGCAGTACACGGGATCTCAACGGAGTACGCGGCAGAGTTCGGCAAGCAGGCGCACAACGCCATGCCGTACATTGCCCGTCGTATGGAGAAGATCGTTGACCATGGAATCCCTTTCGTGATCTACAATGCGCCCTTCGACACGACGATGATCTACAACGAGTTCGAACGCTACAACGTTCCGCTCCGGTACACTAGGGAACAGATGTTCGCCAAAGTCATCGACCCTCTGGTCATCGACAAGGCGTGCGACAAGTACCGCAAGGGTTCCCGCAAACTGACGGACACAGCCAAGCTCTACGGCTTCGACCTGACGAACGCCCACAACTCCACTGCGGACGTTTCGGCAACCCTCTATATCGCCCGCCAGCTTGGGAAGTTCTTCAAGCCGGAGATGACAATCGAGATGTTGCAGGAATTCCAGAAGGATGCTAAGATGGAGCAAAGCACTTCGTTCCAGCGCTACCTTCGGAAGAAGACGGACGAAGAGGGCAACCTCGTAGAACCAAACGCGGTCATCTCCACAGAGTGGCCGTTCCAAACGACGAAAGAGACACATTGACACAGACGACAACGCCTGATAAGCTAGTATCAGAAGTAATCGATGCATTCCTCAAGGGCTTCAACGCCCCTGAAAAACCTTCACAGGAAGCAGAGCCTAAGGACCCCGGAGAGCCGGTAGCCCCGAAGGACTTCTCGAATGTAGAGCCGTACACCGAAGCGCTCCGGATTCTCGGGGATCTTGAGGCCAATGCCGGAGATTTTGAAGACGACCTCCGTCTTCAGATTGCCGACCGGTACATCGAAATCGGACGCCAGCTTCTCAACGGTTGACAAGTAAGTAAATGGTATGGTATAATTAATGTTATACCTTGCGGAGTAGGGGAGTTCGGTTGTCCCCCGCTGGCCTCATAAGCCAGAGATCAAGAGTTCAAATCTCTTCTCCGCAACGAGGGCGTATCGATTAGTTACCTTACCGAGAGGAAGGTATGCGGCAGGAAAGACTAATCAGACCCGTATAGCTCAACGGCAGAGCGACGAACTGTTAATTCGTAGGTTCTAGGTTCGAATCCTAGTATGGGTGCGCAATTTAATGCCGCGAGGCCGTTAAACATCCCAAAAGGCGACTGGACCCAAACAGAGGTATGATCTACCACACAGATCAATGGGGGCTTAGCTCAGTTGGTAGAGCACTTGCTTTGCAAGCAAGATGTCAAGGGTTCGAATCCCTTAGCCTCCACGCACCACCCTACGAGTAACGAAGGAGTTTCTATGGAAGAAACAGTCGCACAAGAAATTGTGGCAAAAGCCCTTTATGAGCTTCAGATGATGAAGACTCGTGACTGTTTTGATTATGGTAAACTAAAGGCTGTACTTGAAGGTAAAGCTTGAGCGGTTAGGTTTGCGGCTGCAACCTAATCCCCTTGTGCGAGTGCCGGAACGCACGCTCGATTTCCGGCTTTGGTATTGTGGAGCAGTTGGAGTGCTCGCCGTCCTGTCAAGACGGAGGTCGCGGGTTCAAGTCCCGTCAGTACCGCGTTGGCTGTAGCTCAGTTGGTAGAGCGTCTGGTTGTGGTCCAGAATGTCGCGGGTTCAAGCCCCGTCAGTCACCCCACTTCAGTTAGAAGTACCCGGTAATAATAGAAACTAGGATGATATGAGAATAATAGCAGGAGCACATGGCTCGGGAAAGACGTACGAGACCATCCACGCAGCAGCAGCAGATCCCGATGGCTACTACGTATGTGAGGACTATCGGCAGTTGAAATTCCAATCTGAAGAGTATGCGGATGTCATCCCGAAGGACAGGATGCTCACATACAAGCAGGTTCCCGATGAGACAAAGGCCCCGCTGAACCTCTACGTTGACGGTATGCGACACGGCCAAGAGATTCCGTCTCTCTGGTACACCCACCATAACCTTGTAACACTGGCCGTATCATCCAAGTACGCTGAAGAGAATCTACACCTTAGTGATAAATACATTCAAACGGTACGTGATCACTTTGCTATGAAACGCAATACGTAACACAAAACAAAACAAAGAAAAGTAAAGTAGAAGGAGTATTTTTGCGTCAGCTTGTCACGCTCGAAACCATTTCCGAAATCAATCCCATCCCAGATGCTGACCAAATTGAGGTAGCTAAAGTTAAGGGATGGAACGTTGTTGTTAAAAAAGGTGAGTTCTCCGTTGGTGAAGAAATTCTGTATTTCGAGATCGACTCATTTTTGCCCATCTCAGATCCGCGCTTTGCATTTCTGGAGCCACGTGGCGTCCGTGTACAGGATGGAGTCACGGGGCATGTCCTCAAGACCGTCCGTCTTCGTGGGCAGTACTCTCAAGGACTTCTCAAACCCGTCTCGGAATTCCCAGAAGGTATCCCTGATATCGCCAAGTTCGATCCGCCCCTGCCAGCAGGCCTCGACGGCTCGGTGGAGGGTCAATTCCTTTACCAGTTCGCACCAAAAACTGATGCTGAACGCATCCAGAATCTCGGTCGAGTCCTCCCTGAAATTCTCTCGCACGAGTGGATTGCAACCGAGAAGATCGACGGCACTTCAACGACAATTGTCAATGACGACGGAACCATCCGGATCTGCTCCCGAAACTGGGAAATTAGTCGCCCCTCAGCACGTTTCGACCTTGCGGACAAACTCAATCTCGCTGAAATCCTTCCAGTAGATCATACACTTCAGGGTGAATACTTCGGTGAGAACATCCAGAGCAACCCTCTCGGCATCAAGGGAACCGACTTCAAGGCCTTCAATCTCTACAAGAAGACCGAAGACGGCCCCGAAGCCATCCCGTTCAACGAGTGGCCCGACGCATTGCGCTCTCTACAGGTCCCTGTACTGCCTCTAAGGCTCCCGCAGACCATCGATGACATCGTGGAGCAGGCTGACGGTTTGAAGTCTCAGATCGCCCCACAGCGCCTCGCAGAGGGTATCGTCTGGCAGGGTCCGAAGGGCTTCCCGTTCCTCGGTAACCGTCCGGGCTTCAAGGCCATCTCCAACAAGTACCTCGCCAAGCAAAAGTAAAGGAGAAACATGACTGAAGTATTGGTTGGCTCCAAAGCCATGTACCACTGGTTCTCGGACGCCCGAGAGCAGAAGGATGTAGACTACTTCTCCGAAAAGCTGGTCTTCGTTGTAGACGGTGCAAGGGTCAGGGTGGAGAACTTCTGGCACCCGGATCTCGCAAAGTGGAACTGGGGAGAAGTTGCAACTCCGGACGAGCTATACACTATCAAGGTCTCCCACGCTTTCTGGGAACTGAAGAACGGCTCTTGGGCCAAGCACATGATGGACGTGTTGTTTCTCCAGTCCAAGGGTGCTAAGCTCATCCCGGAGCTTTACAAGATCCTCTACAAGGTCTGGGAAGACACCCACGGCAAGAAGAAGGTCAATCTTGAGGCTGACCCGGAGGAATTCTTCAATGACAAGATCGTCAAGCGCATCTATGACCACGACTCCATCCACGAGTCCGTAGCTTACTACGACCGTCCGCTCTTTGAGCGCATCCTGAGGGATGATTCGGATGTCGCCGTGGACAAGTCAAAGTGGGACGCCATGGATCACGAGGACAAGCTGAAGATGGTCCGTGAGGAAATCTACGCCACCGCTCTTGAGCGCAAGCTGATTCCCTCCGACTACACCTCAAGCCCCGGAGCAGCCTACAACTGGACGCTCCGTAAGACTATCACGTCCCTCACCAAGGGCTGGTTCGCATTGTTCGTTGTCGAAAACTTCAAAGACCTTACAAAGGCCGATGTCGATTACGTCAAGCGCCACAAGGACAACGCCCACATGCTAAGACCCTATAAGTAAAACGAAAGGCAACACAATGTCAATCACACAGGAAATCATTGACTGGCTCAACACAGGAAATGATTACGATAATCTAGATAGCTACGGCACCTCTGAGTGGATGGAATTCTACGAGGAAATGCCCAACGACCGCTACAACTGGACCTCCAAACGGAAACCCGTTATTCTGGCTTCGGGAGAGGCCCGCATCGTGCAGGACTTCGGCGGCGAAGGTCAGGGAGACCAGCGCTACGTCGTGTTCTCCGTAGGTGACAAGTTCTACCGGGTGGATGGCTACTACGCCTCTTGGGACGGCTCCAACTGGGATGACCCGACCCCGTATGAGGTTACACCCAAGGAAGTCACCGTTATCGAATACGAGGCCGTCTAATGTCAGCACTTACAGAGAAGATCGAACAAGAGATCATCGACTGGTACAATGAGGAAAACAAGGAGTACCTAGTCGAGGACGAGCAGGCTGAGCACCTTGACTCTGCCATTGACGAGTTCACTGACTCCTTGGACCGAAAGACGGGAATCCCTCTCCCGTCAGGACCGGCCAAACTGCTGGACCAGCACGGCGGCGAAGATGAGGGTTCCGACTACTGGGTTGTCTTCAGTGTCAACGATGACATCTTCAAGGTCGAGGGCTACTACTCTTCTTGGGAAGGCGTAAACTGGGACTCCGTCAAGCTCACCGAAGTTGAGGCAGTTCAGGTTCTCGTGACCAAGTACAAGAAGAAGGGTGTCTAATGGCATTCACCTTCAAGACCATCGGTCAGGAGATCGCCGTCTGGCACCTCCTGTCTTCCCGGTCCTACGAGGCCAACACGAACAAGGCATTCTATGACGCTGTAACCAGCGGAAAGGTTGTCGAACTCAACGACGGCTATGTCCAACTGGTCAAGCACCATTCGGGCGGTTACGAGAACTACGATGACATCTCGTACGTCATCTTCGACTATGACGGCTCCACCTACCGCATGGACGTTGACGAGTATGACTCGTGGGACGAAGAGAGCAGTGTCACTGAACCCTACCTTGTCATCCCGGTACCCGTCAATGAAGTACAATACGTAAGACGAAAGGTCTAAATGAGCAGCATCGATAAGATCAAGCAGGAAATCCTTGAGTGGGACGCATCCAACAAGGACCAGTACGACAAGTGGAAGGAACCCAACGCCAACTTCGTTGATCGGTCAGAGAGCCACGGAGACGTAGTCCTCCCGTCAGGCAGGGTCGAGTTCGTTGACATCGAGCGAGACGGAGACACTGCCCTAGCTGTATTCACCGTCAACGACGAACTGTTCGCTCTCGCGGGCTATTACAGTTCGTGGGGCAGCGAGTGGGACAACGGCCTTTTCCGTGTGGAGAAGCGCACCGTCACCCTTGAGCGCTACGAACGGGTGGACAGTTGATCTGGCTGGGTGCACTAGGCACCCTAGTCCTGTTCATCCTCCAGATGACCGGCCTGATCGCCATCTCCGGATGGCTGATCCTTACCCCGCTGCTGATCGGCGTCAGCCTGACCGTCATCTTCTGGGTAATTATCCTGATTATCGGGGTCTTGACCAGCTAACAATAATGTAGTAAAATAGAAGTACCGCCTCCACGTGGGGCGGTATTTTTATACCCCTGTAGCTCAGTTGGATAGAGCGTCCGCCTCCTAAGCGGAAGGTCACCAGTTCGAATCTGGTCAGGGGTACTCACAGAAAGGAAAGACAAATGAAAACAATCGTATATTTCGATGTTGACGGCGTCATCAACAGCTTCCACCGGACCAAGCAGGCCGGATGGAAGGGCGAGTGGGAGCTTGCACAGGTCATCGGCTACAAGATCCACTGGTACACTGACCTCGTTGAGGAAATCAACAAGCTCTCCAAGATGGAGAACGTCGAGGTCAAGTGGCTCACCACGTGGCAGGACAAGGCCGTAACGGATCTGTGCCCCGCTCTGGGGATCGAGGGCACCTCTTGGGACGTTCTCTACGCTGCGGATCAGGAAGACCTGTTCGACCTGTCCAACGGCTGGTGGAAGCTCCGTGCGATCATCAAAGACTACAACATCAGCAAGCCTGATAAGATGGTCTGGATTGACGATGACTTCAAGTACGAAGGCAACGCCATGGAGTGGGCCAACTTCCTTGGACCCGAGATTATCCACCCTGTCTCCCCGTTCACTGACTGGGGGATGACAAAGGAAGATTTTAATGGTATAATAGAGTTTATCAACAACTAGTTGATGAACTGCTTCCGTAGCTCAGTGGTAGAGCGCGTTCTTGGTAAGAACGAGGTCACGGGTTCAATCCCCGTCTGAAGCTCGGTGCTTTCCGTTCCCCATAGTTGGCCTATTGGGTACGTTGATAGGCCTAACCCTATAGTGTCAACGCACTGGGGAGGGTCCGTGGGTTCGAATCCCACACGGAAGGCATTCCACTTGCGGGTATGGATGAAAGGCAAGTCGTTTGGTTGCAACCCAAAAGATCTCGGTTCGATTCCGGGTTCCCGCTCCACTTAATCGCACGACCCTACGAAAGGACTGTCATGACAATCGCCACGCTACCAGTAAGAGTGTTCAACGCCTCCTACGAAGACCTAGGACCCACCACACTGGATCGCGCCATTGCGCTTGTCGAAGTTCAGGGACGTGCGGAAATCATCATGGTTGATGAGAACACCACCATCCGAACAATGGGTGGCCGTGAGTTCTTCCTGCCGAAGATCATTCGCCTGCTCACGATGCGCAAGGTATCCTTCCACTTCGCTCCGGAGACGTGGTCCAAGCACGGTGTCATCAAGCGTGACAACGCCACCTGTGCGTACTGTGGGAAGCATGGAGACACGGTGGACCACATCCTCGCCAAGGACTTGGGAGGAAGGGACGAGTGGATGAACACCGTAGCAGCCTGTGTCAAGTGTAACGGCCAGAAGTCCAACCTGACAATGGAGGAATGGGGTAAGCCTGTCCTCTTCGACATGTCTGAGGACCGTATGATCCCTCGCAAGATGTACTTCAGAGGCGAAAACCCTAGGCGCAAGCGCAAGAAGGACCGATAGAAGCAGCCCTCATCTCCGGATGGGGGCTATTTCTATGCCTAAACAGCAACAAGAGATACACTATTGCTGTTTGACCTGTAAAAGAGCAATAAGAAAGGCCCTCCGAAGAGGGCCTTTCGTATATACTCTATAGAACTGTGAAGCTTTGGAGATCGAAGCCGATCTCGCTGTCAATGACGAATGCCATCAAGCCGGGATCAGAGTCCGAACCGGACTTGTTGGCCCACCAGTCGGAGCCGTTGTCGAGCGTCGGAGTGGCGATCCAGTACTTCTGCTTGCCGGTCTTGCGGGAACGGCCTGAAGGCTTGAGTCCCAGCGTGTGGTAGTGGGCAGTGATGAGAATGTCAGCGTCAGCAATCGGGCTGTTTCCGTGAACCTGCTTGGCCCACCAGTTCTCCATCTGCGCGAGAGACGAGTCCTCACCATGTACAAGGCCGATGTCGAGGCCCTGAACGGGGATTGAGAGGCTTTTCTCCCAGTCTCCGGGATAGACGAACTCCACGTGGCCGAAAGCCTGTGGAGCGAGCTTGTACGCCTTCTGGATCTGCTTCAAGAGGAACAGGCCCCAGTCATCTGACGGACGGCCCAGAATGTCCTTGCCCTTGCGCCATGCAGCGTGATTGGACGGGACGCCACCGACAATAACCCTGTCGTGGGTCTCAGCCAGAAGCGTGATGAACTCCTGCTCCAGCGTACCGGCTAGGTCAAGCTGCTGCATGATGGACAGATCGTTGGTGAATCCCTGCTGGGCCACGTTCTCAAAGCTCTCGACAACGTCCCCACCGTCAAGGAATACGGCCTCAGAGCAGTTCTGATCTGCAATGTAGTAGGCCAGCTTCTCTTTCTTCTCCATGACACGCTCCATGAGGTCATTGGAGTCTCCACGGGAACCTACTTTGCCTGCCTGAAGGTCAGAAAACGGGACGACGAGCGTCCGATTTGACTTCTTCTCGGGGATGGCGCTAAAGTAGTAATTGTTCGCGGCCCGGAGATTGGCCGATGCCTTTACCTCAGCGAAGAGGGTAGGGAGGTCTACGGTCTCGCCGGAGGTCTTCTTCTGGATTTCGAACTTGTAGGAAGTGAGCCATTCTCCGGACATGGACTGCCACTTGGAGATTTTGACAGAGCCAACGACTTCAAATTCGTCTGGATCTACGTTGAACTCTTCGAGGATTGCGGAGAAGTCTGAGAGCTTGCCGTCAGTCTGTGGAGTGGAGGTTACCGATCCGGTGTCCCCATCGAGTTCAAGCTTTGCTTCCCAGCCCTTGGGCGGTGTAGCAGGAGGCTTGACAACACCGACGAGCGGCTGTACAGTAGTATCAGGACCGGGAACGGTGATGAGAGCGTGCTTTCGAAGGTGGTTTGAGACGGCATCGGCAGAGATCGGGAATGCGGGGTACACGCTGCTAGCGATATACTCGTAGGTATCTCCCGCGTTGAACATGTCGAGAATCCGCTGTTGGATCTCGGGGTCCGCGTTGCACGTGCGGCACTGTTGGGAATATCCTGTGGGGTTAGTTGTCATGTACCTATTTTACCACACCGCGCCCATTTTGCGAAAAGCCACGAAAAATGGTATACTAGTTGGATGACAAACACAACCCCTGAAACAGAAGTTTCTAACGACCCCGTCAACCACCCGAAGCACTACACGGAACATCCTTCCGGCATCGAAGCGATTCAAATCACTGAGCACATGGGCTTCAACCTCGGGAACGCCACCAAGTACATTTGGCGCTGCGACCTGAAGAAGGACGCCATCGAAGACCTGAAAAAGGCCCGCTGGTACATCGACCGCGAAATCGCCAAGCGCGAAGCAGAAGCCAAGAAGGCATCTGAAGCAAAGTTCACTGCCGGTCTGTGGGCACGAGACATCAAGTCGGGAACCATCACAGGCGCAAAGCTGGATGAGGATGCCATCCGCAAGGCTGCGATTGATGCTGTTCGGTTCGAGGTACAGCGCTAATGCTTGGAGCGTACCAGAAATACGAAGTATCTGTCAAGTTCACCTACGAGTCCGAAGTCTTCCCTGAAGATCCGGATGACGTATTCGAGCTTGCCGCGCTGGAAAAGCTTGCGGTTCTTACTGATCTAAACGTAGCATTCCCCGAACTAGATGTCAAGGAACTCGAAATCGTTCCTGTTATTGGAGACTAATGAAAGTACTAGCCCTCGCGGCTGACTCTGGCGGGTGCGGATTCTACAGAGTCCGCGCTCCCGCTGAAGAGTTGACACGGCTGGGTGTCGATGTTACCGTTTCTGACGGAATCGACGCTCAAGCCTATAAAGATTCAGACGGAATTGTCACGGTGGCCGAGGTCAACACAGACGCAGACCTGATTGTATTCCAGCGTCCGCTGGACAACGCCATGACAGCCGTCATCAAGCAGGCGCAGCGTCAGGGGATCGCCACCGTTGTTGAACTCGATGACGATTTCTCCAGTGTCCACCAGAAAAACATTGCCCATGACATCATCAAGGGCGACAAAGCCACCGGAAACCACTGGCTCACTGAAGCGGCCAACATTGCTGACCTTGTTACAGTATCTACGCCACAGCTATCCAAGTATGCACGTCACGGACGGTTCGAAATCCTGAGGAACTGTGTCCCGAACTCCATCTTCACCACTCCGGTCCACAAGTCGGAGCAGCAATGGCCTAGGGTTGGATGGACTGGTACGGTACAGACCCACCCCAATGACCTACAGGAGACGAAGAAGGCGCTGGGCACCGTCCTGAAGGACAATGACCTGCCCTTCAACGTCATTGGTGACGGCAAATACGTGGCCGCACACCTAGGACTGCACAAAGACACGGAAGTCTACGCCACCGGCTGGGTTGATCTGAGCCTCTACTACCAGTTCATTGCACGGTATCTGGACATTGGCATCGTTCCGTTGGAACTGTCCCCGTTCAATCAGGCGAAGTCTGCCCTGAAGGGTCTGGAATATGCAGCACTGGGCATCCCGTTCGTGGCTTCCCCGACAAGGGAATATGAGCGTCTGGAAGCCTACGGCATCGGAAAGACGGCCAAGACTCCCGGAGAATGGCGCAAGCACCTCCAGCGAATGATCGACCGTCCGGAAGAAACCGAACGTATCGCCCGTGAGGCCCGTGATAGAATTGAAGCAGAGTTTACGTATCGTGTAAACGCCCCCAAGTGGATCGACGCTTGGGAGAAAGCTATAGACTATCGAAAGACCCACCATGAATAAATCGCAACTGATCGAAGAGATCAATAAGCTGCCTGACAACATCGAGTTCCTGTCCTCCAAGGACGACGAAGGGAACGGGTACCGATGGATATCCGGAATCTCAGTGGATTACATCCGTAAAGAAGAGTCCGAATCGTGGGAGATTGAAAGTCTACTCTCAGAAGATGACGTTCAGGAAGATTACTCACCGGAGGAAATCGAGCGGGATCTCACGAAGGTTGCGGTCATCTGGTAGACAGCTTGACACTATGAAGGCTCTCCTGTAGAGTATCGTCCATAAGCAAGACGGTGCACTACAGGAGAGCTTTTCAGGTTCAAATGCCGGGCATCGGAATCCACCAATCATAGTGTTGACAAGCTAGCCTCTCTAGACTATAGTTGAGACATAAGCAGTCAACCACTCAAAGAAAAGGATTAAGATCATGGCACATGAAATTGAGATGAAAAACGGCAAGGGTCAGATGTTCTCCGGAGAGGGAATCACCCCGTGGCACAACCTCGGGACCGTCATCCCCGGACTGGCCACCTCTGAGGAAGCCCTGAAGCTCGCCGGTCTCGACTGGGAAGTTGAGATGATTCAGGCCACGAAGCTGTGGAACGGTGAGGTTGTTCCGATCAAGGACCGCTTCTCCACTACCCGCATGACGGACGGCAAGGATCTTGGCATCGTCTCCAAGGACTACCACGTGTACAACAACCTTGAGGCCTTCCAGTTCCTCAACAAGCTCACGGATACGGCCTCCGGTGACGCGGTATTCACCTCGGCTGGCTCTCTCTTCGGCGGCTCCCGGACCTTCATGGTCCTGAAGCTCACCAACGGCTTCACCGTAGGCGACAACGACGCCCATGACCTCTACCTCATGGCCACCAACAGCCACGACGGTTCTCAGGCCTTCAGTGTCACGGTCACCCCGATCCGCGCCGTCTGCAACAACACGGTCACCATGGGTCTCGCGGCAGCAAAGGCCAAGTGGAGCATCCGTCACAAGATCTCCCTTGAGCAGCAGACCCAGAAGGCCCGTGACATCCTCGAACTCGGATTCAGCTACGAGGATGCCTTCCAGAAGGAAGTCGAGAAGCTGATGGCCATTCCGGTCTCCAAGGACCAGATGTACGCAGTGGCCGACAAGATCGTCCCGGCCTCCACTGTCCAGCACGCCCTCACGGTCGATGAGATCATGAACATCTGGGAGTTCGAAGACACCTGCAAGATGGGCGGCGGCGAAGACAACGCATGGGGCGCATTCAACGCCATGACGTTCTTCATCGATCACAAGGAATACAAGACTCCCGAATCCAAGTTCAACTCCGTCATCGGAACCGGAACGGGTCAGGGTTTCGGGGAAGCACTTCGCCCCAAGGCCCACAAAGCACTTCTCGCACTTGCAAAGTAAGTGAGAGGATGGTAGGCTAGTCTCAACGGAGGCTAGCCTACCGAAAGATTTACCAAGACAAATGACAGAACGACGAAGGGTATTTATTACATGGCATGGTTGATTATCGCGGCAATTGTTATCGCCGCAAGCTGGGTAGCAGCACGGATTACAACGCACCTGTTCATCGGTGTTATCGGAACGATTGTCGGCATTGGTTTGCTGTTCTTCTCGTCCGTATACACACAGGACGTCGGAGAGGCACTGGTCATCAAGAACTCCGATGGCACGGTAGCAAGCGTTGACATGGAAGCCGGATTGGGCTTCAAGGCCCCGTGGCAGGACACCATCTCTTGGGACATCACCGGTCAGCAGATCGTGTACAAGGGCAACGGACAGGCAACCCAGCAGAATGAAGTCGTAGACGGCCCGGAGATCACGGTCTCCGGCAGCGACAAGCTCTCGTCCAACGTTGACGCGGCAGTCCGGTACTCGCTGGACGCACGGAAGATCGAAGAGATCTACACGGCCTACAAGACTCAGGAAAACTTTGAGAACCGGGTCATCAGCAAGGACAGCCAGACGGTCATCCGAGATTCAGCCAACAAGTTCCTCACCGAAGACCTTCCGGTCAAGCGTGCTGACTACTCCAAGGCCATCGAAGACAACCTCCGGGCACGCTGGGAACCGCTGGGCATCAAGGTAGACTCGATTGCTCTCCAGAACATCCGCATCCCTGCATCTGTTCAGGACAAGTTCACCAAGACTCAGGAAGCCAACGCTCAGATCATTGCTGAACAGGCTCAGACGAAGGTCATTGAAGAACAGGCCAAGCAGAAGGTCATCGAGGCCAAGGGCGAAGCCGATGCCAACCGCATCAAGAGCGATTCCCTCACTGACAAGATCCTTCAGAACAACTACATCGACGCTCTGAAGAACTCGAAGTACCTGATCGCTGGCGGCGGAAACGGTTCGGGCACCATGCTCCAGCTTCCTGCCCCTGACGGCAAGTAACTTGCAAAACTAAGTGAATAATGGTAGGATGGTTCTAGAAATAGAACCATCCTACTGTTGTTTAAGGAACAAATACATGCCATGGAGCGCCGACGAAAACCGTGATTGGGTACTCTCCCACGTTACCAAGGCCGACAGGGTGCTGGATGTAGGGGCAGGAGCCGGAATATGGTCAGACCTCCTACGATCCCGCGTTGAGACTATCTCCGCTGTGGAGATTTTCGAACCCTACATCGAGCGCTTCGGCCTCAAGGGCAAGTACGACAGCATCTATCTCGGTGACTTCAGGGAACTGGTGATCCCGTACGGACACTTCACCACAGTGATCCTTGGGGACGTTCTGGAACACTTTGAGATGGAAGACGCGCTCAAGGTCTGGGTGAAGGCACGTCTGATTGCCGGTCCCACCGGACAAGTCCTGCTCTCCACCCCGATTGTGGACTGGCCACAGGGAGAGGAAGAAGGAAACATCCACGAGGCACACCTCTCCTTCTTCGACTACGAGGCCCTGTGTGCCCTCTCAGGCGTCGAGGAAGGCGTGGAGGGGCAACTTATCGGGTCGGTCCGTGCGAGGGGCGCAGCGGCCCCCACAGCGCCTGTCACAGTGGTTATTCCGACCATTGCCACACGCCAAGAACAACTCAACCGGGCTGTGGCCAGTGTTTACACCCAGACACTCCGTCCTCAGGCCTTGATTATCTCCGAAGACACTGCTAGACTAGGCGCACCGGGCAACCGTGATGCAGGACTAGCAAGGGTTTCCACGGAGTGGGTCGCCATGCTGGACGATGACGACTACTTCTACCCTGACCACTTGGAAACTCTCTACACGGCAGCGGTTGACACAGGCGCAGACATCGTGTATTCTTGGTTCGACGTTGAAGGCGGGGAAGATCCATTCCCCGAAAACTTCGGCAAGCCATGGAACCCGGACAAGCCTGTCCAGACGACCGTCACCATCCTTGCCAAGGCTGATGTCATCCGTCAGGCAGGAGGATATTCCGTCAAGGAAGGTATGACTGAGGAAGATCTTAGCGAGTTCGCTCAAGGCAACACTGCCGGTGAAGACTTCCGGATGATCTACACTGCCAACAAGCAGGGAGCCAAGATCGTCCACGTGGCAAAGAAAACTTGGGCATACTGCCATTGGGTAGGGAACACGTCAGGTCGCCCGGACCGTTGGTAAGTTACTCTATGGTAAACTGGTAATGGAGGCCCCTGACTACAGGGGAATAATCATGACTAAAAAGCCAGATTACGAACTAGAGTACGTCTACACCAAAAGCCGATTCAAGAAAACCCTGTGGTGGTGCCTAGGAATTTACATTGTCCTAAGGATTCTTCGCGCCATTCTGTACCTGACCATTGGAATCGCATTCCTTAGCTCAATCCCTGCTGCATTCATTTTCTTCTTCACTGGATTCATCTGGGGGATTGCTGCGCTAGCCATCTACCGCTACCGCAAGTCTGTCCGCGTTGTTGATATAGAGCGCGAGAAGGACAGACTACTCAACAAATAACATATCAAAAGAAAGACGAAATGACAACACTTTTTGACTTGCTTGATCCTGAAGAACTCTCCCAGATGATTTCTGAGAAGAGGATCGCCAAGCAGGTCCATCCTTCCCTGCCCATCTCCATCTACAACTACACAAACCGCGCCCAATTCATGAACAAATGGACCCAGTCGGAGCGTGTCTGCCGTGGTCTCATTGTCGAAGACGGCACCAACAAGGTCATTGCCCGTGGTCCGGAGAAGTTCTTCAACTACGGCCAGCCCGGAGCACCGGAGATCGATCTGGATTCTCCCGTGATGATTACCCAGAAGGAGGACGGCTCTCTCGGTATCGGATGGTACTATGACGGATTCTCCGGTGTCGCCACTCGCGGAAGCTTCGCCTCAGATCAGGCCAAACACGCCTCGGCCATGCTTCCCGACTTCCGGAGAGAGTCTTTCAAGTGGCACATGGACCACGACAAGACGAGCATCTTTGAGATAGTCTATCCCGAAAACCGGATTGTGCTTGATTACGGCGACCGTGACGAGCTTATCGAACTCGGCACTGTGGATAACAAGTCCGGCCTGATTGTCAACAGGCGTCGTGACGCTATTAGGGGCCGGTGGTACATGCCCCTCTCAGAGGCGCTTGTCTTCCCTATCCCTGCCGACGAGGAAGGGTACGTTCTCGACATCTTCTCGAAAGATTTTGACGAGTGGGGTACCGGAACCGTGACGGGCCACATTAAGCTCAAGGGCGAAGAGTACAAGATTCTCCACGGCCTGCTGACGAACACCAACGCACGCCGGATCTGGGTCCAGCTTGCAGCACGTGCATGCCATCAGCTTGTCGAGCAGACCGCCGCCAACAACGGCAAGGAGGTCGAGAAGGTCTGGGCTACGTACGTCGGAGGTGATCCGGAGGACTTCAAGCGCGTCAAGATCGAAAAGGACATTGTCGATACCCTCTTGACAAATGTACCCGATGAGTTCTATGATTGGGTTACCAAGAAGATCGACGGCATCAACGACACTGTATCAGACCTGATTTCTCAGGCTATAGCGTTGAGCGGCCAAGCTGCTCTTGTCACTGACAAGCGTAAGCGCCACGAACTCGTGAAGGATCACCCTCTTTGCAAGGAGATCCTGAACTACGTTGACGACCGAGATCTGTCCCGAATCACACTCAAGGCATGGAAATTTGCAAAGCCGGAAGGTGATGACACCCCATTTAGAACAGAAGAGGATTAATTGAAGAAGCTTGCAGTGGCCGGTATCGTACTGGCATCCGCCCTTACCCTGACAGCCTGTGGAAGTTCCGGATACAACTCCGGTTTCGACGGGTTCAACGACGGATACTCCAACAATGGAGGTTGGAATTCCTCCGACTGGGACATGAACAACCCGTCAGTTTGGAACAACAACTCCTACTGCCACGGCGGAACGTACCAGCCACTTGCAGGCAATCAGTACTCTTGCGTCAACAATGGAGTGACCTCGCGCCCATCGGCACGGCCCAAAGCCCCCATTGTCCCGCCGAAGACCCAGCAGGCACCGCCCAAGGAGATTCAGCAGAAGCGCCAGCAGGCTACACAGCAGCGCCAGCAGCAACAGCAAAAGCAGAACAGTGCCCCGAAGCAGAACAGCTACAAGGCACCGTCAGCACCACGTCCCGCAACGAAGTCGGGTAAATAGAAAGGCAACATGCAGAACAAGAACCAAGAACTGGTAGTGCTTAGAGGCCTTCAGGGTTCAGGCAAGACCACGTTTGCCCACCAGTGGGTAGCAGAAAACCCGGACTGGCGTTTCCGCCTCAACCGTGACGATACCCGCAAGGCAGCTTACAACAAGCTGCACGGACTCTCCCACCACATGGAAGAGAACGTCACACTCTCCGAAACGGCACAGGCAGAAGTCTTGCTCGCTGCCGGAATCTCCGTCATCGTTGACGCCACCAACCTGAGGGCCAAGGCCGTCAAGGACTGGTACGGTGTAGCGAACAAGGCCGGAGTCCCCGTTCGAGTCCACGACATTGACACTCCGCTGGAAGAGTGTATTGTTAATGATCAGAACCGAGAAAAGAAGGTAGGTGAGGACGTTATCAGACACTACAATGACCGCTTTTTCAACAAGGGCAAGCTCCCGCCTGTCCCTCCTAACGTTCTCGCTGAGCCTCTGGGCAGGGCGTGGACACCCAATCCTGACCTGCCTAAGGCTATCTGGGTTGACATCGACGGCACTCTAGCTGAGCGCGTCCACGATCTGGCTCCCCAGCCCGTCCGTGGCCCGTTTGACGAGGCACGAGTCTACGAGGACGCCGTGATCGAGCACATTGCTGAACTGGTCCGACTGCTTCACGCTGCCGGGTACAAGATCATCATCATGTCCGGACGAACGGACTCCTGCCAGCCTGAGACTGAGCGCTGGCTTCGGGACAACAACATCCCGTACGACGAGATCTTCATGCGCCGTACGGAGCTTGACAAGGGCCGAAAGGACAACCTTGTCAAGCACGATCTCTTCTGGGATAACGTTGCCCCGAAGTACAACGTGGAGTTCTGCCTTGACGACCGCCAGCAGGTAGTGGACTTCACTCGTGATGTCCTGAAGATCCCGGTACTGCAAGTACAGCCGGGTAACTTCTGATGGGCCGGATACCACCAGACCCGCTCACCATCCTCACCTTTGAGGAAAGAAATTCATGGCTTGAGCGGGACGAGGAAGAGTATTACAACTGGGTACGACGGATTCAGAAGGTTGATTCCGAGCTTCTTGTGAACAACAAGAAGGTCCCGCGTCACCGCTACAATAAGAACCCGCTTATCCCGTAGCTTGACCAAGAGCAGGCTGTCGTGTAGACTCATACATGACAGCCTGCTTTTGCAGTATAATTGAACTACAACAACGAAGGAGTCACCATGTCTGCTACAACGAAGACCGCCGATCCGATTGTCGAGAGCATCGAGCCGGAGTGCGAGATCATCAAACTCCCGGAGGACAGCGAGGACTACGAGCTTGACGCCCGAATCCGTTGTGACCACAGTGCCACAGTCGGCAACGAATACACCGCTGGCGGGAAGACAGGCATCACCTGTGGCTCCCAGTCCTACGTCAAGGTGACGCTGAAGTCGGGCGGAAGCCTGTTCTTCTGCAAGCACCACGCCGACAAGGAGGAAGCGGCCCTCAAGCCCATCTCCAAGCAGTGGTACACCGAAGAAGCACGACTCATCGAAAACCGAAAGACAGGATCAGAAAACTAGAATGACAACCATCATCCGAGGGCCGGAGTCAGGCCCTCCAAGCCCAAGCGAAATGACCTTCGAAGAAGAACTCATGGAAGCCCTGTCCAAGCCGGTCAGTGATCCACTGGACAATGTATCCATCTACCTCGTAGGTGGCGCTGTCCGTGAGATCGTTCGCGGGTTCCCGGAGAAGGTCAAGGACTGGGACTTCGCTGTAGCGGCACGTTCGTTTGATGAGATGCGTGACTACCTGATCGAGAACGGTTTCGAGATCTTCCTCGAAACCCCGCAGTACTTCACCATCCGTGCCCGTGCGCCCAAGGACACGTTCACGTTCGCTGGGCTGGACATGACGGGGAAGACGTTCGACTTCACGCTGTGCCGCTCTGAGGGCGATTACACCGATGGCCGTCACCCGGACTCGGTTGAGGTCGGCACCATCCGGGAGGATCTGGCGCGTCGTGACTTCACGATGAACGCAATCGCTCTGGACGCCGCTGGAGGCCTCATTGACCCCTTCGGTGGGGCTGAGGACATCAAGGTCGGTTTGATCCGCTGTGTGGGCGGTACAGAGCGTCTGAGGGAGGATTCCCTGAGGATGCTCCGGGCCATCAGGTTCGCGGTTCAACTTGACTTCAACCTGTCCAACGAAATCGTTGGATTCCTGTATGATGTCAACAACGTACCGCTACTGGATAACGTCTCGTCGGAGCGCATCCGCGAAGAGTTGACCAAGGCGTTCAAGGCTGATACTCTGGAGACGTTGTATTACCTCCAGTCCTACCACGCTCTGACGGCTTCGATCTTCTCCGGAGACATGTGGCTGCTGCCTACGGTCAAAGGATAGTTGTATGTCCTTGGAATTCGTGGTAGAATAGAGTGGTAAGTCCCCGTAATGGGGTAACTACCACCGTAAGTGAATACAAATGGCTAATACCGTTGTTCTAGACACGTCCGTACTCCTATCCGCTGGAAGGACGGCGTTGTATTCCTTTGGTGAACAAAACGTAGTCCTCCCCCTTGTAGTTGTAAGTGAGCTTGAGACGAAACGCAATGACCCCGATCTTGGTCTTGCTGCTCGCTCCGTCCTACGAGCCTTGGATACCCTCATCTCTCAGGGTGACATCCGGGAAGGCGTCTCCCTTGGGGAGGGCTATGGCACCATCCGCATCGAAACCAACCATGTGACCGACGTTCCGGCTGCTCTGAAGAGTAGCCAGTCCAACGACACGAAGATCATCACGGTTGCCCTCATGCTCAGCAATGAGCTAGATGGGGATGTGTTCCTTGTTACTAAGGACATCCCTCTCAGGGTAAAGGCTTCCATCGTGAATGTCAAGACCCAGAATTTTACTCCGGCGAACATCTCCGGAGACTACATCGACAACACGGAAATCCACTGGGTTACCGCTGATCAGATCGCTGAAGTCCACGCTGCCGGATTCATCCGCCTTGATCTGGACATCCCGCGTAACGTTGGTGTCATTCTCCGCAGTGAAGAGAATCCCAAGAACACCGCCATGGTGATCTCCGGAAAGCAGTACGAGTTTGACCTCATCGAACAGCACAACGTTGCTGGGCTGGCTTCCCGGTCTGCCGAGCAGGCTTTCGCGGTCAACTACCTCATGGATGACTCAATCAAGATTGTCTCCCTTGGCGGGCGTGCAGGTACCGGTAAGACTACCCTAGCACTTGCTGCCGGTGTTGAACAGCTAAACATCAACAATGGCACGTACAAGAAGATCATCGTCTTCCGCTCCATGCAGTCCGTTGGCGGCGAAGAGCTTGGCTTCCTTCCGGGAACCGAGTCCGAGAAGATGGACCCTTGGACCGCAGCCGTCTATGATAGTCTAAACTCCTTCCTCACACCGAAGCAGATTGGTGATCTGAAGGTTCGTCAGGCTATCGAGGTTCTTCCGCTGACACACATCCGTGGACGTACGTTCAACAACGCATTCATCATCATTGATGAGTCCCAGAACCTTGAGCGTGCAACCCTCCTGACCGCGCTCTCCCGCCTTGGAAAGAACTCTAAGGCTGTCATGACGTGGGACGTGTCCCAGCGTGACAACTTCCGCGTAGGCCGTCACGATGGCGTTTACGAGGTTGCCAGCAGGCTTCTTGGTGAGAAGCTGTTCGCCCACACTAGCCTCAAAAAGTCCGAACGTTCCGACGTTGCAGAGCTTGTTTCCCGTGTTCTAGATGACTTTGACATGAAGTAACCTCTACACTATAAGTTGAGACCCGTATCCCTGTGATGCGGGTCTCTTCTTTCATGGTATCATAGAGTAATACCACTTCAATACGGGGGACATTATGTCCATTGAACTTCCATGGGGCGACAGGAAAGTTGCCGAACTTCTAATTTCCGACAGTGAAACTGCATCGGCACTTCGCACTGCATTGGAACCCATCATCCAAGCAGCCGGTGACGGCGGCACGGTAGGCCTCATCGGGCCAGCAGGACCGGCAGGACCTCAAGGACCCGCTGGACCGGCAGGGGCTGACGGTCAGGACGGAGCAGACGGCGCTACCGGACCGGCAGGAGCTACAGGGGCCACAGGCGCTACGGGACCAGCAGGGCCTACAGGTCCGGCAGGAGCTACAGGAGCTACAGGAGCTACAGGAGCTACAGGAGCTACAGGTCCAACGGGACCGGCAATGACTCTCGTGCTTGGACCCAACGATCCGATCCCGCCGAACACTCCAGCAGGTACAGTTATTTATAGGACTGCGTAATGGCTGTCGAACGTATAGGGTACACCACAGTAGTCAATACTGGTGGGTCACAGGACGTAACCATAGGCCCTACTGGAGGAACAATCCAAGAGGGCGACTGGATGGTTATGGTCGTTGCGGCGAATCAGTCGCAGGTGCTAACTGTACCTACCGGTTGGACATCCATCAAGAACATGCAAGTGTCTGGTACACTGTCCACGGCCATCTTCACAAAAAAGCGCACCAGCACAGATAGCACCTACGCACTCCATGTCACTGCTGGCACCCTTGTGACTGTCTCCCTGATGTGGTTCAGAGGCGTTGCAGACACCGGCTGGGTCATCGGAACCGGGATGAACCGCAGCGCCACTGGCAGCACGTTCAACAACATTGCCCCATCCATTGCTACGACTGGTAGCATGATGGCGCTCACCATCTCCACAGAGCGCACCAGCGCCACGGAAGTGTCATACACATCCATCTCTGGCGCTACCCCGTGGTTCTACTATGGGCAGACTGCGTCCTACATCGAGACCATCCTCATTGCCTACAAGGACATGCCTTCGGCTGGCACCACCGGTGACGTAACCGTAGTCTACCCCAACACACAGGCATCTAATGGCTACGGAATCCAGATCGGACTCCCGGCAGCAGCGGCTCCTGCTGCCCCTATGGGGCCTCTGCGTATCTACACAGGCGGTCAGGAGCATGCTGTCACGGCTACTCACTGGAACGGCACCTCGGAGATCCCTACACCCGTCGTGGAGCCGTACAACGGCAACTGGCACATTGCCGATCTTCTCTCCACCACTCCGTTCTACATTGCACACCGTGGCAGTGGAGGGAACTGGCCGGAACACACCTACCGAAGCTACACCTCTGCGGCCAACTGGGGTATGAAGGCGATTGAAATCTCCTGCCATATAACCTCTGATGGGCTGATCGTCTGCCACCATGACGCCAGTACGCTCCGGATGACCGGTGTGGATATGAATATCGGTTCCTCCACGAAAGCCCAGCTTGATACGCTATCCAACACAGCGGCTTTCACGGACTATACCAGCCAACCTAGCCAGCCAATACCACTTCTCACCGACGTGCTTGACAAGTTGGGTAACTCTCACGTACTCTTTATAGAGCCGAAGGTTGGCGGATCATGGCAGCTAAACACTCTGATGCCTTTGATCCAGTCCAAGGTCTCTGACCCTACCCGTGTCGTCTGGAAGCAACCCATCAACTCCGGTCAATGGGGCAACGCCAAGGCTCGCGGCTGGACAACATGGGGCTATGTGCTGTCACAGGACACCAACCACACCAGCAGCCTCGACACGTTGATCCCTCAGGCCAACGTTGATATGATCGGCGTGGAGCGCATTGCCTCTGACGCGTTCGTATCAGACATCGTGGCCCGTGCCAATGCTGTCGGCAAGAAGGTCATTATGTGGGAGATTCGCTCTATTGCAGACCGTGACCGCGCTCTCGCACTTGGGTGCGTCGGACTGATGACATCCAACATCCGTGTGGTGCTCCCGAAGTTCGGGTAGTTTACTTTTCGAGTAGCCTGTGGTAGACTCTAGTCAATGGAAAACATTGTATTAGAGGCTATCACAGGCTCTCGCGCTTATGGCCTACATCACGAAAAATCAGACACCGACAAAATGGGCATCTTTGTTGCCCCGACCGTGGAAGTGGCCGGTCTCGACTGGAACTCCAGCAAGGAATCATGGTCCGATGCAGGACCCGAAGGTGACGACACCACTTACCACGAGATTGGGAAGTTCCTCAAGCTCGCGCTGAAGTCCAACCCAACCCTCATCGAACTCTTCTTCATGAACGAGTACGAAATCCTGACACCGGAAGGTGCAGGTCTGGTTGACATCAGGGACGCCGTCCTGTACACTGATGGTATCAGAAACGCGTACTACGGTTACGCAGTCGCCCAGCACTCCAGAGTGCTTCGGGAATACCCTGACCACAAGATCAAAATGGCACGACACTGCCTGAGAATCACGGATCAGGCCATTGATCTCCTGACCACAGGAACATGCAGCCCGAAAGTGGCTGACCCTCAGAGGTATTTCGCCCTAGATGAGATGAATTTCACAGACCTTAGCCTAATGCTAGGACAATCCGTGGCACTTATCAACACTTCTGAGTCCGTTTTACCAGACAAGCCTGACCGTGATACAGTAAGAGATTTCCTTCGGGAGATTAGACGTAACAATTAGAGAGAAGGATATGGAAAAGAACAATAAGCTAGATCGTCTGAAGTCTTTCATTGCGGAAGACAAGGACGCAAAGGGTGAGGCAATTGACATCTCACGCGATATCCTTTATCTGGTCAACAATGCACTGGAAGGTTCGTCAAACCCACGGCTCTCCAAGGCCGTAGCCATCGGGTCCGCAGTCTACACCCTGTGTGTGGCCGGTAAGAAGCTCTGGGGGATCTACAAGAAGAGCAACGTTGAAGACACCTACACCATCAAGATCACCGAAGATGATGCAATCTTCGACATCGTGGAAGACTGGCTCATGGAGGCCCTTCCCGAAGAGGACCAGCGCTCCATTTACGCCCACTCGACCATCGTCAAAGGTACGGATACCAAACGCAACCGCTACGATGACATGGACATCCTCTCCCGCATCGAGGAAGACCGGTTGGACGATGAGAAGAGCCGGGTTGTCATCGAACATTCCTTCGACGGTACGGTGGTACAGACCATCAACATCGGAGGATACGATGTGGAGGTCTACTCAACCATCCCTGAGCACCGCGTAGGGGCCGGTGAGGGCGGTCAGAAAGCCGGTTGGAACTCTCGGTCCATCAACATCGTTTGCAAGACCGTAGAGGCCCGTACAGCGGTCCTGACGGAGATCCAGAACCAGTCCCAGTTCCTCGTGGAATCCCAGCCGCGCATGTACGTGACCTCACGGTGGGGCGACTGGCGCAAGCGGGCTGAAATCCAGCCCCGCTCCCGCGACTCGGTCATCCTGAAGGACGGCCAGATGGACCGTATCATGGACTACCTGAACAACTTCCTGTCCAACCGTGAGGCGTACCGCAAGGCGGACATCCCGTTCCGCACCGGCATCCTGCTTTACGGCGATCCGGGATCAGGCAAGTCGTCCACAGCGCTGGCCATTGCCAACGAACTGAAGATGAACGTCTACATCATTGCCCTGTCCTCATTGCTCAACGACGAATCCCTGAATGACTGCTTCAGCGCCATTCCGGCCAACTCAATTGTCATCCTTGAGGACATCGACATTGCGTCTGCTGTGAAGGATCGTGACGGTGACGACGATAAGGGCGTGACCATGTCTGGTATGCTGAACGTGCTGGACGGCTTCCAGTCCCCTCCCGGAGTGATCACCATCATGACCACCAACCGCAAGGACGTACTCGACCCTGCAATCATCCGTCCGGGCCGTGTGGATCTTGAGGAAGAGCTTGACTGCCTTGACGATTCGCAGCTTCGCGGTCTATGCTCCTACTTCATGGGCCACGTTCCCGAGGATCTTCCGGTCATCACACCGGCAGACGGTATCACTTCCGCTGAGGTCATGGGTGTCGTCCGCAAGCACCTCCCGGACTTCGAAAACGCAGGTCCGGACATGGTTGCATTCATCCAGAAGAAGACGAAAAAGAGGGCCAAAAAGGCCTTGACAAAGGTCGCCTAGTAGGGTAAACTTTACAAAAGTGCGTCTATAGTGTAGAATAGAAGACATAAGTTTCTACCAAAGGACATCTATGTCGCACAATTTTCTAGTACACTACCAGTTTGCATTCCCCAAGAGTGATCTCCGACCGGAAGATCAGCGCTGGGGCAGCGGGTCCATCCCTATCAACACGGATAAGGAACCGAAGACTGAAGAAGAGTTCTTGGAGATCGCAAGGACCATCGGCCATCAGGGAGGCTACGAGCGCGTAGCCATCACCAAGATCGACCCGACTGATCACTTCATTGAAGATACCGGAGAAATCCTCGAAGGTCTCATCGTCAATGACTAATGCTAACTGGATAGCTGACGCGCCTTGCGCCCTGCCTCAGACGACGAATGATGCTGAAGAACCTCGAATGCTCGACTTCTACAGCAACGATTCGGAAGAAAAGGTCAGGGCCAAGGCCGTCTGCGGTGAATGCCCCTTTAAACTACAATGCCTGCAACTGGCCCTCAACAACCACGAACGCTGGGGCATCCACGGAGGTGCCGACGAGACCGAGCTACGCCGCGTACAAGCCATCAACTCACTTGGTGAGGCTCACGTGTCCAAGCTGGGTCCGATCCGCTGCCCAAACTGTGGCCCCTACTCCACCAAAAATCTAGACATCATCGAACGTAAGCGAACCCGTACGCACATCAAGTGCACCGTCTGCGGGATCGACTGGGTTGCCCGGAAATCGATCAACAACAAGCGTAGTAACTGGTAGGACGTTGACTTAACTCATATCCTGCCGTACAATGTAACATACAAGTACAAGAAAAGGCAGCATATGAGCACAACTAAATGGAATGACATCTTCGCGCCAGTCATGGCGCTGGGGAGAGAGACGCGTGAAGGACAGACCCAGCTTGGGCAGGCCGTCATCAACGCCGTTGAAACCAAATCAAACCTCGTGGCTGAGGCGAGCACTGGCACGGGAAAATCATTCGCGTCACTGATTCCTCTCATCCACCAGATCCAGACGGCCAAGAAACACAAGAAGCCCTACCGAGCCATCGTCTCCACTGAGACCCTGATCCTCCAGAAGCAGCTTATCGAGAAGGATCTTCCCTTCCTCTCTACACTATACAAGGGATTCACTTACCGCAAGCTTATGGGCCGGAGCAATTACCTGTGCTTCGAAGTAGCCAAGAGCGCCGCCGTGGGTGACATTCAGATGAACCACATTGTGGAGAAGCTGAAGACACGCCAGTCCAGCATTGAGCACGGTGAAAAGGGAGAGATTGAGCGCATCATTGGACGCGCCCTGACCCCCGACCAGTGGAGCAAGATTGCCTCATCGTCCAGCTTTTGCCCGGACAACCAGTGCAGCACCGAGAAGTGCTACAGCACTCTGGCCCGTGAGCGTGCCAAGGCCGCTGACCTTGTGGTAGTGAACCATGCCATCCTCGCCACCGACCTTGAAATGAAGGCCGGTGACCCGCTGGCAGATGGTATGCTGGGGCAGTTCGAAGCCCTCGTGGTCGATGAAGGCCACCAGCTAGAGCCGGTACTGGTCAGCCAATGGACCAAGGAGTTCTCCGAGTGGGAACTGACCACCAAGGCAGCTTCCGTACAGCAGGGCGTCGAGGACGCCAAGGGCATCGTTGCCAACCACGAAATCGGCAAGATCGCCAACGACTCCATGGAGGAACTTCGGGCCTTGCTGGCGAACGTCAAGAGCTTCTACATGCTTTTGGGCGAAAAGGCAAATCAGGAGTGGCAGAACTCGTCAACGTCCTTGTCCCTGAAGACCGTACGCGGCGCTGTAACGGGTCCGTTGCTCTACGCCATGAATGAGTTCGAGAACGAGAATCCGGGCCGTCTGGTACGTGCTGAGAAGTCTCTGGAGGCCATCTCCGCGTACCTGTCCAAGGTGGTCATCAAGGCCATTGATGAGAAGATCAAGGGTGTCCGTAAAATCCGCAAGGGTTACACCGCCGCTAGGGAAATGCTGGAAATCGTCCAGATCATCTCTAAGGCTCTCGAAACCAATGACGGCATCATTCAGGCCTACGGCACCTACGGGGCGCTTGTGGACGGCTGGGAGAAGCGTGACGGTACCTCAGGCATGACAATCCGTCTGGTCCCGCTGGATGTCTCCACACGTGCCAAGGCGCTCTGGGGTAAAGAAGGCGGGCAGACCAACATCCTGCTCTCTGCCACCCTGACTGACCTGACTGACGGCTCTTTCCGCTACGCACGTGAGTGTGTCGGATTCCCCGCTGGCCCGGAACTTCGGGTAGGCTCAGCATTTGATATGGCCCAGCAGCAGCTTGTGTACATCACACCGGCCAACCGGAAGAGGGAGGAAGGGGCGCAGTACAGTTTCTCGGAACTGCTGGATCTGATCATGGCCGCACGCGGTCGCTCACTGGTCCTCTTCACGTCGCGTAAGGAACTTGATCATGCCACCGAGCAGCTTCAGTTCATGCGCAACATGGGAAGCTTCCCGTACCAGCTTCTGGTACAGACCAAGGACGCTGACAAGCAGATGCTCATGGATCAGTTCAAGTCCGACACGGCGTCGGTACTTCTGGCAACCAAGTCATTCTTCGTGGGCATCGACGTTCCCGGCGAAGCCCTGTCCCATCTCGCCCTTGCCAAGTGGCCCAATGCCCGCTATGATGCTCTGTGCAAACAGCAGATCGTCCACTGGCGTGCCCGTGGCTTCCCACGGTGGTACGAACGCGAGTCGCTGACCCTCTTCGGGCAGGCGTCTGGCCGTCTCATCCGTTCCTCAGGTTGCAAAGGCGTCGTTTCTCTGCTAGACTTTAGGGCAAACGACGCGGATAGCAACGTCTTCAAGACGGCAAAGCTGGGCGTCACGACGCTTGGCTCTCCGATCACACAGGACATTGCCGCAGTCAAAGCATTTCTATCCTAAGGACAAAATCAATTGAAGCTATCAGATCTGACCGGACAGGTCAAGATCTCTGCTCACCACGCCAGAACATTCGTCTCCACGTGGTTCGCACCTGAGGACAAATTTGTCATTGTCGGGCGTAGGACAGAGAAAACCGGCAAGCACGATACACTATCACAGTCGATGTTGGCAAAGGATTTTGCTGGCATGGACGACGAGACCCTTGAAAGCATGATCTTCGATGAGGACGGCGGCAAGTGGAACCTCTACTTCGGCGTCTGTCCAATTCTGGAGGACGTGGACTACAACAAGCGCGGCACCGAGGACAACATTGACTATGTCACGGGGGTCTGGGCCGATATTGACATCAAGCCCAAGGGATTCGAGACACAGGAAGACATCATCCAATACCTGTTCGGACTGACCCTGCACCCTACGATGGTGGTAGGGTCAGGTTCGGGAGGTGTCCACGCCTACTGGAAGCTCTCAGAGGGCGAACGCGGAACCAAGGAACTGGTGGACCGCTGGTGGTGCTACCTTGATGAAGCTGCCGGTGAGCGCAAGATCGACAAGCTGGTGGACCTCACTCGTATCCTCCGTATGCCCGGATCGGTGTACTTCCCCAAGGCTGACACGGCTTCCAAGGTGGGCAAGGTGGAGATCCTGTACAAGATCGACAACACCTACACCATTGAGGAAATCCATTCCATCTCCGCAGAGGCCTTCACGGTCAAACATAACCGGCGCAAGGCCGTCATCACCAAGGACGCCAACGCACGTCTGGAGATGGACGGGTTCGCCCGCAACGCCCTCAAGGAACGCAGCGACAACTACTGGAGGCTGCTCCGTGCCATCTCCGAACTGGAGGACTACGTCAACAAGCAGATGTCGTGGGCCGAGATTCTGGAACCCTACGGGTGGACGTGGCAGCGGACTCTTCGGGATGGCTCCAACGAGTGGGCCAGACCGGGACGCAACGAACGCAGCGCCGTCGTGGATTACGAGGACTCCCCTGTGATGTCCCTGCTGTCTATGGCGGATGAGACAGGTCTGAGCGACCTGAAGGACGCGGGAATCCCGCTGACCAAGTTCCGAGTGCTCAGGCGACTGAGGTTCGATGACAACGACGACCCTATGCCCATGCTCAACTGGGTCATCCAGCGCATGGAAGCGGACGGATTTTTCTAAGAGAGAGGAAACAACATCAGCAAACTGTACGACCTAGCCCTGTACGTCTACCTGTATACGTGGATCGTCATCGACCACAAAGTGGATGAGTACATGGACTACCGACGTAACGTGAAGTTCTTCCGGGAACAGAAGCGCACCTTCCGATGACGAACGCCCTCCTGCCTTGTGCGGGAGGGTTTCGTCGTTTCAACCCAACTATGATAGGCTATACCCATTTACAAAACAAGAGGCCACGGCGGACCAGATCTCCGTGGAAACAGCAAAGACCGCAAAGCCCGCAAGCTCTGGATGCTGGAGCACTTCGGGGACGGGGAAACAGTTCCCTGCTCCTTCGAGGACTGTGACGCAATTCTCACCTATGAGACCGTCACGGCAGACCGCTACCCGTTATCCGGCAAAGAGGGTGGACGGTACATTCGATCCAACATCCGGCCCGCTTGCAGCTTCTGCAACTCATCCGATGGTCAGCGAGTCAAGGATCTGGATCTTCCGCCGCTTGAGGCTGGGCCTACGGGACTCACATGGTAAGCCCCAGCTAGATTTCTCCTCAAAAGTATGGTATCATGGAGAGTCACCAAAGACAAGAACTAACCAAAGAAATTTTAGGAACTACAATGAACGACTTCAAACCCAAAGCAGATTACGCCCCCAACGAGAAGAAGGTGTGGCGACCGGAAGAGGTCGAGTTCGTCCCGACTCCCGTTGGTAAGCCTGAAGGTGTATACTTTATTGCCATCGAAGAGCTTCAGGGCGCTTGGATCGACAATGAGTGGGAAGAGGCTGACGGCGACGAGACGTGGACCGAGACCTACACCGACAAAGAAGGCAACTTCATCACCCGAGTCATCGAGAAGCGCATTCCCCGCTCCCGCAGATATGTCCTGAAGAAGTTCAACGAAAACGGAAAAGCAGAGAACGCATTCTCATCCGGTTACGCTGGACCTCGTCAGTACCAAAAGTAAAACGTCGAACGACAGGTAAATATGAGTACAAATACAAAAGGTAGACTATGGGAGAAAAAGAAATTCTGGACAAGCTCTATCAGGAGCTTCGCCTAGACCTGTGGTGGCAGGAACTCCTTGCCCAGAAGGACCCTCGATTCGAGACGTTCGATCTGGACAAGGCCATCGATTCGCTTCCGCGAACGGAAGTGAAGGCAGCTAAGGCTGTCAGCAATAAATTCAGGCACATCCTCTCCTTCAATGAGGGGTCCAAGCAGTGGTACATCTGGAACGGAACCATCCACGTTCCGTGCACGGGTGACGGCATCTCCATCAAGATCGCAAAGTTCTACTTTGAGGCCATGGCGGACGCACTGGACTTCTGCAAGGAGTACCTTGAATCCGAAGCCAAGAAGGTGGAAGCGTCCAACGCAACCGGTGCCAAGGATGAAGCCAAGAAGATCCGTGCCCAGTACGACAAGGGAGAGCTAGCCAAGCACAAGCGTTTCCGTGACCGTGTGTCCGGTGAGGCCGGTCTGACTGCCCTCTCGCGCATCATGCGTACGGAGTGCGACGTGGACCCGAAGTACTTTGACAATGACCAGCAGTGGTTTGTCATGCGCAACATGGTCCTTGACCTCTTCGCCCTCAAGGAAGGCCGCTGGGAGATCCATGAGCACGACCCTAACCGGCCCGTGACCAAGTTCTTCGACGCTGACTACAAGCACGAGCACGAGCGCCTGAACCTTGGGCACTGGGACAACTTCCTGTTGTACTCCATCCCGGATGAGGAAGCCCGTAACTACCTCCAGAAGGTGGTTGGGGCGGCGTTCATGGGTGAGTCCAAGCTGCGTGCCATCATGAACCTGCACGGCCCTCCGGGGTCCGGCAAGTCCGTGTTCATCAACACCTTCTTCAAGCTTGGTAAGGAGGGAGCAGGATACGTCTGCATGCCTGACTCCAAGTCCATTATCAAGGTGTCCGGACAGAACTTTGAGCAGGACTCATTCAAGGGCCGCAGATTCTACGGTATCTCGGAACCTCCGATGCATGACCCCATCGACAACGAGTTCCTGAAGAAGCTGACCGGTGACGAATGGGTGGAGACCCGTACCCTGAACGTCCAGTCCGCTGGCTGGATTCCTCAGGGTGTGCCGTTCGTGGCGACCAACAAGCCCATGAAGATCAACACCCGTGATAAGGCCATTGTCGAACGCGTCCAGATGATTGAGTTCCCCGTGGAGTTCGAGTATGATCATCCGGACCCTGCCCGACGCAAGATCAAGGGCCTTGAGGAACTGATTATGGCTGACAGTGAACGTGTGCTAGAGTGGGTAATTCAAGGCATGCGACGTTACGTCACACTAGACAACCGTCAGCTAACACCGCCACAGTCCGTAGTGGATCTCCAGACAAGCGTCGTCATGGAGGCGTCAACAGCCCTTCGTTGGGTTGACGAGTTCCAAGAAGACGGACTTCTTATGGTAGACTTTGAGTCTCCCGAAGAGTACTTCCTTCCAGTGAAGGACGCCTACCAGCGTTACCAGAACTGGATCGTAATGTCCGGAGAGAAGCACCCGCTGACTATGAAGTTCTTCAAGCAGGATATTGAAAACCGCTTTGATGGATCTGTAAGAGTTGGTGGAGTGCACCGTTTCAAGGGTTTGACTGTCACACCCGAGTTCCGGAGAATCCACGGCGGAAATGGAATCAACGCCATCATCAGCGGATTCTAAGGTAATGCCCTGCTTGTCGGGGCATTTCCTGTATGCAAAACAAAAACCCCTACTAAAGCACTAAACTGAAAGAGAGCACTATTAATGTCTGAACTGTCTGGCGAAAAGATCGAGGAACTTCTGTGGGAAGCTGGCTGCGAAGTCGAGCACGACGGAGGGCTGGAAGAGATCAGTCCGATCAAGGTGACGGTAGGGGACACCGTTGTACTGATCTCTGAAGCATGGTTCGAAGAGGGCGACTGGTTCGCTGACACCGAAACCCTTGTGCTGGAGAAACTGGAGTATGGCGAGAAGGTTGACGAAGACCTCGCAGTATGCAATACTGAAGAGGAACTTGTAGAACACATTCTCAAACTCGGAGGCGAAGATTAAAGGAAACACAGTACGCATCAGTCCTAAGTTCCCACTGCCTAGCGGCTATGACCGCATCGGCACGGTGCTGGCGGAAACTGAACTCGTCGTGGCCGTGAAGTTCGAAGGTCAGGATGTACCAGTCCTGATCCGCAAACCCTATGCCGCAACGGTGGCAACACCGATAGCCGAAACCCGGCCTTAGACTAGGGTTGACACAGGAACCAACCTCCTGTAGTCTTTATACATCAAGACAAACCAACCACTTGAAAGGACAAAGACAATGGCAGCAAAGACCAAGACCGAGAAGTCAGTCTCCCTCGCTGAAGAAGCGGCGGCAGTAAAGGCGGAACAGAAGCGGCCCACCGCACCGATTTCGGCCTCCGGACTGAAGAAGGTCCAGCGGGTTCACCACCTCAAGGAGCAGATGGCACCGCTTCTGGCCGAGATCGAAATGATCAAGGGCGACATCTACAGCGAGATGGACAAGCGCGGCGTCGATGTCCTGACCCGCAAGGGCGTGGAGATCGTCTCCCGTGACCGGGTGGAGGGCGAAGAGTGGAACAAGAAGGCCATCAAGGACATGTTCCCCGAAGTCGTCGTCCAGTTCGTGGTCGAGAAGATCTCGTACCGGATCAACTGGAAGAACCCCTTCAACCTCTAACCACGAGGGAGGTAGTCACCCGGCTACCTCCCTCAACCATGCAAAGAAAAGGACCACGTGTACAAAGCACTAAAGGATCAGATTGACCTGACCCTCAGCAACATCGACCACGGCACCATCGGGCGAGAGGACCGTGTCTTCCTGACCCATCTGCTGGAAGAGATTCACAGTTCCCTGTCCACCGTGGAGACAAACAAGCAGATCGACGTGGCGGATGCCTACTTTGATGTGCTAGGCTCCACTCAGGAACTCATCGAAGACGGGTTGGGAGACTGATGACCGCACCAGTAGCCCCGCTACCACCACCGCCCGCCGCCTACATGACACATGTACCGGGCAGGGCCAAGATCTTCAAGCCCCACACCAACATCGGACACGTCAAGAACGCGATTCGGAGCAGCCTGAGTAGCCGATCTGATAAGATCATGTATGCCTACGAACTCAAAGACGGTGAATACGAAGTCATGTGGGTAGTCCCCATGAACAGCAGGCTTGAAGACCTCCCATGGGACACCTACATCAGACCACCGTACGTACCTAACCCCAAGTGCTCGCATCCCGGATGTACCTGCAACAACTAGCTTGACACCAACACTCCCAGCGTGTTATACTTAGTACGTTGGTAGCCGGTGAGGGAACTTCCTCCTAATCCTCATTGGCACAGATCCGGTTTGGTACCCGGATCGGGAGTCCCGCAGTCGAGCGAAAATGGGTTTCGACCCTAGCTCCTGCGGGACTCTTCTTTTCAGATCAATCACAATACACTATGCAAAGGAAATCATTTGACCAAGCAGGACCTGACCCTTCACCGCACCTCCGTCAAGCTGGTAGCAAACACCAGCAACTGGCGCAAAGTAGTCAAGGATCTCATCGGTGATGAGCCTGTCGGCTACGAGGAACGGTCCAAGAAGGACACACTCCGGAAGTTCCCCATCGTGGACATCTTCTCGGAGAGCAAAGATGCACTCGACCGCGTTTTGACCAAGGCAGCAGAAGTAGAGTAGGATACAGACATGACAACCATTATCGCTAAAGAGACCAACAAGGGTGTAGAGATCGCCTTTGACTCCCTGTGCACCGGATACGATTCCTTCGACCTCGACCAGAACAAGGTCTTCGTCAACGCTGGCATGATCTTCGGTGTTGCCGGTCGCCTGCTGATCGCCACCGAACTCAAGCACGCTGACCTCCCCGCACCGCCCGCAGCCGGTATCGAGAAGTGGCTCACGTCACGGCTCATCCCGAAGATCCGCCAGATCCTCAACGAGATCGCACCGCGCCGCGACAGTGACGGCTTCGGCATGTCCATTCTCGTGGTCATCCACGGCAAGGTCTACGAGATCTCCGGTGACACCGGCTGGCACCGCCGCAAGGACGGCCTGTACACTGTCGGCTCCGGAAGCCCCTACGCCTTCGGCGTGATCGCAAACGGTGGCTCTGTCGGTGACGCGCTCCGTGTCGCGGCATCCGTCGATCCGGGAACCGGTGGACGGCTGACTGTCACCACGGACAAGGAACTGCTTGACAACGCTGCACGAGTGCGCTAGGCTATGAAGAAAGCAATCGCACTTGCGGGAGTAACCATCCTCTCGCTCCTTGCACTGACAGGGTGCCGGATTGACTCCGGGCAGACCTATGACGTGACACAGGGCGGAATGACAGAATTCAGGTACAAGTACGGCAGTGGAGAAATGCTGGACTGCTTGAAATTCTCAGACAAAATTACCTGCTGGATCTCCCCAGACCAAACTACGAGAGGCAAATAACATATGGGTTACAAGACAGACGCAGCAAAGGGCATCGGAGCAGGCTGGATTCTCCTGATCGTGCTGCTGGTGATCGGCGGACTCACGTCGGCTGGCATTTGGGGTTTCAATGTGCTAACCTCGAATGCGAAGGGTGCCGGTGACACGGTCATCAAGAACAACAGTGTGGCGAACCGCACCGAGAAGCAGGAAAAGTTCGAGAAGCTGTTCGCACAGGTCCAGACCAACAAGGATCTGGTTGCCCAGCACACCAAGACCGTTGAGGCCAACCCGACTGACAAGACCGCACAGCAGACCCTCTCCGGCGTCCAGAGCGCGTGTGCCGCCTCGGTCAACACGTACAACGCTGAAGCCCGCAAGGTACTCTCGATGGACTGGAAGGCAGCAGACCTGCCCGACAGCCTCACCACTGCTGGCTGCAACTAACACATAACAACTACAGGAAGAAGATAACTTTTGAAGAACTTTGGTAAGAAGATTGCATCGGTCGCCCTCCTTGGTGCGCTGACTGTCGGCGGACTCTCCGCTTGCTCGACCGTCACGGACGAGTATCAGGACCGCAAGGCAGCACAGTCCACCAGCCAGATCACGAACTCGCTGGAGAAGCAGAACCTTGAGAAGAAGCGGGACAAGGAAGAAGACTCCAACGCCATCCGCTACGTCTACCTGATGAACTACGGCAACATCACCGGTTTCTACGTCATCAAGGGAAAGGTCTCATCCAGCGGCTCGCAGATCGGCCCGGAGCAGGAAATCATCAAGCGCTGGAGCGACGGCTACGTGCTGGACTCCGCACAGGATGACGGAACCTACGGTGACGGCGATCCCGGTGTGTTCTTCTTCACCACGGACGGCATGATGGTTGAGACTTCCCTCGACTACGTGATCTCCGACCGGCCCATGACCCTCGACGTTCCGCGTCTCGGTGGGGCCGCACCGACTGATAAAAAGAAGCCATGAAGCGCCTCGTAGCAGGACTTCTCCTGTTGGCTGTCATCTGCTCCATGGCGCTGCTTCTGACCTCATGCTCATCAGAGCCTGAAGGTAAGAAGTCAAATTACCAAGAGCCTGCACCGGCACCCAAACCTGCACCTGAGTTCTTCCAAGAGAAGTACCAGAAGCTCAAGGACGGGCGCACGGTTCTCTGCCTCTACCGTGAAGTAGACATCAACGGGTACTCCAATGGAGCCTCACCCACCATGTCATGCGACTGGGACGGCGCAATCATCCATCCCGCCAAATAAGAAAAGACCCGATACTCTATACCCAGAGTATCGGGTCTTTCTTGTTAGAAGCGCCTTTGTTGTCGGACAGGGCCGACGTTGCGCGTACGACCGCTTCCCAAGCCCGTAGGAAGCTTTCTGCCAGCCGCAGACTGTGCAGAGTACCTGCCAGCCCTCAGGCCCGGTGGAGGGCTTAGAATGGCCGCGTAGACGCCCCAGACCATGGCATCCATTCGGTCAGGTGAGAAGCGAGATGTCTCGGGATCGAAGTACAGACACTGCTCCATGAGTTCCGCCATCATTCCGTTGAACCTCACACGCTCCTGCTGCATGGCCACGACGACCGGCTCAGCACGAGTCTGCTTGCCCTTGGTCGCCACGACGGGGAACGTCTTCAGGGACTCGTCAAGGGCTGTCAGGGCCATTGACACCAGAGCGCCGCCTTGGTTCTTCTCATAGACTACGAACTTGGTGTTCCAGCGTGCCGCTGCATCAACAACGACCTTGGACCACACGTCAGGACCGGCCTTGACAGAACAGTCCTCAAGGACGTAGACTGTTCTCTTAGTTAGATCACGCTCCTGCGTGACACCCATGACCATGATGCCGCATTCGTCAGTTGGAGTCTCCGACACGGACGGGTCAACGGCTACGAAACGGAGAGGCATGTATGGAGTTTCCCCGGATTCATCCAAAGCCTTGTCCAGCATCTCAGTGGTGAAGACAAGGCCTTCCTGATCTTCAAGCATCTGACCGTCAAGCTCCTGCTTGGCAAGATCGGAGTTACCGTACTGGCCCACAAGGTTGTCGATGTAGTTCTTGGAGAGGGAGGTGTTGTCGAACGTGGAACCGGTGATGATCTTGATACGTCGCTGGGGATCTTTCGCATCCTCCATCAGGTTCTTCATGACCTTCGTACGCTTAGGCGTGGTCGCAAGAAGAAGCTGAGGGTTGTCACCCAGACGGGTGGCGGCTACGAGGTTGGAGAACAGGGTGGCTCCAGATGAGTCCACCGTGGTCTTCCACGCCGCAAACTCGTCACCTACACCATAATGGAACTGGGGTCCACGGGCACCGTCAGGGCTTTCGGAGGACAGCAGCAGGGCTGTTGACTGCTTGCCATCCACTTCAGGCCAAATGAGGGACGTGGTGGAGGGCTTGTATTCCGGCCTCTCGTGCGGGGCATGTACTGCCAGCACTCCGGACTCACCCATAATCATGGTGTTACGAACGTCAGCCACGGTACGGGCGGCAATGGCGATACGACAGCCCGGATGTTCCAGCGCCTTGCGCCTGATCCACTGGGATGCTGTCAGAGTCTTACCAAAACCACGGCCAGCGACAAGGGCCGTGATGAACCAGTCGCCGTCCGGAATCTTCTGCTCAGGTCGAAGCCAGAAGTTGGCATCGTAGTTGAGCTTTTCGTAGTCTGCTGGGGTATAATCTTTGAAGATTTCGGCCTGCTCTTCAGGAGACAGGCTCGCAATTTCTTCAGCTAGGGATTTTGCCATTCAGTGGCCTCTCGGGTAGTTTGCTTTCGGCCAACGCCCAAGGGTATACTGTCAGGACTTCGGTTTTCACACCGAGATCTCGTTGATGTGCGTCAGTCTGGTCCCGTAGATCCACGGGAATGTTGGTAGGAGTTGACTCAGTGACCGTAAAGTGGTATTCTGAATCAGGAAAGTAACCGGCAGCTACGCGTGCTGCGATTTCTTCAGCGCGTGTGGAGTCGGTCAGCACCAGTACGGCACCGGCAAAGTCATTTGTTAGAGTTGTCATACTCTATTATACCATAATTAGCACGTTTTACCAATCAAAAGGAGAAATACTTGGAGAACAAAGAAGCACACCTCAGTAATGTCAAGCGAATCATCGAAAACGCACAGGGCTGGATGGGTGTCCAGCCTGCGCTTGCTGACATCGACAGGAGCTACCTGTTGATCCCCAAGGCCATTCTCCCCGTCATTGGCACCAACGGCACCACCTCTCTGATCTACGTCAACGAAACTTCCGGCAATGGCGACCCGGCTGTGATGCGGAAAATGGCCTATGAGTATCTTGCCTTGGCCGAACACGTGGACCGGAAGAAGGAAATCGAGGCAGCAGCCAAGCTCAAGGAACGGCAGTACGAAGCATTCAAGATGCTCTACCCGACCTCCGCGCTCTCGGTCCGTGACTTCACCTACGGAGCACTGATCGAGGCCGAGAAGCGAGCCATTGACGTTATTTCGAACCTGCTGCACAAGATTGACAACCAGTAACGGTTGACGTAAGCTTGTTCCAACAGCCAAACAAGATATACCAAAAGGAGAATATGAAGGTCATCACGAAGAGCGAAGCAATGGAAGCTCTTAAGAAGGTCAGTCGGGGTGACGAGCGGTACTCCATCGTTGGAGAGCCGGAGCACTTGGTAAATCAGGTCAGCGTTTTCTTTGTCCGCGTCTGGGACGGCGAGGAAGTCAACTGGGATTACGTCATGTTCAACAAGAAGGATGGAAAGGTAAACGTTTATGAAGGGTAAGCACCGCGAGACAGGGCTGGATGTGCTGGAAGAAATTTTGGATTTGTTTTTCGACAACGGAGAGGTAGACTGTGGCGCGTAGCTTTACAGATGAACTGACAATTGACCCGGAGACTGGGCTTCCTGCCCTGCCGGATGGTCTTGCTTGGAGGGTCCGGTCAATCGGATCAAGCACACTCACAGTCGAGTTGGTGGTACGGCGTGAACACCAGACCTTCTGGAAGAAGCTCTTCGGGGTAGAGCCACGGGTTACATGGGAAGATGTCACGTGGGAAGAGACAAAGGGCGCGGACTCATACACCTACATCTACAGTGATGAACCTACCAAGCAGGACGTTCTCGACGCTGCCACCAAGATCTACGGGTTCGTCTACTCAAGGCATCAGAGCAATCAGGTCATGGAAGACCTCGTTGGCCTCTACCCGCCGAAATCAGTCCTGTGAGCGCGAGTGAAGAGATCGTCATCGATCCGGCTACGGGCCTGCCGGAACTCCCTGAAGGGTTGTTCTGGCGGGTAGGGGACTTCGCCCGTTCGTACGCGTCGGGCGGCTGGTCAAGGGGCAGCGGGGGTCTCCTTCCCGGAATCGGCATCATGAGGTGGGAGTATGTCAAGAAGGCAGTCACGACCCCCATCTATGGTACGCGCTGGTACAATAAGAAGACCGTCGTGGAGTACGATATTGACTACACGACCGAAAAGGAGGCCCAGACTGTCCGGGCCGCACTCTTCACCGGCCACACGGCCTACTCGAAGACGGAGATACCCTCCATCGGATACGAGACCGGCTCCATGAGCATGCACGGCAAGACCACCGAGTGGAACTACGAGATTCCGGTGACCCGAGAGGGTACACTCTGGCTTGCAGAAAAACTCCTGAAGGCTTACACGGCAAGCGAACTGTATTGGAAGAAGTACAACGAAGGCGAAGAGGCAAAGAAAAAGATGCGTGACGAAATCTACGGGGACTACCCGCCCAAGACGATTTTGTAAGCACCCTTACAGTATGGTACAATAGAGGTTCACCGATTGGAGAATCATATGACTACCACTGGCGCAATTATTGCACTAATTCTAGGCATCCTGATCCTGTCCTTCTGGGCTGTCCACATTCTTCTCACCATCCTCGGATGGGTTTTGATTGTGGTGGGCGCGGTATGGCTGGTTCGAATCCTACTAGGTAACCGTAAACGAAGCGACCTATAAGTGAACGAAGGTGGCCCTGTCTCAGTATATGAGGCGGGGCCACTTGCTTTTGTCGGTACGGAGTGCTATACTGTATCTGATAACCAACCAATAGAAAGACAACACACTTGAACGCTACGACCGTTTTCTCCATCCTGCTCAACATCTCCGCAACCATCTGCATCCTCTTCGCCGTCCCCATCGTCATGCCCGTCGTATCACTTCTGGGAACCCTGCTGCTCATCTTTGGCATCCTGTTCGCCCTCGGAACACTGGCACAGATCTGGACCGCATACAGTACCTAAGAAAAAGGCCTTCTCTGAGGGCCTTTTCGCGTTGACAGGGGGAACTACATTCGTGTAAGTTAGAGACATCAACCAAGCACCATCAACGGAAGGTCTCAAACAATTTCATGCTTTCAGCAGTAAAAGGGTTCCTGAAGCGAATCTTCGGAGCCGACAAAACCACGACCATTGCAGTTCCACCACCGGAGAATACAGGATTCTCCATCGGCCATCCGTGGCCCTTTCCCTCACCTGAACCGCCCAACCCGGAGTACCTTGTAGGAGAACTGATCAAGGGAGTCGAGAAGGAGGGTGACCACGTTTTCTTCTTCTGGGGAGATCAGAAACGTCGCCACCTCCGCACCACTCGGGGCACCGAAACAGTGCTGGCCCGACACATCGTCTGGTGGATGGAAGGCCGGAAGGTCCCTGCCATGGCGAACGGCCTCACGACGAACTGCGGGGAGCAGAAATGCATCAAGCTCTCCCACCTGATCCTGAAGATGCCACAGACCGTCTACGGCCCGGAGAAGCCACTTCCCAAGGCAACCCACGTCGCCAAGAAGAAGCAGCCCCCGCTTCCGCCCAAGCTGGAGAAGTTCGCCAGTGAGAACCGGCAAAAATGTATTACCCGCAAGGCATACTTTGAAACGGAGAGTCAGGCCGCAGCGTTTGCCCGACAGTTGAACAAGCCTGAGGTTCGAGGCAAGGGACGGCGGCAATACACTTACCCTTGCACTCAGGGTTGTGGTGGTTTCCACCTGACCAAGCACAACCCGAAGAAGTTCAACGAGAAGAGAGTAGGCTCTTGGTGAGCAAGAAGAAAACCATCATCCGTACCCTCAGATGGCACACGGATACCGGATCGTACCTCAATGGTGAATGGTACACGGCCATGGCAACCTGTGGCTGTGGCTGGGAGAAGGAATGTTCCGACAAGGACACAGCCTCCGAGTTGTATGCCAAGCATGTATACGCTATGATTAAGAAAGCGCTGAAGCAGCGAAAGCTTATTCGCAGCCTCTAACGGCTGATTAGATAAAATCAAACGAAAAGGACTTAGTATGGAAATCGACAAGACACAGCTTACGCACGACGTAGCCGCCAAGATCTGGGAGGCTGAGGACCCGTTCGGGTTCAAGGGTCCGCTGGAGGCTCAGGAAAAGATCGTGCAGTTCAACCTCAAGATGCGGGTCCTTCCGGTCCTTGTACAGGTTCTGCCTGTCGCGGAAACCCACGTCAAGGACAAGATCCGCTCAATCATCTCGCGGGGCCACAGCCTTGGGCTGAGCGCCGATATGATCCTGCTGGATCTGAGCACGGAGTTGGGAGAATGATGACTCGGATTGCTTTCCTTCTTCTCGACTTTGTGGTAGCGTTGGGGCTATCAGCATAGAAAACTAACAGAAAGGTTCGTCATGGCAAAGATGTACGGCAAGTTCGTTGCAGCCCACCAGAACTCCAAAGGCTGGACCAAGGCGGCAATGCGCCATGACGAAGAGCGTCAGATCGCCAAGGACGTAGAGGCTGAGGGAGAGTGGAAACAGGACTGCCCTCACGGACTGTCCACCGCTGACCAGATAGCTGGACGCAACGCCTGCCACGAGTGCTGGCACCTTGCACGCGGACTCGACCCCTACACGGAGGATTACGATGGCTAGAATGATTGGGAAGTCCCAGTGGCACCCGCAGTGCCCGTATGGATGCTGTCGTGGATGGAAAGATAAGACCACCACCAAGCAGCAGGAGAAAACCCAGTGGACTGCTGAGGCAGCAGATGAACTCTACGACGAGCGCGACGAGCGTCACGCCCGAGGTATCTGCTTCGACCCGAAGACCAAGATGTACGGGTGTGACTACTGCTACGACAGCACAGACTACTTCGACGCCTCAGAGCTTGATGGCATCAAGGGAGTCTGGACGGACACGGCTAGGCTGATCTACTGATGGCTAGGATGATCGGAATGTCCGGTGGACGACGATTCACCTGTGGATGCTGTGACTGGTCCAAAGGAAAACGTGGTGTCAAGGCTGATGAAGACCGGATATGGCGTACCGAGGCCGACGAGGAAATCAACTTTACCGATGTAGAGCGACACATCGGTGCCGGTGGTTACTGCTGCATGGCATGTCGGGACGAATACACTGGTGCCCTTGGCACACCTGAAGACCTAGAAGGGATCGAGGGAGTCACGTATGGCGGCAGCGCCTAAGATCGACCTCACAGCACACTCTGGCTGGTGCATGAAGTGGCCTCTAAGCGCCTATAATACGGCAGAACATGACGGGTGCCCCGAGCACTTCGCCACGCGCTCCTGTGCCTGCACATGCGGGCACAAGGGTAGCCGTACACTGGAGAGCCGTGATATAGTACGGTATGAAGTAGCAAAGCCCAAGACAAAGAAAGAGGAAAAGACAGATGACGAAGAAACTTGATCCACACGGAAAAGCGCTGGACCTGCTGCTGGAAGAGCGGGACGATCTGGAGGATGCGCTCAAGGATGTCAAGCCCAAGATCAACGAACTGCAACGGTGCTACCAGACAGGAGACATGCCCGGATACAACCTCAGGGTGGCACTCTGGGGCGGCAACATCTCCCAGTTGACCAAGATCCGCAACGACCTGCAACAACAGTTCAGCAGCGTCGAGGCGACCCGCAGACTCCTGAAGGAGGACCGAGCCGAGCAGCTACAGGACGCGTGGGATGAAGAGCAGTACATCCTCGAAGCCACTTCCGGCCCGTGCAGCAAGACCGTCCTGCCGTGCGGGTGCTGGTAGCTTGACATCCCTAGTGGAGTGGGCTAGTCTTAGACTATCGGAACAACCACTTCATAAGGAGGAACCATGGAAATCGCAATCGGAATCATCCTGCTCATCTCCAATCTGGTGATGGCGCACCGGCTGGGGCAACTCAAGCCGCCCAGACAATACAGGGATGCCTACGAACTGGAGGCCCCCAAGGCGCACCGGCTGGTCCGGACGTGGATCGAACCCGACCCGATAGACGGAGGCCTACCCGGCTGGCGCTTCCTTTGCACCTGCGGCACCCAAGGCATGGCGACCAACATCAAGGACAGGGTTCTCGGGAGTGAAGAGAACGTTGTCAAGCAGTTCAGCGGACACGCCGCGCTGTTCGCCTCAGTCAACGAGGACGGCTGGAAGCAGCGCTACGACAAGCTCAAGGCCATGTTTGATTGGTACGTCGAAACGTGCTACTGTAAGGACACAAACAACGACCTCATCGAATGGAGGAACAAGCAATGATCGGACTCTGGTTCATCATTATCGCGCAGTTCGCGGTGATCGTCTGGCTGGTCTACGACAAGCTCAAGAAAAGCCCGCCCAGCCGTGGACACGGAGTAAGCAGTGAGGGCGACTGATGCTGAAGAACGGGAAGAACGCGCCCAACAAACTCCACAACAACGGCTGCTCCTGCTGCAACACCAAACAGGAGCGCCGTGTCGTACGAAAGATTGCACGACTCAAGGAAAAACTACGATGGAAGAGAGACCAACAGCTTGACAAAGATTGACGAAACAACAGGCCTGCCAGCACTCCCGCATGACATGTTTTGGCGGGTCACCGAAGTGAAGCTCAGTACCCGATACGGCGAAGCGAAGAGTGTCGGGGCGGTGGAGATCTCGCTGATGCAGAAATACACCACGGTCACCAAGGCCTACGAAGACTACCGCTTCCGTAGAAACGGCTTCTGGAAGCGTATGTGGACCGGAGAGACAAATACGAAGGAAAACTACACTGTCCCGGAGAAGACCGAGGACAACGTGAGGCGGGTAAGCTACTACAACATGCTCTCGGACACGTCACAAGAGCCTAAAGACATGTCAGGATGGGCCGAGCACACTTACACCGGCTACAGCAGCGGCAACACCCACAAGCGCTACTACAAGGTGACCCCGGCAACCCCGGAAAATCTTCTGGAAGCTGCCATCGACACACTGAAGCACTACCTCGACCTCCAGCACGCAGAGGCCCTGAATGAGGACCGCCAGCGTGAGCTTGACCGGATTCTCGGAGACTACCCACCCAAGTCGCTCAAGGATCTGGTGGACGCGTGAGCATGGAAATTGACGAGCGCACCGGCCTTCCCAAGCTTCCCGATTGGCACTTCTGGCATGTAGGCCGACGTGACAGGGCTGGAGATTACCGGTTCTCCCTGAGAGTCGGCTGGACGCGGTGGTTCAGCAGTGAACTGAGCCATGCATGGATCTACGACAGGCTGACCGAAGACAAGATCAGGTCAAAGGCCGAATCCCTTTACGTTGACTGGGAAAAGAAAACAGCCCATGCCAAGGAAGCCGCACGTCTCGTCGGCAGCTACCCTCCCAAGACACTCAACAAGAAGAAGGATACAGTATGACAACAGAACAGCAAGACTGGGCCGACACCAACCGTCGCATCCAGTTGCAATCCAAGCCCGAGTACTTCGAAGTCGTGAAGCGTGAAGTGGCGTACTCCGACCAGCGCGAAGGCACCACGTACAAGGAAACCCTGATTAGTGTACACACCTCGCGTGCCGCCGCCTTGGAGTCCGTGATGCCCAAGGGGATAATCATCCGACCTCTGACGGTGAAAAGCTGATGGCGGAACGCAAGAAGCGCACCAGCCACACACTCGCGGCACTGGAGAAGCAGATCGCATCCGACAAGGCCCGAGATGAAGCCGAACCGCTGGAGGCTCTGATCGGAGTCATCCAGCCCCTGATTGCCAAGGAGGAAGCGAAGAATGACGAAGCCGACAAGCCAACAGAGGGATGACGCTGGGAAGGCCCTGTACGACCGCTGGCGGTCCACTGACGCCGAACTGAAGACCGAGTGGGCAGATGCCCCAGACACGCTGCGCGGGGTCTTCCTGAGGCACGTGGACACCGTTACGGCGGTGTTCTTCCCGGATGAATAAGCACGGACTGGCCATCTCGGTACTGGAGAACAAGGCTGACTACTATCGGCGCATTGCCAACGACGGCGAGTACCGCTACGGCGACCCGAAGGATGAGATCGATACGTGGAGGTCCATGGCCGTCAAGTGCGACGAGGCCGCTGAAGCACTGAAGGCCTTGAGTTGACTTGCGGGCCGGTCTAGTCTAGACTGATATCAACGAGTCAACCACACTACTTAAGGAGAATACATTGAGCATTACAGAAAGCACCCACGCTCTCGGGGATCGGGTCAAGATCACGAACGAGATGCACGAGTACCACAACCAGATCGGTGAGGTTGCATTTACAACGGCCACCCACGTCTGGGTGAGGTTCCCATCGTCCCCGCTGGCGGCATGCAGCTTCAAGAACGAGTCGGTGACCAAGCTGAAGAACCCCGAGAAGGGTGACCGCGTGCGGGTGCTCCAGCCCGGACGCTGGCAGGCCCATGAGGGAACCGTCTCGTCGGTCTACGACAAGGTGGTCAACGTCCTGCTGGACGAGGACCAGACCTCTCCGGCACGCCTTCACGTCAAGGAGGTCGAGGTCTTCGACGCTGCCCCCATTGAGCGCCGTGTCGAAGGTGAAGCCATCCTCTTCGAGCACGTGAAGAAGGGCGACCTGATCGAGACGCTGAGCTTCCGGGAGAAGAGCGGCGTCAAGCAGAAGACCTACACCGAAGGTGTCGTGGACGCCGTCAGTCTGCGCGTCCCGCTGCTGAAGAACCGGGCCGGTGTTGACATCTACGACGCACGGATACACACCGGGATCAAGCTGCTCAAGGCAGTAGGAAACGACGAGGTGCTGACCGCCCTGAAGGGGTTCCCTGTCGGGGCCATCCTCTCGTACTACGAAAGCGGCGAGCCGAGTCCATACCGGCTCCGCGTGGCCGTGAAGCGCTCCGACTCCCATTGGGGTCAGCTTGTCGGGACAGCGGGGCAGATGATCCGTACGGCGACACTCCGGGAGTCCCTGAAGGAAGCTGGAGACAGCTACACCATTCTGGACGGCGGTGAGTAGTGTCAGCACTCTCTGACGCTCTGCGCGAGAAGTTCAGCCCCACGGATCACACGTACCAGCATTACCGCGTCGTGTTGATCCACAGCGGTGTTGAGTACCGGTCGCGGGTGCGGAACTTTCAGGAGCTTCTTGCCGCGCTTGAGGAAGAACCTCCCGGCATCCACTCCATCGAGCACAAGCACATCTTGGACAACAACGACAAGTGGGCAGTACTCTAAATAGCTAAGGGAGTCACTTGACAGTGGCTCCCTTTTGCTATAGTCTAGATATATCAACCAACAAAGGAGGAAGTCATGGCAATGGAAGCAACCAAGCGGCTCCTGAAGTCGTACCAGAACGCGGCCATCAATCTGCGCAAAGTCGCGGACGAGATGGAACTACGGGAGATGCCCAAAGAGGGTGTCGTCATGTCCCGAACCAAGGCACTCATCTATGAGACGATTGCCAACGAACTAGCACTTGCACTGGTCGAAGACCACGTGATCCCGGAAGGAACCTGATTTGGAAATTGTCGCACTACTAACCATCGTCGGACTCCCGACTGCTGTCTGGTTCTTTATGGCCCCTGACCACTTCAAGAGAAGCTTCGGACTGAAGCCCCGCGAATCGCCCGTGGAGGCTGAAACCATCTCAGCCGAAGTGGTCAGGGTCCACGAGCATGCCCGCTCCGTACCCGAGCCTGAGGACATCGGGCAGATCAATGAACCACTGGTACCGCCTCCACCTCCGGCACCGCCCAAGCACGCCATCATCCGGCACCAATACCACACGGCGTACGACGGGAGCCTGTGGCCTGAATGGGTTTGCAAGTGTGGAGGGTCAGGCTATACACCGACAGGTGTCTACACTTCCCTTGATTCGGCCCAGACTAAGTCCCGAAAAGAAGGACAGGCACATGTCTACAACGGCAACAAGGCCGAAGAGATGAAGGCCAAGACCAACGGGGCATTTGCATGGTAACCCTGCATCTGCTACACTGAATTCAAACATCAACCAACTGAAAGAAGACATGAACCCCACACGCACCAGCTACACTATCAGTGACAACCGCTGCACCAAGGAACCGGACTTCGGCTTCGAGGACATCCAGAAGGGCGACACGGTCAAGATCACCAAGACCCACAAGGATGGCACTGCCGTCACAGTGACCGGAGTCGCAGACAACAAGATGAGTTCCGGGGTTCGGATGGTCGTCTGGAAATCCGCATTGGGGAACACCCTCGCGGCCAACACGACGATTGCCGGATGGACCTACACCTACGAGCTTGTGGAGCGCCCCGAACCCAAGGACCACGTAGTGGTGCGTTTCAATGACGGTGAGATCGGCACCGTCCAGACGGCACCGCGCCCCAAGCAGCGGGCCATTGAAATCAAGGACCGCTGGAACACCGAGTACGGCCACGAATACCGCGTCATGAAACTGGTTGATGTCCATGAGTAAGCTCCAGAAGGGCGGATTCGTCGTCGGGTACCTGCTGGGTGCACTGGCCGTGCTGGCGCTCGCAGCAGGTACCCTGACCTTCCTCATGTTCGTGCTGGCGTTCCCGCTGCCGCATGCACTGCTGACTGTAGCCCTGATCTTCGGCCTGATCCTGTGGCTGCTGACCCGCCCCGAGGACGCCCCCGACCTCGAAATGAACACTTCCGTATGGAACGACGAGGACGTTGACGACGACCTCTCCACCACTGAACCTGCTAAGGAAAAACTATGAACCGCACGCATACCCGAACCGCCTTCCCGACCCGAACCACCGCTCCGGACTCCGCAGGTCGGCACTTCAAAGCCGCCAAGAACAGCATGACAGCCATTGCCTTGGCGTATCTTGTGGTGATGCTGACCCTCACCGGCCTGTCCATCTGGCTGGCGCTTACCTTCTCTCCGTGGTTCTTCATTGGTACCGCATTTGCAGGCGGGTACATCCTTGTGCTGACTGTCGCCGTGATCGGACAGCGTGTCATCATGAACTCTGTCGGCAAGGACTGGTAGTGCGGGACTGGGGCGAGACCATCCTGTTTCTCGGTGCGCTTCTGGTTGTCGGGACCGTAGTGGTGTGTATTTCGCTTGCGTCAGTGGCTTTCCTGATCGCCACCTTCACGGGGTACCCTGCTTCCGTACTGGGGTTCCTACCCCTGCTGGGCCTCTCACTCATGGGATGGAATGGTGTCATAGCGCTCTACCAGAACATGATGAACGCGTAGGCTTGAGGTCGGGGAAACCCGGCCTCTTTGCTTTTACCCGGAGAGTGTGTTAGGCTCTTCTCATACCGACCAAAGACTATCTAAGGAGCAAGAAATGGCAGAGACCCAAGCATACAAGGCCGCACAGATCATCGAGGAACGGCGTCTCGGGAAGAACGCGACCGGCATACCCACCATCTCGGACCGGATCTGCGCGGACGAGATCGATGACATGTACGAGGCAGAGTTCCGCCGCCGTCTGGCTGTTGTCGTGGATGACGCACGGCGCGAGGCTGAGGCCCGTGTGCAGGAGGCCAAGGTGGAGGTTCTGGAGTCAGCGTCGAAAGCCTTTAGCCGGGAGTGCCTTGGGTTTCAGGCTGGTTGGGGGTCCAACGAGATCGACCTAGCCAAGCTTGACGTGCTGGGCAAGACCCAGACGTGGCTGGAGGAACGTGCCTTCAAGTATCGTGACCCTCTTCCGCGTTACATCAATCTGAAGGACACCTACCGGACCCTCAGTGACGGGGCTGAGATCAAGTACCGTGGAGAAGTCTTCACACACCGCATCGGATTCGGGGACTTCGTCAGCATCAAGGGGGACAACATCACGGCACGTCTCCACGATGAAGATGTCACCTTGATCAACCACAACCTCTGATTTGACTTCTCACTAGAAAGGCTGTACCTTAGAAGCATGGAAGAAAACGTAAACCACCGCAACAAACTTGAAGAGATCGCTGACCGGAGCGCGGCTGACTACCAGACCAGCAAGGACACCGGAGTTCCGCTGGACCAGACCCAACGTGACCGTCAGGATCTGTGGGTAGTTGTCTCCGCTGCCTACGCCATGGTTGATGAGTTCAGGACATTCGCCCGGAACATCCGGCACAACAACTACGACCACCGGCCAGACTGGGAAGAGCGGGCCAAGACGTACGAACGGTCCGCAGCAGAACTGGTCGGCAAGCTGGAAGACGCGGTGGCCAAGCTTTGAGCACAGCAGTTGACATTGATTTTGACATCGACCTCTCCCTTCTGGTGGGGCCATTGGAGGATCAGGGGTGTGAGCACTCCGAGCACGGAAACCACCGAGCACATGGGGAAGGCCCTGCCACCCACTACATCAGGACAATCCATCCCTGCAAGAGTACGAGAGTCTACGCTGCCTGTAAACTATTCGTCTGGTATGTCAAGGCCGATCTCATAAAGATCCGGTGTGTCGAATGCCGCACCCTAGGACTCGCTTCCGAGTTCCTTGAAGTTGTAGGGGAGATAGGATCGCTTTGACAGTTACAGAAATTGACTTCGACATCGACCTGAGTGTACTGGTCGGGCCGATGGATGAGATTGGCTGTGAACACTCACGGCACCACACCGGCAAGCGCCACGACAGCGGACCGGCCACCCACTACATCCACGTGTGGCACGAGGACTGTGGGCACGACATGGTGTATGCTGCCTGTGCAACTTGGGTCCGGACCGTCCAGACCTATCACGGAAATCTTCGATGTGTTACATGCAGGGAGCCGGTCGATTGTCAGGAAAATCTTCGGGTGCTGGGGCCGGTGAACGGATGACTGACAAGTACATTCTCGTGAAGGTACGTGACGCGGAGACGCCGGTGACTCCGGGGTCCTACACCACCAAGCTTGGGAAGATGCGCAAAGCCATCCACCTGACATCCGACATCCACGACATCTCCGTGGCGGATATGGTGACACATTCGCTGTCCATGACAGCCGAAGAAACCGAACAGGTTGCAAACATCTTTGACACCGCCATGGAGCGGGCCAAGAGAGACCACAAAAAACGACTAGAAGCAGAATGGGAAGAGTACTATGCAAATCATCCAGATGGCCGGAGGTAACTGATGTCTAGAAGTCTGACGATCCTTCTGCTGCTGTTCCTTGCCATTGCCAACGTGGCGTGCGCCGTTCTGCTGATCTTCGGTGGAGCGTGGCCTATCGCCTTGCTGAACACCGCTGGGGCCTTGTTCGCCCTCCACACCCTGAGTAACCTAGAGTGACAGGGAAGACCGTAAGTAAAGAGCACGAGCTAGACGCCCTGCCCAAGGGAACGCGTTTGCGTTTCACCACGTCAGGTGTTACACTTGAAAAAACGCTGGCCGATTTGTGGCTGGTGGAGAACGTGAAAGGCTGTTGGGGTTCGGACGAGATCTGCGCCAACGGCAATCCCATGGAAATCATAGAGTAAAGGAACAAATGGACTACGAACCAACACTGGCTGAGGCGGCAGAAGCCGTACGACAGGCCAACGCTGACGTGCTTGAGGCACAGTCGGCCACGACCAAGGCCCAGAAGGAAAAGCGGGAACGCGAGACTGAACTCGTGATCGCCAAGTCTTCGCTGGAACGCGCCGAGCGCGTACTCATCAACACGGCCCTGAAGTCGGAGGCCTGAGATGAACGTTGACAAGAACAAGTGGGAACGGATCGCTTTTGAGACCATCGAGAGTCAGGACACGCTTCTCGTGGTCCGGCACTCCAGCATCGATTACATCACTCCGGGAACGCTGGAAGGTGTCGTCGGCACGGCACGGAGTGGTTCATGGATCATTGCCGGATGGCCTGTCGAACCGACCACCATCCACGACCTGATCATCTACCGGAAGCGGCCCGATTTCGTGATGCCCACCACACTAGGGTCAGTCATCACGGCTGAAGACCGCAGCGGCACCGAGTACACGTTCGTGTTCGCTGACCCGAACCCTAAGACGGATCTCCCGTGGTACGGGTCGGACGAAGAGTGGTACGGCGCTGGAGAACTCCTTGACGCCTACGTTGGCCACATGGTAGTGTCGGAGGGCGTGAAGCTGCCCGAAATCGAGATCCAGACGGGGAAGCAGTAATGATCGAACTTGAGAGGGATGAGTTCTACATCCTGCCGATGTTCGCCCACGAAGGTCCGGTGTCGCTGGACGCCATTGCCACGGAGTTCTACGGCCAGAAGTACAAGGGACAGCAGACCGGAGAAATGATCAGCAATGACACGTATCAGGTCTACGACTTCTCCGGAGAACAGCTTGACTGGTACGCCGATGAGTACTTTGACGAGCAACTGGAGCGCTGGCAGGGCCTCAAGATCGGTGACCCCAACCCGTCCTACCACTACCCTGACGGTGTGATCAAGTACGATTTTGAGATCGAGCGCGAGGCACCCACGCCGCCCAACGTCTTGGCTGACCTGATCAACAAGGGGCACCTCCCGAGGGGCAAGTATCTGGTGGAGGTCTCATGGTAGAGCAGGACCCCGGAGTGGGCGGTGACAAGCTGTCCAAGTCCGACAGCGGGGCAGCACTGGAGGCCCGCAACAAGTCCTACAACAAGGTACTGGACGCGGAGATCAACTACATCACCGCTATTCTGACCGGTGAAGGTGATCAGGACGAGCTATACGAGCGCTGGTTGAAGAAATCAGAATGGCACGACAAGGAATTTGGCTGGTAGCCAAACGAAAGGAAACTAATGGGTTGGAAATATGAGACAGAGGTCTTCATGTACGAGGAAGACGGCTGGAGGACAGAGTATCAAGGGCAGTCACTGATAGCGGCAGTCCGAAGCATCCTGAGTCTCCGGAAGGAGCATCCGGGCAGAGCGTACCGGATCGTCATCCGATAGCAGAACGATTAAGAGAGGCCCTACTTGTGTGGGGCCTTTCTTCGTGTTAGTCTATAGTCATGAGCACACGAGAGAAGTACGAAGGAATCGAGATGGCCGACATCATGTGGAACATGGCGGAAAACTCACTCGACCCAACCAAGCCGGATGTGATCTTCGGCAAGGTCTACTGGGAGGACTGCCTTGAGTTCGCGGACAAGCTGCACCGGATGGGCTACCGCCGTGTGGCCGAGCCGGAAACCACCGTCGTCATCAAAGGCGAGGTACTAGACAGCTAGCGTAGGCTATGCTAGTCTATCTTCATCAGGTACTACCAACACCACACAGAAGGAGAAGATCATGGCACAGAACGACAGCACAGAAAACTGGGCAGAAGAACTCGGACGGAAAGTCTGGCTCTCGCTCGCGGCAGGACGGGTGTTCCGCACCCACACCTCGGGGACCATCAAGCGCATCACCAAGACGATGATCATCGTGGAGGGCGCGAACGGGCAGACCTACCGGTTCTCCCGCAACAGGGTCGCTGCTGACCCGATCCGTGACTCGACCGGCAGGGGCGGCTACGGCAAGCACTACATGCACAAGAACGACTACATGGGGCGGGGCTGACCGTGGAGTTCTTCAAAGGCAGCAGGAGCGTCACCCAGACCTACACCGTCGTGGACGGGCCGGTGGTGGACATGGACCCCAACCGGCTCTCCAAGGGCCGGTTCAGGGTGGAGATGGTGACCGTCTCGTGGATCGACGGGAACGTCACCCGCGTGTTCGTACGCGGACAAGCTGTCCTCAAGGACGGAAGCGACGGCAAGTACAAGCACGACCGGAGCTACTACGGGTCTGACATCCCCGACTGGCTGGACGGGATATTGGACATCAGCCTCTGACCATGGTAGTGTATAGCTATCAAGTCAACGACACGAGAAGGAGTAAGAAATGGATATCGCAGTTGGAGATACGGTCACCCTCACCTCAAAGGTGCCGGAGAGCGAGGTCTACCCGTGGGTGAAGGCGGGAACCACGGGTGTCATTGAAACCGTCCACACTCCACACCACTACCCGTACCGGGTGAGGTTCGACGGTGAGTTCGTCGTGGACCCTACCGGATGCCCGACCATCGTGAAGGACCCGGTACTGCTCTTCGAGCGGGACGAGATCGAACTGGAGGCAGTAGAGCCGGAGGCGAGCTACTTCTACTCCACCAGCACGCCGCACCAGTGGTCCTCCGGCCCGAGATTCCACCAGTACGACCCGGAGGCGGGCGGGAAGATCGCCAGCCTTGAGCGGGCCAAGGAGCTTGCCGAGAAGGCACGGGTCGGTACGTGGGGCGAAGAGCGCTTGGTCCGGACCACTTACGGCGTCACCTACGACACGGAGGTCTAGGGCCATGGCAAAGAGCAGGCAGGAACAGAGGAACACACCGGGACCGGAGAAGATCAAGGTCCGCGTGGCGCTCACCGTCGAGGTGGACGTGCACGACTGGACGATGACATACGGGGTCCACCGTGACGACGTACGCGAGGATGTCAAGACCTACATCGAGCACGCCGTGCGCGAGATGAACGAGGCGTTCACGGTGGTCAAGGTAGGCTGACATGCCGACATCAAGCAAGCGCCTCAGGGCACGGGCCAACGCCTACGCCCACGCCTCCGAAGGGCTGCAACTGGACTGGACCGATGACCCGATGGAGTTTGAAGAAGGTCTCCGGCTTGCGGAAAAGCTGGAAGACGACTATGCTAGACTCATTGGTCTGGCCGAACGAATAGAGAAAAGGAAACATGAACAAGAACGTACGCAAGGCAGTTGAGTCACTTCGAGAAGAGTTCGGGGGAGACAGCTACATTCCGGACATCATCACCGTGGACGCGGATACCCTACTGACCCTGCTGGAGTGGGCCGAGATGCAGGTAGCCGACGACTACGCAGACACGTGTGCTCTTGGTGTCGGGGACCGGGTTGAACTGAAGATCGACTACTTGGGCAAGTCCCACACCCGCGAAGGAGCGCAGGGCAGAGTCTCCCGTCTGCTGCTCAACGGAAGCACCTTCCCGTTCGAGGTTAGGTTCGACGGACACGAAAGCGAATACCCCGTTAAATTCAAACGGGATGAACTGCGGAAGTTGACAGCCTAAGGGCAGTCCTGTAGAGTATCTAACAAGCAACCAAACACTTAAGGAGAACACATGAGCACCACATTCAAGGTCGGAGACATCGTCACACCCAAGGGGATTCATCTTCAGGATGTCCTCGCACAGGTGGGGCCGTCCGCTGACGGCACCTACACCATCACATCAGTCAGGGAGTCCAATGGGGACACTACCCTCATTGACGTGGAGGCATACGACAAGAAAGCGTGGCGGACCAGCGGGAGCGTCTACGCTCACCGATTCGAGTTGGCACCCTTCCGGGTTGAGGGCAAGGAGATTGCGCCCAAGGCCATCCAGACCGGAGACGAGATCCGGGTCACCCGCGTCGGTACCGAAGGTATCACCCACAGCCGACAAGGTGTCGTGAACCGCATCATCGAGACCGAAGACAAGTATGGACACGGTCTGCTGCTCAAGGTCGGGTACGGTGCCCGCCTCAACTGGGGTCAGGGCCTCGCGGAGACGTTCACGCTGGTCAAGGCAGCGCCCGAGCGTGATCTGGTGCTGGAACGCCTGAACGAGTCGGGGACCGGACAGATCATCACCTTCGGGGCGTATCTGGCCTGCCGTAACGCCAACACGACGTGGACCCTTCTGAACGGGGTGAAGGCCACTGTCGAGTCGGCTTTCCGTCTTCGCGGACTGATCGGTGAGGCTGAGGTCAAGTGGATGAAGCCGGAGGCCAAGTAATGGAGCCGGAACTTGAAGCCGAGGTACGGAAGATCCGTCAAGACCTGAAGCAGCTTGAGCCGCACGAGCCGGATGATCTGGTGGCCGTCAACGCGGGCACTCTGTCCGAGATCCTGAAGCGTCTGGCACTGCTGGAGGCACGGGAACACATCCGGAAGCTGGGCGACAATGTCTGACGTGACAGCAGAGTTCCGGCTTGGGTTGATCAAAGATCTACACAACGCACGGAGTGAGGCGGACATTGAAGCCGTACCTTCGTGGCGAGACATTGCGTTCCTGCTGAACCTGATCGGGGAGCTTGAGTACGAGTACGCCATCCAGCGAAAGGTTCTCGGAGGGTCGGAACCGCCGAGCATCGTGGGGGACTGGTGGAGTACCCGTGACGAGGTCAATGAGGGGCTGCTGGACATCACCACGGAATGGGCAGAGTACACGCTGGTGCGTCGGCGCAAGGCCGGTCCTGTGGAGGTAGTTGACAGCTAACCCTGACGGGTGTACTGTAGTCTATGTAAGCAATCAACGACGGAAGGAACGCCATGAAGACGACAATGAGCCGCGACGGAGAACGACGCACCAACCTCCGGGTCGAGTACCGGCTGGACAAGACACAGGTGGCGAACCTGCTGGCGATCTACGCCCTGACCTACGGCGAGATCGGTGAGGAACTGTCGGAGAAGAAGCTGCTGGAGATGGTCAAGAACCAGTTGACCTATCAGGGGCTTGATGTGCTGGAGTTCGGTGCCAACGTGGATGTCGATGACGAGACGCTGGACTGGGCCAAGGAGCAGGTCGGGAAGTACTGGAAGGCTTGACAACGTAACCTGAGTCAGGTACTGTAGTCTATGTAAGCAACCGCAACGAACGAAGGAGCAGACCATGAAACTCAAGCGCAAGAAGATCGGTGACCGGAGCTACCAGCTTGTCGATACCGCGACGGGCAAGGAGATCGGCACCGCAGCACAGACCGGGGAGCACGGGCGGGACAACTACCCGTGGGAGTGGAGCCTGTCTGATGACATGATCTTCGGACGGCTGGACATGCGGACGGGGCACAGCGTGGAATCCCTCAGGGACGCCGTGGACATCATCGAGTCCGGTGCCAACACCTTCGGGCTGCTGAAGCCTGTCGGCCCTGTCAGCCCGTACGACATCAAGGAAGGTCAGGTCTTCCGCTACATGCACGGTGGACGCTACTACTTCTACCGGGCCACACAGGACGCCTACGGCGAGTTCAACGCCTACATCCCATGCAACGACAGCCGGGGAGACCTGTCGGAGGTTCTGATCCCCCACGGTGCCACTGTCACCCTGTACGTGACCGCTTGACACGGAGAGCGCTACACACCTAGGATGGTGCCATGCCGTACAAGAATGAGAAGCCGGGGAACTACATCAAGCCCAAGGACGACCGGCGACGGAAGCTGAGCGAGGCGGACAAGGACCGGATACGGGAACTGTACAAGCTCCCCGACTGGTCACAGCGCCGCCTCGCAGGGGAGTTCAAGGTGAGCCGCAGGCTGATCCAATTCGTCATCGACCCGGACAAGGAAGCCAGAAACAAGGAAGCCTTTGCCGAACGTCAAAAGGACGGACGCTACTACGACCGCAAGACGCACACCGAGGCCGTCAAGAAGACACGCCGACACCGGCAGGAACTCTACCTCAAAGGTGAATTGGAGATTCCACTTGACACGGAGGACTAGGTATCATAGACTATCTACGTAAGCAACCGGAAGATAAGAAAAGGAGCAGACAATGACTCAGTTCAACGCAGGAGACAAGGTACGCATCAACGAGGGCCTGCTGGAAGGGCAGACCGGAACCGTCGTGAAGTGGGGTCCACATGTGACACTCGTGAGCCTTGAGGACGAGGCCTTTGGCGGCGGGTCGCTGACCTTCTACACCGAGACACTGGTGAGCGCTGACGAGGACCACGCTGCACTGGCGCACCTGAAGGGCCTGTACCCTGACTTCCTGAAGGCCCCGAAGTCGGACAAGTACCGGTTCCGGCTCACCACGTACGTGCACGGGGTCTTCTACGTGTCAGTTCCGATGGACGCCCGGATGCTGGTCCGTGCACTGCAAACGCCTCCTGCCGGTCTGGAGAGGGTAGAGTTCATGCTGAGGCAGGATGACCCCTCGCGGGGGCTGGCATGGAAGATGCTTTGGACTGAGTAGTTGACATGGCGGGCGTAAGCCTGTACTGTAGTGTATGTAAGCAGGACACCGACAAGCAAAGGAGAAGGACATGAGCTTCAAGGAAAATGATCGAGTCAGGATTATCGCCAAGACCCACAGCAAGTTCGGGGAACTGGGGACCGTGAACCGCATCTACACGGATGGCGGGTGTCTTGTGCAACTGGACACTGGAAACCGGTCCGCGTTCTTCAAGGATGAATTGGAAATCGCGGACGAGAAGCGCGAGGCGCTGATCGAACTGGCCGAGACGCTGGACAAGGCACGGCTTCAGGCCAACGCCATCGATGAACTCGTCATCCAGTCCCAGCGCGGAGTCTACGGCACAATCGCCCTCTCCCTGCACGACACTCTGGAGCAGATCATCGGGGCCGGTTATGACGCCACCCGATACGCCCACGCTGACAGGGTGTACGATTCGATCCTTGACGGCAACACCGTCCGTGAAGCACTCAAGGCGGTGGGGAAGTGAAACGCACCAAGGCTCAACGACGGTGGAGGCGCAAAGGCTACACCCATGAAGCGGCTTACTGGTCCGGTCGGGGAAAGCCATGGAACTTCATCCTAGTGCTTCGACCGACCTCAGCGAAGTACTTCCGGAAACACCAGATGGACGATGACTGGATTCGTCCCATTGCGCCGCAGTTCATCCACAAGGGGCGCAAGCCCTAGTTGACACCTAGCCTTGGCTGGTGTACTGTAGAGTATGTAAGCAAGACACCGACGAGGTAAGGAGAAGATCATGAGAGCATTTGAAGACGGAGAGCGCGTCCGGTTCGTGGGGGTCGAAGGGCTGCATACGAAATGGACGGGACGAGAAGGTGTGGTGACTGACAGCTACCGGGACTTCGACGGCAACCGTGCTGAGGTTCGGTTCGACGGGGAGACCAAGTCTGTCTCATTCGATGAGGACGACTTGGAGGCGGTAAAGTCCACGTACGAGATCGAGATGGCGGCAGAGGACTCGACGTACGCCACCATGGAACTGACCGACACCGAGGCCGCTGTCCTGCTCCGGCTGGTCTCGGAGTTCGCTGTAGCCCATGACCCGAACCGGTACCAGCCGACCATGACGATGAAGAAGGTGGAGAAGTGATCGACGCAGAGAAGCTGAAGGACATCCGGGAGGAATCCGTGAAGGTGGTCGGAGGCTACGGAAACAACTGGTCCTCAGGGTACGTGCGGAACAGGGCCGCGATTACGCTGGAACTGCTGGACGAGATCGACGGGCTGAAGAGTGAGCTTGACCGCTGGAAGGGTCTGCTCAAGGATCTCCCCTTCAAGGAAGGGGACGTGGTCCGCGAGGTCGGGGAGGAAGAGCCGACCGGGGAAGTCATCGAGGTCAAGGTGGTCAACGACGAACAGGCCCTCAAGGTGAGGCTCTTTGAGCCGGTACCGCGCTGGGACGGAACCGTCCGGAAGACCATCACGTACTACGAGGATGAGATCGAACTGATCGAAAGGCCGCATCATGGCAACTAACCTGACACTGGTGGAGTACACCTGTGACTGGAAGAACGAACTCGGAGAGGTGTGCGGGGAGGTGCAGAACGTCTCCGGAGCCGACCACGAGAAAGCCGCCCGAGATCTGGGCTGGGGCTGGTACGCCAACGCAGCCATCCGCTGGGAGCGGTGGGGGACCGGAGCCAAGTTGTGGTTCTGCCCCGTCCATGCTACAGTGTTCAGGAACAACCACGGCTGGGGAGGCCTTGAGGATTACGGCCCTCCGAACCGACCGGCAACCGGCTGGTGGAAGAGCTTCTTCAAGAAGCTAACATAGACTATAAGGAGATAACATGAGCTTCAAAGATGATGCAACGGCGTTCCTGTTGCAGAAGGGTCAGTTGACCGAGCAAGGCGAATGGGTGTGGGGCTGGCGTGCCGGTAGCGGGGATGTCCGGTACAAGTACGACGGGCTGCACGTGGACGGCTGTACGTGGGTTCCTACATCCGCAAGCACAATGGTCGAGCATGTCTACACGGAGTTCGAAGGGACGGACGTAGACAGCCAGCAGAAGACGCTCCTGTCGCTGACGCACGTGGACTGCATGTGCGGATTCATCAAGGACCGGATCATCGGAGTCGAGGGCGGGACCATGGAGCTTCTTCGGGAACTGCTGGGCATTGAGCGGGAGTGGCACTGATGCCTGAGGGAGTGAAGTGGCGCGGCAAGAGCGTCTATCAGGTGCTGTCCCGTCTCAAGGACGCGAGCAGGACGGAGGCGGCGCTGTTCCAGATGGCGCAGGCCGCTAAGGAACGCAGTGCCCGGTTGAAGCGGGAAGCCGCAGAGATTCTTGTGGGGCTGGCCGATGAGCTACAGGGGCTTGCACCGGACATCCTGCACTTCGGAGGCTGGGCGTGCGAAGGATCACCGACCGACTACTGCATCTACAATGATGCCTTGGACTCGTGGCACGACCGCTGCCTGTTCTGCGGCGAACCCTCCGACAGGGGCTGACCGAAATTGACACGGAGACGAAAGAAGGATAAGCTACAAGCATGACTGAACCTACAGGATTTACACCGCACCAGATCGAGGCGCTGAATGCGCTGGAGGGCGAGTTCGGGCCGGTTGACCCGTACCTGCACAATGTCACCAGCGACGAACACGTGCACGGCCCGTACGGCTACCAGCACTGGATCACCCGGAGCCTGACGGATGCGCTGCGGACATGGGGGCAGTACAAGTACGCCATGACCGTGGACTGGGAAGAGAAGGCACGGCTGGACCGTGAAGCGCGGGAAGCTGCATGGGCCGAACGGTCCGTGGACAAGCGCGAGGCAATGATCCTGTCCTTCATGTCCGGACTGCTGCCGAAGATCAACCGGTCGCTGGCAGATGCTCAGGTTGATCTTGAGACAAGCGAGGCGGTATTCGACCTCAGGGTGTCCGGCTGGAAGTACAGCATCAAAATGGGCTACACACGGGAGACGTTCAAGCTGGAGACCTACATCTTCTCGGAAGGCATTGACGTGTTCAACGAGACGGAAGACCTGACACTGGTGCACGGCAACGCACGGCCACGGGACCAGATCAAGGGCTACGCGGCTGTCGTGGACTTCTTGGACGGCCACGGTATTGACACTCTGACCTGAGTGGTGTAGAGTATTAGCAAGTAAACAACTTCAACAGAAAGAGAAGCATGACGACGTTCAACAAGGGTGACAAGGTACGCTACAGGCAGGTTCGGGGGTACGAGAATTGGGCCGGACTGGAAGGTGTGGTTGTGTCGCACGATCCCGTATCGCTTTTTGCTGACATCACCGTGACCAAGGACACGGGCCGGACAATGGGGACCTACACCGGACAGGCGGCAAGACTGCTTGCGGGAAACCTTGAACTGATCCCTGCCACTGCCCCGCTGGCTATGGGCGACAAGGTCCGGGTCAACGAACTTCCGCGTGAGGTGAAGCTGGAAGAGATCCGGGTCGGGGACCGGATTCGGGTGACCTACGATGAGGAGTCAGCGACCTACGGGGATGTCACCGAGACTGCTGCCGGAGTTGTGCGCGAGGGTACGGTGCACTCCATCACGGGCGGGAACAAGTTCGACTCCAAGCTGGGCTACCGCATCAACCCCTACCGGAACGGCCATGAGATCACGTACGAGCTTCTGGAGCGCCCTGCCCCGGAGCCGGTACTCACGACAGCTACCGCCGAGGTCGGGACGCAGTTCAGGACCAGCCACGGCCCCGTGGGGAAGCGCCTGCTGACGAAGGTCGCGGAAGACACGTGGTCCGACTTCTTCCTCACCACAGAAGCGGTATTCAAGGCGAATGACCGGACCGCACAGAACGCCTTTGACGACCGTGGCGGGGAATGGCTGGAGGTCTGATGGATGGCGCGAAGCTGGATGAACTGGACAAGCTGTTGGAAGGCCAGCGGGGTTCCCGAACCTACTTCGAAAAGATGGGCTGGGGAGAGTCCGTAGAGGGTATGACTCCGGGAGTCGAGGCGCTGGAATGGGCCATTGCCGAGCTTGACCGGCTCCAGAAGATGGAGGCGAGGGTCCGCAGGCTTGCCCTGCAACTGCACGACCCGTCCGTGATCCAGCACTCATTCCACATCGGGAGTGACCCGGAACTGGATACACAGAAGGTATGGATCGCCGCCCGGATTCGGCAGGCACTGGATGGCTGAGTACAGCGAGGCACCGGACGGACAGCCAACCGAGAACATTAGGATTCAGCTAATGACGGCTGAGCAGGAGTTGAACGGGGCACGGCTCTGGCGGGACAGGTGCGAGAAACAACTAGCGTCGGCGGACTGGATGCTGGACAGCCGTGGTGAATCTGTGGACCGGCTGAAATGGCAACTGGAACAACGCCGTAAGCGGGACGGAGAAGGATAGGGAGAGAGCGCATGGCTTCGGCTGTGTGCTCTTTTTCTGTATCCGGCTTGATTTGGTGGCGGGGCTAGTGTAGGGTGAAGCCATGAGCAAACAACGATGCAGCACCACCTACAACATTGGTTCCGGACTGATCTACCAGTGCCGCCTGACGGAGAACCACAAGGGCGAACACTCAAACACGGGGATGAGGTGGGAGAACGTGTTGGAACCCTACAAGCCCTACGGGGTCTACGAGGACGCCACAGGGACTCTGTGGACTGTGGAGCCGCCCACCAAGAAGAACGCCCGGAGAGAGGCAGCACTGGTCGGGGAGGGGCACCGGGCCGTGCCCGTGAAGTGGGGCAGACAGTTGGCCGCTGCCTTCGTAGAAGGGCGCAACTATGACTGAGTGGACCGTGACGCCGGAACTGGGCATGAAGCGGCCATGCACACCGCAACGGATGCTTTGGGTTGCGCGCTTCAATGGTGTAGTGTATGGTAAGAGGTACCGGTCACAGGGCAAGGCAGAGCGCTTTGTCACAAGAATGAAGGAGGCGGCAATGGCACAGTTTGAGAGCGAGAAGTTCAACGTGGTATGGTTTGAGAACCTGACGGATCACGTCGAGACGATGGCACGGGAGGCCTATGAGGGCGGCGTGCGGGATGCAGCCGTGGAGGCCGCAGATGCCATGGTGCTGGCGGCGGCAGAGATCAGACGGCTACAGGGCATCGAGACCCGGCTGCTGGATCTCATGGCCCACAAGCGGGCGCAGATTACCAAGGACCGCGCAACGGCTGCTGAACAGGGCGAAAGTTGGCTGGGAGTCAACACGCATACGATTGCAGCAAACCTGCTGGATGGGGAACTACAGAATCTGGAAAGGGTACACAATGGCACTCAGTAAGAACAAGGCAGTACGGGCAGCGTATGAGGCGGGCACGTACACGAGCGCTGACGGGAACGTGTGGCGTCGGGGCATGGACGGATGGTTCCTCGAAGGCGTGGACTACACCTTCCTCGTGCGCCACCACGAGATGGTCGAGATGATGGAGAAGGCGCACCCGGAAGATGACTGATCTGGACGACATCCGGTGGGGCGTATGGTACCACGGAGTCTACGAGTATGAGTCGGAGGCTGAAGCCAGACACCAACTCAACCTAGCTCAGATGGATGTACCGGCATACCTCGTCAAGAAGGTTGATGACGGGGAATGGGTGCACACAGATTGACACGGAGGCTGGCCTAGGCTAGTCTTGCAGCAAGCAAACAACATAGACTATAAGGAGAAGACATGACACCGGAAGAACATGCAAAGGACTTGGAAGCGCGGGGCTACGCGTTCTGCGGCTCACACAAGGATTCGACAAAGGACCCGAACTACCGGCTTGCCATCGGGGACCGTGTCCGCAAGCGCAACCAGCACTTCGGCTACGAGACCGGAACCGGAACCATCGAGGCTATCTATTACAAGGAACGTAGCGCGTGGGCACAGAAGTACAAGTCGGATGACGTGGAGTTGATCGTGAAGAACGATGACGGCACGTACTCTTTCGTTGCCAACTACCACGTTTCGAAGGTGGGCTAACCGTGGACGAGGACAGGCAACAGGCACTGCATGACAAGTTCCTCGCGGCACTGAACGTACCCCGGAAGTCGGGCCAGAGCATCGAGGACTACTATGACCAAGCCAACCGTGCATTGGACGGGATCGAACTGGTGCTTGAGGTGCGCCGTCTCAATGAGCGTCTGGAGGCCGTGTGTGGCGTTGTGTCGGACGCGGACGCCTTCGACGGAGTGGTGGAAGCAAACAAGATTATGGAGGCCGTACGCGGCCCTGAGAGCAAGGTGGACTGGAATGATTGAGGTAGGGGCTAAGGCCAAATTCGGTTACGGGGATCTGGTGCAGGGAGTCTTGGAAGGCGAAGTGATGCGCCGGGGCTACATCGTGGACATCGATGTGGACAGCCCGTGGCCGTACATGGTGCGGGACACTGCGGCTGAGTCGTGGGACGTGTTTGCTGAGGATGAACTGGAGGTCTGGGATGGGGCGTAAGAAGGCGGCTGTCGTGGCCGTGGAAGGACCTGTGGAGGCACGTGAGCGGCTGGTGGCAGAGCTTCGGCTGTTCAACCACCGGGAAGCGGCTGACCTGCTGGAGGCGGACGGGTGGGTCCGGAAAGGACTGGGCATTCTGGCGGATTTTGCAGACAACAAGGAAGAAGGATAGACTATGGCTGCATTCAATGTAGGGGACCGGGTTGAGACGCTGGTCGAGGTGTACCGGATCGCTGCTGGCGAGGTCGGGACGATTACGAACTACGACTCGTGGTCCGGAGAAGAGTACCCGTTTGTGGTGACACTGGACGACGGGCGGTCGGCTGCGTATACCGGTCGGAGTGAGCTTCGGAAGGTGGACGGCTGATGGCGTCTGCGGCGACTGAGGCGCTTGCGGAGATCAGGAGCCTGCTGCTGGAGTGTGGCCGTCCGGTCAAGGACGAAGACTGGGACGGGGACTGGCGCGACTACGACTGGGATCACGTCGGGGCTGGCTGTCCGGGCTGGCAGATGACAGGGCAGTCGGAGTTGGTTGAAGCACCTTTTGAGGGTGGTGTGCTGTTCATGCTCACGCACTGTCGGTGTGCCTGCCGGGTCCATCCGCACGTTACTGTCGGCTTGGAGGGAACACGCGGAGGGGATTTCTGACCTCATTTTAGGTGTGATGAGGTACTTGGGTCATACTGTATAGGGTATGTGTGGAGGGTTGTGGCCGGAGAGGGCCAATCCTAATATAAATCTGAAACCGGGTGTTTTCGGTGCGTTTCGGAGTGCCGGAGGGGCGTGTGGGAAGCCGTCAGGTTGACACAGATTGACAGCAAAACGGTATGGTGGATTTCGGAGGGTGTCGGGGCGAGGGCAAAAAGTTCCCATTGGCGGGTTTTTTATTTCGCAGGTAGGACTGACTGGTTTCGGGCTTGGATGCCAGTGCTGGGGCGGATCTTCTTCTTCTTCTTGGTTCTGAAATCCTAATATACTTCTCTATATGAGAGTCTATAGAGTTAAAAATAGGGGGTATATACCCCTACCTACCCTGTATTACTCTTAAAAAATAGCCTCCCCGGCTCTCTTCTGGGGAACTTTATTCGAGAAGGGGTTTGCTGCGGAGGGTGTTCTTGGCTGGTGGTTTTGAGGGTGTTATAGTCTAGTGTAGTACGGATTTGGCATGGGGGCATGGTCTGTGGTATAATAGAGGTATGAACACGATGGAAACACTCACAACCCGCATCGGCAAGAAGTCCGTTGCCATTGACAAAGACAAGACTAAGGTCTCCAACCTCAAGGACCAGATCAACGTGTACTCCAAGGCCGTGATCCGGACCGAGGCCGACATCGAACAGAAGCAGCAGGAGCTTGATCTTCTTCTGGACCTGAAGGTCGAGGCTGACGGACTGCTCAAGGAACGTGACGCGCTTCAGGCTTACACGGATGCACTCGTGGAGAAGTTCGGATCGATCCCGTGGCGTCCCGGACAGCCGGAAGACGAGAAGATCGAATCGACGGACTACGCCGAGAAGGTTGCGGAACGGTTCGAGATCAATGCGAGGCTTGCGGAGATTGAGACAGCAGCTAACAAGATCTACTACCGGAGGTAGTCATGCCCAAGGTACCGACACTGGAAGGATACTTCGAAGAGTTCAAAAGCTTCGATGTGGTCAGGGTGCAGACGGCCATCAAGGATGAGGCAACCCGACAGGTCCAGTCCATGCTCCGGTGGAAGCAGCTTCAGGAAGACCTTGACGCGGATGACATGCTCTGGCTGTACGAGACGGATGTGTTCCCAATCGTAGACAAGGCAGTCAAGCTGCGCCGACAGATCTACGACAAGAACAAGGAAGTCAAGAAAGCTTACGGGACGATGGGTGTCTCAGTGAAGCAGGCTTCGACACTCCCGGAAGGCGAAGAGAAGGATGCACTCCGGAAGCAGTGGGCTGAGGCGCACGAGCAATGGCTTGAGCTACAGGATGAGCAGGTGGCAATTGCATGGAAGATCATGAGGTGCTACTGTTCGGCCTTGGCGGCTGTCAAGGTGGCTTCCGGAGCGGATCAGACAGATACAGAGAACGTACAGAAGAACCCCTTCGATGTGAAGAGGTGGGAGTAGACAATGAGCAGTAAAGAAGATATAATCATCAAGGCGTCCAAGTACGCAAGGAGCGAGGCACGTAGTCTTAACGGGCGACTCAAGAGCATCCTGCCGCCTTTGCTGGAAGATGCTCAGGCAAGCCTTGCACGGAAGGAGAAGTCCTACCTGTCGGCAAAGGCCCGACTCGATAAGCTTCAGGATGAGCAGAGGGAGCACGAAGAGGTCATGCAGCGTCTTGAAGTGCTGGCCGACCAGCTTGAAGACTTTGAAGGCATGGTTGCGAAGCACGGGGAAACCGGGGCACAGGATCTGGCCTTTGACTATGCCGACGAAATTTCAGGGTATACTAGAGCCAAGAGTATTTCTAGGCGATACATAGAGCTAAGCGGCTTTTAGATTTGAGGCATGATGGAATCGTTTGACATTGGGAACCATGTCGTGATTGAGTTGGATGATGACCGCAAGATTGCGGGGTACATCGTCGGCGTGACTGACGACGGTTCCGGAATCATGCTCAAGGCCACGCACAAAGAGATGGCCATGATCCGGTACATGAACCCCTTGGTCTCGGAGGACATCCACCGGCAGTTGATGGCGAAGCCGATGCGGACGCTGCGTCTGGCTGCTGTGCTGAACGGAAAGCCCTTGGCAGTGTTGCAGGGGCGTGCGGAACTGGTGGCGCTGATTCAGGGGCTGTACGAGGCGAGGATCATAGCAGCAAAGGATGACGGGGTCAAGCTGCGCGAGTTGGCTGTGCCGGTACTAACTTTTGTAAATACGGGATTCGTCAAGCTGATGGAGGACACGGACGACAAGCTCACGGAGAGTGAGGTGTCCTCCTTCAACCAGACGTTTGAAAGTGAATTGAAGGACCTGCTGGACAAGGCAGGCGAAGAAACGACGAAAGAGGAACTGAATGACGAGCATTAAAGAAGCCGTGGCCGAAGGCTGGAGAGACGGTAAGGCAGAGGCTGCTGATCGGAAGGCCAAGCTGCCCGCCGACCGCAGGGTGAAGGCCGCTAAGCGTGGAGGCATCCTTGGAGTGCTGCTTACGGTGTTCCTGATTGGGGCATGGTGCGTTGCTGCTGGCATTATGCTGGTGCAGTTCGGTGCATGGGGCTGGGTTGTCTGGCCGCTCATGGTCTGGATCTGGATGCACCGGATTGGGTTCTCTGTGAAGCAGGCCGTTGAAGGCGTCAAGAAGGAGAAGGACAAGGCCGAGTTGCCAAAGCCCTTCTAAAGTGGTATAATGGATGTATGATCCCGATGGTCATACTTTCATTAGTAAGATGAATTTCACTAGCAAGCGCCCTGACCTCACGGTCGGGGCGTTTTGCTTTGGAGTGAAGGTGTGATAGTCTAAGGACATGGAAATGACAAAGAAAACTCAGGTGGCTGTATTCGTGTCGGTGCTCGCGGTGCTGTTTGCTCTGGCAGTGGTGGGGCTGGTGGCTGTGTACGGGGCACTGCTTCCGGTTCTCGGGTCTGTAGGCACTGTCGCGTTGACCGTGATTGCCGGTTGGGCCTTGGGTGCCCTGCTGGGGTACACGTTCCTGCGGATGGGCGTGTGGCTTGCGGAACGCGGATGGTTCGTGTAGACTGTAACTACCAACAACTTAGGGGAGACAATGAAAAAGACAAAGATCAAGTTCGAAGACATCAAGGCAGGAGATCTGCTGGAGGTCGTGGTCAAGGAGTTCGGCGTCAAGTCGGTCATGACCGGGATTGCGTTTCATCTTGAGGTCATGGAGACAGGCGTGTCGAGGGAGACCGTCTGGTGGTCCACCTCTGAGGGTGGAATGATCGTCAACACGGATGAGGACTCCGAGATCTGGCGCGTCGATGTGACGCCGGTCAAGTTCGAGGACGTGAAGCAGGGAGATAAGATCTCCGCTACCAGTGTCCGGGCTGATGGGACCGAAGAGACTGTGGTTGGGGTTGCCGACTTCTTTGACGATGAAGAGGTGTGGCACACAAGCTGGAACTCCAAGATTGGAGTCATCATCTGTACCAAGCAGTTGGTGGATAACGGACGACAGACCATCGAGATTTTGGAACGAGAAGGAGAATAATGAAGACAATTCGTAAGGCTTTTGAGAACAGTCCGGGACGCATGGTGCTGATTACGGTGATCATGCTGATCGTGCTGGCCATGCTGGTGACCATGTGGGTGATCCCGTTCCAGATGGTGTCCACGACTCTGGCAGTGATCCTGACAGTGGCCAACGTGCTGATCACCTTGGCTGTGCTGGGGTTCAACCTGTGGGTGTTCCGCACGATGGCGTCCGACTGATGTGGGACTGGCTGCGGTGTACGTTCGGTACACACGACGGTGAGTGGGTAGGCCGGTTCTGGATGTGCAAGAGGAAAGGGTGCGGCTACATTGACACGTGAGTTGACTCTGGACCAGATGATCATGGAGAACCGCATGGAGAACCCTAAGCTCTGGATGCAGGCTCTGACGTACTGGGAGATGATGTACGGGATTTCATCCGGTGCCAGCAGGTACTACGCAAAGGAGCGGGTGCGGCGCGACTGGTACTACAAGAACAACCTGTGGGGCGGCTACAAGCCCAAGCCTGATCCGTACTTTGGGTCGGTGGCGTTGAAGTTCAGCCTGTGGGAGCAGGCAGAGGCAAGACACAAGGGTGACGTGGCCAAGGTCATGACACAGCAGGAGCGCGAGGACCACGAGATGGGACGTAGGGTTGCGTACCTCAAGGCCGCTCCGGACAACTTCATTGTTACAAAGACGATGGATGGCAGTACCGAGGGCTGGAAGCCACAAGGCACGCTGTTCATGACAAGTGGCAAGAAGCTAGAATTTGACAACAACAAGTAAAGGGACTAGAATGACTGAAGAACAGATCGACAAAAGAGTATTTAACGTGAACCTCCTGATTGCCATCGTGATTGGTGCGCTGTCCGGGTTTGTGTTCGGTGGGCTGATGGGTATTGCGATCGTCCCGAACCTGCTGATTACCGTGGCACTGGTCGTGCTGTACAACATCACGGTCAGTGGGCCTCTGAGTGCCCAGATTCGTGAGAACCTGAGGTCCGGTCGTTGAGTCAAAGGATTGTGATCCGGCTCAAAGGCTACGGTGATGCTGCGGACTTGTGCGACGTTGCCGAGATCATCCTGCCGGATGGGTTCAGCACGGTCAAGAGTATGAAGATCGTGACCGTTCCGGGCAAGCCGCACAAGCTGGAGTCCGCGTTCGTGGAGTTTGAGAAGGGTGCGGTAGGTTGACACAGCGGTATGCTGGTGCCCTATCCTAGAGTGATATACTTATACACAGGTTATCCACAGTCTGTGGAAGTATAGTGCTAGGAAGTATCAATGATCAATAACCCATTCGACCAGTTTTCAATGCCCGAGCCGCCAAGGATCGAGGGCGAGGACGATACTGTATCCCGCTCCCCTAGTGCCGGTAAGACCTCACCCGCCGAGCAGGGGCTTGAAGTCCCGATGGGTTGGAAGCCAACACACAATGAGCCTGTCCCGGTAGTGCGCTGCATTGGCACTGCCAGTACGACAGGTGAGCGTTGCAAGCGCTGGTCCCTGAGAGGCACCAACGTCTGCCGTAAGCACGGCGCTCAGCTACCGAACGTCAGAGACCACGCTGAGGCTGTGGTGGAGAGCGCTAGGCTCCAGTTGATGGGCATGGCTGATGATGCCGTAGAGGTTCTGTCAGACCTGATGAAGGCCGGTGTGGCTGATGCTGTGAGGCTCAAGGCCGCTGAGACGGTCCTGACGCGAAGCGGAATCAAGGACGGTATCACGTTCGAAGTCGAGGTTACACACAACGTGTCCATGGCTGAGGACATTGGGAAGAAGCTTGAGGTCATGCGCCAGCGAGAGATTGCCAAGCGTAAAGAAGAAGCTGAGGCAGAAGCTGCCGAGCAGGAACTGATCGATGAAGGGGAGATCCTAGATGAACCCGAATCTTTGTAAATGCGGCTACTTCTCCCTGCTAGGGAAGCCCTGCCCACGTCACCAGAAGTAAGCACAGCCGCCTCTCCACGTCAAGTTACAAAAATAGTTATCCACAGGTTGACAAACAACCGTCCAATACAGTATGATAGGAATAGCGTGCCAAATCTCAACCCAGACAGAGTAGAGTCTGCCCTCCGTGATCTCATCAGCTATGTAGACTATGATCTCCACAAGCAGCTTGAGTCCGATGAAGAGACAGGCGAGGATATCTACCCCGAGCTAGTCCAGCAGTTCATCGACAGCTATGAAGACGCTGAAGGCTAACCCTCCAGTCTAACACGAAAGGACCCTCCCAGTCAATAGCGACTTCGGGAGGGTCCTTCGTTGATGCCGGGTACTACCCGGCCCGGCCTGCCGCCTCGATTACAAGGCCCTTGCAGTCCTCGCACAGATCCATCTCGAAGACGGTCGTGCTGCGGGTGTTTCCGCTGATGTGAAGCCAGCCGGGAGGTAGCTGGAACTTCTCGTTACGTGCCGGTGTCTTCTGGAGGTCCGTCTGTTCCTCCTTGTAGCAGCGGTCACAGGTGGTGAATACGACTTCCTTGCTGGCCATGATTCCTCCTAATGAATTTTTGTAACTGACCCTTGTGCGGTGGCTCACACGATTGCTATGATCTTACTACCAACACAGGAGCGAACGGCTTTGTTGCGGTAGGAGGGTGTCGGAACCCTCCGTCAGATGAGGTCACCCGATTTGACTAGTCCCCCAACGTGCGGGTCGGGTGGCCTCTTCTCTGCCCAGAGAAAAGCCCCGGCTCCCCCAACGGGGCCGGGGCCTCTCCCTTCCGGACTATGCCGGTTCTACGGCCTCACCGGGTGCCTCGTTGAGGTACACCAGCTTGTAGAGCGTGCCGTAGAGGCCTGTCTGACCGGCGAAGCCAGCACCGAAGCTCGTCCACGGGTTTCCGGGCTTCTTCTCCCAGTCCACCTGACCAAGCTTGCTGACCTGTGAGGCCACAGAGGAATTGAATTCCTCTACTGTATGGGACTGATCCAGCGCCGTCCCGATGATGTCCGCTCCGAGCCGTGACACGGATGCCACGCCTGCCAGATCCTTGAGGCGGTACTTGACTGCCTCTTCCACGGACTCGCCGTCGTCACCGACCACGACTCGCGGACGGTCCTGCCATGCCGGGGCGCATGTCCGGGCAACGAGTTCCCAGTAGCGCTTGACCACCTTGTCGAGAACAAGGCCGCGATTCTCCAGCCGAGCAACCAGCTTCTCGTGGAGCATGTTGCCGGTGGCCCGTCGCAGGCCCTCGTAGGTGATGGGCTTCTCCGGATCACGTGCGCCCGTCATGTTGATCATGCCGTGCCACGGGGAGTCCCCGTCCTGTGCCAGATCGAACGCAACCTCACGGATGAGTTGCTGGTGCGTCTTCTCACCGGCCTCCATGTGGACCTTCGTGGCCTCGATCAGAGCCTTGGGCAGCTTTCGTGCCGTCGAGTTGATCGTGTCGAACAGCGTGGCCTCGTCGGCGTAGCGCAGTCCGTAGTAGAGCATGACCGGAATGTCCGGGTTGAAGGAAGCCTTGCGCTCCCATGCCCAGAACAACCCGCCTCCACGGTGCTGCCCGTCCACGATGGAGACACAGGACGGCCCGAACTCCTTGTGGATGGTGGCGATCTCGCCCTTGTTGAACAGGTGGTTGAACCGTGCCTGATCCTTGGGGTTGTACACCCGGACGGATGCAATGATCGGGGTGATGAGGTGGGCGTGAGTGTGCTTCTGCTCTTCGCCGTCTCCCTCTTCCTGAGAGAAGTAGCGGCCAATGGCCGGGAACCGAGCTTCCAGCGGGTCGCGCTGGTAGCCGTGCTGGCGGGGGCTGGAGGACTGCTCGTCCACGGAGTTGTACGTGGAGATGAAGGCGAGATCGTGCAGCGCATCCGCCGTCATCGTGGCGAGTGCCGCCTTGCCGGGAACGAATTCCGCCTGAATCGACAGGCGGGTCTCCTTGACGAACGTGGCCTCTTCCGGCTCTTCCGGTGCGGGCAGGCCCTCCGTGTCCACGGTCTCGTCGGCGTTGTCCGAGAACATCGGATCGACTGCCGGTGCGGGCTTGTTGACCTTCGGAAGAAGTTCCGAGACCGACTCGGTGCGGACCTCTGCGGCTTCTGCCTTTTCGAGGTTGGCTTTGCGGGTGGCTGCTGCCTTCTGGCCTCGGGTGAGAGTCTGAGCGTTCATGATGGTTTGTCCTTTCGGTTTGTGAAGCGTTGATGGTTGTCTGTGGTAGGCCTCCTTGTTTGGCTGCTTTCCATGTCTCAAACATTACGCCGGTAGTACACATGCCGCAAGAGTTTTTACCGAGAAGTTTTGCGGTGGTACATCAAAAACCGCTAGATCTAGCGGATCTTGTCCGAAACACAAGTAGTGCGAAAAGTCAAACCGAGTAGTCGATTTGCACCGGGCAGGTAGTCCGGGTAGGATAGTGAGTATGAAATCAGCCTTATTCATTGAGGGAGATCCCGTGCGGATCACCTCAGGTGTGTATGAAGGTGCGGAGGGGATCGTAGAAGACCTCCAGCCTGAATGCAGTGCCGTTCGTGTCCATACAAAGAATGGGAACGTGTACGCGTACCTAGAGCATGCGGCTAAGATTGTCAAGCCCATGCCGACGAGGAAGCCTGTCTTAAAGAAGTAATACCGTTCGCTCCTTGACAACTGAACTCATGCGGTACTAGGCCCCACCACACGGTGCGGGCCTACGTCTGCGTTAACTTGCGGTGCCGTTACCAAACCGTTGTTATTAAATATGACGACACGCCGAATCCCAGCTTTGTAATTCACTCAGGCAACGGTAAGCTTATTCCCATGCGAGTCTCAGTATTTCGAATTGAAAAACCCAATGGGGATGGTCCGTACAGTGATGCGGACAGCAGGATCACAGAGCATATGAATGCCGTTCACGGGGATGCCGATCATCCGGACCCCTCAGAGGACCCTATGCTCGACTACATCAACGAGGACGAGTCATGCGGGTTCGCTAACCTGTGTGACCTGAAAGCGTGGTTCGAAGGGTACGGTGACGTGCTTGCGGGTGCGGGCTACATCATCTCCATCTACACCATGCCGCTTCAGTACGTGCGGTACGGTAACAACCAATGCCTCTTCCTGAAAGACTATGCGGCACTGCCCGAGTCGATGCCGATCTACTTCTGAGTTACAAAAATTGATACGGACACCGGACTTGACACGGATGCGGATGCCGGGTAGTATGGGTTATGCGGGTGCCCCAAGCCCGCCCCTCAGGAGATCCAGCCTCACACTTACCCGAGGCTGGATCTCTTCTGAATCTACCGGAAGGAGATGCCGTGAAGAAGACCAAGGAGAAGATCCTGCTCGCCCTCGAACAGGACGTAGTCAATGCCGAGATGGATATGGCGCGCTGGCAGGATGCGGTGAAGCGCTACAATGCCGACCTTCTGTTCCAAGAGGAACAGGGATTCACACCGAACGCACTCACCATAGAGTCCCGTGCCGCTGCCAAGGAAGCACTGGACCGAGCAAAGGAAACCCGCCGCCTCTACACTGTTGCCGTAGATGCCGTGCGGAAGGCCTAGTTGACAATGCCGTAACCATAGGGTAGTGTTCCTCTCATCAACCATCCGTACCGATGAAAGGAACTCAAATGTCAACTCAATTCCAGCCCGCCCCGCCAATGCCGTCCTACCAGCCACAGGCCCCGAAGCCGAAACCCAAACGGGCTTGGCTGCTGCCGCTGCTTCTCGTTGCCGCCATCCTCGTGGGCTTCGGAGTCGGTGCCGCCAAACCGGCTCCCGATCCGGTGACCATCACCAAGGAAGTCCCGGTCGAGAAGATCGTGGAGAAACGGGTCGAAGTCCCGGTGACTCCTGCCGCTTGCGGTGACTACATCGAGGCCTCCAGCACGGTCAATGACATTTCCTCCACGGTCGTCGGCCTCTTGTCGGACACGCTCTCTGCCGCCGTCGATCTGGATGCGGCTAAGATCCGGGCCAACAACGCCAAGGTCGATGCGGAGACGGCCAAGCTCAAGGACATCACGCCGGAATTCCAGTCCACCCGTGACGAATGCAAAGCCAGCCTCAAGTAGTTGCGGTGCGGCTGATGCCGTGATAGTCTATGAGCATCAGCCCACCACAACAGGAGGAAATCATGGCAACAACCATTTTCCCGGTAACGCTTTCCGGCAAGGTCCATGCCGCGTTCGTCTTGGACTACCAGACGGACAAGTGGGCTACCATGTGCGGAAGGCAGGTACCTGACCCCACTGCCGTAGAGCACAGGGTTGCCGAAGTAACCTGCCGCAAGTGTTCCGAGAATTTGACACGGTAGTTGAAGGGGCATAGACTATAACCATGTTCGAAAGAATCCAGCCCGAGACTACTCCGGCCCAGCCCACCGCTCCCGAAGAAGAAGGACCCACCTTGAAGCACATTGCCGCCGTACTCATCATGATCTCGTTGTTCCTGATCGTCACGTTCAACGCCATCCACGTCGGCTTCGTCTGGACGGATACCCACTTCAAGGGCGTCGAGCAGACCGACAGCATCCAACGCGCCAAGGACAGGTACCAGTCGCAGGTCGAGGATGCACGGACACGGTGCATCGACAAGGTTGCTGCCAAGGCCAAGGGCTTCGAGAACGTCACGCTTGACATGTGCCAGAAGGTCACATACACTAGGGATTACTAACCACCAACGTCCTAGGAGGACCAGTGTTCAAGGATTACAAGAAGGGCCAGCGGGTCCGGATCTATCTCGAAGAGATTGGCAGTATCTTCGGCACCATCGTGCAGGATCACCAGATCGCAAACCATCTCGAACTGGTCCACATCGACGGAACCCGTACGGTTGACCACCGCTGGCTTCCCAACGACATCATCTGGGCTGAGCACTGGGAAGGTCAGTACGCTTTGGAGCGCGTCTCGGATAGCCGTTTGACACAGCCGCTGTAGTGCCGTAGGCTATAACTACCAACTAGTCCTGAGGAGGACACCATGACCACCCTGAATGATTGCCTTGACTTGTACGCCGACTACCAGACCGAGATCGAGAACGACAAGATCGAGGGCTACCGGCTCAAAGAAGCTCCGTGCCTCTCGGAAGAGATCACCTCCAAGCGGGCCACCGAGTACATGCTCAAGTACGACGGACGGCTGCGGCGCGTCTACAACTTCGAACAGGCGTCCGGGACTTCGCGCATGTACATCAACACGGACGGCGGCTACTGGAAGCGCTTCCTCACGGAAGAGGCCGTGGCCATGCTCATTGCTGGCAACCCGAGCTACGAGCGCTTGACTCTCGTCGCCCAGTTGGTTAGGGTTGCAGCATGAACAGCAACCAGAAGCCCATCGAAGTAACCTTCCGTAACGGCTCTACCGTCCGGACCCTCGTTGACCCGGACAGGCTTACCGTCTACCTCGGAAACCTTGTCATGGACGACATCACCGGCATCAAGTACGGCGGCGACGTTCCAGAACCTGCCGTCGAGGTACGGCTGAGTAACGTGGACATTCACGCCTCACGTGACCGGACCACCATGGACCTGACCTTCTTCAACAAGGACGACAAGCAGGCCGCGTACATCAAATCCACTCCGGCCAGCATTCAGGAATTCGCTATCCGGCTTCTCAACCAGACGACCTACGCCTTTCAGGACTTGGCAAACCGGTAGTTACAAAACTTCATAACGGTAGAGCGGGGCTTGACGGCTCCGCTCTACTGCTGTAGTGTATGAGTATCAGCTAGTCACCGACCAACACAGGAGGAAACAATGTCAGACCTCACCATCGAAGCCACGGTTATCACCCAGTCCGGTACGGACCTCACTCCGGTCGCCGTCAAGATCAACGGAACCGGCTCCATCCCGAACGGCGCACTCCGGGCCATTGCTATGGAAGCGCTCGCCACCTTCACCGGGAGCCACGAGTCCCACCATGGCTTCAAGGTTGAGGCCGAACCGTCCTTCAAGGAAGAGATGGACGACACCATCTCCATCTTCCCGGTGTTCCGGTCGCTGGTCCGGTCCGAAGTTCCCTGCTAGTTACAAAAATTGATACGGCACCGGAGTTGACACATAGACTACGGTGCCGTATCGTTGTAACTACCAACCCAACAACGGAGGACACCATGGCAGCAATGACAGCAATGACCGACACCGAGGCCGCAAAGGTCATCGAAGAGATGTTCGAGACTGCTGTAGAGGATGTACGGGAACTCTACCGCCGCATCGAAGAACTGCGGAAGGACTTCCAGACCGACCCGTGGGAGGATACGGCGGCGCAGATCAAGCGCCTTGAGGCCCGCCACGCAAAGCGGGCAAAGGAAGCTGCGGCACTGGCCATAGCGTCCATGAAGTTCTAGTTACAAAACTTCATAGTCTAGGGCGGTTGACACCACAGCCGTCCTAGACTAGAGTTAGTACTACCAACACAGCAACAGTCCTAGGAGGACAAAATGAGCATCGAAACCGATTCCCGCGTTAACATCTCCGACCTCTCCACCCGCGCCGAAGAGTGCGCGGACATTCTGGAAGATCCGGAGCAGTACGAACCGGAGGACATTGACGAGGCCAACGCGGACCTCAAGATCCTTGGGGACTTCGTCGGCAACTGCAACCACTCGTACGATCCGGAGGACCCTCACAGCATCGTGTCGGCTCTGGACAGCATCGGACAGGATGAGGACACTCTCATCTCCGAAGACACGTTCGAGGACTACGCACAGGAATACGTCGAAGACTTCGGACTCATCCCGGACACCCTCTCCGACCTCATCAAGACCAACATCGATTGGGCCGGAGTCGCCAACGACCTGCGGTCCGACTTCTCTTCGGTGACGCTGGACGGCGTGGACTACCTCCACCGCTGAGTTACAAAACTTCATTACGGGGCCGGACTTGACACCACGAGTCCGGTCCCGTAGTGTTAGTACTACCAACCCACCAGTCCATAGGAGGACACAATGACTCTCTCAAATCTTCTCATGACCGCATACGTGAACACTGCTTCGGAAGCCGGTAAAAGCGTCTGGGACATTCTGGAAGAGGTGGCACGCGAACACCTGACCGCCGAACTCTACAAGCAGGCATCCGGCTTGTTCGACCCGGACACCGTGATCGACACACGGAAAAACGAGTACCAGCGCGGAGTGACCGAGTTGATCCTGCGATTCACCGGCACGGAGGTTGATGATATTGGCGACGTTGCGACCACCATCAGCGAGGGTACCAGCACCGCCCACCTCCTGACGGCTGCGGACTTCGTTGAAGATGCCAACGGCTCCCTTCTCTACATCGGCCCGCTATACCCGGCTATGCAGTTCATCAAGAACAACAACGAGGTGGACGGTCCCAACCGCCACATCCTCACCGGCAAGTGGACCGTCAAGCTTGACGGCGGCAACGTCTGGGGGACCGCTGACACTGCGGAAATGGCATGGCGCTATGCAATCGGCGCGGAGTTCGGGCCGATTGACGAGGGCTTCAGCCCGTTCCGGCTCAAGTAGTTACAAAACTTCATACGGGTCCGGTAGTTGCATAGACTACCGGACTCGTGTAGCGTAGGTACTACCAACCGAACAACAGCCTAGGAGGCTACCGTGAACAGCGTAACCATCACCGCCATTCTTGACGAAGACGACAACAATCCGGTGTTTGAGGTCAAAGACAACAGCGGCAACGCAACGAACGCCGTCACCATCGATGACGCGTTTAGTATTGCACGCCGGTGGATCAAACCGGCCAAGTCGCTGGAAGAGATGGCCGAAGAGTGGATCAAGGCCCACGGTACCAATGTCCTCGACGACATGCGCGAGGACGTTGAAACCGAGTTCGAACTGACCTTCACCGAAGATCAATGGGACTCATTCGCCAACATGATCGAGTACGCCAAGGTCACGATCATCTTCCCCTACGGCTGGGGAGTACCGCCCACCGAGTAGTTACAAAACTTCATAGTCTACGGGAGTTGACTCTACGGCTCCCGTAGACTATTGTTAGTAGTACCAACCCAGCTAGTCCTAGGAGGACACAATGCCCGTAGCAACGGATACCACAATCAGCATCGACACCATCGAAGCAAAGATGGAAGAGCTTGGATACGAGACGGAGTACTTCGGTGACGACGACGCCACCATGTTCTTCATCCGGATCGGTGACAAGGAAATCACCATCTACAACGGCGTGTCCGGTGACTACTTCCGTCCGGAGGACGTGACCGTGGCCGAATACTTCTTCGGCATCATGGGCAAGGACCTGACGGAGAAGTTCGCGGAATGCGAATCCATCCACGACTTCGTCGCCGTGGTGCAGGACGCAATGGCCGTCAGCTTCATGGCACGGTAGTTACAAAACTTCACTACGGTAGCGGGTTGACACCATCGGCCCGCTACCGTAGACTATAACTACCAACCAACCAACCAACCAACCAACCAACCAAGAACAACCGTCCTAGGAGGACACCATGGATCGTGAAGCCCGCGCCGAAATCATCTGCAACCTTGCAGGCAAGGACCCCAACAACGAAGCCGACTGGGCGGAAGCTCTGGCCGAAGCTGACCAGCAGATCGCTGACGGCTTCGAGTACGCCGCCGAGACGTATCCCGCCGCCTACCACTGGCTTGGGTGGGAGTCCGAAGCTGACTTTGAACCCGGACGCCCGGACACGTACTTCCTGACCATCTGCCACCCGGACGGCGAAGAGTACGCGGTAATCATCCACCGGACGGTTGACGGACAGTTCCCGCTCGACGGCGAGGTTGCCAAAGGCAAGGAAGCAGACGCGCAACGGATCGTTGACGCGCTGAACGCCACGCTCTAGTTACAAAACTTGATACGGCTCCGGACTAGACACCTAGTCCGGAGTCGTATAGACTATTACCAACGGATCAACCAGATCCCAAAGTCCTAGGAGGACACCATGGCAGACCACGGATACCACCCACTTGGCAAGTACTCTTCCGCCCGCGACGACGCGTTGCACTTCCTGTGCACCTCCGGATGGGAGATGGGCGAGTTCGGCAACGTGTCGGACTACGGAGTCTACTTCTGGCAGATCAGCAACGATCCGGCAGACGTGCAGCAGTCCAACGGCGAGTTCACTTCGATCTTTGAGGACTGGCTCAAGGACAACCCGGAGGTCACAGACAGCCCGGAACTGCGGACGGAGCTTGTAGGCCACTTCATCGTCTCCGAGACGGACAGCGGCGCTGTGAGCGTGCAGGCATTCGATAGCGTGGAAGCGCTGAACAAGTTCTGGCTTGACCAACTGGGACGGTACGCCGAGTGGGACGACTGCGGTCCGGACTACTTGGAGGACACGGAGTAGTTACAAAACTTTAGAGTGGCCCTAGGCCTTGCACCTAGGGCCGCTCTAGTGTATTGTTGGTACTACCAACCCAGAACAACGGAGGACAGAATGAAAGCTCTACTCGCCACCAAGCTTCGCAACCAGATCACTGCCATTGATCCGGTCCTGATTGTGACGCTCAGGAACGTGTCCGTGAACGGCGTCAAGTTCGGATGCTCCGGATTCATCACGGACCCGCGAACGGGTAAGCACGTGTACGTGAACACGGACCACAACCACCAGACCAACACAAAGGCCTACTACCGGACCGCCGAGAGCACCAAGGATTACACGGGAGGCATGAACCACTTCGCCTATTACGAGGACGTGGCAGCGGCAGCGGTGCACCTGCTTACCAAGTAGTTACAAAAATTGAGAGCGGTCCTACGGGGCCGCTCTTAATTTTGCCTACGCTAAGAGCGAAGCTCAGAACCGGTCTTTCTCGCCACCCGTCTCAGGGCGGCTATCATGTGGGCCTTTCGGCTTACTTCAAGCTTAGCCTACCTGCGGTGCGAAGTCAACACGGAATCCGTCTTGACTCTGCGGTCTACATACACTAGAGTAGGTACTACCAGATCAACCGAAGTCCTAGGAGGACAAGATGGAAACGCTCAAAGAAAACGAGAACTTCCGTGTTCGGCTCGTTGCAGACGAGTCCTACGACAAGCCGTACGACGAGGGAGCCGTACCCGTTCTCTCCCGCGACTTCAACTACTACCGTGGCGAATTCGAAGCCGTCAACGATCAGGCAAAGCCGTACGAGGACGCTGTAACGGAAGCGTGGAACAGGCTCAACCGGGACAGCGACGTTCTGGCGCGGTACCTCCGCATCTTCCACGGCGCGTACTCCATCATGGAGGACTCTTCAAGCAACTGCGCATACCTCGCATTCGACACGGCAGCGTGGCGTGAGAGCCACGGATTGACGGACGAGTACTTGGATGCTCACCCGGACGTTCTGGACCGTCAGAAGCTCGCAGAAGGCTCGTTGAGCGAGGTCATGGCGTGGGCGAACGGCGAGGTCTACGGTTACGAACTTGAGAAGAAGGCTACCGGATGGGTTGTCTTCGCTGACGAGAACCGCGAAGACGAGGCATTCACCCGGTGGGAAGTCATTGATTCCTGCTACGGATTCTACGGCTATGACGTGGCGAAGGAAGCAGCGGAAGAGGCTTTCGACAACGCTACGGAGTAGTTACAAAACTTCACTAGGGCCGTAGGCTTGACTGGTCTACGGTCCTAGTGTATTGTTTGTAGTACCAGATCAACCGAAGTCCTAGGAGGACATCATGAAACTGCATTCCGACAAGCTCACTGAGGCGGATATCCGCAAAGCACTGGACACGGCACGCGGCAAGGGCCACGTCACCGGAGGCCTTGAATGCTACATGCTGGAAGAGCAGGTCTCTAGGAGCCGTGCTAACGGCTTCGAAATCCGCCTTGGCTCCACATACGCGGACGGCATCCACAAGCGCAAGACGATGGACAACAGCGGCAACTACGCCGCGACGTGGCACGAGTGGGGATGGTTCATTGTGGAACTGTTCGCACTTGACAGCGGGATGACGTTCGGGCGGTACATGTCCGAAAGCGACTTCCACGGCCAGACGCGGTACGCGTTCTGCTAGTTACAAAACTTCACTAGGGCAGGGACTGGACACGGTCCCTGTCCTAGTGTATTGTTGGTACTACCAACCAAGAGTCCTAGGAGGACAAAATGCTTGAACAGGATGATTACTTCGGAGCCGATGAACTGGGTCTTGACGATTTGAACCAGTACATTCAGATCAACATCTCCGAGAAAACGGATGATGACGGCAACCGTATCGACGGTACCGTGACAGCCGTGATCGACGTACAGGAGAACCTTCGGTTCCACCGTGACCTCGACCGCGAAAAGGGGAACCCCTTCAACCAGTTGTTCGACGCTGACGGCATGTTCGCGCCGAACGTCTACAAGGCGTTGGAGACCATCATCCGGGAGCGCTACAAGGGCGAGGATTTCAGCGCTGACGGCGACGTGGACGCTGACGATGATTTCATTCAGTTCACGCTGGTGCTTGACGTGCCAGCGGAAACGACACCGGCTGAATTGGGCGGGAAGATTTGGGAAGAGACGGAGATTGTCGCTTTCCACAACGAATCCGACCCCGGAACGTTCGGCAGCCCGTACCTGTTCGGTTCGCTGATCTACGATGAACTGCGGAAGCTCGACTAGTTACAAAACTTCGTACGGTCCGGAGGGTTGACAGACTCTCCGGACCGTGAGAAGCTTTACTTACAAGGAAGCACAAACAACTACCGTCTCTAGGGGGACAAAGTGGATTACTGGACCAAACGAGGATTCAAGCTCAACGGCACACGTCAGGTTGGCACGTACATTGCCAGCAAGCCGGGAAAGCATGCCGTGTTGACCACCAATATCTTCGATGAACTGGTGCACGACGGCGAATGGTTCTACACGGAGGCGCAAGCAGCCGAGGCCGTCCGCGAACTTGTCAACGTCTAGCAAACCTGCTAGAGTCTAAGTATCAACCAAAACCGTCCTAGGGGGACAAAATGACTGCATCCGTTATCACCAAACTCTCACCCGTCAACGAGGACGCTACGTGGACCAAGACCCCGTACGCGTTGGAAATCAAAGGCCAGCCGGAACGGCGCGTGACCGTCTCCCGTATCCTCAACCCGGACACCGGAGCAAAGACCGTCCACATCGTCGCTCTCGCAGCCAACGGCGTGCCCGTGGTGCCGCTCTCGACGCTGGACCAGATCGCCCGGAACATTCTCCCCGGTGCACGCATCCGGACGCCTCACAAGGCCGACAACCGGCTGACGCGGGTTTACGCGGCCAGCTAGTTACAAAAGTTGCTAAGGACTCTACCGCTTGACGGTAGGGTCCTTAGTGCTGTAGTCTATAGATAGATGGTTCAACCGGGACCACCAAGGCTTAGGAGGCCCACCGTGCACGAGACCCAAACCTCACAGCGTAGTCCGCTCAACTTCATGGCTGGCGACACCGTCACCATTGAAGGCATGTTGGTGGCCGTTACCCGCGTCAAGGCCGAGACGGCGTTCCTCGTACGCGTAGACGGCAACTGCCGTAGCTTCCCCGTTTCCATGGTGCTGGAAGCTCACGGGAAGTACACCGTAAGCCGTACGGTCTACGTACCGTAGTTACAAAACTTCACAGCGGTCCGGGTTGGACAACCGGCCCGGACTGCTGTAGTCTATGTATAGAAGGTTCAACCGGAACCGGAACAGTCCGTAGGAGGACAAAATGTCTGAATGGTCAGCCGCTCGTAAGCTCGCAGCCCTCTACCAGTCTCCCGGATGGGCCGGTATCGGGTTTGCCCGGTTCGCGTCCACCGGAACCAACACGCCGGAACTGTGGAAGAATATCGAATACACAGAGCGGGAAGCAGCGGCAGGGAAGCCCGGAACGGAGGAATGGGCGGCGGATATGGTCCGCCTACGGGAACTGCTCGCAGCGGACGGCGTGACGCCTCCTAAGTTCGAAGAGGACGATGTAGTCCGGTTCGCAGACGGCAACGGCAAGATGCACCTGTGGGGCGACAACGTCGAAATTGACTACATGTTCGTCAAGAGCTACGCGGAGGATGGGCGCGTGGAAGTCACCAGCCACCCGTACACGTTCACCTTCGAAGAGTCCGCGCTAGTCAAGGTTGGCGAGGCGTACGACACGGAATACGACACGGACCCGGCCAGCGACACGTACGGCGACGAAATCTACAAGTGGCTCCCGGAACTGAATGAGCGGGAAGACGAGGACGAGGACTAGTTACAAAACTTCACTAGCAGCGGGGACTTGCGAGAGTCCCCGCTCTAGTGTAAAGTGGTACTTACCAACGAAGTCCTAGGAGGACAAAATGCTTGAAGGTTTCCGGTTCACTGCAAAGCGGATCAACAACACCAACCGCGAATTCCCCAACGCGGACGCGTGGTCTTGCAAGGTCACGAACCCGAGCGGTAAGACCCTCTCCCGCCAGTACTTCAAAGGATACGGCCACCATGGCGCGAAGCCGACCATCGAAGAGTTCATGGGATCGCTGATCTCGGATGCTGAATGCGTTGAATACCGTAGCGAACGGGAGTTTGCCGATGATCTCGGATACGACTACAGCAGCCGCGAAGAGATCGCCCGCGTTCACAAGATCTACAACGCATGCGTCAAGATTGCCGACCGGCTCACGGAGTTCCTGACGGCGGACGAACGCGAAGCATTCCGGGAGGACTAGTTACAAAACTTCACTAGGGCCGGTAGCTTGACGCTATCGGCTCTAGTGCTGTAGAGTCTTACTTAGAGGGAACAACCGGTTCCCGTGAGTCCCTAGGAGGGGCAATGTTCATTGCAGTTCGCGGCAAGGCCGACCGGATGCAGGAAGTACCGGCGTACCTCTACAGCGGCCAGAGCGTCGCTACAGAGCCTGTAACGGGCCTGTACGGCACGTTCGTAGTCGTAGACACCGGCAGCGCCGACGCCTACCGCGCTAGCTACGTGGCAGGCCGGTTGCAGTCCGGTATGTTCGGCGCAACGGTGTTCGACACCATCGAAGAGGCTAAGGCCTACATCGAAGCCGAAAAGGACTAGTTACAAAACTTCATAGGAGCGGCGGACTAGACAATGGTCCGCCGTTCCTGTAGATTTGTTCTATCAGCCGATGAAGTCCTAGGAGGACAAAGTGAACAAGCGAGCCGCCGAAAAGGTACTGGAAGAAGTCAAGGAACAGTTCGGAACGGATGAACCGGCCCTGTACGACGCCGACCACGAAGAGCTTTCGGAAGGCTCTTGGTCTATCGCGTGGGAGGGCAGCGGTATGGACTGCTGGCCTGCACACTTCAAGACGGAAGTTCCGGGAGTGTTCACGGAGCCTATCGCGTCGTGGTGCCTCGGAGTCTACGACGCGTAACAAAACTTCATAGGGCCGGTGGATTGGACAACAGTCCACCGGTCCTGTAGTCTTTACTTATCGGATCAACCGAATCCGCTGAATGTCCTAGGAGGACAAAATGTCTGATCGTATCTCCCGCGCCGACGTTGTTGCAGCTACCGCGTGGCTCCAGAAGGAAGCGCACCGGCTCGAAATCCTCCCGCGTGATGCCTACCTCGTTTTCTCACCCGGCAACACGAGTCAGGGCCACTCGCCGGAAGTGTCCGTGTTCCTGACCGAACCGGCCAGCAACGGACGCCAGACAATGCGCGTCAACTTCCTGCCCGCGTTCACCTACAAGACCACACGTAAGCAGGCGTGGCAGCTTATCAACGCGGCAGCGCGTGCACTGGCAGCGGTGCCCACGCGGGAAGACCCGATCATGTGCAACGAGTGCATCGAATACAACGACCGTCAGGTCTAGTTACAAAACTTCACTACGGTCCTAGGTGTTGCGCCTAGGGCCGTAGTGCTGTAGTCTATCTATATCGGTTCAACCGGAACCGCCAAGCTTAGGAGTCACCTTGAAGACTGAAGTCAAGTTCACTGCATCCGTCAACAACGCGGACACGGAGGAAGAGTTCCACGGTTGGGTAGATCCCCAGTACAGCATGTGGACGCTGTTCGAGGATGAACCGGAGCGCCGCTACGTGTTCGACACGCGGGAAGAGGCGGAAGAGTTCGTTGACTCCACAATCGGAAGTGCGGACCACTTCGACGGCGAAGACTGGTACGCGGCGGATGCCAAGATGAACTTGGAGTCCGGCGAAGACTGGTCCTACCATGCACGGTTCTACGAAGTCTCAGAGTAACACCAACGAAAGGCCCTGCTACGGCAGGGCCTTTCTTGTGTCTGCGGGAGGCTACGCGGGCTGCTGTAGGGCCTTGGACGTGCTGGCAGGCACCGGAGGGCAGGGAGCGCGTGGAAGGCTCTTAGAACGGCTGCTAGCCGTGTTTGACACGCGGCAGGGTCATAGACTAAGCTGGTGGTAAGCGAAAGAACAATACACTAAAGGGGAAGATGATGGACGGCAAGAAATTCCAGATCACGACGTTCGAGGACTGGACGGACAAGCGCCAGCCGGGGCAGACAGTGCGGGCCGGACTCTCGTGGGAAGAGGCTCTAAAGCACCTTGAGTCGGCGCGTGACGCTGATATCGACTTCGCGTTGGAGTCGATGAAGGTTCACAAGTTCTACGAGTTCCACGACGCCAGCGGACGTATCGTGAAGCTGCAACCTCACACGGTAGTTGCGTAAGCGGCGAACATAGGCTAAGCTGGTATTACCAACAAAGCCTAGGAGGCACAAAATGATCGCACTGGACGCTATTCACCGGGACCGTCACACTGAGGACATCACGGGAGTGACTTTCAAGATCACCGGGGAGGACGTGAACCGCGACAACGACAAGCTACACGCCGAACTGCGGCAGCGCATCCAAGACATGCGCGTGACGATGGACATCCCCGAGCTTCCCGAATACTCCGGATGGATTCAGCCCAACTACCGCGAAGGGCAGGGGAGCATCGACTACCTGCTCATGAGCTACACAGTCGAAGGCTTCTAGTTACAAAACTTGGAAGGGCCGTCAGCTTGCGCTGGCGGTCCTTTTCGCGTACGCTGGTACTATGAAGCTCCGGAGGCAGGGGAACCAGAGGACCCCTTTTGTAAATGGGCGGTTACAAAAATTGATAGCGCGGGCTGGCTTGACTCTGGTCATAGACTATGAGAAGATTGATTTATCAAGCAGGGAGCTTGAGGAACTGACTTAGGAGTCACAATGGGATTCACGATCACCCACTCTTCCCTCGAAGGCGACAACATGGGCGAGAAGCTGGAGAAGCTGGAAGTGCCCCGCGTTTACGGCACCAGCCCTGCTGAGCGTGAGAGCATCCGCGACGGCAAGGCGGGCAAGGGAACCCACTTCAAGCTCTACGACGACGACGACAACTGCTACTTCACCGGCTACTTCTACGGCGATGCAGACTCGGAGGATGCATTCCAGCCGCTCGACTGGGCAACCCACGACGCCGGATGCACTTACATCAAATACCGTCAGGCAGACGGCAAGTACGAAACCCTCTAAGGAATGGGCCGGGAAACCGGCCTTTCCTTTTGTCCACGGCCCAATTATTTTGTGGCTCCCCTCGTTTCCCTGCTGGTGGGCTTCATGTATTCAGTCTAAGCGCGGAACGCGTGAAAGTCAATACCGCGTTGGAGTTGCGTTGTGCTCTAGAGTATGAGAGTATTGATTCATCAGCAAGACGAAGTCCTTAGGAGGATACCATGAAGTCAGTCAAGAGCAACGAACTCGAAGCCGGTACGTGGGCCGCACACGCGCACGATCTCCCCAACTGCGGAGGAATTCAGATCGGTTTGCAGGGTGAGGTTGTGGAAGTCAAGCACACCGATATGTGGGGAGTTGCTTCCGAGACCCACACAACGGTCTACCTCCGGGAACGTGGCGCGGACAAGTACGACGTGAAGGTTCGCACGTTCCACAACTCGCACACGTGGCTGGTGCGTACGCTCCCGACGCACTAGAGTTACAAAACTTTCTTACACTCCGGAGTAGACAACTGCTCCGGAGTGTGAGAGTATTACTTATCGGAACAATCCGAATGACTTAGGAGTCACAATGGAAACTGATTACTCGTACGGACGCTGGTGCACGGTAGCAGAGCAGCGTTGGATGATCGTGGACTCTGGCCGGTGGACGGTAGCAGTCTACGACGACAACGAAAAGCGCGTACGGCTCTTCGACAAGTCCGTTGTCTCGGAAGTCTCGGACTTCCTGCTGACAGACTCGCAGCGGGCAGCCCTCGGGTACGCGTTCTAGTTACAAAACTTCACACGGTACGGGGACTTGCAAGAGTCCCCGTACTCGTGTAATGTCTTTCTTAACGGAGCAACCGGCTCCCAAAGATTCTTGGAGGAATCATGAAGCGCAACATGTACACACTGGTCCTGAACGTTCCGGCCTCGGTCCGTGAGTCGGAAGAGCGCTTCGACTTCGAACCGCTGTCTTGGTGGATTCGGCAGGAAGATGGAACCTCCAACGTCCACCAGCGTGTGTACTTGGACGGTGGCCGGTTGTTCGGAGAGTCTGACAAGTATCAGGAAGGCCTGAGCGACGTTGTGAGGGACTTTGACCGGTTCGTGAGCCTCACACCCATCCGCTAGATTCTAGACCTCGGGAGAGGCCTTAGGGCCTCTCCCATCACCCTCTCAAACTTAGGAGCAGTAATGGCACGTAAATGGTCCGTCGAAAAGATCGCACGCGTTGAGGCACAAGCCGAACGGCTTGGAGAGTTGCAAAAATTCATAGTGGCCTCGCCGTTGTTCCCGCTGGCTCTGGTGCTGGCGTTCGTCGCAGTCGCGGGGCTGCTGATCGGAGCGCTTGAGCACACGTTCTAGACTCACCCAAAGGGAGGACCAGCAGGCGGCGCGATAAGGTCCCCGCCGCTGGTCTTCTCGGGTTGGTCTGTAATGGCTCTGGGAAGGGCTGCACGGGGTCTGTGAGGCTTTAGAATGGCTGGCGCGAGTGGTTGGAGGGTACGGACGCGTTAGGGCCTTAGAACGGCTCTGGTGGCTTGTGAGGGACAAACGAAAAGACCCTCACCGGTTTGGTGAGGGCCTTTCGATTAGAACGGGAGGTTGTATTCGGATTGAAGATCCGGAATGTAAACGTCTTCCGGTTCGGTGTGACCGTGAGGGCATTCATTTTCGTAGTCTTCGTAGTCGTGCTCTTCGCAGTAGTAAGCCCGTTCGTCCGCGTAGGGATCGAATGCTTCGGCTCGCATGACGTCCAACCATTCGGTCTGGTTGTCGTACTGCTCTTCTTCAAGCTGCTGAATCCAAGACATTTGGTTCTCTTCTCTGTGGAGTTGTTGGCCTTACAAGAGATACACTACGGCAGCGGGAGAGTGTTGTCAACACAAAGCAATAGCCCCACCCTTTCGGGTGAGGCTATCAACTTTTGTAACTAGAGGCTGTCCTGTTGGTAGGTGAACATCCCGCCGGAACCTTGGATGAAGATGTAACCGCGTCCGTCGAGGCATTCAGACACGTAGTCCGGATCATTCGGATACATCCGCGCTGCCAGTTCGTAGACCTCGTTGTCCGGCTTGTCTTCGAGTCGCATCGACTCGCCGTACTCGCCGTCAGACTTGAGCGGCTTGAAGAATACCTTCATGGTGTTCTCTCTTCTCTGTGGAGTTGTGCTTACCCTCATAGACTATGCCCTTTGGTTCGGGCTGTCAAGCCGATAGGCCCTCCGGAGAGGGCCTATCAACTTTTGTAACTACTCGCCGTCCCACCAGTCCTGCTCGCCGCAGTAGTCATCCTGTTCGTCGGAGTTGCAGGCGGGGCATTCGTCCGTGCATCCCGCCGTGCTGTAGATGTAGAACCACTCTCCGGAGAACCGGGATTGGGTCGGGGAGACAATGCGCTGGTGGCCTGCCGCGTCCATGTAGACCTTGTCGCCGGGGTATTCGGTGAACGTGTTCATGTTCGTCTCTTCTCTGCTCTGTGGAGTTGTGAACTGCTTATGTAGATACTCTAAGGCAGGAACAGGGAGCGTGTCAACTCCCCGTCCCTGTGAACTTTTGTAAGTCCTTAGAGCTTCGTGGAGCGGTTGCGTATGAAGTCCTGCACGGACTCGTTGCGCGACTCCTGAATGCTGGTTAGGCGGCGCTCTGTGAGGCGTTCACGCTCGCCAGCGTCGAGGTATGAGACAAACTCAACGAACGCGGGAGAGAGCAAGGGAGCAGTCTTTACAGTCTTGGCAGGCATGGGAGGCGTCCTAACGCGTTGGGATGGGTTGGATGGGTGAGAGTGGCCGGTGAGTGGTTTGAAGCCGTTAGGCGGGCAGACAGACCCCGTAGGGCCTGCCTGCCGGTTGCCTAGTCGCAGCAGTCGCGGGAGGTGCAGTTGTGGTTGTGCAGGTTGCAGGATGATTCGGTGAGGATTCCCTCAGTGGATTCGTCGCGGTCCAACTCTTCGAAGAAGATCTCTTCGTCGCTGCCTTCGGTGCACTCGGCGCACGTTCCGGCTTCGTTGGCGTACGTCTCGCAGTTCTCGCAGCGGAACAGTGGCGGGCAGTCGCATTCGTCGCCGTACGGGCTGGCGTTCTCCCACGCGGACTGAGCGGAGCGGAAGCCGTAAGAGGAAGTGATCGACATGGTGTCCTTTCGTGGCCGGTGCATCCGGCTCATGAGTAAAGACTATGCCCTATCGGGCCGAGTGTCAAACTGTGAAGATTTGTAACGGGCAGACCCTCCGGAGTGGAGAGCCTGCCCGTCGAATCAAGAGAGTGTGGGCCTAGCGGCCTGCCTGTAAGGTTGCCTTCCACTTGGAGAGCAGAGCGGCAGCGACTCCATAGAACGGGAGAGTGTGGGCGATACGTGAGAAAAGCTTCATGTGTCCTCCGTTGGGTTGGCTGGCTTGGTAGGCCAGTAACTACAGCCTAAGGCACCGGCTCGCGGGATGCAAGCCGGTGCCGCTGCTATTACTTTTTGTAAGTCAGCACGTGCCACGTGCGCGGGAGGTTCACGGACGGAACGATAACCTCATGTGCGCGGTGCGCCGGTCGCGTGTGCACGGTGCGTACGTAGGTCAGCACGTGCTTCCGGTCATAGCGCGGTACGTGCTTCATGTACTCCATCGATTCCCACGCGTCCCCAATTGTCTTGACGCTGCCCTTGCACTGCTTGACTCCCAGAGTGTCACAGTCCCACGTGTGGGCTGCGGTGGGCGTGTTGGTGGCTGCGGTGGCCGGGAGAGTGGTACCGGCTGCGATAAGCAGGGCTGCGGTGGCTGCGGTGGCGAGCTTTGCAAGGATGTTCATGATTCTCCTGTTGGTTGGTACTGCTTGGTTGGTACTCTTATAGACTAAGGCATGCCGACCCGAGATGCAAATCGGCATGCCCTAGCAAGTTTTGTAACTACGCGTCTTGCAAGGTATCCCACTTGAAGACGTGGAACGCGTTAGGGAGAGTGTTGGACTCTACAGCGAAGTAGCCTGCACCTGCTGGCAGGTTCTCGGGCTGGCCGGTGACTGTCTCGACGTAGGAGAGCATGAGGTTCTTGGAGTCCTCGGGAGCGTGGATGTTGGCTGTCTCAATGGCGTTCCATGCGTCCGTCTTGAGCGTGTCAGCCTGTCCGTTACCCATAGTCGCCGCATCCCAACATGCGTCCTCTTCGTGGCAGACAGTCTGTGTAGTCGCTGTAGGCGCGGCATCCGGTGCTGGTGAGGGTGAGCCAAGGATCACTGAGAGGGAGATGATGAGGGCTGTGATGAGGGACATGATGACTCCTGACCTGTGATGCACCCTGTGTGCATATGTATGACTCTAGTGTATGTATGCCTTATGTGCAAGATGTGAATCACTATGAATTTTTGTAAATGTTTTCCACAATGAATGAAGTCTCGAAGAGGTTGTGTAGGTTGGGCGCTGAGCACAATGATCTAAAGACACATGACGTAATGAAACATTGTAAGACTTGACAGGTGGTGTGCGGATGCGGTACGGTTGAAGGGTGCGGAGCCTTTCTCGAAACTTTTGGGGCACTTTTCTGGAGGGCAGCACTAGCCAACTTTTCAAAATAGCAAAATTTAAAACTCAATATACCGCCTTGTCAACTTGTCAACCCGCCACCACCATGCTAAGCTGTTCCCATGAAACAGCCCAACTGGAACGCAACGTTCACCCACGCCCTCGAAATCCGCCAATTCCGTGCTACCCCCGAGGCGCAGCAGGACTACCGCGACATGATCAGCAAGCTCATCAATGAGGGCGGCTCCTTCGCCGTCTCTGACGGAGCGCTCTGGCTCTCTGCCTACTCCCTGACCGTCGTCCGCGACTACCTCAACCTGCCCAAGTAGTTGCATCCGGCCAGAAAGCCTGATACAATCGACCAATGAAAACAATCGAAGAGCGTCTTGACCGCATCGAGCAGATCCTGAAGGACAACAAACAGCACGAACGCATCTGTCCGGCCCATCTTACGGCCTCCGACATGTCCACGCCGTTCGGCGGAATGTTCACGTCACAGCGCGAAGCCTCCTGTGACTGCTGGATCTCCCAAGCCAACCCGTCTCTCGACCCCACAACAGGCTACGGGATCTACGAGAAGGACATCCAAACCCTGTGGCAGTCCATTTTCCCGTCCCGTTACGACGCCGTCGAGTATCTTGTGGCCGTTGACACCGTCACCCGAGACCCCAAGGCCGACAACTACTGGGGAAAACAGTACCTCATCATTGAGGTCGCCGCCAAAAAGAAAGAAGACACCCTTAATGATTGAAATTTACGACCGCGCCGAGTTCAAGGACAAGTTCGCGCACCTCATGGCGGCTGACATTAGCCTCATGCAGTCCGGAATCGACCCCAAATCCGACATCATGTCCCGTGTCATCGACGCTTTCCTCGACCAGTTCAAGGCAGCGACTCCGGCCCGTGCCGAAACGGCTCCTTACGGCTGGATTATTCGTGACCGGTGGGACAACCGGGAGATCCCAGCCTTCGCGGGTGTCCTGTACGAGTCCGAAGAGGTCGCAATCGCCACCATTGAGCAGGCGTACACCCGCCCGGACTTCAACGAGTTCAATCTTATCGCCGTGTACTGATGACAGAGCCGATCCCAGCCGCCGAGACCCCGATTTACACCCAACTGCTCAAGGAATACCGCGCCCACGAGGCTCTGCTAAACCTTTCCGAGTACTGGGACCTTTCCCGCCCAGCAGAAAGTGAAGTTCATGACCCAAAATGACGAAAATCGCATCACACCGTCCTCGATATTCCTCGATGTGCAGCACAAGGTCGAAAACCGGCACCAGTACAGCGCCGCAGAAGCCAAAATTGACTTCCAGCGGCTCTTTACCGCGCTCCGGGCCTCCCTTTCGGAGACGGAACAGCTAAAAGCCCAAGTGAAGTCCGCCGATGACCTGCTGATGGAGCAGGAAATCGAGATTTTCAACAAAGACCTCGAAATCTTCAACGCCTTGACCCAATTCGACACCCTGAAAGAGAAAAAATGAGAGAACCCATCACCGTACCCGCCGATTTCTCCGAGAACATCCAGAAAACCCTCGAAGTCATCGATATTCTGCACAAAATGTCCGGTCACGTCTCCGAAACCCACCTTGAGTGGCTTTTCACCAACGTCCGGAACCTCGAATCGCTCACCCACGCCACGGCAACCTTCACAAACATTGCCGACACGTTCGTGGAAGAGCTTCAGGACAAGATCGCGGCCAAGTGCGACGAAATTGATGACCTGAACGAAATCATTTCCGACCGCGAAGACGAAATCCGCACCCTGTCCCATGAACTTGACGAGGCCCGTGCCAATGACTGACGCCTTCCCGACTCCGTCAGGCCAAACCATCCTCCTGACCCCCATGGAAGAGAACAGCCTCAAAGCCGCCACCATCGGGCAGTTTCTGGGCTGTCTGACCGGCAAAATCTTCTCCCGTGACGGCCTGTACGGCGGCACGGAGACTTTTGCCCAGAACCAGTGGGAGGAAGACCTCGCGTACGCCCTTGTACTGCACGGGCACATCGAAGGGACCATCTCCGAGGCCGCAGAACTGGTGCATTTCAATGCCAACCAGTTCGATGATGCCTTGAAAGCTGCCACCGCCCTCCTACGTGACGCGGACTACTCCACACTCGCCCTTCCGCCCGAGCCGAAGGAGTATTACCTGATCGAATTCTCCAAAGAAGGCGATATCTTGGATCAGGAGGGCAACCCTTACCACAAGGAAAGCGCAAAAGCCCTGCTGAAACTCAACTATTCCGGGCGTTACGACACGGGCTGGCGCATCGTCCACATCCCTTCCGTAACCTAGGTCACACCAAAAATCTGTTATACTAAAGGAACACGAATAGACGCTCCCACACCAAGGGGCGTCTATTTCTTTTTGTAGACAGATAGGAGGGTATCTAGGTGGAGAAGTTTTTTGACATACTAGGCACCGCTGGATACCCGAGTGGCATTGTGGGAATCGTTCTGATGCTCCTGTTTTACCTACGTAAGCAGGAGTCGGGGGTCCGAACTGACATCAATGGATCACTCCAGAGACTCACAGCCGAAAATCTCGACCTTAGGGAAGAGCTAGACGCTGAAAAAGACGCACGTAAGGACGAAAAACGCGAACTAGAAGCGGAAATTGATTCGCTACGTGCACAACGCAGAGAAGCGGAAGACCGCGAAGTCCAGCAGAGGCGTCGAGCCGACGCTGCTGAGGCCAGACTAGGAGATATTGATGCAGGACACGTATAACGAGTCTGCTCTCGAAATGAGACTAAAGCAGCTTAGGAAGTACATTACACTAGGGCTGGTGGGCGTTCTTGCCATCTGTGCTCTGATGACGGCGTATATGGGCAATCTGAAGCAGTCGGAGAACGTTGCGCAGTCCAACCAGCAGGCACAGGCCCAGATCGCCATCGATTCGGATGTGTGCCGGGTCTACCCGGATCAGGAACTGTGTGTGCTGGCCCGTAAGATCGCCGCCAACCCGACTGAGGCAGTTACCCCCAAGGACGGCGCACAGGGCGAGCAGGGGCCGTCAGGGCGCGGCGTATCAACGTTCTCCACCACACTGACCGGAGACCTTGAGGTCATCTACACGGACGGCCAGAAGGAAAACGTCGGCCACGTGGTGGGCAAGAACGGCATTGACGGCACCAACGGCAAGGACGGGCGCGGAATTCTCGCAGCATCCATCGAGAACGGCTCACTCATCGTCCGCTTTTCGGACGGCGTGACCCAGAATCTCGGAATTGTCACGGGACCGGCAGGCTCCAACGGAACCAACGGAACCAACGGAATTGACGGCGCTACAGGGCCAGCGGGTCCAGCCGGTGCAGCAGGCAAGGACGGAACCAACGGAACCAACGGTGCTGACGGTATTTCCGTCATTGACCTGAAGGTAGACGATTCCGGTACAGTAACAGTGTACTACAGTAACGACACGTCCGCAACTGCCGGTCAGGTCATCGTTTCGGCCATCAAATCCATGACGTGCGACACCTCATCCAACGTCCTCACGATTACCTCCATGGACGGTTCCACCGTTTCAGCCACCGTTGACTGTTCCCCGGACAGCATCCCCAACCCGACAAAAACTAACTAGGAGCGACATGTCTCTCATCATTGCGGCAACGGCCATCTTCGTCATTGCCTCCCCGTTCATCAACGCCTACATCAACAAGGTCAACTGGTCCCCCAAGACCAAGTCCCTCGTGGCATGGGCCGTCGCCATCGTCATTGCCACTGCCTATGTCCTGCTTACGGGCGGTATCGCCAACATCCAGCAGCTTTTCATTGCTGCACCGGTCATCTACGGTTACTCACAGGCTGTCTACCAGTTCTTTGTCAAGAACATTGCCACCAAGTTTGAGGCTCTGACCACTCCGGGTTCCGCAGTAGTCACACCTTCTGAAGAGGCCGGTAAGATTGACATTACCTCTGACCTTACGGTAGAGTCTACTGGAGACAACATCACTGTTGACGCTCCTGTAGAGATCGACGCACCGAAACACCGCGCATAACACCCACACACGAAGGGCGTTCTCCACAACGGAGAGCGCCCTTTGCCTTTTCCCCGACAAACTGTTAGAATAGAGCCATGACAAACAACACCTACAAGTTCTCAACCCCTGACCACGACTTCGTTCTGGTTCCCGACCTCACCGTCCCCAATCTGGTGGCCGTGCAGTCCGAACACCGAGAGGCGGTTGAAGAGTTCCTTGAAACCCTTGAACTGGCCGGTGTGGCAGAGGGCGAGAGCTTCGAAAACCTGACCATTGAGGAAGACCTGACCGGACAGGTCCCATTCTTCTTCACCGAAGTCACCACGTCCACCCTTGCCCTGTACACTTCCTTCGAATTCCTCAACTACATGGGAGCAGCTACGCATGTCCTCTAACACCCCTGAACCATCCGAAAAGTCCCAGCTAGCCCTGTTCTCTCTCGTATTCATCGTGGTGGCCCTTCTTCTCTCCGTCGTCGCCATTGCCCTCCCGTCCATTGCCACCCTCGCCGTCGTTTCCGGTCTCGCTGCCGTCCTTGCGGGCGTCCTGTCCCTCCGAGAACTCTAGCCTTGACTCCGGACATCGAAGAGGTACCGGATCTGTATTGCAACTGCACCAACCTACGTTCCGTGCTTGAGCACGGGGAAGAATATGAGGCCGACTGATGGCTGAGAAACAGAAAATCACCGTTGAGTTTGAGCTTGAGATCTTCGAATCTGGCGGTGAACACGAGGTGGTGCACTTTACCCCTGTATCCATCGACTCCGGAGAGGTCTCGCACCAGCACATGACGTATCTCTTGGAGTACATGAGGGAGGACGATGATGCAACCTTCGATCTTGGGTGGGATATGAGGCACGTCCTGAGGGACAAGCTGGAGGGTTGACATAGATTGCCGGGTACGGTATGCTTAGGTTACCCGCAGGAACCAACGACAAAGGAGAAAACAATGCCAAAGTACCGAATCACCGCAATCGTGGACACTGACCACCTCGATCTCCAACCCAACGAGATCGACACGGAAGACCCGTCGTCCGTTGAGGTCTGGCTCCAGTACGACTCGGGAGACACCCCGTTGAACGAGGTTCTGAACGAGATCAAGGTTGAAAGGATTCCGGACTGATGTACCGCAACGACGCCATCACCCTGATCCAGTCCCTGACGGGCCGGAGCATCAGTGATTCCCGGAAGTACCTTGACCGGATCATCGACCTGCACCAGCCCGAGTTCGACAAGCTGAAGACGAACCTCATGCCGCTTTCCGGCACCAAGTCGTCCCACTTCGAGGGCATTGTCCGGACCTACACCGCCAACAACCAAGGAATTCTGTAAATGGACCGCGATTACGCCATCAAGTACCTCATGTCCCGGCTGAAACTGGCTCAGGATGCTGCCGAGCGCAAGCTGGACAGCCTGATCAACGTCTACGCCCCTGAACTGGACGCGATCAGCGTCTCCCACGACACCTCCCTCACCCGTGAGGATGAGGCATACTTCATCCGCATCGTCAACAACGAAAAGTAAGGATCACAACATGTCCAACCTAGTACCGGAATGCACCGGCTTTGTGTCCAAACTCATGAAGAACACCGCATGGGTGCGTCTCAACTTCACCACCGGCTACTCCGAGGACCACCTGACCCGGAAGGCCAAGCTCTTCCTGATGCAAGAGCTTGCCGTACGGGGCCGTTCAGCCGAGATCAGGGACTTCGACAAGGACTGGGAGGTGGACCGGTTCAAGTACGCCGTCCCGCTGTTCGGCAAGAACACGGCTCTCGTCTACATGAAGAAGGCCACGAAGTGAACGTCGAACTCAAGGTGTACCGCGACGACAAGGCCCAGCCGGTCGCTGTGGAAGCCGTCCCGGAACCCTACGGCACACGTGCTGACGCACTCTCCAAGGAGCACCACCTAGGGGCGTTCTTCAGGGAGAACTCGGGCGGCGAGATCCTGTACGAGAACGGGATGATCTACGTCACCGCACTCCCGGACCCCGAATGATCCTCTACTTCTTCTTGGCATTCGGCCCTCACGCAGACGGCAGACAAAAGATTGTCGGAGCAGACAGCGTTGTTCCGGGTGAAGCGGATTTGTTCGCCTTCATCCGGGACTTCGGTGCCAAGGCGGGCATCGGGCGCTACCGCAGGCTCGACCCCGACCCTGACAGCCCGACGCATGGACAACACCTCTTTGAACGTGGTACTGTTAGCCTGCAAGGTCAATTCGTATGATCCAACTCATCCGCGTCTACAACAAGGACGAACGGGTCATCCGCGCGGAAGCCTACGACCACGACGAGTATCCACCACCGCTCCCTCCACATCTGCGCTGCCGATGCTTTCCGACGCCTATATGGCGTACGAGACAGGTGGAGCTAAAGCACGAATTTAACCACCACAAGATTACGGTAGAGACGATCTACCTGACACCCCGTAAGGACACATGAAGACCGAAAGATTCATCTACAAGTACAAGACTCCAGACGATGTACAGGGGCCAATCTCTGACTGGGCGGTATCCCTCGTTGCCCTCAACGCCTTTGTCACCAGACTGAAGCTGTCTGGCCGTACCCGCGAAGCAGACAAGAGCTTGTGGTCCGGTAAGACCCTCAAGCAGGAGAAAACCGGGAAAAATTCGTACACCGCCACCATCATCTTCACCAAAAAGTAAGGACACATGACTTTCTCAATCCAGCAGGGCGATCTCTTCGACCCTGATTTCGAATTCGACGCCCTCGCACAGGGCGTCAACACGTACGGCGTTATGGGCGCTGGCATTGCCGTCCCCTTCCGTGAGAAGTGGCCCGAAATGTACGAGGACTACAAGAAACTCTGCCAGAAGCACGGAATGGCCCTAGGCGGTCTGGTCCACATCTGGATTCCGGAGCCTAGTGCAGAAGTCGGGAAGGGAGAGGACGGTAGTCCAGTCATGTATGTTGATCTGGGCACGGTCATCTACAACATGTTCTCCCAGCTTGCGCCCGGACGCAACGGGAACTACGAACTGCTCCGCAAGGCCGCGATCATGGTCCGTCAGGACGCCGAGTCTCAGGGCTTTGAGCGTGTCGGCCTGCCGTGGATCGGCTGCGGCCTCGCCGGTCTGGAGAAGCACAACGTGGAGCACATTTTTGAGACCGTCTGGGGCGATTCCGAGGTAGACTTCATCCTCATCCAGCAGGCCGAAATCATGCAGCCATGATAGAGTTCCTTACATACCCGCTTATACTCCTTCTCACCGTCTACCTGCTCTTCAGGTACCTCTCCAGCCCTCCGCTGGTCAGGGCCAAGCAGGAAGCTGATTTCAACCGCGCCCACGCCATACTCCCTGAGGGTGAGTGCTGCTGTGGTAGGATGTCGCCCAGCCGGAAGGATCTACAGCCGTGATCGAAACAACCGAAGCACCGAAAATCAAGTACAAGATCAACCGCAAAGACTACGAGGACCGCGAGGTGTCCGCCCACACGGTGCTCTTCGAGCGCACCCACGTGGTGTTCATCGAAGTGACCGGACAGGTCATTTGCGCCTTCCGCGCCCAAGACGTAATCTCCGTAATCCGCATACCCAGCGAAGTGCGCGGCCCCAATTGACACCCGTACGGAAAGGCTATAGACTAAACCCATGAACACCAGCACTAAGCCTTTCCGTCGAGCGGGGGCACTTGTCATTACTTACTTCTACCTCCTTTTCATGACGGCCTACATTGCCGGTTGCACGGGCGTGGCCCGACTCACCGGAACCGTGTTCGTCATCGATCCCATCGAATCCCCTCTCCTTGACCGGACTCGCCGCATCCTGCATGCCCGTAATACCAAGAAGCGGGAGAAGGAACTCAAGCTCGCCACCAAAATCCGGGAAGAGCGCCAGCACGCGGCCATCACCGCCATGTCCAAGGAACACACTGAGCGCAAGCGCGAAGACCAGAAACACCACCAGAAACTGATCGACTTCTGGGACGACATGTACGAAGTGGCCCGGACCAAGGAGATTGCCGAGCTTGCAGAAGCCAAGCGCCTGAAGGCCATTGCCGAGAAGGACGAAGCCCGGAAGCGCCGCGAGCGTGAGCAGGAAATGTGGCGTAAGGCCGAGGTCGAGCGCATCCGGAAGTTCAAGCTGGAGCAGGCGGAACGGGAGAAGGCCGCAGCAGCGGAACGTCTCCGGATTGATGCCGAGATCCAGAAGGAAAAGAAGGCGCTGGAACTCTACTACGCCCGAGCACAGAGTTACGGCACGTCCGCACTGACTGCTGCCGGTGGACTGGCGGCACCGGTCAACACCCGGTACGATATTGAGGAACCCAGCTACACTGAGCGCACCGTGAGGGTACACAGCCTTCACCAGCGCGAACAGGCCACCAAGGCGTCCCAGATTACCGCGACGTACTCTGAAAACGAGAAGATCACCGTTGATGGCTGGACCGTGGGTGAGGAACTGTACGGCAACCGGATCTGGCTGCACGTGAAGCCCAACTCCACCACACTCGGTGGCTGGGTTTGGGGCGGCGGTCTGAATAGCTGGTCCACGTCCGGACTGGGGAAAATGTCCGACAAACTGCGCATGCACTACGACAACACGGAGAATGTAGTTCTCCGTGACATGGCAGGCCGTGAAGTGCGCCGGTTCAGCCGGTTCACAAGCAACTCGCTGAGCGCTTTTGACAAGCTGGAAGAGATGCACGCCAACCCGGAAATCCACCACGCCCAAGCCCGCCTTGCCGAACTCCGGAGCCAGCGGGACGCACTTGAGGCTCCGAAGCCGACTGACGTATCCGAGTTTGGTACGCTTACGGCAGGCCTCATCAAGTCAGACAAGATCGCAGTAGGCACTTACGAGCCGTTCCCCACCATGGACTCTATCCGTGAGGCCATGGACACGCTGGGAGAACTCTCCTACACTGATCTGGGATTGCTTCAGAAGAAGGTCAAGGACAAGTACAAGGCCATCTCTGATTACGCCGGGAGCAAGGTTACCATCGACCTTGTAGACGTGGATTTGATGAACGACCTTGTGAACTATAACGATGAAATCGTGAAGGAGGGAGATCGCCGTAACGCTATCGCCAAGGACCTTTCGGCAGCACGCTTCTACACAGACCGCGCCGGTCACACCGGTAAGGAAATCCTTCAGTACTACGCCAACCGACCTTACTAGCCATTCAGCGGATGCTGTGGTACACTTAGAGAAACCCAATTAGGAGACACATGAAGGACAAGCTTATCAAGGCCTACCGGACAGCATGGCGCTGGCCCGAGGTCTACAGTGATGCGCCATCGGTCATCTGGTCCAGCCGCGCTATCGCCTTCCTTGTGCCGCTTGCCCTGATCGTGCTGACGCTCGTGACCGGTATTCCGGTGTATGGGTTGGCCGCAACAGGCGTTATCGCCGCTTTTGTCGGGCTGGTCCTGATTCTCACGACCGTGAAGATGTTCTACGCCGAATTCGACACCGTGGAGAACTTCGAATCCAAGGAAACCCGGATCAAGGAGTACTTCCACGGCTTCCCTTCCCTCACCGACGTTCCTGTCATCGAGAAGGAACCCAACGAGTGGATCGCCTACGGGCACGTGGAGCCACAGGCGTTCATCTGCGCCATTCAAACGGTGCTCCGTGGTGTGACAGAGGATGAGGCCCTGATAGAGGCTTACGCAGGCCTTGAGGGGTCTGTGGGGCACCTTTACGCCGCATTCGTCAACCCGGAAGAGGGCCACTGGTCCGAAGGCATCGAATTGTGCAAGCTGACCACGGAGAACTGCTTCCCGATCACGCGCATCACCAAAGAGTAGTTGACAAATCTTCCTGACTGGATTAAGCTGTAGACACCAGCAACCAATCAGGAGGATACAGTGAACTACGGACCCAAGGTCAAGAAATACTGCAAGGACAACAACATCACCCTCGATGACAACACCCGCCCGGATGCGGTTGACATTTGTATCACCTCTCCGGCAGGCAAGGTGTTGTGTTCGATGGGTGATCACTCTGCTGTGACCTACTTCTACAGGGGTCCGGGACACACCAAGGCAGACGGCTGGGAAGGGGTCTGGGAAGACCTGTCCATGGGTCTTGCCGACTGCACACTACCAAACTGCGAGTTTTGTAACCCGCCCAAAGAATAGGATAAGAACAATCAACCCAAACCCGATCCACCCTCAGAAAACCATCATCAACCCCATTGGACAGCCGGTGGAGGTTGACGAGCAGCTTGCCGACTTCCTGACCCATCTCTGGGCAGAGGGTTACGTCACGGTATACTCCTGCCAGTCCGGTCACCCGGAAGGCGGAATTGCTCCGGTGAGCCGTCTCCGGTACATCATGTTTCATGACATTGACATGGCCGTAAAGTTTCAGACAAGGTACGGAGGACACGTCGATGAGATGATCTACCGCGAGGACCGCCGCTGTGTCCGTGGCTTTGAAATCCCAACAAAGGAACAGCTATCACACTTGAACTAGCCCTCATCCTCGCGCTTCTGGCGCACTTCGTCGGGGATTACATCATCCAAAACCAGTACATGGCCGACAACAAGACCTCCCGCTGGCTTCCGGCACTCGTGCACGGATTCACCTACACCATCCCGTTCCTCTTCGCAACCCACTCCATTGCGGCGCTGCTGGTCATTGCCCTGACACACGCTGTCATTGACCGCTACCGGCTTGCAAAGTACCTGATCTGGTTCAAGAACCAGATTGTCCCGAAGAGCGCACGCTATAAGTGGAACCCGTCTTTTGAGTCAAATGGTGTCCAGATGCCCAACAAGCTCAACAACACTGCCACGGGATTCCCTCAGTCCGTTCCACCGTGGATGTCCGTCTGGCTGCTTATTATCGTGGACAACACCGTCCATATTGTGATCAACACGCTCGCCATCATCTTCCTTGGGACCGTCTGGGTCTTCTGAGTTGACAACCGACAAGTAAAGGACTAGACTACAAGCTATATGATTACCTTCAAAGCAAAAACCTCAACCGGCGAGATCATCAATTCCGCCCTTTCCCCATTCAACTTCCCCGCTGGCGAAGCCCACACGAAGCGTGAGGAACAGCGCGACCTCGAACCCACCGAGATCGCCATCATCCAGCCGTCCGCTGACTCGATCCACGACGACCTGTTCCAGCTTGCCATGTGGAACGACTACCTCCGACTAGAAAACCAAGACCTACACTCTACCCCGGAGAAGCAGTCGCGGCGGGTGCTTATTTTGCCCTATATGCCCGGAGCGCGAGCAGATCGAGGTCAGCCTTTCGGACTCTTGGTATACGCTGACTTCATCCGAGGGCTGGAACTTGACCAGATCATCCTCTTCGACCCCCACTCCGGGATGACCGGTGATCAACTCCATGCAGCCGCAGATGAGTTGACCATCGTCCACTCTGACGAACTCTTTGACCAGAAGCACATGCGGGCCGTCCTGAACGGCTACGACGGCATCATTGCCCCTGACAAGGGCGCAGTGAAGCGTGCAACGGCCATGGCTGACCTCGCCAAGCTTTCGGTCTTCACGGCCACCAAGAACCGCGACGAGGCAACTGGTAAACTCTCCAACTTCTCCATCGAGGGCCTTGACCCGAACGGCACGTACCTCATCGTGGACGACATCTGTGACGGTGGCGGCACGTTCCTCGGCTTGGCTGAGGCCACTGGACTTGCGTACGGGCGGCTCGATCTGTACGTATCCCATGGTGTATTCTCCAAAGACGCGCTGAACACTTTGTCCAACCACTTCACCAACGTGTTCACCACCAACTCATACAACCCTTCTCGGGTGCTCGAACCTAGCAATGACCTGCATCCTCAGGTATTCCGCCGTTTCGACGTGATCCGGCTCCTTCTCTCCAAGATCAAGTAAGGAAATCATGACAGACGACATTAACCAGCCTCTGGAAGAGGACGACGACTACCCGGACTACTACGACTACGACGACACCATGTCGTGTGGTTGTTGTTCCTGCTGCGGCTGTGACTGCTGGATGTACGACGACTACTTGGACGACTGGTCCGACGAGTACGACGCCGAAATGGAGGACGACAAGTAGTGGGCTGGCTTATCGCCCTTGATGTGGTACTCTGGATTGCTGCGACAGTCTTCCTGTTCGGCTTCGGGCAGTGGATTATTGCCCTGATTTTGGGAATCCTCGCTCTTGTGCTACTGTTTATCTTGACAGCAGGGTCTATCGACTTTGATCCTTCGGATGCTACAGACATATTTGACATTTTCGACTAACGAAAGGTATTACAATTACTTCGCTTAACCCGCTTCTGGACACCGACTCCTACAAGCTTTCCCACTTCCTGATGTACCCGGATGGACTCCAGTACGTCGAGTCCAACTACACCAACCGCAAGTCCCGCGTCGATGGCGTCAACCACGTCGTCAACTTCGGCCTTCAGGCGTGGCTCACCGAGCGCACCAAGGCGTGGGACGACTTCTTCGCCGCCAACAAGGAAGATGTCATTCAGGAGTACAAGGACAACATCTCCACGTTCGTCTCTCCCGGCTTCACCCTTGATCACGTCAAGTCCCTGCACGATCTCGGTTACCTGCCGCTCCAGTTCGCTCAGGTTCCGGAAGGTACACTTGTTCCGATTGGCGTCCCGTCCATCCTGATCCGCTCCACCCACGAGGACTTCGCTTGGCTCGTCAACTACGTCGAGTCGGACCTCTCCGCTGGCATCTGGCACCCGTCCACGGTTGCAACGACTGCTTGGAACCTTCGCCGCGTGTTCGAAAAGGCCGCTCGTGAGACCGGTGGTGCTGTTGAGGCCGTCGATTTCCAGCTTCATGACTTCTCCTACCGTGGACAGGTCAACCGCGAGGCAGCAGCATCCTCCGGTGCCGCCCACCTGACCAGCTTCTTCGGCTCTGACGCTGTCCCGTCCGTGCCGTGGGTCAACCGCAACTACCCCGGAGACAACGGCGGCATTGCGTACTCTGTGCCCGCCACAGAGCACTCCGTGATGTGCGCCTACGGTCAGGCCAACGAGATCGACGCGTTTGAGCACCAGATCGATCTCTTCCCGTCCGGTATCCTGTCCATTGTCTCCGACACGTACAGCCTCCGTCAGGTAGTCGAGGACTTCCTGCCCAAGCTGAAGAAGAAGATCGAGGCCCGTGACGGCAAGCTTGTCATTCGCCCGGACTCCGGCGATCCGGCAGACATCATCTGCGGTACCGACCGGGAACTGCACGGCAAGTCCTTCTACGAGAAGGGTGCCATCGAGGCATTGTGGGACGAATTCGGCGGTCACGTCAACGCTGAGGGCTACAAGGTTCTCTCCGATAAGATCGGCCTGATCTACGGCGACGGCATGTACAAGGAGCGCATCGAGGACATCAACGCCCGTCTGAAGGTCAAGGGCTTCGCGTCCACCAACTGGGTCGCTGGCATCGGTTCCTACAGCTACCAGATGGTCACCCGAGACACCTTCGGCTCCGCTGTCAAGGCAACCTTCGTCATCGTCAACGACGAAGAGCGCAACATTCAGAAGAACCCGGAGACTGACGACGGCACCAAGAAGTCCGCCACGGGCCGTCTGGCGATCCAGATGTGGGCCAACGGCAACCTGACCCTGATTCAGGAAGCCACCGACGAAGAGATCGAGCGCAGCCTCATCCAGCCTGTCTGGGAGAACGGTGACTTCATTGAGGGCAAGAAGGTCAGCTTCGCTGAGGTCCGTGCCAACGTCAAGCGCTGGACCGGCATCCTTGAGCGGAACGGAAGCCTGTCTTAGTGGGAATTGTCTACCTACTTCTCGGTCTTGGCCTTATCCTAGGCGGGATCTTTCTCAGTCCGATCATTGGAGGCGCATGCTGGGCCTTCTACATCTCCGGTGGTTTCGTCGGCTGGGAAGGCTTGACTAGGATCTGCGATTGGTGAGTAACTTTACAGCAGCATAATTAAATGGTATAATAGGGTAAAAGGAGTTTACATGTCTACTACAGATACGAAGCTTCCGGAACTGCCCAGTGATACCGCAACCCAGCTTGTGGCCCTCAAGGGAACCTGTCCGGAAGAGTTTTTCGCCCTCGTCAAGGCGCTCAGACTTGAAGGTTGGCCCTTGAGGGCCATAGCTAAACCGTTTTCGGTCTCCCGCACCGCCGCACAAGGGTGGGAGAATAAATATAAGCAGGAATGGCCTCTCCCAGAGGTACCGGAGCTACCCGTGCAGGCCCCGGAAGATCGAAAAATCAATGTCAAGAAGCAAACCCTGTCTGAGGATGAAGCAAAAATCCTCAGAGAACTGGCCGAACTGGCGTCATCGGTGCGTCGATATACCGACCCGAACGCCCCTTCCCGGCGAGCAGCCTACGAATTAGAGGCAAAACTCATAGAATACAGCGCCAGAGGACTCTCCCGAGTGCAGCTAGCCGAGTATTGCGGCGTTTCGGACTCGTCCATCAAGCAGCGACTGAGAAAGTATGGCAAGTAGTGGCATACACTATAGACGTATTTCCCGCGAATGAGGTCTGGCTTGACCTCTTCCCAGCCAAAATCGACCCCCAGACGGACGCATTTGAGCCAAAACATGAAGAATACCGTGTCATTGTCACAGATAACCATCTGTACATCATTGATGACACGATAGACGGGCCAAAGGCCATCTTCACTGACCCGCTGCTCCACTTTGAAGGGACCAACAAAGTAGGGTATACTGTCACCACCGAACTTGGAACATTTCATGTTTCACGCGCCCCCAACTGCGGTTGCGGTTCGCGCATCCGAGGGATCTACCCATTTCCGGGTGTACCTCAAGTCCGACCAAAATAAACAAAAAGGAAACATCATGCCTCCAAAAGCCCCAAATTTCAGCAGTGCGCTGACGGGAACCATCCAGACAGGTGATGCCGTCCAGACCGGATGCATCTGGTGCCTCTCTGAAGGCCTCACCGCCCCAGCAGAGAACCACGTGGCGTACCTGTATCAGGGAACGTCCTACTGCGGGAAGCACCTCAAGTCCGTTCTCGCACCTCAGGGCACAAATGAGTAAGGCCGTGAGCGCGGTGCTGGATATCGTGGCCACCTACCGGCTCACGAAGCTTATCATGGATGACAAGATCACGGAAGACTTCCGGAATCTGATCTATGAGAAGTTCCCCAAGGACTCCAAACTGGCCTACCTCATCGGTTGCCCGTGGTGTGTCTCCATCTGGGCCGGTGCAACGATCTTCACGCTCCGGAAGATCAGCCCCGAGACGGCTGACATCGTCTCCGGACTTCTCGCCGCTTCCGCAGTTACCGGAGTGGTTTACACCAAAGGACTTGACCAGTCATACTAGTCTAGTGTAGACTCGTGGTAGAATTGACATTACACTAGTATTCAATTCTGCCCGGAGATGACATGGCAAAATCCATTCTCGATAGACGCAACTCTTCACAGCCGCCCGCTCAGACTCTGGCCCCCGCTGTTCTTGCCTATAACACACCACGCCCCATCACGGCGTCGGCTGCTAGAATAGACATGAAGAATAAGAAGGAAGTTGACGCTATCAACAAGCGTCGTCTGGCGGACGTCTGGCAGGAGCACGCGTGGGAGTACTATGACCTCATTGGCGAAATCAAGTACAGCGCCAACCTTGTGGCATCGATCACTTCCCGTGTCAACCTCTACGTAGGCTATGTAGAGGACACTGCCGACGTTCCGTCAGACATCGAAGACGTAGACAAGCTTGACGAGGCCTTCAAGCAGCAGGCAGAAGACATCCTCTACATGCTGGAATCCGGCAACGGCGGAACGGCTGGCCTGCTCCGCAATGCTGCCCTGAACCTCTTTATCGCTGGCGAGTGCTGGCTGGTCAACGAACCGGCACGCTTCTCCACCGGAGAGCCGTCCAAGTTCCAGATCCGCAGTGTTCAGGAAATCGTCACCATGGGCCGCAACTCACAGGTTGCCATCAAGCCGCGCCGTGACTCCAAGCCCGCAGAATACATCCCACTCCCAGCCAACGGATTCGCGTCCCGCATCTGGCGCAACCACGGACGCTTCTCCGATGAGGCAGATTCCTCGATCCGTGGTATCCTAGACATCTGTGACCAGCTACTCATTCTGGACCGCGCCGCATCTGCTGCCGCCAAGTCCCGCATGAACGCTGGTATCCTCTTCGTCCCTGACGGCCTCTCCAATGTGGCTCAGGCGGACGGAGATCTTGGCGTACCCGGAGAGATGGCAGATTTGTCAGACGACATTCAGGAATCCTTTGAGGAAGAACTGATCGCCGGTCTGATCTCGCCCGTCGAAGACATCACCTCAGCAGCATCCCTTGTCCCTACCGTCATCCGTGGTCCGGAAGACCTAGGCGAGAAGATCCGCCACATCCCGCTAGAGCGCTCCGTGGACCCACAGCTAAACGGACGCGGCGAGCGCCTGCTTGACCGCATCCTGTCCGGTCTGGACATCCCCAAGGACGTTGCAGCCGGTATGTCCAACGTGAAGTACTCCAACGCTATCATCATCGAAGAGCAGCTTTACAAGGCCCACATTGAGCCTCTGATCCTCCTGATTGCCGACTCCCTCACCATTGGCTTCCTACGCCCAGCGCTCCGTGCACAGGGCTGGCCGGAGAATTTGGTAAACCGTGCCGTTGTATGGTACGATCCTTCTGCGATTAGTGCGAAGCCGTCAAAGGCTGAAGCAGCTACCACGCTCTACAACATGAAGATCATTAGCTCCGAAGCAGTGCTTCGCGCTCATGGTTTCACACCGGCTGACGCTCCGTCCGATATGGAACGTGCTCAGCGCATGGCTGAAGAGCGAGCAATGATTTCTGACGCAATGTCCGAAACACTTCTGTCCTCCATCATCCCGGAGGAACTGAAGAATCAGGCAAGGGAGCAAGCCCTTGCAAATTCAGATCCAGCCAGTGCCAACGCGCTCCAGACTGCCATCGGTGGTGAGCCTGCTGCGCCGGAAGCAGTGGCCCCATCTGATACAATGGAACAACCCGCAATAACAAGTAATGAGCAAGCCCCTCCGACACTGATGGAGCCTTAAATACATGGCATGGAATATTAGCAAGGCCAAGCGCCAAGCGCTCGTAAAGCTACAGCTACGAGATAAAAACGGTAAGTTTATCGAGATGGGCGGCGGGGTCAAGTGGTACTCCAGCCGTCTCAAGAAGGTAATCTCCGGTACCGTCGTTGGTACCAAGGGCGAGAACGCTCTGGTTCGTCTGCACAAGGAGAACCCAACACACGAACCAGCGCTGGTTTCTGTGCCTGCCCGCAGCATCGAGCCTATCGATGCCAAGGCCACTCTTCCCGGAAAGGGAGAGAAGTCCAACCTTGACACGCCCGAGTTCGAGAAGCCCGAAGCTGTTGGCAAGATCAAGGGCGACGACGCAGAAGTTGACCCGAACACCGAGTCCGACCACGAGAAGTCGGTCTCCGAGGTCTCCCCTGAGGAAATGCGGGCCATGCCCAAGGGTACAGTTCTGCGCTCCTTCAAGGGCCAGATGGCTGGATTCATCAAGCAGGACGGCGACAACTGGGAGCACATTCTCTCCAACGGTACCCCGTCAGGCAACGTCTCCACATCTGCATCCATCAAGAACACTGACACTTTCCAGAACCACGTCTTCAGCCCGGAAGGCACACCCATTGCAGCGCCCCACGACGGCGGCAATGGTAACTCCGGCGACTCCGGAAACGGTGGCTCTGGAGACGGCCCTGACAAGCCAACCGGCGACGATGACTCAGCCGAGAACTACTCGATCTCTGAGACCTCAGACGGCAACACCTACATCTCCAAGAAGGACGGTTCGGAGCTTTACAGCCCTGCCCGCGAACTTCAGGTAGGCGACGAAGTCTTCGCCCCTGCCGGTGCGGATGAGACCAAGCCGTTCTCCATTGGCCGCAACTGGGCCACCAAGGGTGCCGAGCGACTGAACAATGACGGCCCGAAGCTGGGTAAGGTCATTGCCGTTGAAGGCGACCGCTACGCCGTTGTCCAGATGGCCGGTGGACACACCATCCCTGACCGCCGCAACCCGGATGAGCAGACCGATACCGTAACCATCGGCCTCTCCAACCGTGTCATCAAGGCGACTCCCGGACTCAAGGAAGCTCTAGGCGACAAGCTGGGCGACACCAACTACGGTGACCGCCCGTCTGACGAGGATCAGGAAATCACCCCGAACGACCCAGCGGCACAGTCTGATCACGAGGGCCGCGAGGCAACTCCGGAACAGATCGCTGAAGAGGACGCACAGGGTGCTGCCCCGGAACAGGAACAGGCTCCTGAAGCCGTTGACCCGAAAACTGCCAAGGCTGTTCTGACCCACCGCATTACCGGTGCTGCCAAGGATGAGCTTGAGTTCGGTATCGAGAACATGGAATCGGACGGTGTCGATCCCGGTATCCGCATGTCCGGAAGCAAGGCGGAAGTCTATGACGTAGACAAGGCCATCTTCACTGTGGACGGACCTCTCGGTGTCCTCGATGACAACCTTATGGACAATGTTTATCAGGGTTCGCACAAGGCCATTGCCAAGGCACAGCAGCGTGGTCTTCAGCGTTTCCGTGATGTCCTGACCAAGCACAAGGGCGAGAAGCCTGCCAAAACCGAAGCAGCGCCCGAAAAGCCTGCCGATGAGGGCAACGCACCACAGCCCGAGGCACCTAACGCCCCTGAAGCCCCGCAGAGCGCCCCGGAAGCTGCCCCAGCACCGGAAACCCCTGAGAACGCTGACAAGCCCTCAGAGGACGCTCCAAAGGCTCCGGAGCAGGCACCAGCGCCCGAAGCACAGGCTCCGGAAGCTGACGCGCCCGCAGAAGCACCAAAAGAGGCCCCGACCACGGCTGCAACTCCTTCCAAGGCCATCGTTGAGGGTGTCGGACGTGTCGAACAGGACATGGAAGACATCGACAGCAGCAACCTTCAGGGCGAAGAACTCGCTGCTGCCCTTGAAGAGGCTAAGTACTCCTTCAACGACGCCAACGGTGAGCAGTGGACTGTCTCTGCCGACCGTGCTGGTGAGGGCGACTGGAGCTACAACCTGACCGATCAGGAGGGCAGCGACAAGGGTAACTGGATCGCCGCCAACTACGACGGTTCGGCTGAGATCGCCAAGGACATCGAGAAGACTGTCAATGGTGGCGCAGCCTCACGCGCAGAACCAGCCGCAGAGGCAAAGCCTGAAGCTGACGCCCCGACCCCTGATGCACCGGAATCCTACAACGAGAACGGTCTGACGGCTGAGGAACAGGCTCAGGTCACGGCGTACGGACGCATGATTGGCCGCGCTGAGTCAGCCGGTCAGTTCGAACGTGCCGACGCATTGTCCGGACAGCTTGCCGATCTGGTTGCCAAGGGCGAATCCCGCAAGAACGGATCTGACTCTAAGGACTCAGCACCCGCTGAGAAGCCCGCAGAGGCCCCTCAGAGCGCCCCGGAGGCCCCCAAGGCCAACGTGTCACTGGACGACCTTGAGAAGCAGGCCAAGGCTGACGGGGACACTGTCCTCTACCATGGCGGTCTACCTGAGGGCACGACCCTCGACGGCATCGACCTCAACCGCAATGGAACTCAGCAGAACAGGCGTGGACAATCCTACGGAGGGTTCTACCTCACCGACGAGTCCTCCAAGAGTTGGTCTGACAAATACGCCAAGGAGCGTAACGGTGTCATGCACGGCTTCGCCATCGACAAGAACGCCCGAATCGATGACCGTGGAAGCGAGCAGATCGACCGCATCTCCGCAGAGGACCGTGCCAAAGCTGCCGAGACCTCCGATATCATCAAGGGTAAGGACCTTCTCGGGCGTACCCAGTATGTTATCCTCAACAAGGATGTCGTCAAGGGTGTTGGTGAAACCAACATCAAGGAGGACAAGGCCTCTGAAAACGCCCCAGACGCTCCCACGGCCTCAAAGCCTGAAGCAGCCCCAGAGTCTGCCCCTGAAGCACCTGAATCCGCTTTCCTCAACGGATACGACATTGACGCGGACTCCGAACTGGGTACTGTCGAGCGTGACGTGGACGGTCAGGACTTCACGATGATGAACACCAGCCGGGACCTGCTCAACGCACTTCCGGTTGGCTCTACCGTTACCACACTCGACCCTGAAAAGATGGACGCCGGTCAGCCTGTCGTCAAGGCTGGCCCGAACACTTGGGGACGCTCTCGCTCACTGGGTGACCACACTTGGGATATCTTTGCAGATAACCAGATGCTAGAGTATGGTGTACACACAGGTATCCGTATGCCTGACCACGCAGAGAACGACTTCACCCCTCAGGAGCTTGCGGACATTAACAGGCAGGCCGAGAGGGAGCGTGCTGAGGAAGCGGCATCTGAAAAGCGCTACCAGCAGAGGCAGACAGAGCGCGAAGCCAAGCAGAACGCGACCCCTGTTGATGAAGCAACCCCTGAGGCAACTCCTGCCCCCACACAGGCACCGCTTGTCCGTGGCGAGCAGGGAGAGATCAAGCTGTCAGGTGTCCGCAAGCAGACCAAGCGCGACGACAAGTCCACACAGCACGTCAAGACTCTTGACAAGCTTGAGGAAGGTGATAGAGTAAGCCACACGAACGCCCGTGGAGAGAAGTCTACCTACCAGAAGCACGCTGACGGTACTTGGGACGAGATTGACCCCAACGACGAGTTCCCTGAGGACAGCCCCATCCGTGAGGCCATCCCCGCATCGGAAATCGCTGACATTCACAAGCGTGGAGACCTCAAGGTCACCAAGGCTGGCGAAGAGGAACAGGTTGACGCTCCTGCACAGGCACCAGCACCGGAACAGGCTCCAGAAGCCGCTCCGGCACCTGACGCTGCCCCGGAAACGGACGCAACACCAGAAGCTGACGCCCCGGAAGAGGTAAAGTACTCCAGAATCCTCGCGCCGGATGTACGCCGTACGGTCAGCAACTACGCTAACGAGCATGGCGACGACGCTGGTTTCCGTGTTGTGAACGGCAGCACAATCGAGGTCACAGATCTCGATAAGGCTCAGCAGGCATTCAGGGACATGGTATCGGAACTCGATCAGCCCGGTACAAGCCGTGCAGCGAACATTAGCAGGAACCGCGTTCAGCGCGAGGCCCGTGCTATGCTTGTACGTTTGAACACCGAGATCGAGAACAGGGATCGTGACAATTCCAAGGCACAGCCTGTGAACGGTGATCCGGACTTCACTCCGATTGACGGCAAGGTCACTGTACAGCCAGACGGTAGCCAGAAGTTCACATCTACCAAGACAAAGCGTGATGAGGCCAAGAAGGCTCAGGAAGAGGCTGGACAGGAACCGTCAGACGTTCAGGATGCTGAGCTTGATGACAACGCGCCCGAGCAGGAGAAGGTTGACCCTATCTCCGATGAGCAGGCTGGGCGTGTCCTTGAGTCTCTGACCGCAGAGAACCCTCTTCCGGAGGGCATCGAGCGCCACGTTCCAGAGGCAGTTGAGGGTGAGGATTACGCTCCGACCCAGCAGCAGCAGGACGTTATTGACGCCGTTCTCGGCGGATTGAACACTCTTGTTCAGGCTAAGGCCGGTGCCGGTAAGACTTCCACGCTTCGTGCAATCGCACGCCGCTTGAAGCTCACCCGTCCGGATGCTAAGATTGGCTACATTGCGTTCAACAAGTCGGTTCAGCTTGAGGCCAACGGGTCCATGCCAAACAACACTGAGGCCCGTACAGGGCACTCTATTGCCATGGCATGGGCACAGGAGTGGATGCAGAAGCGTCTCGCTCCGAAAACTCTCCAGAACCCGACTGGGTCCCTTAGCCGTCCGTCTGACTGGGCCGATCACCTAGGCATCCACACCACTCTTGACAACAATGGCAAGGCGTTCGCTACGAACAGTCAGGCCATGGCGGTCAAGCGCACTCTGGACACCTACGCGTTCAGCGGTGATGACAATATTGGTGCCCACCACCTTCCGGAATCCGTCAAGGAGATGCCAGAGCACATTCAGGACGCCGTCCTAGACTTTGCTTCTGCCGCATGGTTTGACATGAAGGATCGCAACGGTAAGCTTCGCATGACCCTTGACCAGATCCGCAAACAGTGGGCACTTTCCCGTCCGGACTTCTCCAAGCCCGGTTCTGGACTTTCCCGCCCTGTTAGTGTATTGTTCCTTGATGAGGCTCAGGACACACCTCCTGTTCTCGCCAAGGTCATTGCTGACCAGAAGAACGTCCAGAAGGTCATCGTTGGTGACGCGGATCAGGCTATTTACGGCTTCACCGGAGCAACGGACTACCTGTCCGAAGCTGAGGGTGATGTTGAGCTTCCGCTGAACAAGTCGTGGCGTTTCGGCCCTGCCGTTGCCGACATGGGTAACCGATTCCTTCAGATTGCAGAGTCTCCACAGCGTGTCGTTGGCGGCGGCGATTCCAAGATCGTTGAGAACATGCAGGATGCTGACGCTGTGCTTGTCCGCTCCAACGGTGGCATGCTTGGCGAGATCGGCAGTGAGCTTGAGCGCGGACGTGTCGTGGGCGTTTCCGAGAAGACCAAGGATGACCTGAAGTCTCTCATTGCGACTGCACGTTACCTCCGTGACGGTGGCCGCGCACCTCGCTCGCTGCATGAAGATCTTGCTGACTTCCACTCTTGGGGGGAATTCATGCAGGAAGTGGACAGGGGCGACGACCAGAACCTTGCCAAGATTGCGCGTATGATTGATACGTTCGGCCTTGACAAAATGGATGAACTGATTGATAGTGTAGTAGCTACTGGCGGATCTGTGTTCAACGCCATCACCTTTGAGGACCACCCTACGGTCGGCCTCATTGCTCGCGGTGACACCTTCCCAGCTAGGACGTTCATGCGAGATGCCGGGTTCCGCTGGGTCAATGACCCTAGTGGAGCTATCATCCCGGCTGGCCGTAACAATGCCGGACAGCGAGAGAAGGTTTGGGCTGCTGCGGGTACGCCTGCCGAGCGTCAGGCCAAGCTTGATCGTGCCAAGGAACTTGGCGCATCGACTGAGCCGGATGTTGTGATCTCGACCGCGCACAAGGCCAAGGGCCTTGAGTGGGATCGTGTCCGCATCGGTGATGACTTCTGGGCACCAAAGGTTGACCCGGATACCGGCGAAGTGGAGATGGTAAAGCCTGAAGAGCTTCGCCTGAACTACGTTGCCGTGACTCGTGCTGCCAAGGAACTTGATCTGGGTTCCCTCGCGTGGGTATTGGATCACTCTGATGAGAACGGCGGGATCGTCCCGAGCGCCACTGAAAAGGACGTTACTCCTTCCCTCCAGTCGGGAGACGAGGACCGTACAAAGTCCCCTGTCAAGTCGGCTCCGGAAGAAGTTGCGCCTGAAGAGGCACCTGCTCTGGTAGAACCAGATGTGGCTCCGGAACCTGAAGTTGCACCTGAGCCGGAAAACCCGTACAATGAGAACGGCCTCACAGACGTTGAGCAGTCTACACTAGACTACGCTAACCGTCGTCTGGACCGTGCCCGTCAGGGTAGCGACACCGCAAGCATCGATGATCTGGAACGTGAAGTCAACAACATCATGGAACACGGGGAGCGCCGCAACGCTGGCGAGACCCTTCCTGAGTACGATCCTGAGCCAATCAGGGACGAAGCTGAGGAAGTTCCTGAGGTTGAAGACGCTCCGGCAACAACTGAACACATACCAATGGGTCGCCGTACCCGTCGTGACTACAGCGGTGTCATCCTCAAGGATGCCAACGGTGCTGAGCTTTCACACGGCGATATGATCGGTCACAGGACTCACGGACCAGTCCAGATCACTGGAATGACTCCGGCATCTGGCCGTGTCCAGTTCATCAACCCTAAGACCGGACACACCGGCTCTGTTGACACAAGCCGTGTAACCCGTATCGATGCTTCGGCTCCTGAGGCGGCTACACCTGAGACACCTTCGGCTGGTATTCCGGATGTTCCGGGTACCCTCTTCATTGATCCGGCAACGGGCAAGAAGGCGTTCATTGACAAGCATGGTAACATGGTTGTCAAGGGAGATCGTGTCGTTGACTCTAGGAACGGAAACGCTGGCGAAGTTGTCGGTGTTTATCGTGCTGCTGACGGTGGAGCATGGCCTGCCATCAAGTTTGATGGGGAGGCCGGAGGACCGCGCCGTGTCAAGGGTCACCTTGTTCACAAGGAAGGTTCGGAAGAAACTTCTCCTGCCCCTGAGGCTCCTGTTACACCTGAGGTAGCTCCGGCTCCTGAAGCTCCTAGCGCCCCTGAGGCTCCGAGTGCTCCGGAAGTACCGGAGACCGTTGTAGACGCCCCTGAGGCGGCTCCAGCGGATGCTCCGAGTGGCAGATCACTTACAGGCACGAGGACAGAAATCCACAATGCCTTGAATGCTGCTCCAATTGGATCGACAGTGCTCAACACCATGAATGGTAGAGTTCTGACGAAGCTACAGGACAACGTCTGGGGAAGTGACGGCGTGGGAAGCCACACCAGCTTGGACCTTGCCCGTTCGGCATCTATCGCTCAGGTCCAGAACCCGTTCGAGATTACCCTTGCCGAGGCGGCACCTAGCGCTCCGGAGGTAACTCCGACTGTAGATGCTACACCGGCTGGGCCGTCCACGCCAGTATCTCCGCAAGGCCCAGTAAGTGTGCAGCTAGGCCAGAGTGAAAGCGAGAGGTTGGATGCCATCCTCAACGCACCAATCGGTTCGACCCTACGTGGAGCCAACTCCCTTAGAACATACACTAAGAGGGATGACGACGAGTGGTTCTCGGATACAGGTGTGACATCTGTACCGTGGACAAACTCAGAGATGGCTGGAATTTCGGACCCGACAAGTGCTCGTGGTGTCACAACGCTGACAACACCTACAGCACCCGACGCCCCCGTGGCACCTTCGCCTGAGACTGTGGCTCCGGTACGTCTTCAAGGCTTTACGGCTATCGCACCCGACACCGCACTCCCCGGAGACGTTGTTGGTCGTCGTGATGTGTTGTCAAATGCTCCGATTGGCACTAAGCTGGGCGGACCTAGTGGCACTTTTATGGAGAAGGTCGGACCAGATGAGTGGCACAACGCGGCAATGGATCACCGATGGACCAGCCAAGATGTTGCACTTCTCTCCACTTCTGGAGGGTGGACGCTTAATCCGTCTGGCGTTGCAACGCAGCCAGAGGGCACACTTCCGGCAGATCCCGCAGAGAGGCTAAGTTTCGTTGAGGGGCTTCACGAAGGATCTACCCTCTCCAGAAATGGTCTGAAGTTTACCAAGATTGGGCCAAACCAATGGAAGTCTGACTTCACTGGCACCATTTACGGTGACAATGATATGGCTGATCTGGGAAGGGAGAACTACGGAAGCTGGAATGTCGTTGCCGCAGAGAAGGCAGTTGAGCCGGAAGGAATTCACCCCGGACTGCCGGATGGTTCATTCCTTCCAAACTCTGAGGGATCGACTACAGGACTACGTAGGGTTGGCGCTGACCGCTGGGAGATGATCCGCAACGGAGAATCAACCGGTCGATTCAGCAATGATGAGACTGCACAGATGTTGATGGACATGAACGGCACGACAGTTCAGGCTCCACCTCCCGTAGCCTCTCCAAAGGTCGATTTTGGGCCAATGGATTTCGGTATATCTAACTTCCCCGGAGGTAAATCATTCGGTGATTGGATTCTCGAAAATCAGGGGGATTTCTCCAACCTGACCATTGACCAGAAGCAGGCGGTCAAGGATAGCTACAAGGCATTCATTGAGCACCTAAACACTAGACTGCCGGAAGGTGTCAGGGCGGAACAGAGCGGGTCCATCTCGTTCGGTTCCACTAACATGCGCCACTCCATGGCTTTCTACAAGGGCAATGTGCACCTTGGAAACGCTGACCGAGACTTTAACGCCAATTACTTCGATGCACGTACTGGCGCAAGAGTATCGCATGTACACCACTCGCTCTACCAGATCTCCGATCAGGGTGGCGGAATTTCTTCGGCATTCCTGAAGGCTTCAAAGGAACTCTACAGGCAGATGGGTGTGGATCGAATCACTATCCATGCAGCCCTTACGGTTGGCGGGTACGCTTGGGCCAGAGGTGGTTTTGACTTTGAGAACTTCAACGCCATGAAGCACGCCATCACATCTTGGAAGCTGAGAATGCCTACCCGACCGTTCCCCGGCCAGTCGCAGGCTGAGTTTAATGCTCTGAAGCAGAAGTTCGCTGAGTTGTCCGCAAGAGCTACAATGCAGAACTACCGTGACGGAACGCACCCGACTCCGCGTGACTTTGCGGATATCGGTCGTCCAAGTGGTCGAACCACTAAGGACATGAACTGGTTCGGCAAGAAGATGCTCAAGGGCAGTAGCTGGATGGGTGAGTTCGTGTTGAACGCTGACGGAAAGCCGAACCCCTACTCCGTAGACGGTGCCCCGGTGACTGAGGTTGCGCAGGCAGCACCGAGTGGTGTATAGTAATGGTAAACCTAGAGAAAGGACTTACAATGTTGAGTGAAAGAGGCGTAGAGATACGCAGAATCCGCGATCAGATCACGGAGATCCACGAAGCGTGGGTTGAAGAGATGGAGTCCAAGGTTCCATACAACGCCAACGAGGACGCGGACTACAATGAGCACCACGTAGTCATGGACGCGACAGCGGAGCAGGAGAAGGTCTTCCAAGACCGCATTGCCCCTCTGGAGAAGCGTCTTGCGGAACTGCTGAATGACCCGGCCAACGATGAGACGGATCTTGTGTCCAAGGTTTCAGACTCGGTGGACTTTCATCTGGCAGTCAACGGAGATGCTGTCCAGATGCTGGTCAAGCACGACTTCGATGAAGGTCTGCTCAGCTATCGGGAGAAGGGTGAGTGGGTTCCGGTCAAGCCGGGAGACGACCTCCCAGCCCTTGATGAGGCTGACCTGCTTGAAGTGGTCGGAGACGCCACAGAGATCTGGGACGAAAAGGAAGGATCGGAGATTAATCTCTTTGACTTCAGTTCGGTACTTCTAGACGAAGCATAAACACAAATGAGGACGCCCATTGCGACAAGCGGTGGGCGTCCTTTGTGGTATACTGTAGACTACCGATAAAATATGTTTAAGTAGGCTTGATGTCTGATATTACACCGTCCGCCTCTGACCTGTCCATGGAAGGCGAAACTTTGGCTAACGATTACCACTGGCGCAGTACTAAAGCAAAGAAGCAACTCAGAGACCGTTTCGGGCGCTGGATCTCCCTAGGAGCCAACGTGCGCTTCCGTGGCGACGGCGCAGAGCAGTCCGGTGTGGTTACCAGCGTCATCGACGGCAAGGCCTATGTCGATCAGAAGAACCTCGATGGTACGGTCACACAGAAGATCATTGACCCGTCCGCCATCCGCGTTATCGCGTCGAAGGCAACCCTGCCACCGGACGGCAAGAAGATCCGTGACGAGGACAACAACTTCGCTGCTGCCCTGAAGACCCCTGAATTCCAGAACGCCCTCACAACGAACGGTGAGGCCGTGATTGAGCGTGCGGATGGCTATGCCCTCTCCGCAGAGTTGCAGGACGATGCACAGGGCGGCGAGAATGATGTCAAGGACGGAACTGAGCCGGAGCCTCACGAGGACAAGTCCACTGGCAACAATATCATGTACCAGCTTTTCGCGCCCGGTGGCCGAAGCCTTGGACAGTACGGACAGGCCGCAGTAGGTGACTTCGATGCCATGGTCTCGGAGGACCAGATCGGCCAGACCGCTGACACCAACCCTACAGGCGGTGGAGAAGCTGCCCCTGCCGCTGTAGCCGCCTCTGTCTCCATCTCCGGAGAAGAGAAGCCGTACCGTGTCCCGGAGTCCGTCAAGAGCGACATCCAGTCCACGATTGCCAGCCTGTCCGTTGAGCTACCAGAGGCTGACCTAGCTGTGGCGACACGTCTTGCCAATGATTCTACCGTTTCCCTCTCAGATGTAGAATGGGTTCACGGGTTTTTCTCAGAACATGACCTAGATGAGAAAATCAGGGGCGGGTTCAAGGGCCGCAAGTGGGCCTCCAAGATTGTTGACTCCGGTGACGAAATTACCGCACCCGATGACATTGAGGTTGACACACACCCGAAGTACACCTTTGACGACGACACCTACGGGTACTTTGCTGTCGGCAGGGATGCCGGGTCGAGCATTGTCAACAAGCTTCTCGCTGTAGACTATGAGACCGGTGAGGTCTACTCGTGGTCACCTGACGGGTTCTGTGCCATCCCGGACATGGACATGAAAGAAGTGGACGAACCACAGATCATCCCGATTGACGAGATGACGGCTGATGAGTTCGCCCACTGGCTGGACTCCGGCAGTGCCGAAGAGTTTGATATTCTTGATACAAATCCTGAAGAGCGAAACCTGTTCACTCTGGCTGATGCGGAGATAGACTATGATGAGCTAGACCGATCATACTCTATCATTGCTGCTGCCGGTGACGGAGTGTATACCCCTGTTGAGCGTTCCCAGAATGCCAAAGTACAGCAGCGCGGCGCTGGCGGCAAGTTCGGTGAGACTCCGGACGCTGCCCCTGCCGTACCTGAGGGTGAAGAACCCAAGGTTCAGAAGGCTAGACTGCCTGTAGAGCTTCCCATCGTCGCTGACCCTGCCGCACGTATCGCTGAATGGCTCTCAACAGCCGCTGAAGCCCCCGTGGTGGCCGCAGGAGAGGCTTCAGGTACTCCCGAGTACACTGAGGAAGATCAGGCCGTAGAAGACGCTGCAACAGGCCCCACAGACGAGGCCCTGTACTTCGCCATTGTTGACGAGATCGACAAGTCGGCTGTACTCGATGCAATTGCCATTGTCAAGTCAAACGGACAGCCGTCTGCATTCATCCGTCAGGGTGGAGCATGGGTTGCGTCTCCGGATACACTCACACTGCTTCAGGGTGCTACCCCGCCGACTGTGGTCGAGCTTCCTGATCCTGCAACCGTCAAGACGGTTCTTGAGCAGATCGATGCCCACGACGCTGGAGGCGACACCACGCCTGACCCTGAGGAAGCAGCACTTCCCAAGCCCGGTGAGGTTCCGCTGGCAGCTTCAGGTTACGCACTGGCTGATGGGTCATACACTATCATTGATGTAGATGACCTAAAGGAAGCAGTTGTTGCATCCGCTGCAACCGCTGACATCTTCGTGAAGGCCCACATCCGCAAGCGTGCCCGTGCACTCAACCGTATGGATGTTGTTCCAGCGGAATGGCGCGAATTCTCGCTTGCAGAGATTGGCGAACTGACTGCCGAGCGCAATGCTTACGGCGAGTTTGGTGAAATCCTGACGGCGTCCGCTGGACCTAAGCACGGCCACGGCAACGCGGCACAGCTACAGGCCTACTGGACCACCGGAAAGGGCGCTCTCAAGATCCGCTGGGGTACCAAGGGTGATCTTACCAGAGCACACAAGCATTTGGCAAAGTACGTTGGACCGCAGCGCTCATGGGGCCTCGCCCAGAACTACCACAGGAGCCTCTTCGGAGTCTACAACCACACACACGATGTTGCAACCGGACAGTACGTTCCGAGAAGAAAGTAGTATCCATGAAAATCATGCCAAACTTTGACGAGGAAATCGTCAAGTCGCTAGCCTTTGATGAAGCCATGGTTGCTTCCGCTGCTGTAGCGGCGTCAGAGTTCTCCAGCATCAACGAAATCGAAACCACGCTCTACACATTTGATGAAGAGCTTGGCCAGTACCGTGACGTTGACGGAAACGCACCCGTTGTTGCCGCAATCATTGCGTCTGCTGTTGTCCCCTCCGGTGGCCGCTTTATCATCCCTCTCGCTGTACCGGAAGAGGTTTCCTCCGGTGATGAACGTTCCTTTAAGAAAGACTCTATCACAACCCGTGATCTTCCGCTACCCCTAATGTGGCAGATCAAGACTGGTGCAGGTCACGAAGGATCTGTAGTCGTTGGGCGTATCGATTCCATCGAACGCCTTGAGAACGGTCTTGGAAATGCACGCGGTGTATTTGATGTTGGACCCTATGGACGAGAAGCAGAGCGAATGGTTCGCGGTAAGTTCCTCCGTGGAGTTTCCGTTGACCTCGACAAATTTGAGGCAGAGGTTGAGGAAGAGCCTGAAAAAGAGCTATCCAAGAAGGATGACCTCCCTGCAAAGAAACAAAACTCCATTAAGAACGAAAAGATTGTCGTTGACTCTGCTCGACTAATGGGTATCACCATCGTACCAAAACCAGCATTTCAGGAGTGCTACATTATGATTGAAGAAGAGCCAATTCTGGAGCTTGAAGAGCTTCCTCTCGCTGAGGGAATCTACGAGGAAATCCCAGAGGATTACGAATACCAGCTTGCGGCTCTTGCTGCATCGGCTGCTCCAGTTGTCCCGCCCAAGTCGTGGTTCAAGGACCCCGGACTGTCACAGGCAACACCGCTGACCATCACAGATGACGGTAAGGTCTTTGGACACATTGCCGCGTGGCAGACCTCCCACATTGGTATGCCCGGACGTGGCGTCAAGCCACCGCGCTCTGCATCCCAGTACGCGTACTTCCGAAACGGCGTTCTGCGCACGGATGAAGGTGACGTTCAGGTTGGGCAGCTAACCCTTGCTGGCGGGCACGCATCCCTACAGGCGTCTGCTGACGAAGCTATCAAACACTATGATGACACGGCTTCTGCTGTGGCTGACGTGGTTGCTGGCGAAGACCAGTTCGGCATCTGGGTTTCGGGGTCTCTCCGTCCAGAGGTGACACCCTCACAGATCCGTGCGTTCCGTGCGTCCTCACCGTCCGGTGACTGGCGTCCGATCAATGGCCGTCTGGAGCTTGTAGCCGTCTGCCAAGTGAATGTACCGGGATTCCCGATTGCACGCGCTATTACGGCCTCCGGTGGCGTTCCGGGAGCACTCGTTGCTGCTGGTGCCGCGTACCTTGCTGAACTCCGTGAGGACAACAAGCTTTCTGAGCTTGATCGTAGACTATCTAAGATCGAAGCAACGGAGCTATCCTCCAAGGCTGAAGCGGCTCGCGGTCGCATGGGTGCTCTTGTCACTCAGCGCAACGCTGAACTGTCTTCCAAGGCTGACGCCGCACGTGCCCGCATGATGTCTACTCGCCAGTCCGCTGACGCAGAGCTTGCGGCCAGCGTAGCACGTTTGCGAGCAAAGTTCAATAGCTAGAGCTTAGGGCCTCCCGTTACACACGGGAGGCCCTTTCTCATTGTACGCCATTAAGCGTGCTCTGTCAAGCAAAACTTGCTGCACACCCATTTTTTTATGATATACTGGAGTCATACTTTAAGCGCGAAGTGTCTAGAACGCTCGCCCTTCTGCTGAATGTCACTAAAACACCCGATGGACATATTCGTCCACCTCTATAAATCTAAGGAGGGAACTGTGGATTCAATCCGTGAAAACCTTGATCGCCTAGCCGATCTGTCACCGGAAGAACTCTCAGCCCTACAGGAAAAGATTGTGGCCGAATTTGGTTCGCTTTCAGATTCCGTTGGAGACAATCCCACACGCGAAGTCGTAGATGCTATGAACGAATTGGCTGACGCTAACGATGTAGTCGTTAACGAGACAGACCGTCGTGTAGCTGAGACAGCCGAACTCGCATCCGCTGCTGAAGAAGCAATTTCCCGCATGACTGCTGGAGATGCCGAAGCTGAAGCAACAGATGTCGCAGAAGGCGAAGAGACCGGCTCAGAAGAAGAACTCGCAGCCCCTGACGCTCCAGAGGAAGAGGAAGAAGCACCCGCTGAAGCCCCTGCCGAAGGAACCGAAGAGGAAGAAGCTGGCGAGACTCCGGCAGAAGAAGACGAAGAGAAGAAGAAGGACCTAAAGCCCTTCTCCGCTGAGTCTGAGACTGCTGCTGAAGCCGTAGTAGACGCTCCAGCCGAAGCTGAAGCATCTGTCGAAGAAGCACCAGAGGCTGAAAGCGCCCCTGAAACCCCTAATGAAGTTGTAGCAGAATTCGCTACAGAAGAGTCTAACACAGAAAGCCCGGTGGAAACAGTGACCGCCTCCACAACACCAGAAGAGCTTGCATTTGAAGCTCCCGCAGAGCTACGCCCTGCACCTAAGGCTGCTAAGGCCCCAATCGTAATTACTGCTGGTGCTGACCTTCCGGGCATCACAGCAGGCTCCGAGCTTTCCAGCATCTCTGATGTTGCACAGGCTCTTCTTTCCCGCAAGCACGGCATGGGCCGCACTTCCGGTGGAGACGGCGAGCAGCACACCGTTGCACGCTTCGCAACTTCCTTCCCAGACAGCCGTATGCTCTTCAGCAACGATGTTGAAGGTAACCGCGCCAAGATCAACAACGTTGTCTCCCCTGAGGCCGTTGTTGCTGCCGGTGGCCTTACCGCTCCGGTTGACACCTCCTACGACATCTTCGAGCTTGGCGAGACTTCTGTCCGCCCAGTCCGTGACGCTCTCGCCGTATTCGGTGCAGATCGTGGTGGCCTCCGCTTCATGACCCCACCGCTGCTTACTGACCTGAACGGTGCAGTTTCCGTTTGGACCATGCAGGATGACATCGACGCCTCCACACCTGAAGGCCCGAACCCGGTCAAGCCTTGCCTCCGCGTTGCAGCAGGCGTTGAAGTTACCGTCTACACCGACGCTATCCCGCTCTGCCTCACCTTCGGTAACCTTGGCGCACGCGCCTACCCGGAGCTTGTTGAGCGCCACACCCAGCTTGGAATGGTTCAGCACGCACGTTTCGCTGAGACCCGCCTGCTTACCCGCATCGGTGCCCTCTCCACACAGGTTACAGCCGGTGCAGAGCTTGGCGCAGCACGCGACATCTTCGTCCAGATCGAACAGGCAGCTTCTGCTTACCGCAGCCGCTACCGTCTTGACCCGAAGTCCCCGCTTCGCGTTATCTTCCCTGAGTGGTTCAAGAATGCACTCCGTGCAGACCTGACCAAGCAGCTTCCGGGAGATGGCCGCGACGGTACCTTCAACCTTGGCGAGTCCGAGATCAACAAGTGGTTCACCACTCGTCAGATCAACGTTTCTTGGCACCTTGACGGCGAGACCGGCCAGATCTTCGGATCACAGGCTGATGGCGCTCTTCTCGGATTCCCGACCGACGTTATCTGGTACCTCTTCTCTGAGGGCACCTTCGTATTCCTTGATGGCGGAACACTGGACCTCGGACTTGTCCGCGACTCCACCCTGAACGGCACCAACGATTACAAGATCTTCCTCGAAACTTTCGAGGGCGTTGCCAAGGTCGGCGTAGAGTCCCTACGCGTCAAGTCCACCCTGAAGATCAAGGGTTCATCCTCCGCTACTACTGTAGTTGCAGGCTAGTAGTAAATCAATAGTAACAGTAGCTGGACTCAGAATCAACTAAGGAATCAACATGGCACGCAGTAACACCACCCTAGTCCCCACAGCGGGACTTGAGGTCGCCCCCTTCGGTATTCTGAGTCCAGCTACCACTACGTACAACGAGAGTGACAGCTTCTGGACTTCTGGGCTTACCTACGAAGATCTGGACGCCGGTGTAGTTGTTGTCAACGGATCGATCTACGGAGTCAGCCCTGCTGCATCCGTAACGGTTGTTGACAACAGCGCTTCTAAAGAACACTTCAAGACGTACTATCCTTTCGATGTCAAGGCATCCGTGAAGGTTTCCACCATGGGAACCAACCCGGCTGATATTGAAGCAAGCGCCAAGGCGGCGCTTGACATTGTGACCCAGAAGGCCGTTGAGACGGAATTCTGGAATGGCGATGTAGCAAAACTTCTTACCACTGACAATGATAACAGATACCTCGCTTCGGCGCAATCTGTAGATGTGACCCCTACACCGGGAACAGCCGTCAAGGTTCGTTACGGTCTGGCGCTGTTGGAGCAGGCAATTGCCAACTCCCCAGTAGGCGCACAGGGACTTATTCACGCACCAAGAGATGTAGCTTCCACGCTACCCCTTGACAAGGATGGTACCACACTTCGAACCTCTCTGGGAACACCTGTAGTTGCAGGCGTTGGATACTCAAAGAAGGGTCCGACCGGAGCAGTAGCTGCCGCTGGCAAGGCTTGGATGTACGCAACCGGGCCTGTCTCGGTTCGTCTCGGCCCCACCATTGTTACACCCGGAAACCTGAATCAGGCTGTCGATATTCGCGTCAACAACATTGAGTACTTCGTTGACCGCTCAGCAGCCGTTACATGGTCCACCACCACGTCGTACGCAGTACTCGTTGATCTAACACTAGACTACGCATAAATTAGGAGATAAACAATGGCACAAGACAACGCCTCCGCAGTTGCGGGTATGGCAATCCGTCTTACTCGTCTAGCTGCCGATGGTGCGCCCGTTATTGGCGCAAGCGCATCATACGTCACAAAGAAGTTCGTATCCCTCGGCTTCACACCGGAATACGAGACTGGAGATGAATTCACAACCAAGGCAGCAGACGGTACCGTTTGCGCCTCGTGGAAGGCTCCAGACACACTCAAGCGCGTCACACTGAGCATTGCGCTCTGTGATCCCGATCCCGAGTTCACCGAAATGATTGCCGGTGGAACTCTGCTTTCTTCAGGCGGCAAGTCCGTAGGTTGGAAGGCACCTCTCGTAGGTGTCGATGCTACTCCTAACGGTGTTGCTATCGAAGTTTGGGCTATTGCGAACGTCGGTGGCCGTCAGGCTTCCGTCAACCCGTACTGGCACTTCGTCTTCCCATACGCACAGATGCACATGGCCGGAGAACGCGCAATCCAGAACGACCTCATGGCGACAAGCTTTGAAGGCTGGTCCGTTGGAAACCCATCGTTCGGAGACGGCCCCGCTGCTCCGCTTTGGCCTTTCGCATCGGATTCCCCGATTGCTTACGCTCGTACCACAGCTATCCCTGCTGGAACTGGCTACCAAACAGTAGCATAAGCTACAAACTAACACAACCGGCTGGTTCCTCTTGGAGCCAGCCGGTTCTGTTATGTGTGGTATAATTAATCTAAAGAGCATTGGAGAATACATGGCTACCCTATGGATTAGTGCAGCAGATACTATAGACCCAACCGGGCCGTATACTGAGTCTGCTGTCCAGTTTGCCTGCTTTGTGCTCTACAAACTGTCCGGCGAGAAATATAACGGAATCCAAACCACCACTGAAGTCTACACCGCTGACAATATGATGTCAAATCTCACTCAGCCCACCGTCGTTGGCGGCAACATGTACAACTTCCCGCGATTCGCAGACGGGCACCGTGAGCTTAGACTCCGACACACGCCCATCCGATCCATCCAATCTATCACGTATCTAGGTCGAACACTAGACCCATCCGAGTATTCTCTGAGAAACAACAGCTATGTTGTCCAGAAGAACGCTATGCCGTGGGTCCTGAATCCCGTAACAGAACTTGAAGTAACCTACGAGTACGGCACACCGCCTCCCGCAGCAGGACGACGCGCAGCTATCAGGCTCGCCAATGAGCTAATTCTTTGGGACAGAGGCTCAGGAAACTGTGCGCTTCCCGAGAGAATTTCCTCCGTCTCCAAGCAGGGTGTGTCATACACTATCATGGACCCGCAAGAATTCATCTCCAACGGTAAGGTTGGGATCTACGAAATTGATCTCTTCCTTGCAGCAGTAAATCCCACCAAGGCTAAAAAGAGGCCAAAAGTGTTCTTGGCTAATGGGCCAAGAGCGGAAAGAGTAAACTAATATGAGCGATACAGATCCTTACGCAGCCCCCGTAGCCGAAGAAGCAGCATTCGTTGTTCCTACACCCGCCGAGCCAGAAGCCGTAGAAGCCCCTGTAACGGAAGAGATTTCCGTCCCTGAGGGTTCTATCAAGACTGTCCTCGCTTGGGTCGGAGACGACGCCACAAAGGCGCAGGCAGCACTTGACGCAGAGAGCAAGGGCGAGAAGCGCACTTCCCTCATCACCAAGCTAGAATCCATCATTAACTAACACTAGGAACCGCCATGCTTGACCCAAATGAATTTGTCGATCTGGCGGACCGCATTCTTGAAACAGTTGTAGCGACATACGCCGACCACGAGGTAGAACTCCCTGAACGGAGATACCTCGCGGTCGGCGGTTCAGGTTCCACAGTTCACGATTGTGAACAGGTCACGGTATCTTTTGAGCAGGGTTATTCCGGTCTTCCGGGAAACCAAGCCATGGAGCCGGTCAAATGTGCAGGCCCACGCTCCGGTGTTTTCGTGATTGAAGTGGTCCGCGCCTTGCCGCTATCCAACACGGAAGCGGCCAACCCAGCCACACCAGTACCGTCCCGATACGGGAACGTGACATCCGGTGTCGCCATCCTCCCAGCAGAGGTACAGAGTGCGATTGCCCGCAAGCAGATGCGGGACGCCATGCTTCTCATTGATGCCGGTCTGCGGGCCGGAGAAACCCAGCTTACAGGATCTCTCGCTGACGTATCCGCTGGACAGCCACAGGGTGGTTTTCAGGCCATTACGTTGGTACTGACGCTCTCCGCATTGGGTACCATGTACGATGGCTAGATTCGTACTGGATCGCGCCGTCTATGACGAGATCACCAAATCTCCCACCGGAATGACCGGAAGACATTTGGGAAAGCTTGGCGCGAAGCTGAGAACCCTTGCCCGAGCACAGGTTGGCGTAAAAACTGGCGCACTCAAGGCCTCCATCCACTACAACGTGGTCAGAAACGGTCGAGGACTTCACGTTCTCATCGGATCTGACAACAAAATCGCCCTCATGCATCACCAAGGAACCCGCCCGCATATCATCCTTCCGCGCCGAGCGCAAACATTGAGGTTTTATTCTCATGGTAGAATAGTATATGCACAGGTTGTGCGTCATCCCGGTACAAAGCCTAACAGATACCTGACGGATAACCTAAGACGAGTCATCTGACACTAAGAAATAACGACACAGGAGCCACCCATGGCAGCACGTAAAGTAAAGTCCTTCACCTCCACCGCCCCGAAGGATGTAGTAGAGCCTATCACATTCGAACTCGAAGGCGAAAACTTCGAAGCCTACGGTCAGGTTCCCGGAGCGGTCCTTCTGGACTTTATCGCAGCATCCTCGCAGGAAGATTCCAACGGAACCGCAGGAGCCATTCTAGGCTACCTGAAGAGTTCCATGGACCGCGAGAACTTCAAGCGTTTCGACAAGCTCACCCGCGACCCTGAGAAGGTCATCCAGCTTCAGGTACTAGCCGATATCGTAGCATATCTGATTGAAGAGCGCACCTCGCGCCCTACGGACTAGTCATAGGCGTTGGTCAGGAATTCTTGAGGTGGTGGCCGTATTATGACGGCCACTACCTTTTGAACAAGAAAACTGACCTCCTAGAGCTATTCAACGAATATGATTCAGACCGGGTTATGAATATGATTGATAACCTAATAATCGATGATAGTGTCTATGACCAGCGAAATGACGGTCTTGTTTTGAAAAGCCGTACGTCTCTCGACAGAGACTATGGTAGAATTAAGAGAAGTAATACTTCTCAAGTAGCCACTGACGACATCTTCGACACTCTAGCAGATGCTGAAGCTGGGCTTATTACCGGAATTGACGCGACAGACGACGGAACTTTACCGGGTCTCGCCGGTATACCCATGATGAGCTTGTAGCTCTCGCCCATGTTGATTTAGAAAGTGAAGTGGTTCGGTGGCTATTATTGGAACAGCCTACGTCCAGATCCGAGCCGAAGACAAGCACTTCGAAGCCGACGTACGCGCAGCAGCACGTAGAATCAAGAATGTCGCCATCCAGCTAAAGGCCGATGTCGATATGACAAAGGCGTCCAAGAAAATCCGTGATCTTAGGTACCGCATCACCTCAAAGGATGCGGTACTTAAGATCGACGCGGATGTCACCAAGGCTGACGCCAAGATGGCAAAGCTTCTCAGCAAGTTCCTTGAGAACGACCTTGAGTTCAACGCTGTTGCCAACACCGCTGGTGCAGATTCCCAGCTTACCGCACTTCGTACCCGCTTTGCGCACACCCGCTCGACATTCAACGCTGACGCCGACACAGGAGCAGCCGAAGCCCAACTTGACTTTGCTGCCCGAAACCGCACAGCTAAGATCAGTGCCAAGCTTGACCCGCAAACCACTGCCGCCCTCAAGGGCCTCTTCAACACACTCACAGGTACAATCCCCTATGAGAAGATTCGTGGTACCCTCTCCGCAGTAGCAGCAAACTTTGAGGCCATTGCCGTCAAGGGTACAGCCATCGTATCTGTCATTGGCGGTATCAGTGCTGAGATTCTTACTGCCGGTGCTAACATCCTCAGTGTCGGTGGAGACATCTCTGAGGCCGTAGGATTGATAGCCCTTATGCCTACCGCTATGGGTTCCATGGTGACCATCATGGGCGCTATGAAGATGGCGTGGACAAACTTCGGTAAGGCCTTCAACAAGGATGCCAAGAAGTCCGCTGCCGCTCTGGCGGAACTGCCTAAAGAGGCACAGAACACTGTCAAGGCCCTCAAGGGTGTCTACGCGCAGATCCAGAAGCCCGTTCAGAAGGCCTTTTGGGTCTCCATGGGCACTTCCCTACAGGACACCGTCAAGAGGCTCCTACCGGCCCTTACAGACGGTTTCGTCAAGGTAGGCGGGTCTCTCGGAACAGTGACCAAGGAAGTCTCACTTGCCTTTGGACGTCTTGGTGACGGGACACTCCAGAAGATGTTCGAGCACCTAGCCGGATTCCTCGATAACCTCGCGCCCGGAATGGGACGCCTCATTGACGCGTTCAACATTCTCGGGAAGGTCGGAGCAACCTACCTCCCACAGTTCGGAACATACCTCACCTCACTCGCCACCCAGTTCAAGGGCTTCATCGAGAATGCCGAGAAGACTGGAAAGATCAACGAGTGGATCGAAACCGGTACTAAGAGACTACAGGAAATGGGTTCCATTGTCAAGTCCACCACCGGTATCTTCGGTGGACTGGTTGACGCTTCGCGCCGTGCCGGTGCTCCCGGACTTACCGAGATGGCCGCTAGCTTGCGCGACATCAGGGACCTTGTCAACGGTGAACCGTTCCAGAGCCGCCTGACCACAGTACTTGAAGGTGCCAGAACTGGTGCAGCTTACTTGGGTGAAGCCTTTAGTGATCTTGCAAAGTTCGTTGGTGATTCCTCCACAGCCATTGGCATCTTCCTGACCGAGTCCTCCGTAGTCGTATCCAAGTTCATTGGCAGCATCAAAACCCTCTTTGACGGTACCGGCCTTGGGTCCGGACTCATTACAGCCATGGATGGAATGGCTACTGCCCTAGATATCCTCCAGCCCGGTTTCGCTGACCTCGGGTCTAGTATCGGGAACCTTGGAATCATCTCCGGAGAAGTATTCAAGGGCATGGCTCCCGGCCTGAATCAGCTATTTGATACAATCGATAAGGTCATTGAGTCCATCAAGCAGGGCGTCATTGACGCTCTCCCAGTATTCAACACATTCATGCAGGCGCTCCTTGGACTCGCTCAGGGTCCAATTGTAGCACTTGCTACCGGAGTTGGCAACCTTCTCACAGCATTCTCCAAACTGCCCGCAGCCATTCAGACAGTCATGATGTCGATTGGCCTATTCCTGCTGCTCAAGAAGGGCTTCGACAAGTTCTTTGGCGGTCTGGGTAAGAGCCTACAGGACGAGACTACCAACGCCGGTAAGTCATTCGGACAGGTCCGAAGGGGTGCGGCACAGATGCGCGGAGGCGTCCGTGACGCTTTCGCCACTATGGGTGCATCCGCCAAGAACTTTGGTGTTGCTCTCTCTGAAGGCGTCGGTAAGTCATTCAGCCCTCTGGTAGGCCGTGCACAGGATATGGCTGACAAGATGAAGGGGGCCATGCAGCAGGCCGGTGCCGGATTCAGACAGGGTGTGAATCTAGGTCCATATCTTGACGGTGTCAAGAGGGGTCTGGGTGACGTAGCCACACGTACAAAGCAGACTATTAGTGGTATGGGTGACCAGCTTAAAGGCGTCGGGAAGGACTTGGCGCGTTCGCTGGTACCCGCTGGCAGTGCTCTGGACAACTTTGGCAAAAAGATCAAGGACACCGCATCACAGGTACACAATAACCTACAACCTGCTCGTGACGCGTTCAAGGCCCTAGGCCCTGCCGCCCTCACGGCTGGTAAGAATCTCGGAGCTAACCTTGGGGCTGGACTGAAGCAGGCTGGCGGTGGACTCATGTCCGCGCTGGGTGGCGGCTGGGGTCTAGCTCTCATGGGCGCTACCATGGCAATCGGGCTATTCGCTGACTCTCAAGCTAAGGCTGAATCCAAGGTCGCCAGCCTTGCGGGTGCCCTTGATGAGCAGTCTGCTGCCTTCACAGGCGCTGCCAAGAAGATGCTGGCTGCTGACGTTCTGGATCAGGACGCCAACTGGTTCGATGACCTCATGAGGTCCGGGCGACGCAACATGGAAGAGCTTGTACGCGATACAGGTATGAACATGGATCAGGTTATGGAAACTTTGTCCAACCCTCAGGGGCGAGACGAGTTTGTCAATAACTTCAAGAAGATCCGTGACGCAACTGGTGAGGGCAATGAGGTAACTCAGGAACTTGCTGCTTCTGTCAATATGACTACCGATAATTTCAAAGGTCTTTCCCAGACAGACCTCAATGAGATGACAAAGCAGATTGAGGACGGAGCTAATTCGGCTAAGAAGGCGGAAGAGCGCGTACTGGCTTTGGCTCAGGCGACCGGTAAAACTACTGTACAGGCAACTATCCTCGCACGGAACTTTGACACCCTAAAGTCATCCACCTCCAGCGTGAGTGAGAAATTTGCCGCGCTTAAGCAGAACCTTGATGTCGCTGGCGACGGAATGGCGTCTGCCAGCACTAACGCGCTTGGTTTTGCAAAATCGGTATTCGATCTGGAGGATGGAATCAAGAGTATCGGTGGGGAGTATGACCACTGGGAGGAAAACCAGACCAAGTTCAGCGAGTCATTCAAGAAGGGCCTGCTGGACATTAACGGGCAATGGAACACCACCTCTAGGGGTGCTGTAGCTTTCGGGCAGCAGATGGACGGAGCAAGGGACGCAGTCCTCCAGTCCGGTGCCGCCGAACTTAAGCGCCTTCAGGACACAGGAATGAAGTTCCCTGAGGCTGCTGCCGGTGCGTTGAAGGTTATGAACGATGGTGCCAAGCAGGTCAGGACAACCCTCGAAAAGGCGGGCCTTGATGTCGGTACTGTCAACACTATCATGGCTAACCTCAAGCTCAACCCGGAGAACCTAAAGGCTGCTGTAGCCGTTGATACCAAGGACGCAGAAAGCAAGCTACTCCATCTTGAGATTATGAAGGCCGGTGTCATGTCCGGTAACTGGGAAGTAGCTCTTACAGCATCCAGCAAGCAGGTACAGGACACCATCCTCGGTACTGACAGAATGAGGGAAGCATACAAGAACGGCGGCTGGGAGGCTGTCGCAACTCTGAAGGATGACACCGGCAAGAGCATGGGCGAGCTTATGACTAAGATCGCCCTAGCCAAGGATGACTCTGAAGTTGAAGTCCTTCTTAAGGCTGCTTTCCCTGACTCCCACGTGTTCGATGAGGCCAAGCAGAAGGCCAAAGAGTACGGCATGATGGATGTCAAGGCAGCACTCGGTGTCGAGGACAACGCCACTGCGCCTACGGAACTCGCTAAGAAGGCTATTGAAGAGTATAACCTAACACCTACTCTTGACAAGTACCTCAAGGGCGTTGACTTGACTGGCCCTGCTACTGAGTCAGCCAAGGCTACCATGAGTGCTCTTCCTGATGTCACCCGCAAGATGGAAGCACAGGACGCTACTGAGGACGGCAAGAACCAAGCCGCGATCACCATGAACCAGCTTAATGATGTTACTCGCAAGTTCTTTGGAGACAACCAGACACAGGGCGGAAAGGATTCCGCAACTGGTACGATGGAATCTCTGAAGAGCGTCACTAGGGATCTTTCGGCAAATGACGCTGCTGCTCCCGGAAGGAATGCAGCCCAAGGAACCATCGACGCGCTCAGAGGCAAGGAAGTCAAGCTCACGGCTGACGATCAGGCTTCAGGTGTGGTCGGTGCAGTTGACAGACAGACAATCGGCAACAAAACCTTCACTGTCAGTGCACTCTGGGATGCCGCGTCGTTTGCAATCAAGCACGCCCTCGGATTCGCTAATGGTGGAATCATGAAGAACAACGTTCAGACTTTCGCAAACGGTGGTATACTTAGTAAGGCAGTTGCTCCGGCAGTCAAGGCCTATGCAAATGGTGGAATTGAAAACCACGTTGCACAGATTGCCTACAAGTCTGCGGCTGTCCCAATGCGTATCTGGGCTGAGGCTGAAGGCGGCGAAGCATATATCCCGCTGGCTCTCAGCAAGCGTAAGCGTTCGTTGGAAATCCTCCGTCAGGTTATGGCAGAGTTCGGTCTGGAGAAGTACGCCATGTTCGCTGACGGTGGCTTCAACAACAAGCCGGTTCAACCGTCCGTTGTCAAGTCGCGCCATGCTACCACAACCAGCGCAGTAAGTCCAGCCGCTCACGGCGGTGCCGGAACGCAAATCAACTTCACCGTCAACCCGTCACAGGGTCTTTCAGAAGCGCAGATCGGTGAATCTGCCATGAAGGAACTCTACTGGCAGATAGCTAGCCGTTAGGTAACAAGATGTATCTGAAGAATGACAAAATTGTAGCAACACTTGGAACCCTCATACTGAGGTCTTACCAGACTGGAGATACAAAACAGTTTGTCCTAGACCCGACCGCCGTAACCGGGTGGACGGATGGGTCAAACGTGCGTAGAAACACTACACAGCGTCTGAATTCCCACGGTGATTTTCCGGAGAAGGCAGAGATGTCCGCAAGACTGATCTCCTTCTCCGGAACGGCTGTCGCCTCAAGCATTGTCAAGCTTCAGGAGATGCGAGACTTGCTCGTGGGAACCCTTGCAGACGGCTCCTACGGCTCTCTGAAGGTCGAGACGGTGGCCGGTACCAGATACGCCACCGTGGGCCTTGAGGGGGCCACCTCGTGGGTCCAGCAGTCGGATCTCTTCGCCACGTGGAAGATCGACTTCTACGCGCCCGATCCGTTTATCTACGGTGAGGACCGTACGGTCAGCCTTGGGGCGTCTCAAGCAACGTCCGGTGGAGGTCTGAAGTACATCCTCACCTACCCGCTGAACTACAACACGGATCAGAGCCTGAACAGAGGTGACGTACTCACCAATAAGGGAAATGCGGAGGCATGGCCGATTATCAAGGTCACCGGAGATTACGCTGACGGGTTTACCATCATGGACAACAATGACCACAAGGTAACCTATGAGGGGCAGGTTTCCTACCAGACTCCAGTCACCATTGACATGGGCAGAGGTGTGGCCCTTCAGGGAGGAATTGACAAGTCAACTCTTCTTTTGGACCGCGACTGGTTTTCGGTAGCTCCCGGTGAAATTCTGCGTCCGTCATTCGAACCGCTTTCATCCGGCACCGGCTTTTGTGATATAATTATTAGAGATACTTGGATTTAGTCCAAGAGAAGAGGAATGGACAAAATGACTTCAGGATGGGGCGTTGACGCCACTCTCGCAGGAGGTGTACCGACTTCCGGTACAACCGATCTAGACGTACGCAAGGTGTGGGGATCTCTCTACACTCCCGGAATTATCTCCGGCTGCGTAATCACCAAAAGCTCATCCCAGCTTAAGTATACTGTAGCGTCGGGGGTTGCGGCAATTCAGACCGCTACCGGCGAAATCGTCATGGCACCTATCGCTGGTGGAACCGTGACGACACCTACTGTTACTTCAACCCGAACAGACATCGTATATGCCCAGCAGGCATTCCCCACCATCGAAGGCAACTCCAACATTGTCCTCGGTGTCGCAAGCACGCTCCCTCCAAGAGCCGTTGCATTGGGAACATACAGTATCACTGCCGGAGCAACCAACACCAACAGTGTCGTGGAGACGGCGGACATCAACTACGTCCTGCCCTACGGCGCGAGCCTTGGTCTGCTCTACAACTACCAGTACAAATTCGACGGCAAGCTCAACGACACACTCGTCAGGCGCGGACAGGGTTCATTCTACGTGCCCAGCGACCGTCTTGTCAACGTCACGGTCAACGCCTGCCTCAGTGCACTCCGACCCAATGGTACCGGAGCAGTTGGCTTTGACAACACTGCGTACTGCGAGTATGGCTTCCTCCCTAACTGTGACGGAGACTTTGTTCTCTGGACTTCTCCGGGACTGCACCAGTCGTGGCAGACACTGACGTTTACCAAGACTATCACTGTATCCAAGGGCCGACACAATGTCAACCTCGGCATGCAGAAGATGGTAGGCCCCGGAGATGCGTACGCACACTACGGCACGGACGGTCAAGGGTATGGTAGAATTGGTGTAGAAATGATCATCATTGACGCGGGACCACAGAAGTAATGTGGGCGGCGTACCTTTACCAGTCCACCACTGGCAGGATCGGCCCTAAGCTCAACTACGAAAGCCTTGCATGGTCGGTGGAGCTAAACGGAATCGAATCCATCCAACTGAACCTCAAGAAGTCAGATCTTCCTCCGGTTGATTTGACCAAATGGCTTTCCGCTTGGTGGGCAGGAGTTGTCCTCGTCTGGAACGGTGTTCCCGTCGTGGCTGGCCCCATCACAACCCGCCCGAGCGAAAGCTGGGACTCTGTGTCCGTCAACTGTGGCGGAATCCGATCCATCCTCGCCAACCGAGTTGTTGTCGAAGAGCAGTCGGACTGGACCAAGCTGAGTAAGTCTAAGATCAGCTACAGCGGACTATCGCTAGGCACCATTGCCCAGCGAGTCGTCCAGAAGGCACAACAGAAGCCCGCTGGCAAGCTTCCAATCTCGTTTGCACTGCCGGAACAGGGTGGAACGAACGACGGATACCACCAGAGGAATTACAAGGGGTTCGACCTTCAGAACCTCACCTGTGACGGAATCCTGACCAAGCTCTCCAACGTCATCGACGGTCCTGACATCATGTTCAAGCCGCGCCTGATCAGAAGCAACCAGTTGACTTTTGACCTGTGGCACGGAACGGAAGACCACCCGAGAATCCAGCAGCAGTTCACCCAAGTCTGGGACACGACACCTCAAAAGGGTCAGGTCGCGGACATGACGGTAAACTACACTGGAACTTACCAAGCATCACGTGTTTTCTCCCTCGGGGCTGGCATGGATGAGAAGATGATTATTCAGGTTAGCACAAACAACGGCCCGCTGCAAGAGGATTACCCACTCCTTGAGAAGGTCGTCAACAAGGGAAGCAGTGAGAACCCTGCCGTCGTGAAGGGGCATGGGGACGCTGAGCTAGCCGCCAACGATGAGGCTCTTCTGGAAGTTCAGATGACCGTCCGTGGGGACTCTGAGATCCCGTTTGGAAGCTTCTGGCCCGGAGATCTGGCACGAGTATACACTAAGGGATGGCTCTCTATCCCTGATGGGATGACTCCTATGAGGATTCTCAGCCTGACTGGCGACGGAAGTAACAACGTCAAAGTCAGTCTACAGCAAGAAAGCAAGTTTGACAAGGCTTCAGAAGAAGTTTAGCAGTTAAGTGACATAGAGGATGTAAGATGCAGAATAGACGAATCGGTCCAGACGGAGCTATTGCCCGCGAGATCATTGATACACGAAAGAGGGTTGAATCCCTCGAATCAAGACCGGCTGGAGATATTTATTTCCAGTCTGCCACCACCAGAGATCCGCTGACCGGCGTCGAGATTGTCATCGGGCAGCTTGCGGACGGCTCCTATGGCATCGATCCGTTCGTGGGGGACACTACCCCGCCTCCGGTAGCCACAGCCCCTATCACTACGGCACAGCCTGCCCTCATTAGTGTTGGCTGGGATGGACTCTTTGCCGGAGGTGAAACCAAGCCACGCGACTTCTTGCAGTTGAACGTCATCGGACACAAGATCGTGGGCGGGGCAACGGTATTCACTACCCCTGTCGGAGTCGTGCGCCGTGAACTTGCCGCTGCCTACCTCAACTTGGACGTCATTGCCGAAGACGAGACATGGCAATTCTCCTTCCAGTCCGAAGACCAAAACGGTAACAAATCTGCATTCAGCGCCAGAAGCCCCATCGTTACGATGGAAGGCATCATGTCCACCAAGCTTGTCGATGACAAGATTCAGGAACTGAAGGACAAGGACACAGAACTTACCAACACCGCCGTACAGACACAGGACTCTCTTGCCGACGCTCAGGCCCTTGCCGACGCTCTGCTTGCCAAGGGGCAGAACCTTGTCATCAATGGTGAATTTGACGCGCCCATCGTGACAGGCAAGCCTATCACTGGATGGCCTACCCTAACGCTGTCCTCCGTAGTCGTTAATGCGAGTGCTGCACGCACAGGAACACAGTACCTGCGTTGCGCTCCCACCACATCTTCTGCCCTAGCTTACAGCAACGATGTCGCCGCTGCAAGCGGTAGAACCTACCGTGCGGAGTACTGGGTAAAGCTAGGCCAGACTGCTGCCGTAACAGACGCTACTGCTTCGGTCGGTCTCTACTTTGTCACAACCAAACTGGATGGGACAAGCAACAACGCCCCTGTAGCTGATACCACAGTCTCTGTAGCCTCTCTGACCACCTCCACATGGACTAAGGTGACCAAGGACTACACTGTAACAATCCCTGTCAGCAAAATCAAGTTCGGACCTCGCCTCACCGGTAATGGAAACGTCTACTTCGTTGACAGCTTCAAGGTCACCGACGTAACGGATGCCCTCTCGGCCCAGCTAAAGGCAGACTCTGCGTTTGCCAATGCTCAGCAGGCCGCTGACGCTGCCGGAACAGCCCAGACTGCCGCCAACTCAAAAAACAGAAACTGGTATCAGGCAACTCCCCCGGCAGGTGTCTCCCATAAAGATGGAGATACATGGTTCGATACTGATGATGATAACAGAATCTACGTCTGGAACGCAACTGCGGGTCCGCTAGGCACCGGAGCATGGATTGACATGCGCGACAAGGCCATTGCTGCCGCCACTGCTGCTGCGACTGGTGCGCTGGCATCTGCCGATGGAAAGAACACCAACTACTACGCCCCAACAGCACCGACCGGCATCACACCAAAAACAGGTGACGTATGGTTCGACACTACCAACGGATACCGTCTGAACACATGGGACGGAACCAAGTGGCAGACCACACAGGATATGGCGTACGCCATGCTGGAGACAGCAAAGAAGGGACGCACCTTCACACAGGCTACTGAGCCTGCCGTGGAGTTCCGCAATGCTACCACGATCTGGAATGACACTTCCGGTACCGATGGTATGATGGTCACCAAGTACTGGGAACCTACCCTGAACGCTGGTGCCGGTGGTTGGCGTGCCGTGGCGGACAGAGGCATCAAGGTAGCTCAGGATGCCGCTGACGCCAAGGCAGTTGTCATCTACTCCAGCAGTACTCCGTCAGCTTCCGCTCAGAAGCCACAGAACCTTTGGATCGATACCACTGGCGGAATCAATATCCACAAGCGCTGGGATGCGGTAAACGGTTGGACCGTTGTTGCCGACTCCCGTATTGCTTCCACGGTCGTTAGTGCCTCTGCTGCCGGTGTGTCCGCTCAGCAGGCGTGGGATGAGGCCCAAAAGAACCGAACATTCACCGGGGCCGTCCAGCCTGCCGTCCAGTTCCGTAACTCTACCACAACGTGGATCGACACCTCTCTCGGTGACGGACTTGCAGTCACCAAGCGTTGGGACACCGCAACAAGCGCGTGGGTTGTAGTGAAGGACGGAGCCATCTCTCAGGCTCAGATTGACGCTGCTCTCGACGCACAGGCCAAGTCCGATGCGGCATACGCTGCTTCCATCAATGCTCAGGGTTACTCAGGAAACCCTAGCTTTGATGACTGGACTGGCACCGTCCCGAACCAGTATCTTGCGTTCGGGACTGGCCCCACCAAGGAAACTACGCTGGTCCGTCGCGGACCATTTGCTGCCCGATTTAACTGTGTTGACACCACTACAGATCGTGGACTAAACTGGAATGGTATTCTCAACCATGCTCCAAACCTTGAGTACTTTACCGTTGAGTTGGCGTTCTACCTAGTATCTGGAGCAAGCCTCTCTGGGGCAGTTGTGCGTCTGGACTGGAACGGGCTGACCCCTTACAGTTCTCAGATCAACCTGAAAGACGAGATAACCAACCCGGAAACCGGCAAGTGGTACAGAATCACTAAAACCCTCCGTCGTCCGGCTAATACTACTGGGACATGGTCCGGCATGGACGGCTACCTGATGGCCAACTGGTCCAGCGCCCTAGGCGGTTCTAAGGCTGTCAAGGACATTGTATTTGACTGGCTGAACATCCGCCCGTCAACTAACGAGGAAATCCTTGCCTACCTCTCTCCTGAGGACGCGCAGACCAAGGCGACACAGGCAAAGCTCGACGCCATTGCCGATACCGCCCCGAAACTTGCCGCAAAGAGCGCAACGTTCTTCCAGACCGCAAAGCCGACCGGTGGAACGTACCTCAAGGGTGACATCTGGATCGACACTGACGACGGCAACAAGCTCTACGTTTATGATGGCTCTGACTTCATCGTAGCACAGGACACTGCCATTGACAAGGCCCTGTACTCAACCTTTACAACTGATATTGACAGCACCGCCCCGAACAAGTGGCTCTACACCAAGTACGATAAGGTACTTGCTTCGGGTGCAACTCCGGCGTACACTGACATCGTTGGTTTTGCTGGAACATCCACACTGGTTTCAGACGGCACCGACGTGGTGAAAAACCAAGGAACCAACTACATTGGTCAGGCTCGCACTGTCGTCAATGTTATCTCATCAAAGACTATCACTGTCACCGCAACCCACGATGACGGCGGACGAGTCTACGTTGACGGTGCCTCAGTCTACTCCAAGGGAACTGTCGGCACCAACATTGTCGTCTCCTTCCCGCTGACTGCGGGCTGGCACATCATTGACCTGCTCTGGAATGAGATCTCCGGCAACGATGGATGGTTCTCGATCAGCCCTACATTTGCATCACAGGTTGACGCAATGTTCGCGCCTGTATCGCTCACTGCCATCTCATCCATGGCGAGTGCTGCCCAGACTTCGGCCAACGGTAAGAACCAGATCGTATACTCCAACTCTGACGCCACTGGCTCAACAGGAACAAGCGGCCAGCCGTACACCGTAGGTGACACTTGGTTCAAGCGTTCCCTCACGTCACCGTTCAACATCATTGCACAGTGGGAGTACGCCGGAGGTGGGGTGTGGACCTCGCGTAAGGTCGATGGACTCAACATTGCCAACATCGATGCAGGCACCATTACTGTGGGTACCCTCAGCGGCCAGCAAATCTCTGCCACAGCCATTGACGGTAAGACTATCACTGGTGCTACCATCCAGACACACAACACTCCGGCAACCGGATCAAGTGCGCGTGGAATCAAGCTGACCTCTACTGAACTGATGGGGTTTGACGGAAGCGGCAACAAGAACTTCTCGCTGACAACTGGCGGAACTCTTGCCGTCCGTGGTACGATCCAGTCAGGGTCCACCATCTCGGGTGCCACTTTGTCGGCATCTGGTATCTACACCAACGCTACACCTCAGCGTGGAGTTCAGATCAAGGATACCGGAATCAACGCGTGGGATGCCAGTGGTGTGCCGACGTTTATTCTCGACGCTGCTACTGGTCAGGTCGAAGTTCCGGGCCTGAAGGCTAGCTCCATTACAGGCGACATGATCATGGCTAACACTATCGGTGTATCTAGCTTGATGGTCTCCGACCTAACGAACTTTGCTCCCTCGCTAGCAGAGTCTCCTAAGGACTGGACGCTCTCTGGTGGGATGTTGATAGTCCCCACCTCCCTTGACGCCAGTGGAAGACGTCTTGAGGCCACCGATAACGCCGCAACTGCATGGGCACGTGGGCCGTTCATGGCCGTTCAGCCGGGAGAAAGCCTCTACGCAACTGCAACCTCCTACCGTGGACCGAGTGCCACAGGTACCATGTACCTCCGCTACGAATGGTACGATAAGTCCAAGGTACCTCTAACCAGCCCTGTCTACACTGGAGCGCCCCAGTCCAGCGCGTCCAACGGTGGGACCAAGTTCGAACTGGTAGCCGTTGTTCCGACAGGTGCGGCCTACACACGTATCACTCTGCCAATCGGTGGCGGTGCTGTTGGGTCTAACGGATTCTACAACATATCAGGCCGTCGTATGAACGGTGGAGAGCTTATCGTTGATGGTGCCATTGACGGTAAGACTATCACAGGTGCCCTCATCCAGACAACAAGCTCTCCGGTGTCCGGTTCATCCGCTCGCGGAATCAAGCTGACCCCTAATGAGCTTGCAGGTTTCGACGGAGCGGGTAACAAGAACTTCTCCCTGTCTTCGGCTGGTGCCCTCACACTGACTGGTGACATCCAGTCGGGATCTACAATCACTGGTGCAACAATCAACGGTACTGGCATCCAGACCAGCACATTGCCCACAAAGGGCATCAAGATCGCTTCTACGGGCGTATCAGCATACAACAGCACCAACGGCCTGACCTTCAAGGTGGATGCCGCTACGGGCGTTGTAGAGGCTCCGGGACTGAAGTCCAACAGCATCGTGGGTGATATGATCGCTGCCGGTACTATCGGTGCAGATAAGATCTCCGTTTCTGATTTCCGGAACCTAGCCACTGTCAATGAGCGCACAGGGGTGATGGCCACCTACCCGAGCGGTGAGACAAAGGTCACCTCCGGGTTCCTAGACATGGTGTCTCCAACCCAGTTGTACATGATGTTCACTGAGAAACGTGGACCCGTTCCCTTCAACGCTAACGACGAGATTTACTTTGAATTCACGGCTAAAGCAACTGCGGCTACCACATGTAACTTCAGTGTCTGGACGTATGATGCCCCGACCGGAGGTACTTCTTCTGTTACTAGCAAATCGGTAACCATTCCTGCTACAGCTACTCCGGTTACCGGAGTCATTGCCGTCACCACCTACAAAACAGACGCCTCATACTTCCTCATTGGCCTTTCCAGCGTAGCCAGCAAGGGCATCCAAGTCAAGGATGTAAAGGTTTACCGTCGAGACGGTGGACAGCTTCTTGTGGACGGTGCAATTACCACCAACCATATGAAGTCTGGTACCATTGATGCCGGAATCCTGTCTGCCGCATCGATTACCTCCGACCTGATCTCTTCTGACGCCATCACGGCCAAAGTTATCTCCGTAGGTGACTTCACCAATATTGCGACTGGTGGTGGATTCGATACGACAGGTGACAAGGCCAACTGGAGTGCGCTTCCGGTAAACACTAACTGGTCCACGACATCTCCTGCCCCCGGAAGCCTAGGATACGTTACCGCTAACGCCAATGCAGGTTCGCGTAGCTTGACGTTGCTCAACAAGCCGTCCGTACAGCCCGGAGACGAGTACTACATCTCCCTCTTGTACAAGACTTCTTCTGACTACAACGGAACAGCCAACAACTCTAAATTCCGTGTCGGAGACCAGATCAATGCCCACCTACTATCATTGAGTTATACCACTATTAGCTCAAGCTGGATACCAGCCACAGCAAATTATGTAGTGCCTGCCACTGGTGTGAACTCGCTTACACTTTCGCTTAACTTCGACAATACCGTTGGATCGGTGTCTGTCGATAACGTTGTTATGAGGAAGAAGGCTAGCTCTACTCTGATCGAAGACGACGCGATCACAACCGACCACATCCGTGCTGGAGCGATTGACGCATCTAAGCTGTCCGCTAATGCTGTCACCGCAAGTGCTGTGTCTGCTAAGTCGATCACTGCTGACAAGCTTATCATCTCGTCCACTAACAACCTTCTTATTGAACCTGATTTCAGCCTCAACGGTATCGCGTGGACCACTGGAACCAACATCTCGGTCAACCCAACAGCAGGTCGTGGTGCCACTCCTGCTCTCAGATTTACTGGAACTACAGCAGTACAGAGCAGTTACAACCTGATCGGCAAGAACCCGGATGTCACTAACAAGATTGCAGTGGATTCTGACAACCGCTTTAGGGCCTCATTCTGGGTGAAGTCCACTGAGGCACTTCCTGCTGGTGCCGTCAAGCTTGCCATGCGACGTTATACCTCATCATCCAGCCAAACTGCATCCGGTATGGTCCAGAATGATGTGGCGCTGGTTCCAAATGTTTGGACACAATTCCAAGGTGTTTCAACGAAACTACCAGCGGGCACTAATGGTGTTGGTTCCACTATTGCTCTGGATTTCTACCTGATTGTTGACAACCTCACCACAGGCGGAATCACAGACATTGACGCGGTGTCGGTGACCCGAGCAGCAGATGGAAATCTTGTCGTTGACGGTGACATTACCGCAAGCAAGCTGGATGCCAACCTAGTTCTGGCTACGAAGATCATTGCCGGTGATGAGGCAGGTATTCACGCGGAAATGAGTCCTGCCGGGTTCAAAGTCTATGCTCCTGATCCGGGTGGTGGGCCTTCCACCGAAGTTGTCCGTCTGGGTGTTGCCGCAACTGATGACTACTTCGCCATTACCAAGTCCAACGGTGACTCGGCGGCGTCTATCTCGTCGGAAGGTGTCATGTATGCGCTGGACCTTATCGCTTCACGCTCCATATCCTATAGGGGTGACGAGTTGCAGTCTTTGCTTGATGACAAGCCTCGCGGTGTTGTTGCAGCGGCTTACCGCGATACTAGCTCTGCGATTAATGGTGGAACCACCAATGGCGACATCCCGTACCTTCGTTTGGAAGCATTCATGGAAGTCGGACGTGTCTACAAGATCTCCACATCCCCTATGAGGATTTCAAGGGATGCTGGTGCGTCAGTGACTGTGGGCATCAAATACAATAGCACTGGAAATGCAACAACTCCAGCACTCGCTACGGTGTCCTCTGGTAACTTGACACAATCCATCGTCTGGGATGAAGCTAATGCCCCGATGTTGAATGAACTGTTCGCCCTTACCACCGGATCGTCACGCTGGGTCTCCTTCCTGATCTGGCTGGGAGCAGTCGGCGGAAATGCCGGATTCCGCCCAGCAGGTGGGTACCCAGTACGCCTCATCATCGAAGATGTTGGGCCAAACCGCAACACCATCGGTAGCGGTGTCTCCGTTGACGGAAATGCTACACCTCCAGCAGCCAAGAACACCTATACCAAGCAGTACTTCGCATCAGGAAGCTCCAACTACAAGGGAGACGGAACAGTATATAACTACGATGCTGGTAGAATGTATCAGGGCCTACAGCCCGGAACAAGTAACGGTAACCTGAAGTCCCTTGCGTACTTCCCAAGTATGACAGGAGACCTCAGCGGTGCTATCGTAAATAACATCCGAGTCTACTTCAAGTTTGACCACTGGTACTACAACACCGGGGGTACAGCACGAATCACCCTGCACGGCCAGTCCGGACTTCCAGCTACGTTCCCGACCACATACGGAACCCCCGCCGTGTCCTCCGGAGGATGGCCGAAACCGGGTGACCGTTGGGTGACCATCCCGACCAGCTACTACGGAGGGTTCGTCAACGGGACCTATAAGGGTGTTGCTCTTGAAGGTGACGGAACCTACAACACGTACGGTATCGCCCAACGTCCA